>Ga0247727_10015463_pt1 | contig 12509 bp, 8 predicted proteins | sample WisWelCaveWW1625_FD_202498 | JGI IMG/M metagenome (GOLD analysis project Ga0247727, IMG submission 202498) | Biofilm microbial communities from Wishing Well Cave, Virginia, United States - WW16-25 | ecosystem: Environmental > Aquatic > Deep subsurface > Groundwater > Cave microbial mat | place... | reverse complement strand
GGACGGAGTTCTTGTCGCCGTACTGGTCACTGTTATCGCGGATGGCGTCAACCGCTTGTGCGTAGCTCCCCTTCGCAACGTTGCTCTCCACGTCCTTGTAGAACTCGGTTGACGCTGCACACGAGAGTAAAAACACCGAAAGCGCTGCATAACCTGCGTGCAGCGCTTTCGGAAACCCCTCATACAGTTTGACCACTGCTTGTCTATTCGATATGAGCACTGGCCGTTGTATTTCTCAGAATTGTCGAATGACCGTGGGACTAGAACTTTGTGCCGCTCTGCGAAATGTATTTCTTGATCTTCTTTTCGCCGACCCACGCCTTTCGATTGGATTCAATGTTCACCAGCTCTAGATTCACCTGATAGTATTTCACCTTTTCGCCACCTTCCTGATCAATGATGGTGGTGATGTCCCCGCGCAGCATAAAGTCGGCACCGGCTTCCTGTTGGAATTTCTTGACAGATTCCTCGGAGGCATACTCTTGCTGGTCGGCACGTTCCTCGCGGACCTCCTGCCGTTCCTCCTTGTTCGCAACAAAATTCACCCGTCCTGAATTGATCAACTCGCGCTCAAGATTTTTGATGAACGCAAGGGTCTGGATATGTTCTGCCGACCGGTTCTTGACCGTACCCACAATGACGTCGGGTGATCGCCTCTTACCCCCTTTAAACTCTTCCACCCATGGCCGAGAAAGCACATCGTTGATCATCTCTTCCGCCACAAGACGAGAATCCGTATCATTCCAATCGCCGCTCAGGTCCACCGTCGTCGTGGGTTCAATCCGGGTAACACTCTTCGACGGGCCGCATCCGGACAGCAGGAGAATTGTCACGACCGCGGTTGCCGCTCTTCCTATAAAACGTGCAAAGTTCAAATTCCCTCCTCGATAGTTACTTTACGTTGGGTAATCACATCGGTTCTCAGTTCAATCATCCCGAATGAATCCCAAAATACGCAAATGCAAGGAGATTTCCAACAAAGGCATGGCGCTGAACGCATAGCATCAACGCTCTGCTTCCTCCCTTATGATACCCGCTACTCCATCTCCTCTTCCTGTATCTGCGACGGACCAATCAAATCCTTTGCCTCCTCGGGGGGTAATTCCTGCACGTCACGCAGTTTCCGCGCAATGGTCCGCGATTTTTTGGCAGCATCCTCGATGCTTGTGCTGGCTTCTTGCAGCTTCTTTTGTGTCTTATCCAGCATATCTCCGAACCTGCCGAACTCCGTCTTTACCGCCCCGAGCAGCGACCACACCTCGCTCGAACGCTTTTCAATGGCAAGGGTCCGAAAACCCATCTGGAGACTGTTCAGAAGTGCAGAAAGTGTTGTCGGCCCGGCAATCGTGACCCTGTACTCCCGTTGCAGGACCTCCGCAAGTCCCGCCCGGCGCAAGACCTCTGCGTAGAGGCCCTCGACGGGCAGGAACATGATGCCAAAATCCGTTGTACGTGGCGGGTCAAGATACTTGTCGTGAATCGTCTTTGCTTCCATCTTGATTCGCGCCTCCAGCTGCTTGCCGGCTTCTTCTGCCTGCACTGGATTCACCTGCTCCTGGGCATCGAGGAGTTTGTGGTAGTCCTCCTGGGGAAACTTCGCATCGATGGGGAGCCACACCACCGAACCGTCCGCACCGTCACGGCCGGGAAGCTTGATGGCATATTCGACACGCTCATTGCTGCCGGCTTTCGTCGCAACATTCTTCGCATACTGATCCGGCGTGAGCATCTGCTCCAGCAGCGTCCCGAGCTGGAATTCCCCCCAGATCCCTCGTGTCTTCACGTTGGAGAGGACTTTCTTGAGATCGCCAACGCCTGTTGCAAGCGTTTGCATTTCTCCGAGCCCTTTATGCACCTGTTCGAGACGTTCACTCACAATCTTGAATGATTCTCCTAGCCGCTGCTCCAGTGTCGCGTGCAGTTTCTCGTCCACCGTCGTCCGCATCTGTTCAAGCTTTTCACTGTTGTTTTCTTGCATCGATTTCAGTCGCGCCTCGACAGTATCTGTGAGTCTGCCAATTTGCTGTGCAAAGCTATCGAGCTGATTCTTCTGCAGGTTTCCGATTTCCGTCATCCGCGAAACATTTAGATCAGCAAAGAGCTTCAGTGAATTCCCCAACTCCTCTCTTCCCTGGCGCGCAGTGAGGCCAGCCTCCTCCCTGTTCGTTGCCAGCTCCTCCCGTACCATGCGCTCGGTTCGTTCGGCGGACTCTCGCAACCGCACCAACTGCACTTCGATCAACTTGTACGATGTGATGGTCGAGATGCGGTAAAGGAAAAATCCCACGAGGCCGATCACGATCACGAGGAGACTGATTTGTATGATCAATAGTTCTTCTGTTGACATGGAAGTATGCTCCAAATTGTTGACGATCAGCCCCGGACATTCTGAAATCCGAGGACTTGGCGGAAGCCGTACGCAGAAGGTTGTTCGATCCGCCTCGGGGATGGAGAATCTCTCCTTGCCGGAGAGGAGTCCCGACTTCTCAGGTTGCTGACGCGGGTGAAGTTAAGCCAGGGGGTTTCACCGCCGGTTTATCTGCTTCTCCCTATGACTCTCACAACAAGAGGAAGATGGTAATGAAGTCGAAGGGGGATATGTCCGAAATATACAATTATTCCCGGCCGCAAGCAAAAATTATAGTGCCGAGATTCAGAGGAAAAATTTACGAACCGCTCGTAATTTACCGCCGGAGATCCTGTGAGAAAACCGTTGAAACGGTTTTTCAGGTGCGATTATTGGACAGCTCTTCCCACGGCTGAAGCCGTGGGAAGAGTAAATCCGACTACGACTTCGCCAAACCACATGTTGCAATTTCTGTCTCTCATTTCCATCAAACGCGGGCAGCCCACGACTGGCAATCGTGGGATGCCCCAAGGCACACCCTCCCCCGCATTCAGCGGATCGATGACGGTGTGCCCCGAATTCTTCGGCCTACGGCCTCGTAGAGGGGCCTGCCTACTGCGCGACTGCCGCGGCAGCCTCTTCAATCGCGGCCCGGAACTGATCGATGGTCTCCCCGAACACCCGCACCGTCGTTCGCGATTTCTTCTGCTCGGCGTCAATCCTGTTCTCCGAGATCGAGAGATACTTGTTGCCATTTTTGGCTTCTCTCACATCTACGAAGTAGGTCGTGCGTCCAGCGCGAACCATGCTCGAATAGATTGCGTTGTTGTTTGTCATAGCTACCTCCGAATGTTTTGTGTTGGTTGTTTGTTCTTTCCGTCCCGAGGAAGCGGGACTGGCGCGACGGGCGCTGAGGGTTTTTCTTCCGCCCTCTTAAGTATAGTAACGAAATAAGGTAACAGGCCGAAAAATAGGTCTAATTCGAGGATTCCAAGAAACTTGCGACGCACTGACCGCATGAGTTCATTGGAAAGATTACCTTGCGTTTTTCTGAAAACGTCACTACGTTCGGATGTGCTATCAAATCCTACCTATTGCCTCACACTTCTGGCGATACTGGTCGTCGTTGCGATCTCGCGCCAGCTTCATGCTCAAGTCGCCGGTTTGAAACTCGAACACCTCTCGCTCGAACAAGGACTCTCGCAATCGACGGTCAATGCAATTGTGCAGAACGGTTACGCGCGGCCAATCGGGACCGAGCATGCAAATAATATAACGAGGGTGTTTCGTGCCATGATCTCAGCGGCTCGATACCTACGGTACAATCCGCCAGTGATTGACGGAGCGGTCTACAACTTCGCTGCGAGTGATCCAATAATAACAGCTGAAATGAAATCAGCAATGGTGTCCTCTCCCATCGAACAGAAGCTTCCAAACGTCCTCACGTCCTTGACATATGCTCTTCTCCAGCACGCCAAAGCTCCAAGCACTGATTCGACTCGTCTTCCTGTGGAGCGGCCCTCTCCAAAGCTGCAGAGAGGCCCGTCCATAGTAATCCCAGTACCGCGCGCAGAGCAGCCCGCTTCGAGATCTGACTCTACTATCGAGGATCGAATGTTTCAGAATATGCAAGAACGAATCCGAAATATGACGGAGACAGATCGACTGCAAAAGGAATACGAAGTATCAGGTGCCCCCGAAGTGAAACAAGCACTCGACGAAAGCATTCAGCGAGGAAGAGAACTTGAACAAGAACGCTTGCGACTAAGCACAGAATATAGAGACTCTCCTTCACATCGTGAGCACGTTGCATGGAGTCGCCAAGAATGCGCCGTGGAGGATACTCTCGCATGGGGATCGTTTCTTGTTGGAATACTTGCTATCATCGCACTAGCCGTCTTTGTGTTTAGAAGAGTCAAGAGCGGCAAACTACGTCGGGGGCCCGCCATCGCAACATATGTAATCGGTGCCCTTTCTACACCGGTGATCCACTTTTGCACTATTGTCGCAGCAAATGCTATCGGTAAAAGATTCGGTTTTTTTCATCTGCTTTACGGCGAGGATGGCTTGGTCGCCGTTGGTTTGGTAGCGTTAAACCTCGGATTTGCATTAGTCGCGATCGTAGTATTTTTGATTATACTAACTGGAGTACGTGCAAAGAGCAACGTATAACCGGACAATTAACGCGACCAATTTGCTTGTCGCGGATTTGCGCGTTTGTATTACCGTCAGGCCCCCGCACCCTCTTCTTCCCTCTCTTTGGTAGTGGCTCAATTAGAAACTGAGCCATTACCTATTCTTGCGCTTCACTTCTCTTTGCTTTAGATTTGATGAAATTAAAAACTACGAAACCTTATACCCAAAACATGACCGGAGGTCACGTGAAAGGTAATGCCTACATTGTTATGCTCTTCGCGGTTATTCTTATTGGTGTTTCTCTTACGTTTGCAGATGAGAAAAAAGAAGACAAGAGAGATACTCTGGGAGTCGAACTGCCGCTTAAGGCGGAACGAACAATCGAATTTGAGACTGACGAAGGAACATGGATCTCTTTAGACGTCTCCCCCGATGGCAAGACTATCGTCTTCGATTTGCTCGGAGATCTTTACCTGCTACCGATCACGGGTGGCGATGCGAGAGCTATAACCACAGGTCTTTCGTGGGACTGTCAGCCTAAATTTTCTCCTGATGGAAAATATATTGCTTTCATCAGTGATCGTAGCGGGAACGATAATGTATGGATCATGAACGCAGATGGAACCAAGCCGCGGGCAGTGACCAAAGAAACGAAATACAATTTTGCCGGTCCCGTCTGGGCACCGGAGGGTAATTACCTTGTTACTCGTCGGTTTGGCGAATATCCACTTGAAAGTTACTTGCGCAAAATCCAACTATGGATGGTTCACAAGGACGGTGGTTCAGGAGTGCAGCTGACCAAGGATGATAATCAAACCATTTGCTCAGCAGGTTCCTTTTCGCCAGACGGTCGTTTTCTCTACTTTTCCACTCATTCGGGAAGATTCCAGTACAATGTCGATATCGGTCGCTTCCAGCTTGCCCGCTGGGACCGCGAGACGGGCGAAGTAAAAACAATTACATCTCTCTACGGCGGCGCATTACGACCTGTTGTTTCCCCCGATGGAAAATATCTTGCCTACGGTACACGCTACGATGCCAAAACGGGACTCAAGTTGCGCAACACTGAAACGCGCGAGGAAGCCTGGCTGAAACTCCCTATTCAACGAGATGACCAAGAAGGTTTTGCAGTGAACGATGTTCTCCCCGGCTACAGTTTCACACCGGACAGCCGCTCTATTGTCATTGCGTACGCGGGCAAGATTCATAAGATCAACCTCAAAACTAAACTGGACGAAATAATAACTTTCCATGCTAACGTCAAGCAAGACCTCGGACCGTTTGTCTATCTTCGTGATACCATACGAACTGGTCCTGTGGACATAAAGCATATGCGATGGGTACATCAATCGCCCGATGGTAAAAAGATTACATTCTCGGCAATCGGTAAACTTTGGGTTGCTGATCTTCTTGAAAGTTCTAATAAAAAGATCGAAAAAGAATTGAGGACAAGTCCGCCAGAAGGATGGCAGACAAGTAAGCCGCGACGGCTCACACAATCGAATGACAAAGAATACTATCCACGTTTTTCTCCCGATGGCCGATCAATAATTTATGTCAGCTGGTCGGATGAAGAAGGTGGCAATATCCGTAAAGTTTCTGTCGGTGGAGGATCGTCAACCCGTTTGACAAACAACTCAGGGTTCTATGCCCATCCGTCCTTTTCTCGTGATGGCTCAAAAATCATACTCGTCGCCGGGCACTCCAAAGAATGGTTGACTGAAGATTTTTCGGACATCTATGAACTTTCATGGATGCCAGCTGGAGGAGGCGAAGTGAAACAGATCACTACTATAAGTGGACCCATTGTTAGGCCATGTTTTAATCCTGATGCTAGCCGTGTGTTCTACACGCAGAGTGCTGATCCTACCACTCCCGAAGGAGAGGGGCGCACTGCGTTACATTCAATTCGCATTGATGGGGTAGATAAAAAGACACACCTCTATTTCACGGGGGGCGCTGAAGTGATTCCTTCCCCGGATGGCAATTGGGTCCTGTACGAACAAAAGGACAACGCCTACGTCGGAGCCTTTCCAAGATTACCGGGTGACCCGATTACGATATCGCCCGAAGGACCATTTCCTGCTAAACAGTTAACGAAAGAAGGAGGATATTATTTGAGCTGGGCGGATGACGGTAAAACTATCACCTATGGTTACACCAATCACTTTTATCGCCTGCCGCTTGATTCGGTAAGGGTCAAATTTGTCAAAGAAGAAAAGAAAGATGAAAAGAAAAAAGACGACCAGCGTGGTTTGACAGAAAAATCAGACAGTATCAAATGGGTAAGCGATACAGCAGCAGTTGATACAACCAAAAAAGAAGAAAAACCGGAATTTACTCCGGAAAAGTACACAATACATCTCTCCGTCCCGCGTCACACTCCACAAGGAAAAATCGCATTGACGGGTGCACGGTTGATAACAATGCGAGGGGACGAAACCGTCCAGCAAGGAGACATCCTGATCGAAAACAATCGGATTACAGATGTTGGGGCTTCGGGAAGTATAAAAATTCCACCCGGCACACAAAAGTTCAATTGTTCGGCAAAGACGATAATCCCGGGTTTCATCGACATCCATGCCCATCTTGGCCCTCAGCCAGATGTTTTTCCCGACCGGGTTCCATCGTATGTTGCCAACGTGGCCTATGGTGTAACAACCACACATGATCCTTCGAACGCCAATGATCAGGTTTTCGCAGCTTCTGAGATGGTAGAGACAGGAGACATTCTGGGACCACGAATTTACTCCACGGGAACCGCGATGTTTACGCTGGCGACCCGGTGGAAATCTTTGGAAGAGGCAAAACATCACGTCAGGCGTTATAAAAAAGCCGGAGCGGTTCGACTGAAGCAGTATATGCAAAGCCGTCGTATTGAGCGGCAATGGCTCATCATGGCAGCCAAGGAAATCGGCATCAACATTACTGCTGAAGGTGGCGGCGATCTGAAAGTTGATTTGTCGATGGTCGCAGATGGTTATACTGGCCTTGAGCATTCTCTTCCGATAGTCCCACTCTATAAGGATGTGACCGAATTCATTGCAAAGGCAAAAACTTACTACACACCGACCCTCATTGTTTCGTATGGTGGAGAGTTTGGACAATTCTTGTGGAGACAACGAATGAATATTCACGAAGACGCCAAGCTCCGCCGCTTTACACCACACGAAGTCATAGACCGGAGATCTCGCCGGCACCCGTTTTTACTGGAAGAGGAATATCATTTTCCATTAATCGCCAAGGGAGCCGGTGAGGTAGTGCGCCGTGGGGGCAATGTGTGTTTGGGCGCGCATGGTGAACAGCAGGGCTTGGGGGCACACTGGGAATTGTGGATGTTAGCAGAAGGCATGTCGAACCATATGGCTTTACGCAGCGCTACCTTAACGGGTGCGGAATGTTTAGGGATGCAGAACGACTTGGGATCCATCGAGCCGGGAAAATTTGCTGATTTGATTGTGTTGAACAACAATCCTCTCGATGATATCAAGAGCTCCAATGACATCCTGTACGTGATCAAGAACGGCGAACTCTTTGACGGTAATACAATGAACCAGCAAGCTCCGACCAAAAAGCAATTCAAGCCGTTTATGTGGCAAACAGAAGATGATGAAATCTCGAAAGCATTCTTACACCTGAACAAGCCGTAATCGCGAAGTCCGGTATCTTAAATTAAGACACTACCCTCTCTTTAGGTTACTTGTCTTTTTCTCAAAACATCATTACGTTCGGGTATGCAATCAAAGACTATTCATTGCATCACCCTTCTGGTGGCACTGGTTGGACTGGTGCTGCCGCCAGAGCTTTCTGCCCAGATTCCCGGTCTGAAATTGGAGCATCTCTCACTTGAACACGGCCTCTCGCAATCAACGGTCAATGCAATTGTGCAGGATGGACAAGGATTCATGTGGTTTGGGACGCAGGACGGTCTCAACCGGTATGACGGGTATTCGGTGAGAGTTTACAAACACAATGCCGCGGATTCGAACTCCATTTCGGACAACGGCATCTGGAGCCTGCTCAGAGACACGCACGGTGACATCTGGATCGGCACAATGCAGGGAGGGTTGAACCGCTACGTGGTTGATCAGGATAAGTTCATCCACTTTCGGCACGATCCGTCTGACCCGTTCAGCATAAGTGAAAACAATGTCACATCGGTCTATCAGGACAGCAGAGGGAACCTCTGGATGGGGACGCTGAACAATGGAGTCAACGTATATGATCGCCTGCGGAACCGGTTCATTCGCGTGCAACACGACCGTGAGAATCCACAAAGCTTAAGCGATAATGCCGTCTGGTCGATCTGCGAAGACAAGCACCACAATGTATGGATTGCCACCTGGGGCGGCCTTAACAAGCTTGTCGTAAATGATTCTGCCGGAGCCAGTACAGCACAAGGTCTGACAGAAGCCAATTTTCTGCGATACCGACACGACGCGCAAGATCGAGCCAGTCTCAGCAGCGATAACGTGCGGACAATCTATGTGGATCGGAGCGGCACACTCTGGGTCGGAACATGGGGCGGCGGCCTGAACCGCTATGATGAAACGGCTGACAGCTTTCGTCAGTATCGTTTCGATCCAAACGATCCAGGGACCCTCAGCAGTGTTCTGGTGCTTTCTTTGCGTGAAGACAGCCAACGAAATCTCTGGGTTGGGACAGGTGACGGTGGGTTGAATCTGCTCAATCCTGCCAGTGGAAGCTTTACACGATTCCGTCATGACCCCAGTAATCCAAAATCTCTCAATAACAATATTATCTGTTCTATTTATGAAGACCGATCAGGAACACTGTGGATAGGCACAGGCGCCGGTGGAATCAATTGGTACGATCGGAAGAAAAACAAATTCCCCCACTACCGCAAAGACGAAAGCGGCCTCGTGAACCTGAGCGGAAATGATGTTTCGTCAATCATCGAGGACAAATGGGGCGAACTTTGGATTGGAACATACGGAAACGGACTCAATCGATTTGATCGAAAGAAGAATCGGATTATCCAGTACAGGCATGATCCTGACAACCCGCACAGCCTGAGTCACAATAACATTTTTGCCCTCCATGAGAGTAGGAATGGAGATTTATGGATCGGCACTGATGGAGGAGGCTTGAATCGTTTCGATCGTGCTAAGAATCAGTTTATTCGCTACCGCCATAATCCCAAGAATCCGAATAGCCTCGCTCAGGATGAAGTTACAGCGATCCTTGAAACCATCAACGGAGGTCTCTGGCTGGGTACTACCGGGAGAGGTGTGGATCGCTTTGACCGGAGCGGAAACCTGTTCGTACACTATCGCCACGAGGAGAACAATCCACACAGTCTCGGAGGAAACACCGTGATGGTGGTCTATGAAGACCACAAGGGGGATATCTGGATCGGCACATACGGCGAGGGAGCACATCGGTATGACCCCACGATGGACTCCTTCATCCGTTATCAGCATAACCCGGAGGATCCCCGAAGTCTTAGCAACAATACCGTCATGTCAATCTATGAGGATAACGACGGAATCCTCTGGCTGGGAACGTACGCCGGCGGATTGAACCGCTTTGATCGCACCACGGAAAAGTTCACCCACGTAACTGAGGCCGAAGGACTTCCGAATAACGTCATCTATGGAATTCTTCCGGACGACAAAGGAAATCTTTGGCTGAGTACCAACAAGGGTCTGGCCAAATACAATCCCCGCACAGGGTCTGTCAGGAATTACGATGTCACGGACGGACTTCAGGGAAACGAATTCAACCAGTGGTCCCACTTCAGGAGTAAAACCGGGGAAATCTTCATCGGCGGGATCAACGGTTTCAATGCGTTTTTTCCTGACAGCATACGGGACAATCCCTATATTCCCCCCGTTGTGCTCACGAGTTTCAAAGTATTTGATCAACCTGTCGCGCTCGACCGTTCCATCACAGTGGTTGACGCAATTCAGCTCTCGTACGATCAGAATTTCTTTTCGTTGGAATTCGTCGCCCTCAACTATACGTCTCAGGAAAAGAACCAATATGCCTATATGCTTGAGGGTCTTGATGCGTCCTGGATCGCTGCGGGCACCAGACGGTATGCAAGCTACACCAATCTGGATCCTGGTGACTACGTGCTGCGTGTGAAAGGGTCGAACAACGATGGCATCTGGAATGAACACGGAGTCTCCATTGCGGTCACGATCACGCCCCCCTATTGGAAGACCTGGTGGTTCCGCATCGGAGCGGTTGTAACGGGGACCGGCCTCTTGTTCCTGATGTACCGCTACCGTGTGAGAAAGCTTCTGGAAATTGAGCGCATTCGGGCTTCCATCGCAACTGACCTGCACGACGATATAGGTTCGACACTGACAGAAATTGCGCTCTTCAGTGACGTCGGACTGCGGGAGCTTCGGAATCACTCCTCAGACAGGCCGATCAGCGAAACGGAGGTGCGCAAGGTGGGGGCGCTGCTGGACGATATTGGCCGAACCTCACGAGGGCTGATCGACGCAATGAACGATATCGTCTGGGCGATCGACCCCAAGAACGACTCGTTTGACTTTCTCCTGCTGCGGATGAAAAACCATGCCGCACGCATAATGGAGGCAAAGGGGATCAATTACGAAATTGAAATCCCGGAGGAGCTTTCGAGCCTCCGGCTGCCGTTGGGGTTCCGCCGGCGGTTCTTTCTGATTTTCAAGGAGGCCATCAACAATATCATCCGTCATGCAAATCCGACAAAAGTAGTACTGACCATAAAGCGAGAAAAAGATTGGCTGGTCATGACAATCATGGACAATGGTGCCGGTTTTGATCTGGCGGCGGCCGGCCAGGGGAACGGTCTCCGGAATATGCACAAACGCGCTGCATCGCTGAACGGCAGCCTCTCGATTTCCTCTGCTGTTGCCAACGGAACAACAATTATCCTACGGGCGATGATTCCATGAGCAAGACTGAGCACACACAACACACAACGTCGGCCGAGGTTCTCACAGTAGTAATCGTCGAGGATAGGGCCAGGATCCGGGAAACGATTGTGGACATCATCAACGGTACCGAAGGGCTACGCTGCATTGGCGCGTATAACTCATGTGAGGCAGTCCTCGAGGCACTCCAGACACAGGTCCCCCACGTGCTCCTCATGGACATCGGACTCCCTGGCATGTCGGGTATCGAGGGAGTCAAGATCGTCAAGAGCCGGTATCCATCTATCGATGTGCTGATGCATACGGTGTACGATGATGACGACAAGATCTTCCAATCAATCTGTGCAGGAGCATCGGGGTACGTTTTGAAGAATGCCGAGTCGGCAGAGCTGATACGGGCTATTCGGGAAATCCGCGTTGGCGCCCCGATGAGCGCCTCCATTGCCCGGCGCCTCCTGACAATGGTGCGCAGAAGGGAGGCTTCACCCGCCGTCGACATGAATCTGACCCCACGCGAGCTTGATATTCTGCAATGGCTGGTGGAGGGTTTCAGCTACAAGAAGATTGCAGAGAAGTTGTTCATCAGTCCTCTCACAGTCCAGTCCCATATCAAGCGTGTCTACGAAAGGCTTCAGGTCCACTCCAAATCCGCCGCCGTTTCGAAAGCATTGAAGTACAAGCTATTCAGATGACAAACTCCCTACTCCTATTCCTACTCATACTCCATACCACCCCCTTGCCGTCTTCTTGTGGTAATGGAGAATAAGAGTACGATGAAGAGGAAGAGTACGAGTAAGAGTTATACGCCGATTTCAGCATGCAATTTACCATATTTATGGTATTGTCTTTTTCTTCTGATTCGCGTTATCTTTTCCCCTAGGAGAAACAAGCTCTCGCATGGCTGTTTTCCATACTGTCTGTGCTCCGCAAATCTTTAAAATTCTCACATTAACAATGGGGGATCAAACATGAATCGTCTACTCCTTGCTGGATTTCTCTCTGTTACCTTCTTTGCACCCCTTTTGGCACAGGGGGATGTACCTCCCACACCGAAGGACCTTATAGCTGAGCAGGTGGACGGGACTGGACCGCTCGTGAAGCTGGCATGGTCTGCACCGTTCGGTCCGTGGGGC
>Ga0247727_10015462_pt1 | contig 12510 bp, 12 predicted proteins | sample WisWelCaveWW1625_FD_202498 | JGI IMG/M metagenome (GOLD analysis project Ga0247727, IMG submission 202498) | Biofilm microbial communities from Wishing Well Cave, Virginia, United States - WW16-25 | ecosystem: Environmental > Aquatic > Deep subsurface > Groundwater > Cave microbial mat | place... | reverse complement strand
CCAAGATATACTTCACGTTAGAATACCGGGCACTCAATTTCTCAAGATCGTTTTTCCATTCGTGCAATGGCTCAACCAGAAAGTACGCAGAATCCGGCCAGTATTTCATAGCAAGCAGGGTCCAGTCCCCCCAAGCAGCTCCTATGTCCAACACCATCTCCGGCTTGAAGCCTCTCATGGCGAGGCGCTTGAGACAGGAATCCATCCCAAAATCCGGATTTCGACTTATGGAAAACCCGGAACGCAGGAGGATTGACTTGAGAAACTTTCTTATGAACATTTTGATCTGCATCTGCATCTCCTAGAAACTCTACACCTACGCGGTAATAGCCCCAAACGTTTTCCAAGTACCTGGCGTCCCACCTGAGACACAGACCCAGCCGATGTACTGACCGGCGGAAGGGTTTTGATGATACACGATATCACCACGGTTCCAAGTTCCTGAAGATGGTGCTGTTGTTCCAAAGAACATTCTTCTATTATTTGTGATCAGGCCACTTCGCTCCGAATCGACCCACGTTTTTGCAGTGACACCACTGCTATCAAGATGGACTACGACACTATTGCTATATGATGTAAAGGGATTGCCATTGGCAGGAAGTCTCGACTCAGAAACCACAACTTGCGACCCATTCTGAACAATCATGTTGTAGCTGTCGCGCGGTACAGTGAAATCCACAAACTTACAGCTGTTGAGCACTGCCCTAGAACCTTCAAACCACAGGTATGCAAATGTCAAACCTGAGACTCCATCTATGGCCCAAGTATAGAAACCGTTGACAACTATTTCCGACAAGTTCGCCCATATGACCTCTCCTGTAATCGCCTCTGCTCCACAACTGTTCAGGGTAATTCCGTGCGCAACATTGAATTTGTACGCCCTTCGTTCTGCACCTGACGTGACGTTATCGCAAGCACAACTGTTGAATGTTGAATAAGTCAATCCAAAGATATCAAATCCAATCTCCGCCCCATTCGCTGAGACTCGGCTAGCAGTGAGGGATGTGCCTGACCCTGCTCCTGATCCATCGTTAGAAAAACTAAGAACACTCTTGCAGGTCATGGATTCAAATGATTCAATGAGGGCCAACCACGTGTCATAAGTGAAGAAGCCATAGTCACAGCTTTTGGTGGTGACGTTTCGAACAATCAGGTGTGATGTTCTTGGAGCATATATGGCATAGGTATTTCTTGATCCTGCGCCACCTTCAAGGGTCATGTTCTCAATCCTAACATTGTCACCCCACCCGTTGTCGGGGTGATCGATAGCGAGAATGCTATCCACTGTATAGAGATCTGTGATTGTCGGAGTGCGATTCGGTGCTGTCCTGTTCGGCGTTGTTCCATTCGTGTTTGTCGTTTTCTTGATGGTTGTACTCGGCGGTGAGTTACCAAGAAGTGTTAGGTTCCCCGTTACGGGCAATCGGAGTAGAGCCGTGATCTTGTACGTCCCATCCGGCAAATATACAACTCCTTTGGCAGAGGCCGCAGCGTTGATTGCGCTCTGAATTGCACTGGTATCATCAGCAACACCGTTCCCTGCAGCATTGTAAGGTGCATCCTTCACATTGTATACACTGAACGTGCCCATGACTTATTCCCTCCTCATTGTGTTTTGTGCATTTGGCGACGCAAAGAGATGAAGTCTCCCCCTAATTTTTTCACGGCTGTTGAATTCTCTTGGCTCCTCATCGTCACGATTCTGAATCCAAACATCGTACAGCTCAAGGGGCAAGAGACTAAGTAAATCATGAATGGAAGAGCCGTACTTGGAAAGAACGTCCTCATGAATTTCAATTGCGAGCTTGGGCAAACGGCTCAGAATCTTCTGTGCCCCTCGAAGAACTTCAATCTCAAAACCTTCTACATCAATCTTTAGAACGCTGGGATTGAGATCTAAGTAATCGTCTAAGAGAGCAACAGGTACTTCAATTCCCACGCTTGTTTTCGCCAGGACATGGGCATCTGATTCGCCAGAAATCCTCACCGTACCACTCTGATTGCCGAGCGCTTTCCCTTCAACAATGACATTTGAAAGTCGATTAAGGTGAATATTCTCTCTGATGATCGCCACGTTCGATGGCAATGGTTCGAAAGCCACTACTTTTCCGGGAGACCCGGCCCATTTCGAAAACAGGATAGCAGTACATCCGTGGTGAGCTCCACAGTCGAACACAACGTCGCCCGTCTTGACAAGATGATCTCGTATGAATCTTAACTCATGGGAAAACCACATCCCCTCATACCATGATTGAGCTACCGGATCAGCAATCAAGAATTCGAACTCGATCCCTTCTGCATTCATTGTCTTTACATACGATCGGAAATGTCTGTCCTTAAACCTGAAAAGGCTTTGCCTTGCCAGAGTTTGAAAGTGCTCTGGGACGGTCCCTCGAATACCTTGTTTGAGTTTCCTTAAAATGGCTTTCATTTGTTCCCTGCAATGGTAAACCCACGATCACCGTATGCACCAGAAAGTGTTGTAATGATGGCATTCATACTGTCAATGAGTCTCACCGATAGTGGACGCGTTCTGATCAACTTCTGCACGTTGTGTTCAAGCACTATGAAACCGATATCCTCCAACGTCGGGGTGTATGGTAAAACAAGTGGTACGGCTTGAACGGGCACTTCTTGTGAAGCCTCACTACGGATGCGCGGCACTATGTCGTTCAATTCCATGGGATACACAAGGGCAATGATTCGCCCTGGCTTTAGCACTCGAATGACCTCCTTCAGAACGACACGAGGCTCCAACAGATGTTCTGTATTGGTTCATTATAGTATAATCTTGGTTCCTTCTGATCCTCCCACTGCACCCACATGGTATATACATCTACATCGATCAGACTGAATAATTGAATAAGTGGCAAACATGAAGATCGTCAATAGAAACATTCCTTTCATGATATGTCCTGGGATCTAAAAACTACAGGCAATTCATGTGCAATATAACGTAGTGAATTCAGCCGCCGCGCCGAAGGCGCGAGTCGGATGCAATGAGAGATGTGTAAAAAGTCCTTTTTCGCATCGTAAATTCTTCAAATAAATCATCTACGTTGCTCCGTTTAAACATTTTTCAGACTTTTCACACGGTCTGATGATTTGTTAGACAGACTCTTTTTTATTCAAATAAGGGTTATGCGTTCTTTCGAACTACAAATAACGTGCTTTTAAAATCTCCAATATCATCTGGGTGATTAAATCGAAGCTCGCCTCGATAAGATGGGTTGGTTTGGTTGGTGGTGACTGTTCCTACTATAGAACCCCTGCCGTTCTCAATCCGCTGGCGGACTTCAGATTCGGGCAGAGAAAACATTTCCATCCGAAAACCGGATCCGATCCCCAAGTGTGTTAATCGTTCACGAATGTGAACGGCTGATTTGAACCGCTGTACAAGGCTAAATTTCCGCCGGTCTTCTGTCGGAACCTGAAAAACGGCGATTCCATGGGGTTTTAATATGCGCATAAATTCGCTGATATAGGTTAAGGAATGAGGCTTGGGGACGTGCTGTAATGTGATGAGAGTAATAACAAAAGAGAACGTTCCGTCGGAAAAGAGCGAAAGACCTGGGCGTTCGTTATGGACGAAACTTAGACGATCCTTGAATTGATTGAATTCGTTCGCTTTCTGAATCATTGTCTTAGATACGTCCACACCGGTCACGCGATCGAAAATCGATACCAAGGGAAAGCTCAAGCGGCCAATTCCGCAACCAAAGTCCAAGGCTTCCTCTTTATTTTTTGGAAGCCATCCATTGACGGACAAATAGCTCCATATTCCGTCAATTTCCTTCCTACCGGTATAAAAAAACTCGTCATTCTTCCATCCGCCACGTTTCTTCTCGGGATCCGTGCAAATGGCCCAGTAAGCATCTTTCTGAGCCAGTCCTTCCCAATTATTGCTTGCGGTCTTAAATGACACCATGTCGCCTTTCTCCTTGGTGAAGCGTGCAAGATCAATTCGTTAATGCTCTGTCTAACGAAGTAGTTCAGCCGCGTGAACTGCGGCCAGCCGCGGTGAACGCCGGCTGGAACGGCTTGTTATACAGCGTATTACTCAGACATCTTCCGTAGTTTCGCTTGAGTGACCAACACCCGTTGTTTATCTTGATATGTAAAAACTAAGGCCTGTTCCAATTTTATTAATAACGATAATAATTGTTTGTTAAATGATTGATCAGAATGTTTTTCCCAATTAATATCCGCATTCCTGGAACAGGTTCGAATGCAACAACTTTTCCATTTTTGCAGACCCAGTTTCCAAACAAGATGGCCATACAACCATGATGAGCGCTGCAGTCGAATACGATATCACCGGGCTGGATGATTTTATCCCTGATAAACCGAATTTCTGGTGAGAACCATTCACCTTCGTACCATGTTTTCCCGATACTATCGCCAATCAAAAACTCGAACCGGAGATCGTCAGCATTCATTTGCTTGATGTAGGGTCTGAATCCTTTCTGTTGGAATCTAAACCTCCTTTTCTTTAGGATTGGTTCGATACCTTCAGGTATTAGACCACGAATCAGTCTGAGCATGTTACGCAGTTTTTCTGTGCATAGTGTCCATTCAAGACGCTGCTACTTTACACATTGCCGCAAAACTTCTTGGACTTATTTCATTTACTCTTACGCCCAATTGTAAATCCCCTATCTCCAAGTCTGCCTGACACGGTCGTGACGACATGGTTTAGAGAATCCACAACCCATGTTGCAAGGGGCTGCGTGCGGACAATCTTGTCTTCATGTTGCAACTCGACTTCAAATCCACATCGCTCAAGCAATTGCCTTATCGTGCAATTGGAATAGTAAAAAAGGTGATATGGCTTATTGGGTGATTCTTTGTCGATGCTGAGAAGTTGGCGTACCCTCGGAACGATGTGATTCAATTCCATGGGATACGCCAACGCAACAATCCCGTTTGGTTTGAGAAGCCGACGGATTTCGGACAATTCTTCCTTCGGGTGAAGGAGATGCTCGATCACGTCACCGAGAAATACGACGTTAAACGACTCGGGAGGAAATTGCTGCTCTGTAAGGGTTCCACTCCGGATATCAAGTTTAAGGTGTGATCTCCCCCATGCGGCCATTTCAGAAGAAAGTTCTACTCCAAGTGTGTCGTATCCTTGGTCTCGGGCTTCCGCGAGCATCGCTCCCCCAGCACAACCCAGTTCTAGGTATCTGCCACCTGGTTGAAGCGTGCGAATCTTTGAAAGAATAGGGCGTATCTCCCGCCGAAGATTCTCAATCTCATTCACGTAGCGCCCTTCAAAGAAACCGCAGTGATAATCTTTATCAAAATATTCCGGGGAATAGAGAGAACGCACTTCTTCCGTAGACAGCATGGGATACAACGTATTCAGACCACATGACACACATTGAACAATATCGATGCGTCTATCACCAAAATAATAATAGTACGGCAATGAGTCAAAGGACTCCTTGTCACACAAGATGCATTTAGGGCTACGGTTGATTCGAGAAATGTGATGTTTTAATTTGTTCAAATTCATCTCAATTGCTATTGGATCAGGGGCTGCAGCATCGTGTCGAGATTTGCGTAGAAATCATTCAGCCCAAATCGTGCAATCCCCTTTTTCATTTCAGTTAGTGTCCTGTTCCGTAAATCATCATTTGAAATGACAGAGGTGAGGTTGGTGACAAGTTCGTCGCCTGAAGTGAAGCGTAGAATTCTTGGTGAAATAATTTCTTTCTGTCCGCCTGAGTCATGAACAAATGTCGCACACCCAGCGTAGGCAGCTTCAAGCACGGAAATGCCAAAGTGTTCAAATCGTTTCGGACCGACATAGAATTTGCTTGTGTGGAGCAACTGCGTAACTTGCTCATTACTTGCGTCCGTGAGGAATTCAATAGACACTTCTAACCGATCAGCCTTCTTGCGCACCATGCGGAAGTAATTCGGATCACTGACTCTGCCGGCGATCATGAATCTTGAATTGGGATACCGCACAGCGATGTGTTTGTATAGGTCCACAAGTTCTAGTAAGTTCTTATCAGGTGAGAACCTCCCAATTGAAACAAATTGGAACTCCCGGCTATGCCAGGAGGGAATCCTCCTGTTTCGCCCGCCTGCCATAAAAGTCGGATATAGAATGCTTCCGTCAATCCCGTACAGTCGATGAATAATCTCCTTCATGAAATGCGAATTCACAGCAGTGACGTTCTTACGAAAACCTTCGGTGTTGCCATCTGAAACCTTGAAAACAATTGTTCGATAGACCATTTCCAGCACCGGAAATGCATCCAGAACATCATTCTTCACGATCATGTGGTAGGGGTTCATAAATGCGCGTGGTGCAAAGCTTGGATGATGTATATACTGAAAACCTCTGCAACCAAAGTCCAGCTCGCCGTACGTACTAACGCACAAATCAAACCGGGAACAGATTTGTTTGGCGTGTTTATGAAGATATGCCAATTTCATCAAATGGAATTTGCCACGTTGGCCTAGAAGCCATCTAGGACAGCGCGCGATTTCAATAATCATTGAATCCTCACGGAATCTCATTTCAGTATCTGACTCAATCCCAGCGATCGGCTTCGACTCAAGTGTTAACAGCGTCACCTTCGACTTGTGCTTTGACAAGAACCGATCTATGATCCGAAGAGCCACAATTTCTGCGCCTCCTATAACGACAAATTGTGGGTGAACTACAAGGATCGATTTCATTTCTTCGCAATGATTACAAGGTTTTCACCGTATGTCCAACGAAAGAAGCCAAAGACCAATGTTGCAAGGACGTTAACGGGCACAAAAGTAACTTTCTGAACGATGAGCGGGATCTTTTTGAAATAGGGAATATCCCACAGCGTGTCAGTGCCATGCCGTATAATAGTGAACCCGGCGCTGTGTATTCTCTCTATCCAGGTTTCCGGCGAAAGGAGGGATACATGCGTTTTGTCTGTGTACATAGCCGGGATCAATGAACCCGATTTTGATTTTATTCTTGATCCGAACGAACGAATATTTGGGGTAGTTACTACCATCAATCCAAATGGTTTTAACGCCCTGTAGGCCTCCCGAAAAAAAAGTATAGCATTATTAAGATGCTCAATCACGTCAAACGCTACCAAAGCATCAAAACTTTCGTCTTCAAACGGAAGGGATTCGGCCTTCCCCTCTACTACAACACCTATTCGATTGATTTCTCTTGCGTAAGTAATTGCATCATGTGCAATATCAAGCCCAACGTAAGAAAAGTACCGCTGAACACGCTTTCCAAAGAACCCAAGGCCGCAGCCTACTTCGAGTATTGTCGAAGACGGTGGCAGATGCTGTCTCAAATAAGAAATCCAGTATCGATGAAGATACCATTGATCGCCATGAGGTTTCCCTGTTAGTTTACCTCGCCTCAGATATCGGTCAAAATATCTTCTATCATACATGGAGCTTTTCATGATCTGCCAGTGACCCTTCTGATATCGGCAATCGTAACGAGTCGGAGAAAAAAGAAGGATGATATCATGATTACCATCAGAATGGCCAATTCAACAAGAAAAGGAGCCGGGAAGAAGTCGATGCTTTTGATGATATATGCAATAAGTGCCGGGACAAACGCCTTTGCAAAGAGTGTGAAAAACTCATTTACGTCCAAGAAATCCCGAACAATCCAGATACATGCGATTGACATCGCACTCTCAGTGACTAGCGTAGTTACAGCCGCACCTACCACACCCATTGAAGGGATCAGTAGGTAATGAAGAGAAAGGTTTAGGAGTGTCACGAGGAAAATCAGGATGTTTGCTTTTCCCTGTCTTCCGACGGCTGCGACGAGAGTGCCGAAAACCCACGTCAATCCTACTGGGATCATCGAGAGCACGATAATACCAAGCGCCGTAGAAGCCTGCGCATACTCCTGGCCGAAGAGTAGTGCAGTAAAATCCTCTTTGAAGATAAAAATAGGGACGGAAATCGCAATCGACAAAACGCTTATAGTGCGCCCCCCTTGGATCAAAAGGTTCTTGATACGCGGTTTATCCTCGCGATATCGTGAAAACGAAGGGAAGATTGGACCCATAATTACGCTAGGGAAAAGAATGAAACCCTCGAGAAGTCTATAGCCAGCGTTATAATACCCGACCAAGTCTTCTCGTCCCGTTAGCCAACTAAGCATCAGTGTGCCTGATCGAAAATAGACGATCATAAAAAACCCCATCAAAGCGTACGGCATTGCCGGCTTTATCACATGCTGGAACAGATATTGCCTACTGATGTTCCAATGTGGCCAGCCGATGTGTTTCACGACCAACGAGAATGTACCGACAGTAGCAATCAGATATGCAAAGGAATAGCTCACGGTGAACAATTCTGCACCTTGGCCTAGGAACAATGCAATGCCGCAACAACCGATTACTGAAAACTTTTCAAGAAGAATCGAGTGTGCTTCTAATTTCATTATTTCAAAAGAGCGAACAATAAATCTGAAATGAACCATCAGAGTGCTAAACATAGCATAGGGTATTGCAGCTACAATCGCCGCTCGATTCGTTGATGAAAGGTCGTACACAAATGTCCCCGCAAGCGCAATGATACCAACCACGGTAGCTGAAAGGACTTTGAAAAAACTGGTGTGGGAAAAGAATCTTGGGAATTTCGTAGGCTCAATGGCGAGTTCACGTACCGAGAGAACATCAATCCCGCCCTCAAATATTACTCCAATGATGGAGACATATGCAATCGCGAACATATACCTGCCGAATTCCTCCGGGCCTAACAGCCTTGCAGAGAGCAGGAGGAACGCAAACCAGATCGGCTTAACAACTATATTTGCGCCGGCGAGCCATCTGAGATTCTCAAGTATGCTTTGCCTTTCCTGCATCAGAGGTTGGAAACTGTGAAAGATAATCTCCTGTTGAGGTATGCTGCACTAGTGCGACGATAATGGCAGAGCCGAGCGAAATTATCAATAGCGCGCTCTTATCAATAAAAACCGCAGAGCTGAGAGCAATGACCAGCATTGCAACAAACACGGCAAAGATTCCCCTACCGACTGCAATACCGAACAGACTATTTTTCCCCTGCTTCGAGAGCTTTACCGCGTAACTCATAATTATGCCGTAGTAGGCAAAGAATAGTAAGAAACCCGCTACCCCTACCTTGAACAGCAGTAAGAGGAATCCGTTATGTACAAACAATGATTCTGCGGTGAACCTATCGATAATATTATAATGACTAAATGTCGCCCCGAAGCCATACCCGACAAGAGGGTTTTCCTTGACGAGCGATATCACTGTGCCTAATTCGGCAAGACGTTCAGCAACAGAAGCATCCTCCAATGGAGTTCCCGAAGAGGTCAACCTGTTGAGAAGGGCTTGAATGATGAATTTGCCTAAGTCTCCCGCTATAACGAATACTGCTACCATGGAAACAACCAGGAGAGATGTTCCCGTCAGAATCATTCGTGTTCTTGCCCGAGAATCTCCCAGGACGCCCACAACGAGAAATCCGATAATAGCTGCTATCCAAAATCCTCTAGAAAATGTTAACGCTAATCCCAGACCAAAAAAAACCAAGCCGACATAAAGTAGCAGTCGGCGCTTTGCATTTCGGACGTCGATATAGAGGCTCAGCGCGATTATAGTGATTGCAACAAAGGAGAACGATCCAAAAGGTTGCCTGCTACCAATCAGCTGCCACACGTATGTCGCAAGCAGGCTACCAGCTCGGTAGTGAATGATGTTATAGACAGCAACAATTCCCGCCATCAACAGGTACACCTTCATAACAAGGGTTATGTCTCTCTCTGATTTCATTGCGTCACGGACTGGGAAATACAAGAGTAAAGCTGACACCGTCAAACATTCCCTGAACCAGTTAAGAGGAGAAGCGTTGTTGGCAACAGCAAGAACCACAGACCAGTAGCAGACCATAAGAAACGCGATCAGAAACATGTCAGCCGACGAAACAAGGACTTTTTCCCGTTGAATAGCTATCTTCTTGGCAAACCAAAACGCTATGTATCCGAAGAAATAGGCACCGAACCCAAGTTCAACTGGAGTGATGTCTTCACTCCGCTCGAGAATATGCAGGTACAACAGTATGATCGTTGAGATTGCTGCAAGCGGTCTCGAGAATGACCAACTCACGAAACCAATTGCCAGCAGAACAACCGGAAGGATGAATCCATACTTTAACGTACAGATCCAGACGATCGTCAAAATGATTGATGCGGAAGCGATGATGAGAGGGGGAGTAATAGAAGGTTGTCCAGGTACCATTTGGTTTTTGTCGAAGCCCTGTCGCCGCATTGCGTACGCTACACCTTTTCCTCTTCCGACACCCTTTGAGGCTTCAGGACAGAAAGCAGTTGCTGATAGCGCTCGTTTCCGTCGGTTCTGAAGACTCGAATTCGAACCAGGACGAATACAATCATGATCGAAAGAATGAGGGAGGAGAGAAATGTGCTGGCAACAATCAGCATTCTCTTGGGTCGAGATTTTTTCTCGGCGGGGACAGCTTTGTCAAGAACGAGGATAACAGGAATATCCTTCTGTTCTTCAATGCGTGCTTGCTCGTACAGCGGAACTAGAAACTCCATTATTTTCTGTTGGATGACGATGTCCCTGTACAACCGAAATGATTCTATGCCAAGTTGTGGAAACGTTGAGAGTTTCTTCGCAAGTTCAAAATGCTCCCTCTCCAACAACTTATAGCTTGGATTCTCTTTGCCGGTGGTCTTTTTGAGAATGGATAACTCAATATCAACCTTCAACTTTCTGGCATAAACCGTTCCAATGGACGAAGCGAGATCTCTTGCTTCGTCAGGTATGATGACTAGTCCATGCGTTTCCTGAAACTCCCTAAATGCGTCTTCGACAGACTTTAGTTCGGCCTTGTTCTCAATTACTCTCCTTTCAAGAAATTGCCGGTTACTCTTTGCCTCACCAGTCGCAAGTTCAATGCTAATCTCATTGAGAATCTGCACCATATAGTTTGCCATTTCTGCTGCGCGGAGAGAGTCTTTATCGTATGTCCACAGGACAACGGTGCCTTCTTCAGTAACTTCCACTGCGAAGTTATCATGAAATTCCTCGACGGCTTTTTCGACAGAATGGTCTTCAATCCCATACACCTCCATGAGCCCAAAGCGTTGGATCATTGCCTCTGCCGCTCTCCTGCTGTTCACGATCGCCAAATAGTTGTAGGCGGTTTGCTGCCCCGCTAGTTTGTTTGTCGCGCCAGGGACCACTTCCCTTAAAAGTGCAGATATTCCACTGATTCCGAGCAATCCCTGGTTTTTGGGTGGAATTAGAGAAGTAGTGGACTTATACCACTTGGGGAGCAGAAAGCTTCCTGCGACAGACAAGATTGTTGCCGAAAGGACAAAATAAAGAACAAATCTTCGCCATCGGAGCAAGACAAGTATGTAGTCCATCAAGTCAATGTTTCCTTTGGACTTTCTGTTTTCCCCTGTACCCAAAATATCCTGGTTATTGTTCATATACCATAGGAACTTTTTCGTGGCTTGAAAGGTAAACAGAACATCGCTCGAGCTATCTGCTTGCCTGACTGGCCAACAGAATGATGCTCGCCGCAACGCTGATTATGGACGCGACCTGCCCGACAGTATTGAGATAATACGAAAACGGCCGCTCGGGATCCTTCGGCACCCAGATGTAGTCCCCCTCTTCAATTGGCGTCTCACCAGATCGCATTCCTATTTCAAAACCATGAACTTTTCGGAAGCCACAAAACTTCCTGAAACTATTCGGTAAAAATACACACCTGATGCAAGGGGAGCAGCATCCAAGAATGCTCGATGGCGTCCTGCCGCATAATCCCCTTTTGCAACTTCCAGTACTTCTTCGCCAAGTAAGTTGAAAACCTTAAGCGTCACGTGTCCGGGCTCAGCAATCTCAAACTCTATTACGGTAGAAGGGTTTGCTGGATTCGGAAAACTCCGATGAAGTGCATATTCAAAGGTAGCTTTCTCATTTTCTCTTCCCGGAATCTTCTCATACCTCTTGACATTGAGCAAGCAGTCGTCGATAGCTGCACTTGTGGTCTGCAAAGAAGACCAAAAGATTTCACTCCATCGAAAACATCTAGCGAGCCTGTCGCTTCAATATCTATCTCGCCTGGCTCGCTAAAATGATAATACTCGCCGCAATGCTTATGATCGATGCAAATTGGCCCACAATATTGAGGTAATACGAAAACGGCCGTTCTGGATCCTTCGGTACCCAGATGTAGTCCCCCTCTTCAATAGTTGTGTCACCTGGAGAGAGCCACTGACGGGTTCGTGCTTTCACTATTTTCGTGTCGCCCGAGCGGGCGCGATCGGTGAACCCTCCGGCCTTACGAACATAATAGTCAACATTTGCCTTCTTAGCAAACGGGATGTGTCCCGGTGACGCCACCTGTCCAAAGACATACACGCTGGACTTCAGGGATGGCACCACAATCTCATCACCATCCCGCACAATAATATCCTGCGATGCATCATGGTCATTGAACAATTTCTCGAAATCAACGGAAACGAGC
>Ga0247727_10015461_pt1 | contig 12510 bp, 7 predicted proteins | sample WisWelCaveWW1625_FD_202498 | JGI IMG/M metagenome (GOLD analysis project Ga0247727, IMG submission 202498) | Biofilm microbial communities from Wishing Well Cave, Virginia, United States - WW16-25 | ecosystem: Environmental > Aquatic > Deep subsurface > Groundwater > Cave microbial mat | place... | reverse complement strand
AGGATGCTCGTGCCAGGGAATGCTTTGACCTGAACAACTGTGGTACAGCCAAGGAAAAACCCGTTCTCGAAGAAGCTTGCCAGTATGTGTTTACCTGTTATGATGGCGTGCAGAATGATGGAGAAGAAGGTATTGATTGCGGGGGTTTGTGTCCAGAATGCTTTACCTGCTTTGACCGCCAGCTAAATCAAGATGAAACCGATATTGACTGCGGCGGCAAGGTCTGCAAGCAATGCCTTGAAGGACAGCAATGTCATTCGGACAAAGACTGCGAGACAGCATACTGCAATTCAAAAAAGATATGCTCATTGCCAAGCTGTGATGACGGCTTCCAGAATCAGGGAGAAAAAGGGATAGATTGTGAAGGTCCTTGTGAGCGTGCCTGTCCTCATGAAGAACGCACAGCTGCTGTACAGGGATTGGGAAAATTATTGTTGATACCGATGACTGCAAGTTTGGCACTTTTGTTGGTCTATAATCTCTTCAAAGAAACTATCAAACAGCGGTTGCGTTTTACACTGTATTCGTTACGCTCACCCAAGATGGCAACGGGTATGTTACGGAAAGAAGAATTGCTGCATTCTATCAATAGGATTGCACGCCTTGAATCAGAACTTAGGGATGCGAATGCCGCTGCTACCTTTGCACAGTATCATCGCTTATTCGAAGGAGTCATGCAGTCAGCTTTGGGCCTTAGTGCTGGTTTTACACAAGCTGATGTCCGTATCAAAGTGCAGCAATCGCACCTGCCTGAAACAATACGAAGAGTGCTGCCATTATACTACCAGCGCCTTGCCGCCTATCAAAAAGCAACGCTGTCAGCCCATGACGTACGGGCAATCATGGAATACGGCAGGAAATTGCTCAGGGGCATGATGCCACGGAAATAATCCATAGGAACAATGGACGCAAAAAAAGGCAATAGTGAAATAGAAAAAATGAAAGTGAAAAAGAAAAAATGAAACCAGAAATACGAGTGCGTAAGGGAGCTATCATTCTCTTATTAGTCCTATTTGCATCAGAAGTAATGATGCCAGTGGTCCTTGCCGCTTCATTTTCCTTTTTACCAAACATAGATAGTACTGTCTTCAATCTGTCGGAAGATACGCGTTTCTTTTACGATCTTAATGTGACAGTGACCGAAAGCTTAGTGTATTATTCCAGCAATGCGCCCGCGCTTGGATTCACGTCATTTGCCATGAACAATGTAACGGGAATCATCAACTTTACCCCTCCGAATGAAGATGTCAATTATTATGCCGTAACCTTGATTGCGGAAAACAGGAGCAATGCCTTTGATAAAGTGACCATAACGGTTGGCTTCAATGTGAGCAACACCAATGACGCGCCAAATATTACCGGTTATTCGCCTTCAGGACTGAATTTCAGTGTCCGGGAGAATTCCACCACTGAATTCACTTTCAATGCAACGGACAGCGACAGCATTTTTGGCGATACTTTGAATACGACATGGTACCTTGACCACATTGCGGTTTCAAGAAATAGTATCTATAATTTCACTCCCAGTTTCTGCGATGCGGACCTGCATAACCTTACGCTCAAAGTGAATGACACCAGCAATGCAAATGCCACGGTTTCCTGGAATATCACCGTCAACAATACCAACCGGCCACCACTCCTCAACCAATCACTCTTGAACGTAACGTGGGCTGAAGATACTAATCGCGTGAATAATGTTACGCTGGGCTTATTTCTCTCTGATCGGGATTTCCTTGAATGCTCTAACGATGATCAGGATGCCATAGCATACACTGCGACGGGAAATGCATCAATCAATATCACCATAAACCAGACATCAACCAATGCCAGTTATTATGTCAGGGCAAATTATTTTGGCGTAGAAACAGTTAGGTTCGTAATCAGCGACGGAATCAATACAACGTATAGCAATTATGTTGTCCTGAATGTAACAAATGTCAATGATGCGCCGCAGCTTAATTACAGCAACCGTACCGCGTTCCAGAATGTTTTATTCCTCTATGACCTGAATGCCACCGATCCCGATAATGAGATACAATCAGGCATCAACACCTTGACCTATTATGATAACATTAGTTTTTTCAATATCAGCCCCACAACGGGATTGATTAACTTCACGGCAGATGTATCGATGCTAGGAGTGCATCCTGCCAACATAAGCGTGGATGATGGCTTTGTGAATACAAGCGTTCTCATTTATTTGAATATATCTTCAAATGCGATCCCGAGCATCTACAATATTTCAAATAGGAATGCGACAGAAGGAACGTTCTTTTTCATGAACATAACTGCATCAGATGCGGACAATGACAACATTACATTTGCAGCCAATTTCAGCAGCCTTATTGTCACAAAAATCAATTTGAGCGCTGCTAATCTTTCCTTCACGCCTTCCAGCAGCGATGTTGGTAATCGCACTATCCTGGTAACAGCAACCGATCCTTATGGTGCTTCTTCCTCAACCATATTCAACCTCACGGTGTTCAACGTCAATAATGCGCCCAATCTTACATTCATTCCCAATCAGACGCTGCGCACCGACAAGGTATTCGGCCTTACCGTGAGTGCTACAGATCTGGATAGTGATAATCTGACATTGAGCGACAATACCTCGCTATTCAGCATAAGTTACGTGAGCGCAAATTCTGGCTCAATCAGCTTTACCCCCACCGGAGCAAATGCAGGAAACCATACGGTAAACATTTCGGTTTCTGATGGGGAACTTACCGCTTATCAGATTGTGCACTTTGTAATACGCAATAATTCAAACCCGATACTTTCAGGATTGCGCAATCAGACTTTTCCCGAGGATTCCTTGTTCACGTTCCAGACAAATGCGAGCGATCCAGACAATGACACCTTGGCATTCTATTCCAATCTTTCATTCCTGAGCATCAGTGCAGTCAATGCCACATCAGCTCTCATCAACTTTACACCAAACCAGTCAAACACGGGCTTGCATTGGGTAAACATAACCGTCAATGACACACCCTTGATGGCATCGGTGCTGATCTTTTTCAATATAACGGTGGTCAATGATACACCCTATTTCAATCCCCCTATTCCGGATTTGAATGCAAGCATGAGCATGCTGTTCGTTTACGATGTCAATGCTACTGATGACGAGAATGATACGCTCATATATTATAGCAATGCGACGATATTTAACATTAGCAACAGCACAGGAATCATCAATTTCACACCCACCCTGGCTCAGGTAGGCAGTTACAGCATAAAAATCAATGCAACAGACGGCAATTCGACAAACCAGACTATAATAACATTCAGGGTGCTGGAGCAGAATGTTGCTCCGAACATCACTGGATTCTATCCAAACCAAACGAATATTTCATTGGCCGAAGGATACACCCAGATTTTTAATGTCACCGTAAGCGATGCAAATGGTAATTCATTATTTTATAACTGGAGTCTCAATGGAACCATTGTTTCAAACCTAAGCGACTATCTTTATGTGACCAATTACAGCTCGCAAGGATTCTACAATCTTACAGCGTTGGTATCGGATGCATTGCTCAGCGATAAATTAGCTTGGAACATTACTGTCAACAATACAAACAGGCTGCCTGTGTATGGCATTGTCAATTTCAGCTCGGAGAGTGATTTTGCGGGGGGCAATAAGGGCAATGTCAACATTACAGCACAGAGCGGCAATATCACCCTGGCAAAATCAAATGGTGTCATCTATGTGCCGCAGGGCAATTTTACAGCAGCGGTCATTGACTTGATTGCAGGTTCGAACCTTACACTGTTAAATATCAGCTGGAGGGAAGTGCGGCCAGAAAACACGACAATTCTATTCCAGTTGAGAACCTCTAGGGACAACAGCACGTTCTCGGAATTTGAAGGGAACAGCAGTATGAACTACACTGCTCCAAATGGCACTACAATAAATGCCAGCAGTAATCGCTATATCCAGTATAAGGCCATCTTAACGACAAATAACACAAATGCCACTCCCGTCATTCCCGATATCATGATAACATTCAAGATATCAGATTTCGCGGGCAGGGAAGATACAGTTTATTTGAATTATCTTGACCTGGATAATTTCTTCAGCGATCCTGACGGTGATTCGCTGACCTATAATGCAAGCGCCGTTGCAAACATTGAATTCGATATTGATTCATCTGGCAGGGTGTCATTAACTCCTGATGCTAATTTTGCGGGAACAAGGTATGTTGTTTTTACCGCTACCGACGGATTTGGCAACCGCACGAGCAATAATATCACTATAACTTTGGCAGATGTATCTGAACCAGGGGACTCCACAACAACAACCACTACCAGCTCGGGAGGCGGTGGGGGCGGGGGTAGGAGAACTGTTTATGTGAACAAAACAATAATCGTCAATCAATCCCGTTCCATTGAGATCATCACTCCACAGCAAGTGGAAAAAGGCCTGAATGAAGAAATAATTGTGCCCATAGTGGTGCAGAACAATGAAAATTACGCAATGACCGGCATCACGCTATCTGCATCAACCAACATCTCGGATATCGATATGTATTTCAGCGATGATTCCATTAATCGTTTGGAGCCAGGAGAGAAGACTTCAGTGGATCTGGTAATAGAAAGATTTAACGTATCGATGAGTTTTGATGTCAAGATTGCTGCAGTTGTTCTTGATCCCGGAATCAATGATAGCGCGCTGATAAGCATCCGCATCAATGATAACGTGACAAAGCAAATTTCCTTTGTGCGTGATTTCATACAGCTTAATCCCGAATGCCTTGAATTAAGTGAAGTGATTGATCGAGCAGCAGTTGAAATCGGGCGTGCCAATTATGTATCGGCCAAGGTTCTTCTTGACAAGGCTATAGAGCAGTGCAAATACATTCTGACAACGAAGCGCGCTAATGTTGAGCAGCCAACTGCCTTTTTTGCTCTTGATAGGATGATTCGCAATAAATATTTCATTTACAGCGCAGTTATGGTGCTGCTTGGCCTTTTTGCGACAATCAGCTATGTGGTGTACAATAGAATCAAATGGTACTAACAACGCTGTTTCGCGTATAAAGCTCAAACCATAGAGAGAAAATTGCAGGGTAGAATTGAGCCTGCTCCTCTTGACGCAGTGAAACATACATAGCGACGCAATCCGCATAATGGCGCTTTGCGGCAACAATATCATTGTTGGTAAGCATCGCTATTGTTTGTGCAAGCAATGCTCCCAAATCCATATTGATTGAAGCATGTTTTTTGCCTTGAATTTGGAACGATGATGGCAGCAGCTGATTCGCTATGAGCAGAAAATCAAATAGATAAGGTTCAAGAGCCCTCCTCACAGGATCGGGAGAAAATTGAAGGGTTGACAGCCCAGTACAGAGCAAAGCGATACGATGTCTCAAGGCAGGGCTTTCCAATGCATCAGCAACTCTTCTGCAATCTGCGGTTTTTTTAGTTGCATCGGTAACCTTAATGTCCAACTGCCCGATAGCTTCGAGAGTTTTTTTGTCTTTTTTAGCTGATTCCTGCGATAGCAGCGAGGATCTTTCAGTAAGCAATGAGTCAATCTGCTTCTGCATCCCATTGCACTGAGCATGAAATGAATCGGCCGTGGCAATTATCTCCTCAAAAGTGCATTGATGATTGATGAACAGCATCTGGGAAAGCCATTTGCGTATGCTTGCGCTCAGCAATATGAATTTCTGGCCATCGGGCAGGCCAGCGCTGTTTCTCAGGGTTGACTCAATATCCTTTAGAATTGACGTGTCCATGCATCCTCTTTTTATCATCTATTACTATGTATGTTTAAAAATCTTATTGATTATTGGAGCGTGTCTAAAAATGATGGTTAGCAGCCAAAAATCGAGCTTCTTTGATTTTTCCAGCTAACTGACACGGGGGATGTCCCTTACGGGGAACACGAAGAAATCGAAGATTTCCAGTGTGCCAAAAATCCGTAGGATTTTTTCGCATGTCAGTCATCTCGAATCAAACTAAAAGCAAGAAGCTGCTAACCCTGCGTAGCAGAATTTTTAGACACGCTTTTGATTATTGGGCTGGAACAAAAATCTTTTCATTTTTAAACGACAACCAATGAAAATAATCGTATTGAAACAACGTACAATGATTAACTATCAATGAAAGCAAACAAAACAAAAAACGACATTAAACATTTACAGGGAAGCCTGATTATCTGATTTTCATGAATATGACTCTTTGTTTTTTCATTCTTTTCGCTGAAATGCACGAATTCACTGGATCGATGTTCACTAATATTCATTGATTGACCAATAGGGGATAATGAAAAATAATTTTTATCAGGTGTTGGATAGAAAAATGTAAATTCCTTCCGAAAGCAGCAATCTACTCCCCCTCCTTAATTTGATTACGAAACACGCCGCAACGTCACAGATCCTTGACCACTAAATCGTTCATCCCAAGTACCGGTGACCTCATTCTCGGAGACAGAAGTCACGCTAAAAGTAAAGCCAAAGTCAGTATTCTCCACATCAAACAGCTTATCCCCTGTATCTTCCCTAAACAAAGTGTAGTAGCCAGGCAAGAGATCTTCGTCACCTCCAACAGCAAGGACATCAATGCTTTTGCCCCCAACCTGCACCGTAACCGGGACATTGTGAATGAACCCCCCATACATGGAACAGACGTGTGGCCTCTCCGGAATCGTTGTGACATCTGTGTTTATGGAGAAATCTCCCTCCGCAAAAACATAGCTGCCGCCTTCCAGCGCTGCGACAAGCGATTCATCTGCCGTAAAGACAAATGTCATGGAATGAGTAAATGTCCCAAGGCCACAATCGCTTCCAGGAGTATAATCTCCAGTCACTGCGCCTTCCCAAGTCTCCTGTTCACCTGCAACCGGTTCTTCAATAGGAACGGAAGGCGTCGTAGGCGCAACTATTGTTGGAACAGGAGATGTAGTGGGCTGGAGCGTCGCAGTGATGGTATTATCCCCTTCGTTAACCGTGGACTCCCCCTGCTGAGGCTTGTGATTATCCGACTCGACATGCGTGTAATAATCACCAATGAGCACAGGGGTGGCTTCTCCTTTTTCAAGGGGAATAGAAACACCAGCACCAATATTCGCTTTGCTAATCAAGTCTAAAGATCCCTTGGTCAAAGGTAGACCTCGCTCATCAACCCCGGCAACAGCCGCGCGCACAAGTCCAGCGACTTGCTCCCGCGTGTCGAGATGTCTGCATCCATAGAGCTGCGCGCTACCTATCTTAACCCGGGTCACGCGTTCATTTGGCCACCCGCACGAAAATATAGCATTCGCATCGAAACCAAAGCCCAAGGTATCAAGGACAACACCGACAGGCGTTGGCGCATTCCCCCCTGCAGTCGCCAAGAAGTCCGGTTCTAAGAAAAAGAATGCACGGCTCTTCACCTTGTCCTCCACATCTTTCCAGAAGGCCATCTCCGCCTCTTCTTTCGTAATTGTTTCTACCGTCGCACCAGGAATAGACTCAGCATATTCTCCGAGAGGCAAACCTGCGGCCTGCGCAGCTTTAGCGGCAACAACAACTAAATCCAAATACTCAGTAACGTCCCCCAATTGCTTCGCCTTCTCCGGCAACCATTCAAGCGTTACCTTTCCAACCGACGAGGCAGGACCGCTCGCCAAAAAGAGATCCACCAACGGCGCACCTTCGGAAGCAGCAGCCATACCTGTAATACTATTCGAATTCCCTAGCCCCTCAATGGCAAACACTACCATCGGACGAGAATCAGAGGGATCAATGATTACAAGAACACCATGAGAATTATCCGCATTCATGGCAAGACCAATCATCATACCGGGCAATGCGATTCCTTGCGCATCCAAGATGTGAAACGTTGTGTCAACACCATCAATGGTGAATGCGACTAATCCATTTTCATCAGTCTGCGAAGCAGCCCCGGCAAGAGAACCTGTCGTGGACAGGGAGAGAACATACATCATAAAGACGACGGCACCGATAAGGCTACCAACGCCACACACAACACCAGTGATGGCAAAATTTCTTCGTTCAGTCCCCCGCCTCAAGGCAACAATCCCGAAGACGAGCGCAAGAATGATAAGCAGCCAACCAAAGAACGGAATCCATCCAAACACAATCGACAGCAGGCCGAAGACTAAAGACGCAATTGCAAACCCTGATGAGCCGATATTCATCTCACCTCTAGAAAATATCAGAAGCACAGGGAACTATTAAAGGTTTCCTAAGGCCTGGTGTGATGCAGAAAAAATTAATCTTTGAGAATGATGATGTAGGCTCTGCCCCTATGTCTTTTTTCTATCCTACCCCCATTTTTACCGGAGCCTTTTTATTGTAGTTTTTAGTTTTGTATCTTTAAAGTGATAAATAAATGTTAAATACCCTAGCGCGTTGAGACAATATAGAAATGGAAACAAGCTATTCTGTGGATGATGTGTCGAGAGACCTGGAGCAGGTAAAGCAGCAATTCTCAAAGGCGGTTGTGGGCCAGGACATGACACTGCGTAAGATTCTGATCGCGATGCTCTGCAAGGGCCATGTGCTGCTTGAAGGAGTTCCTGGCATTGCAAAAACACTTACGGTCAAGACAATAGCTAAATTGAGTGGATGTTCCTTCAGTCGCGTCCAATTCACCCCAGACTTACTGCCTGGTGACATCACGGGAGTGGAAACATATGATGAGATAAAAAAATTCTATGTTTTGAAAGGGCCCATTTTTGCACATTTCATTCTTGCGGATGAAATAAACCGGGCTTCTCCCAAAGTTCAGTCCGCTTTGCTAGAGGCAATGCAGGAGCGCCAAGTTACCATCGGCAAAGAGACATTCGAGCTTCCAAACCCTTTTGTAGTCGTAGCCACACAAAATCCTATCGAAAACATCGGCGTGTATAATCTGCCGGAAGCCCAAGTCGATCGGTTCCTTTTCAAGCTAAAGGTAACCTATCCCACTGTCGCTGAAGAGGAGGAAGTCTTGACGCAGAACATGAGCACAAGTGATTTTGATAGCTTTGGGATAGCAGCTGTCCTTGACGCGGAAAAAATCCTGGCGTTGCAAAGGTATGTCAAGGAGATACACAGCAATGAGCAGGTGCGCAAATACATCATTGCATTGATCGATGCTACTAGGAAGCCAGAGGCATATGGCATTGAAAGCGGGAAGTACATCGAATTTGGAGCTTCGCCGCGTGCATCAATTGGGCTCTATATCGCGTCAAAGGCATTTGCAATGCTTGCGAACAGGCACTTTGTAACTCCGCATGATGTCAAGGAAATTACTGCTGATGTACTCAGGCATAGGCTATTTCTGAAGTACGAAGCTCAGGTTGATAATGTGACCAGTGATGACATAATCAGCGAAATCCTGCGCAAAATACCCCTTCCCTAAATGAACAGCATCAATGTAGATTTTAAGCCACATCTAAGAAAGATTGAACTCCTGACACAACAGCCCGTGGAATCTGAATTTATAGGGGAGTTTAGAAGCTTACAGCGAAGGAAGGGGATTGAATTTGAAGATTACCGGCTTTTTGCCCCCGGGGACGATTCTGCGGTTATCGACTGGAAAGCATCCAAGAGAACGGGCCATTTGCTTCTTCGGGAATATACCCAGATTCGAACGCTTAGTGTGTTCATCGTCCTCGATGTGAGCAACAGCATGCTATTTTCTTCGGTATCAAAACTGAAATGCGAGTATGCGGCAGAGCTTGCTGCAGCCTTGAGCTATTATTTCATCAAATCAGATGATATGGTAAGCCTTACCCTCTTTAATGACAAAATTGTAAAATTCCTGCCGGTTAATTTTGGCACACGGCATTTCAATGCAATTACCCAGGTCTTGACCAACCCGGCTTTGTATGGAGGCGGCTTTAACTTGACTAATTGCCTCGGTAAAGTCCAAGGTCTGATTCGAGAAGGGAGTGTCGTTGTTATCATCTCTGATTTTATCGGCCTTGAAAAAAACTGGCAGCAATCGCTGGAGATACTGTCCAAAAAGGGAGATATAATAGCAATGGTTGTGCGCGACCCGCTTGACATGAAAATCACGGAAAAAATCGGGCAGGCAGTGATATCAGATCCTTTTTCGGACAATGTAATATTAGTTGATACTGCTGCGGTGAAGCAGGAATATGAACGCATGGCAGAGCAGCAATTGCTTGCTATCGAGGCTGTTGTGAAGCGGAGCAAAGGAGACATGCTTTTTCTTGACACAAGCAGGCCATTCGACGATGATGTCATAAAATTTTTCGCAAAACGAAAGGCACGATGGAAATAACATTTACAAACCCTTATTACCTTTGGATGCTTCTGCTGATACCATTCTTCTTTGTCACACATTTCTATTCTTTCATATTTGTCAAAAAAAGGGCATTGCGACTGGCTAATTTTGAAGCGCTCGAGCGCATTTCAGGCAAGAGAAAAGTGAGCTTCAATTGGCTCATATTGCTCATGCGCAGCGCCGTGCTTGCTTCGCTGGTATGCGCGCTAAGCGGGATGACGATTTGGTATGAAGGCACCAGCGCGGATCAGGATTTTGTATTGACGCTGGACGCATCCGGAAGCATGCTGGCAAATGACTTCAAGCCAAATAGGCTCGAAGCGGCCAAGGAAGCTGCGATTCTATTCATTGACAGTATTGATGCAAAGGCTAATGTTGCTGTTGTATCATTTTCTGGCCTAGGTGAAGTGGAATTGCAGCTATCAAGTGATGTTGCCATGATCAAACAAGCGATACGTGACATTGCGTTTAAATCAATTCATGGAACTGCCATCGGTGATGCAATTAAAGTTTCAATGAATGTTGTTGCTGGCAGCACTAAGCCCCGGACAATAATCTTATTAACAGATGGGAGGGAGAATGTTGTATCAAAGCGGGAGCTGCTTGAGATCGCAGATGCTGCGAGAAAAAACCAGATAATAATCCACACTATAGGTATTGGAACTGAAGAAGGGGGCATGGTTCCTGGATTGGACGTGACCTCAACAATTGATGATTCACTTCTTGGGGAAATTGCCGAAAGGACCAAAGGAAGCTATTCAAGGGTACGGGACAAGAATGAGCTTGTTGGGAAATTTCAAACCATCGCTCAAACTTCGCAAGGGAACATACCTATTGATATGAATTATATCCTGCTCCTGGCTGCCATCCTTCTCATTTTTGTCGAGTGGGGCCTTATCAATACAAAATTCAAGACGATACCATAAAGGTTTTCAAAAAAAAGCACCTTATATTCATTACAATGTGCTTCAATTCAAAAATAATCATCGCAAGAAAAGCATACAAGATAATAAACAAAGCCACCACAATGATTTTATAAAGTCATCAGGATTCCTTAAGCTATGGGAACTCAAAAAGCCCTGACGACACTGGTATCAGCCTTATTAGTGCAATCATGCTCGGTTTTTTCTGAAAGGAAGGCAATAGTTGATATTCAAAATGTCTATATGGTCAATTCAAAGCCAAGTGAGCGTTACGTTGCGATCCATCGGCAGGGCAGCGAGAAAAAGGTCTGGTATGTGTGCTTTCCGAAGGATGAAACGGTGCGCGATAGGTACGATAAGCTTTTTTCTGCAATCGAGCAGTATGAGAACGGAATAAGGATTGAGGGCGTTGCAAATGGCGCGGCACTGCACGATGTCACCATCCAAGGCGGCAAGGGGAAGTTCACGGACACCAAAGGGCTGTATGTTCCAATGAATGGGGATGGGTGCGGAAGGGGATGAATTTTAAGAAACAATGGATTGACAATGATATGAAAAAGAAAAAAATTGGTATCACTATTCATATTTTCTTGATTATATTGATTGTAGTTTTTGTATTGTTGAGTGTAATGTATCTTTTTAGAATTTCTTCTTGAAAAGTGTCCCAATAATTGTTAAAAATTCTAGGACTGTTTCATAAAACAACCTTTTTAAATCCCTTGTTGTTCTCTCAATGCTATGAAGACTGACAAGGAAATAAAAAAAGAATTCAAGGCAATGGCTTCTAAGGATCCTGATTCCTATTATGCAACCACTGTTTTGAAAAAAGAAGGCTTTTCAAGGAAAAACTGCGAGAAATGCGGCACATTCTTCTGGAGCGTTGTTGAAAGCACTGTATGCGGGGATCCATCCTGTTCAGGTGGTTTTAGGTTCATCAATAATACTCCAGCAACTAAAAAACTGGATTATATCGGTGTTTGGAAGGAATTCTCTTCAATATTCAAAAGATTAGGCTATGAGCCTATTGATCGGTATCCGGTAACAGCCCGATGGAGAACAGATACGGAATTTGTGCAGGCTTCAATCTATGATTTCCAGCCGTACGTGGTTTCCGGGGAAGTTGAACCTCCCGCAAATCCGCTAGTTGTACCTCAATTGTGCCTACGATTCAACGACATCGATAATATTGGAATTACGGGAGCGCATTATTCATGTTTCGACATGATCGGCCAGCATGCGTTCATGAAGCCAAAGGATTGGGATCAAGCACGGCATTTTTCCGATATACATAGGTGGCTCAAGGATGGGCTTGGTTTGCCGAATGAGGAGATAACATGCCATGAAG
>Ga0247727_10015460_pt1 | contig 12511 bp, 14 predicted proteins | sample WisWelCaveWW1625_FD_202498 | JGI IMG/M metagenome (GOLD analysis project Ga0247727, IMG submission 202498) | Biofilm microbial communities from Wishing Well Cave, Virginia, United States - WW16-25 | ecosystem: Environmental > Aquatic > Deep subsurface > Groundwater > Cave microbial mat | place... | reverse complement strand
GAAGGCGATCCGATTCTCGGTGGAGGTGAGTTCCTCCTGGAGCCGGCCGACGTTCTCGTTGGCCTTGAGCTGCGGGTACTGCTCGACCACCGCGAACAGCGACCGCAGGGCGCCCGACAGCGCCCCCTCGGCGGCGGCCGCCCCGGCGACGCCGGTCGCGCCGACCGCCGCGTTGCGCGCCCGGATGACCTTCTCGAGCGTCTCCTGCTCGTACCCCATGTAGTCCTTGACGACCTCGACGAGGTTCGGGATCAGATCGTGCCGGCGCTTGAGCTGGACGCCGATCTGCTGCCAGGCGTTCTTCACCTGGTTGCGCAGCGTCACCAGGCCGTTGTAGGCCCCGGCGAACAGGAGGACGGCGGCGACGACGAGGGCGAGCAGGACGATTCCGGCCATGGGTTCCCTCCAGGGGCGCGCACGCGCCGGGGGATGATACCGCGGTCAGCGTGTGCAGGTGCCCGCCTCCGGCGGCCGGAGGGCCGGCGCGGCCGTTCAGGCCCCCGGCGCCTCCACCCGGTTGACGAGGCGGCCGATCCCCTCAATCGCGATCGCGACCTCGTCGCCGGCCGCGAGCGGGCCGACGCCCTCGGGCGTACCGGTCGCGATGAGGTCACCGGGCTCGAGGGTCATGATGCGCGCGATGTGTGCCACCAGCCGCGCCACCGGGAAGATCATGTCGGTCGCCGGCGCCGACTGCCGGCGAACGCCGTTCACGAAGGTCTCGAGAACCAGGCCGGCGGGGTCGATCCCGGTCGCGACGCAGGGCCCGGCCGGGCAGAAGGTGTCGAACCCCTTGGCGCGGGTGAACTGGACGTCCCGCCTCTGAAGATCACGTGCCGTGACGTCGTTGACGCAGGTATACCCGATGACCGCCTCGAGGGCCCGTTCCTCGGGGATGTCGCGCACCCGCCGCCCGATGACGACGCCGATCTCGCCCTCGAAGTCGACCCGTTCGCCCGCGGCCGGCAGACGGATTGGATCGCCGTGGCCGGCAAGGGACGAGGGCGGCTTCAGGAAGATCAGCGGCTCGGCCGGAACCGGATTGCCGAGCTCGGCGGCGTGGGCGCGGTAGTTCCTGCCGACGCCGATGATCTTGGTGGGCGTGCAGGGAGGCAGCCAGCGCAGCCCGGCGGCCGGGCGCGCCGCCGCGCCTGGAGGGCCGAGACCCGTGAACGGGTCGCCCGGCACCGGACGCACGAGCCCCCCTTCCTCGAGGATGGCCCAGAAGGTCCGGCCGGAGTCGGCGAGGCGGGCGAGGCGCTGTGGCGGGGCGGACATGGGCGATGGCGGGGCGCGGGGTGGCGCCTACTTCGCCCGCTCGAGGTACTTCCCCTCGGCGGTATCGACGCGGACAACCTCTCCCACCTCGATGAACTGCGGCACGTTGACCTGGAGGCCGGTCTCGAGCGTCGCCGGCTTGCCGCTGTTCGAGGCGGTCGCGCCCTTCATCCCGGGCGGGGTGTCGACCACCTTGAGGTCGACGGTGCCGGGCAGGTCGACCCCGACCGGCCGGTGCTCGTAGAACTCGACCATCACCTTGGTGTTCGGGATGATGTACCAGACGGCGCTGCCGAGGTCATCCTTCTGGATCGCCACCTGCTCGTACGAGTCGGTGTTCATGAAATGGTACTCGTCGCCCGACGCGTACAGGAACTCCATCTCGTGCTCCTCGAGGTCGGCCTTGTCGACCCGATCCTCGGAGCGGAACCGGTGCTCGAAGCTGTTGCCGGTCCTGATGTTGCGCAGCTTCGTCTGCACCATCCCGCGCCAGTTCCCGGGGGTCAGGTGGTGGACGCTGACGACGCGGCACAGGTTCCCCTCGTGCAGGATCGCCATGCCGGCGCGCAGTTGCGTGGCCTGGATCATGTCGTGACCAACCTCCTCGCCTTTCGCCGTGGGATGAGCGCGAATTATAGCGTCCCGCCGCGACCCGCCGCAAGCCGCGCCGGCGGCCGCGATTGACACCCCCGCGAGGGCCCGCATAACCTTCGCGCATGCGCAAGCGTGACAGCCTCGGGCCGCGCGTCATCCCGCGGGAGCTCGCGATCGACGCGGCGGCGACCGAGGAGATACTGGTGGACTTCCTGCGCCGGGAGACGCGGCGCGCAGGTTACACCCGGGCGGTCATCGGCCTGTCGGGCGGCATCGACTCGGCGGTCAGCGCCGCCCTCGCCTGCCGGGCGCTCGGGGCGCGCCGCGTGCTGTGCGCCCTCCTCCCCTCCCGGACCTCGAGCGCCGAGAGCCTGCGCGACGCGCGGCGGGTCGCGCGGAGCCTGGGCGCGCCCACCGAGACGATCGGAATCTCGCCGATGGTCGACGCCTACTTCCGCCGCGCGCGCGGCGCCACGCTCCTGCGGCGCGGCAACCGGATGGCGCGCGAGCGGATGGCGATCCTCTACGACCTGTCGTTGCGTGATCGGCGCCTGGTCATCGGCACGAGCAACAAGACCGAGCTCCTGCTCGGCTACGGGACCCTCTTCGGCGACATGGCCTCGGCCCTCAACCCGCTGGGCGACCTGTACAAGACGCAGGTGCGCCAGCTCGGCTCCCGGCTCGGCATCCCCGAGGACATCGTCTGGAAGACACCGACGGCCGATCTGTGGGCCGGCCAGTCGGACGAGCGCGAGCTGGGCTACTCCTATCGCGCCATCGACCGCCTGCTGGTGCGCCTCGTGGAGCAGCGCGACAGCCCCGAGGAGGCGGCCGCCTCGGGCTTCCCCGGGCGGATGATCGCGATGATCGGCCGGCGCATGGCGCGGTCGCAGTTCAAGCGCCGGCCGCCGGTGATCGCCAAGCTGACCCGGCGCGCGGTCAACATCGATTTCCGCTATCCGCGCGACTGGGGGTCGTGAGGGTCCGGGCATGAGACGGAATCGCCGGGCCGCGCACCGTCCGCGCCGGCGTGGCGCTGTCGCGTATCCCGCCGGACACGCGGCGCCCGCCGCGCCCGGCGATCCGGTCGCGGGCGGCGGGCCGCCCGGTGGCGGCGGCGCGGGCGGCCGCGGCACCCTGTACGTCGTCGCCACGCCCATCGGCAACCTCGAGGATCTCTCGTCCCGGACCGTCGCGACGCTGCGCGCCTGCCGGCTCGTCGCCTGCGAGGATACGCGGGTGACCCGGGCCATCCTCGACCGTCACGCCATCGCCGCGCCGGTCATGAGCTGCCATAAGTTCAACGAGGTCGCCGCGGCGCGGCGCATCCTGGAAGTGCTCGCCGGCGGCGGCGACGTCGCCCTCGTGAGCGACGGCGGCACCCCGGGTTTGTCGGATCCGGGCGCCGTCGTCGTGCGCGCGGCGCGTCAAAGCGGCGCGCGCGTCGTTCCGATCCCGGGCCCGTCGGCGGCCACCGCGCTCTGGTCGGTGAGCGGCTTCTCCGGACCGTTCACCGTCCACGGCTTCCTGCCGCAGCGCGGCAGCGAGCGCCGCCGGGCGCTCCGGGCGCTGGCGGCGGAGACCCGGCCCTTCATTCTCTTCGAGTCGCCGCACCGCATCCTCGACATGCTTGAGGACGCCGTGGCCGTTCTCGGCGATCGCGACTGCTGCCTGGGGCGCGAGATGACCAAGATCCACGAGGAGCTTCTCGCCGGCGGCCTGGCGTCGGTGCGCGAGCGTCTCGCCGCCGGCGTGGTCAGGGGCGAGATCACCCTGGTAGTGGCCGGGCGGCCGGCGGAGGGAGCGACGCGCGGCGGTCCTCACGACCTCGAGACGGCCGGCGCCGAGGCGCGCCGTCTCATGGCCGCGGGCGTCCCGCGCGCCGAGGCGGTCCGCCGCGCGGCGCGCGCCGCCGGCGTGCCGCGCCGCGCGGTCTACCAGGGCCTGCTGCGCGACGACGGCGTCCGGGCGGACGGCGCGGGGGGCGCGCCCGCGCCCGCCGGCGGCGACGACGCGGAGGAATGACGGGTCAGGCGGGCGGCGCGGCGTCGCCCGCGGCGGTCTCGATCGGCGCGGGCGGCAGCGGCTCGTCCTCGGGGGCCAGCGGCGCATCGCCCCCGGGAGAGTCGTATTCGTAGCGCAGGCAGCACTTCAGCCGGCCGCACATGCCCGAGAGCTTCGAGGGGTTGAGGCTGAGCCGCTGCGCCTTCGCCATCTTGATCGAGATCGGCGCGAAGCCCTTCAGGAAGGTCGAGCAGCACAGGGACCGGCCGCACGGACCGTAGCCGCCGACGGCCGCCGCCTCGTCGCGGACGCCGATCTGCCGCATCTCGATGCGCACGCGGAACTGCTGCGCCAGGTCGCGCACCAGGTCGCGGAAGTCGACCCGCCCTTCCGCGGTGAACTGGAAGGTCAGCTTGCGGCTCTCGGCCGACTGCTCGGCGCGCACCAGGCGCATCGGCAGCGATCTCTCGCGGATGCGCTCGCGGCAGAGATCGAAGGCGGCGCGTTCGGCCTCGCGGGTCTCGCCCCAGGTGCGCAGGTCGTCGTCGGTCGCCACCCTGACGATGCCGCGCAGACAGGACAGCCCGCACGAGCGGCGCGAGCGCGTGGTCGCCTGGACCACCTCGCCGATGTCCCGGCCGCGGTCCCCCTTGATGACCACGAGCGTGCCGACGTCGAGCTCGTAGCCGCGCGAGCTGAACTGCTGCACCCGCACCTGCCCCTGCATGCGCACGCCGATGACGGAGACCTCGCCGCCGTGATCGGGGTCGGCGCCGCACGAGGCGCCGGCCGTCCCGGCGCCTGCGGCGGGCGGCATGGAATCCGGCGACGGGCCCCTCACGCTGCCGCCCTCGGAAACCGGTTCGCCCGCCTCGGGGACGGAATCCTGATCCTGAGGTGCCGCGGGCATTTCGGGAGGCGTATCTCGGGGACTGTCCACCGTCGGTTCCTCCGCGCGTGGCGCATCGTGGCGGGTGTGCGGGGCCCGCTGGCTGCGTATGTTAAGTTACCCGGCGGATCGCGTCAAGGAACCGACCGGGAACCCGACCATGAGCGGCAGGGACAAGACCTCGGGGGACAAGGTCCTGGCATCCAACCGCCAGGCATTCCACAACTACCATGTCGGCGATCGTTTCGAGGCCGGCATCGCCCTGCTCGGCACCGAGGTGAAATCGCTGCGCTCCGGGAAGGCGAGCCTGCAGGACGCCTACGCGCGCGTCGAGCGCGGCGAGATGTTCCTCCACAACTGTCACATCCCGCCCTATTCGCACGGCGGCTATGCCAACCATGAGCCGCTCCGGCCGCGCAGGCTCCTGATGCACCGGATCGAGATCATGCGTCTGGGGCAGCGGACGCGATCGGGCGGCGAGGTCCTGATCCCGTTGCGCCTCTACCTCTCGAAGGGGCGGGTCAAGGTCGAGATCGCCATCGCGCGGGGCAAGAAGCTGTGGGACAAGCGCGAAGACGCCAGGCGCCGGGACCAGGAGCACGAGGCGCGCGCCGCGCGCGCCCGCGCCTCACGCTCCTGAGCGGACGACCCCCTCGACCGGGCTGCTCGCGGTCGCGTAGAGCTTCTTCGGTATCCGCCCGGCCTCGAACGCCAGCCTCCCCGACTCGATCGCCAGCCGCATCGCGCGCGCCATCTTCTCCGGGTCGCCGGCGCCGGCGATGCCGGTGTTCATCAGGACACCGTCCGCGCCCATCTCCATGACGATTGCCGCGTCGGATGCCGTTCCGACTCCGGCGTCGACGATGATCGGCAGGTCCTGGATCTCCTCGAGGAGGAGGCGCAGGTTGACCGGGTTCTGGATGCCGAGCCCGGACCCGATCGGCGCCGCCAGCGGCATCACCGCGGCGGCGCCGGCGTCGCGCAGACGCTTCGCGACCACGAGGTCGTCGTTGGTGTACGGCAGCACGACGAACCCCTCCTGCACCAAGATACGCGTCGCCTGGAGCAGGCCGTCATTGTCGGGGAACAGGGTCTTCGGGTCGCCGATCACCTCGAGTTTGACGAATTCCGACAGGCCCGCCTCGCGCCCGAGGCGCGCGGTGCGCACCGCCTCGTCCGCCGTATAGCAGCCGGCCGTGTTCGGCAGAATCGGCACCCCGGCCTTCTCGATGACATCGAGAATCGAGCCCTCGCCCTTCTGGGTCAGGTCGACACGGCGCACCGCGACGGTGACCATCGCCGCCCCCGACGCGACGAGGGCCCGGCGCGCCACCTCGAGGCTCGGGTACTTCCCGGTGCCGATGAACAGGCGGGACGGGAAGATCCGTCCCGCGATCGTGAGCATGCTGGTCTTCAAGGCGGCCTCCGTGCTACCCCCCGCCGACGAAATGCACCACTTCGACCACGTCCCCTTCCGCGAGCGCGACGGCGGGGTAATCGGGCTTCGGGACCACCCGGCCATTGCGCTCCACCGCGAGCCGCGACGGCGCCAGGCCGAGCCCGTCGAGAAGCGCCGCCACCGTGGCACCCGGGGCCACCTCGCGGTCGCGGCCGTTAAGCGTGATGCGCATCGCCGTCATGCGCCCCGGGCCGGCGTGGCCGCCTGGCCCACCGCCTGCCGGGTCTCGGCGGTGTCCTTGCCGCTCTGCGCCTGGACGACGACCGCGGCGACGCCCCGGCTGATCGCCGGCAGGGCGACCTCGACCGCGGCCACGCCCGAATCGCCGGTGCGGCCGGTGGCCAGGTTGCGCGGCTTTCCGGCCGTCGTGATCAGCCGGACGCGCACATCGGCGCCCGCCACGCCGTCGCCGCTGTGCGCCCGGGTCACCAGGACCTCCATCTTCATCGTGGCGCCCTCGCGCAGCGCCCCCGGGTCGAGGACCGAGACGACCAGCGGGTCGGGACCCATTTCCGAGCGCAGGAAATCGAGCACCACCTCGTCGAAGGAGCGGTTCGAGATGATCCCCTCCCCGAACGGCCGCGGCTTGCGCACCTCGAAGCGGCCGGCGCGCACGTCGGCGATGACCGCGTTGTGCTGCTCCTCGATGCGGCGGGCGATCGCCGACTCCTCGAAGCCGGCGGCCCTCAGGTCTTCGTAGGAGGAGCGCCGCGCGGCGAGGATCTCGCCGCCCCGGTAGAGCAGGGTCTCGATGAGCGGGTTGTCGACCCCCTTGTCCTCGGTCTGCACGTGGTAGATGCGGCCCGCGTGCTCGACGTCGGTGTTGAATCCGGTGACCATGGCCGGCATGTTACAGGCCGCCCCCCGGGGCGCGTCAAGGACGGCGCCGGCGCGGCGTGGCGCCCCGGCCGCTGTGCTAGCATCGACCGCGTTCCGGTCGCGGGGGGTGGGCGTGTCATGCCGGGGACCGAGATCCCTCCCGAGTACCGCCCGAGGCTGATCACCCAGGGGCCGGGGACCTCGATCACCACGGAGGCCGATGGCGCGCCCCGCCGCCGATGACCCGGAGGCGCGTACCCTGCACGACCTCGGCGCCGGCCACGACGCCCGCCTCGGGCCGCGCGTCGCAACCGACGCGCAGCGGCCGTTCGACGGGCCGCCGGGCGCCTGACGGCCCGCAGGGCACCGGGCGCGCCGCCGGCCGGCGCCCGTGAACCACCGGGGAGGATTCGCCATGGACGGAACGGCCGTCGTGCTGTGCGAGGGGATGTTCGGAGCGACCGGCGGCAAGACAGGGCACGGGCTGGTGCGCCACACCGCGCGCTACGCGGTGCGCGCGGTCATCGACAGCACGCTCGCGGGGCGGGACGCGGGCGAGGCGCTCGACGGCAGGGCCGCCGGCATCCCGATCGTGGCCGACCTCGAAGCGGCCGTCCGCGCGACGGGTCGCCCCGACTACCTCGTCGTCGGCGTCGCCACCCACGGCGGCGTCCTGCCGGCCGCCTGCCGGCCGGCGATCGCCGCCGCCCTCGAGGCGGGTATCCACGTCGACTCCGGGCTGCACCAGTTCATCGGCGACGACCCCGGGTTCGCGACGCTGGCCCGGCGGAGCGGGGCGCGCATCCGCGACGTCCGGCGCACTCCACCCCGCGAGGAGATGCATGCCTTCAGCGGCGCCATCCACGAAGTCGACGCGGTGCGCGTCGCCGTCCTCGGCACCGACAGCGGCGTCGGCAAGAGGACGACCGCTGTGCGGCTCGTGCAGGGCCTCGAGGCCGCGGGCACCCGGGCGGTGATGATCGGCACGGGCCAGACGGCATGGATGCAGGGCGCGCGCTACGGCATCATCCTCGACAGCCTGATCAACGATTTCGTCTCCGGTGAGATCGAGCACCAGGTGGTGCGGGCCTTCCGCGACGTGCGGCCGGCGGTGATCGTCGTCGAGGGGCAGGGGTGCCTGACGCACCCGGCCTACCCGGGCGGGTTCGAGATCCTGGCGGGGGCGCAGCCCCAGGCGGTCGTCCTGCAGCACGCCCCGGCCCGGGCGCACTACGACGACTGGCCGGCGTTCCCCCTCGCGGGCCCGGAGCGCGAGCGCCGGATCATCGAGCTGCTCGGCCCGGCGCGCGTGGTCGCCGTGACCCTCAATCCGCTCGGCCTCGAGCCGGGCGAGGCGCGCGCCGCGGCCGCACGGATCGGCGCCGGGATGGGCCTGCCGTGCTGCGATCCGCTCCGCGACGGGGTCGAGCCGGTGATCGAGGCGCTGCGCCGGCTGGCGCCGCGCCTGCGGCGATGATCCGGGTCGTCGACGCGCACGCGGCGCCGCTCACCTTCCGGCTGCGCGAGGGGTACCGGATCGCCGGACATCGCTTCACCTCGGCGAGCATGGTCCTGCTGCGGGTCACGACATCCGACGGGCGGACCGGCTACGGGTGCGCCGCCCCGTTCGAGGAGGTGACCGGCGAATCGCCGGCGGCCGCCCTCGCCGCGCTGTCCGACGTTCTCCTGCCGCTGGCGCGCGCCGCCGATGCCGCCGACGAGGCGGCGCTCCTCGACCGCGCGGCGGCCGCCGCCCCGGGGGCGCCGGCCGCCCGGGCGGCGCTCGACATGGCGCTGCACGACCTGTGGGCGCGCCGGGCCGGGGAGCCGCTGTACCGCCGCCTGGGCGCGGCGCGCCAGCGCATCCTCACCAGCGTCACCCTCGGCATCGAGGACGACGTGGCGACGGCGGTCGAGCGCGGCCGGCGATGGGTCGCGGCGGGCTTCCGCGTCCTGAAGGTCAAGATCGGCGAGCGCTGGGAGGAGGACGCGCTCCTGGTGCGCGCCCTGCGCGAGGCGCTCGGGCCGGGCATCGTGCTGCGCGCCGACGCCAACCAGGGGTACGACGAGGGCGACGCGGAGCGCTTCCTGCGCGCCGTCGGGCCCTGGGGCCTCGAGCTGCTCGAGCAGCCGACGCCGGCCGGCGACGAGCCCGCGCTCGCGCGGCTCGGCCGGCTCACGCCGATCCCGATCATGGCCGACGAGGCGCTGCGCACCGAGGCCGACGCGGCGCGCCTGACCGCGTCGCGGGCGGCGGCGCTGTTCAACGTCAAGCTGATGAAGTGCGGGGGCATCCGCCCGGGACTGGCGATTGCCCGCCGGGCGGCCGCCGCCGGGCTCGGGGTCATGGTCGGGTGCAACGACGAGTCGCGGGTGGCGATCGCGGCGGGCCTCCATCTGGCGCTGGCGGCCCCCGGCGACGTGCGCGCCGACCTCGACGGCGATCTCGATCTTCAGGACGATGTCGCGCGCGGCGGATTCCTCCTGCGCGACGGCTGGCTCGAGCCGCTCGACGAGCCCGGGCTGGGGGTCTCCGTCGATCTCTGATCGCGGCGGGGCCGGCCGCGCACGCCCTGCTGGTGCAGGCCGTACTCGCGGATCTTCCGCTGCAGCGTCCGGAGGCCGATGCCGAGCGTCCGGGCGGCGTGCGTCCGGTTCCCCGCGTGGCGCACGAGAGTACGCCGAATCAGATCGCGTTGCAGGTCGGAGAGGGTCGCCCCGACCGGCTCAGCATCCGTGTCCTCGGGCGCCGTCCCGCGCAGCGCGTCGGGGAGGTCCTCGGCCTGCACCCACGGTCCGGGACGGGTGATCGCTGTGCTCTCCAGGACGTTCTTCAGCTCCCGCACGTTGCCCGGCCACGGGTAGGCGAGGAAGGCGGTGACGGCGCTCTCGGCGAGCCGCCGCGCCGGCAGGCCGTTGTCGCGGCAGATCGTGTCGAGCAGCGACTGCGCCAGCTGGGGAATGTCCTCGCGCCGCCGGCGCAGGGGCGGGACCCGGATGGTGATGACATTGAGGCGGAAGTAGAGATCCTCGCGAAACCTCCCGGCGGCGATGAGGTCTTTCACTTCGCGGTTGGTCGCGGCGAGGACCCGCACGTCGACATGCACCGCCCTGGTGCCGCCGACCCGCATGAACTCCCGTTCCTCGAGCACACGCAGGAGCTTCGACTGCGTCGCCCCGCCCATCTCGCCGATCTCGTCGAGGAGAATCGTGCCGCCGTGGGCCAGCTCGAACCTGCCGCGCTGCCGCTCGACGGCGCCGGTGAACGCCCCCTTCTCGTGGCCGAACAGCTCGCTCTCGATCAGGCTCGCCGGGATCGCCGAGCAATTGATGGCGATGAAGGGCGCCGTGCGCCGCGGCGAGTTGTAGTGGATCGCCTTCGCCACCAGTTCCTTGCCGACGCCGCTCTCCCCGATGATCAGGACCGTGCTGCGCGCGGCCGCCACCTGAAGGACCTGCGCGCGCACCCGCTGCATTCCCGGCGAGCGGCTGACGATGGTGGCGGGGACGTAACGACGCGAAACCTCCTGCTGGAGATCGCGCGCCCGCACGTCGGCCTCCTGCCACCGGAGCAGCCGCTCGACGCGCGCCAGGACTTCGGCCCGGGTGAGCGGCTTGAGCAGGTAGTCGCTCGCGCCGCGCGCCAGCGCGCTGATCGCGTCGCGCGCCTCCTCGGGCCGGGCGAGCATGAGGATCGACGGGACGCGGGCCCCATCCGCCAGCCGCGCCAGGATCTCGTCCGGGTCGGCGCCGCGCGTGCCCACGCCGACCAACGCCATGTCGAACTCGTCGCGCCGGGCGAGCGCCAGCGCCTCCGTGAGATCGCCCGCGACGCTGACTTTCAGTCCCATGCCGCGCAGCGCGCCGGCGGTTGCGGTCCTGTCCTCGGGTCGGTCGAGGAGGAGTATCTGCTTGCCTTCGAGCGACATGCTGCCTCACCGCGTGCGACGACCCGTGAATACTGCCATGATGGCGTAATAAAGTCGAGAGCAAAAATGCGCCAACCTGGCAGAACCGGGCCGGATGACCGAAAGCCACGGCGAAGGGCCATGGCGACTGGATCAATGTGATACTCCAAGATACTTGTAGTCAGTAATTTAGGCGATCATACAGCGCGCGCGGCGATGCGGCCACCACATGGCAGAGATATTGCTCGATGTGGACTCAACCGGGAGGGACTGGATGAAGGCCAAAGCCAAGCAGCGCAGCGCTCGGAAGCCCAGAATGAACCCTTACGGAATGATCGACTTCAACTTCGGCGACACGCTCTACCAGATCGATCCGACACGGCGCAAGGTCTACCACCGCTGGGTGGAGGTCGAGACCGCCAAGACCTCGCTCATCATGGGGGCCTACAGCAGCACGGTGGCGGTCGCCAAGTAGCAGCTCCGGAGAAGCCCTTCAATCGCCAGCCCGCGAGGGCTGAGGAAGACAGCAGAGTCCTTCGACAGCACCACTCCAAGACACGGAGCCGCTTCGGTACGCATGAAGCGGCTTTCCGTCTTTTCGCGCCCTCTCAGCCGATGACGGCGAGGTTCACCTCGGGGAAAGGCTCGCCCGGCCGGGCGAACAGGTATCCCTGGGCGTAGCGCACGCCGATCCGCTGCAGGCAGCGGAGCTCCTCGACCTGCTCCACGCCTTCCGCGATCAGCGTCGTACCCGAGCTCTGCGAAAAGCGCGCGATGGTCGCTGTGAGATCCTGCTTGATCGGGTGCAGGTGGATGTCCCGGATGAGGGCCATGTCGATCTTGATGTAGTCGGGGCGGAGCTCCGCGATCGACTTGAGCCCCGAGTATCCCGACCCGACGTCGTCCACCGCCATCCGGAAGCCGTGGAACTGGAAGTAGTTGAGCATCTGGCGGAACGACTCGTGATCGTGCACGGCCGAGTGCTCGGTGATCTCGAGCACGACCTGGGTCGGTTTGAGGTTCACCTCCTTCAGGAGGTCGAGCACCGCCTCGGACCGCAGCGCCGGGTCGTAGATCGAGTCGGGCTCCATGTTGAGGAACAGGAGCTGGTCGGGCGGAATGCCGCGCACGCCGCGGATCGCCCGTTCGCGGCACAGGCGCTCCAGCCGCCAGATGGAGTCGTTGTCGTGCGCCGCCTTGAAGAGCTGGTCCGGCCCCGGGAACGCGTCGGTCGTCAGCCGGGTCAGAGCCTCGAAGCCGATGCTCCTCTTCTCGACGAGGTCGACGACCGGCTGGTAGACGGCGCGCACGGCGCCGGTCTTGAGGACCTCCTTGAGGAGCAGCGCCACGCGCCGCTGTTCGCGCGTGCGCTCCAGGAGCGAATCTGCGAACGCCTCCTCGAGGGCGGCGTACACCCGCCTCTCGAATCGCACCGCGGGGTCGTTGGCGAGGACCGAGCAGCCGATGTACACGCCGAACCGTTCCTGCACGCTCGCCGGGAGCCGGTCGCGCACGAATCGCCCGAGACGCGCGGCGACCCGTCGCCGCACCTTGTCGATG
>Ga0247727_10015459_pt1 | contig 12512 bp, 7 predicted proteins | sample WisWelCaveWW1625_FD_202498 | JGI IMG/M metagenome (GOLD analysis project Ga0247727, IMG submission 202498) | Biofilm microbial communities from Wishing Well Cave, Virginia, United States - WW16-25 | ecosystem: Environmental > Aquatic > Deep subsurface > Groundwater > Cave microbial mat | place... | reverse complement strand
ACCGATAAAAACATTAGTGGACTCGCTCGTAAAACTTGGCGCAAAAATAACTTATCTCGGAACGAAAGGATGTCCTCCGATAAAAATTGAAGGTGTGAAAATGAAAGGTGGAGACATTGAAATGGATGCTGGAGTGAGCAGCCAGTTCATTACAGCGTTATTGCTCATCGCCCCAAGTTTGGAAAACGGACTCAACATTCATCTTAAAGGAAGAATTGTTTCGCGATCTTACATTATGATGACGCTCAAAGTGCTGGAACATTTCGGAATAAAATGCAAATGGGACGGCAATGTTATTTCGATTCCTCACCAGGAATATCAGGGATGGGATTACAATGTTGAAGCCGACTGGAGTTCCGCTTCCTATTGGTATGAAATGGCAGCGCTTGCTGAAGAAGCCAACCTAAACATAAGAGGATTGCGAAGAAAATCCATACAGGGAGATTCTGTGGTGGCAGACCTTTTTCGTTTTTTCGGGGTGAGTACTGAATTTACAGAAGATGGTGTTAAACTTTCAAAAACTGATTACAAGCCGGAAATATTTGGTTTTGATTTTGCTGATTACCCTGACATTGCTCAAACCGCGGCAGCAACAGCATCTGTTTTAAAAATTCCTATGCAACTGAACGGGCTTCACACGCTTCGGCTGAAAGAAACCGACAGGATACAAGCACTCAAAGATGAATTGAAAAAAATTGGCGTGAAAGCAGAAGAGAATGGCGATGCCTCACTTCAAATAAGTTTCCCGGGGAAAAAACAAAAGAAAGAAGATCTTTCTTCTTCCGATTTGGAATTCAAAACTTACCACGACCACCGCATGGCAATGGCATTTGCTCCGCTTGCATTAATTTTTCCGGAAATAAAAATAGAAAATCCCATCATTGTAAAAAAATCTTACCCCGATTTCTGGAATGATATGAAAATGATGGGATTTGACATTAAGGAAGAGAATTAATAAATCACCACATCATACGGCATGCGCGCTTGAATGCCTTTGTATTTGAGCACATTTTGCAACCGCTGATAGTTTTCATAGCCGCTTCCGAATTCGTGTTTCAGTTTCTTTTCAATCATGGCATCTTTATCAAACATGTTTTTGAAAAGTTCTTCAAAGGGTTCTTTCTGTTTCGGAAGTTCAAGTATTTTATATTCTTCAAGTTTTGCTTTTTTCGCGGCAAGAGCGATGGCATCTTTTATCCCGCCAAATTCATCCACCAGCCCGATTTTTTTTCCATCCACTCCGCTCCACACTCTGCCTTGCCCAATGCTATCCACCTGTGCGGGAGTCATTCCTCTGCCCTTGCCTACTTTGCCGATGAAATCGGTATAAACATCTTCAATCCATTTCTGAACCACTACGCTTTCATCTTTTCCCACGGGGCGGTAAGGGTTTCCGAAATCAGAATGTTTATTTGTGTTTACGGTATCCACATTGATACCTAATTTATTTTCAAAAAGTTTTTCCATATTAGGAAAAAGTCCGAACACTCCTATTGAACCGGTAATTGTATTTGGATGCGCCAGAATTGCATCAGCCTCGCAGGCAATATAATATCCGCCCGAAGCGGCAACATCTCCCATGGAAACTATTACGGGTTTTTCTTTTTTCGCAAGCACCATTTCTCTCCATATCACATCGGATGCAAGAGAACTTCCGCCTGGAGAATTCACGCGCAGCACAATTGCTTTTACATTACTGTCTAACCGCGCTTCGCGGATTGCTTTTGAAATGCGTTCGGAGCCGATGGTGCTTTCATCGCCATCTCCACTTTCAATGCTGCCTGATGCGTACACGACCGCAATTTTATTTTTGGTGGATGGCTCATCAGTTGTTTTGGGAGCGTGTGTATATTTATTCATCTCCACAGAATTTATTTTGTCTGCTGATTTCGCTCCGGATAATTCTTTCAAGATGTCGAGCATTTCATCTTTGTAAACCAATTTGTCAACCAATTTATAATTGAGCGCACTCTCTCCATCGGTGATGAGCATGCCATCGGCATACTTATTCAAATCTTCAACAGAAATATTCCGCTGCTTTGAAATTCCTTCAACAATATAATCCCAGATGGAGTTCATATAGGTCATTGTCTGCTCGCGGTTTTCTTTGCTCATTTTATCGAGGAAGAATGGCTCGGTGGCGCTCTTGAATTTTCCGTGACGGAAGATTTGCATGTTCACTTCTAATTTCTCTAAAAGATTTTTGAAGAACATAACTTGCCTGCTCAGCCCCATGAATTCAACCGTGCCTTCGGGATTGAGATAAATTTTATCGGCAGCCGTGGCAAGATAATAAGCGCCTTGCGCGTAACCCTCGCTGTACGCTATAATAAATTTCTTGGATGATTTAAAATCAATGAGCGCGTTGCGGATTTCTTCGAGCGTAGCGATGCCTGCCGGAATGGAAGCGATGTCGAGATAAATGCCTTTTATGTTATCGTCATCCTTTGCTTTTTCAATATTGGAAAGAATATCATTTAATCCGATGGGTGGTTTTTCGAAATCATCTCCGAAAGAAAAATTCTCGAACGGATTTTTAGAAGTGCGCTCAGGTATTGCATTTTCAAATTTAACGTGAAGCACCGAATTGTCTTTTACTTTAATTATTTTTTCATCCTTCGAAGAGAGTTGCGAAACAGAAGCAACCATGAGCCCCACGAAAAGTAAAACGATGAGGATGAATGTTACGATAACGCCCACGAGCGTGCCGAGAAATGAGCCCCAGAATGATTTCATTGATTAGTGATTATGATTATTGAACGGCAAACTTATAAAAAAGGAATGATGGAATAATGAAATAATGATTTACTTTCGTTAACCATGAATACCGCCTACCTCCTGCTCGGCTCCAACATCGGCAACAGAGAAAGTTATTTATCAAAGGCAAAAAGTACGATAAACGAAGTACGAGGTACGAGCATAACAGCCGTATCATCTGTTTATGAAACCAAAGCATGGGGTAATCAAAATCAAAATGATTTTCTGAATCAGGCAGTTTGTGTGGAGACAAAACTTTCGGCAGAAAAACTTTTGGAAGAAATTCTTTTGATAGAAAAGAAGCTGGGAAGAATCAGAAGGGACAAGGGACAAGGGACAGGTGGCAAGTGGCAGCCAAGAGAAATAGATATTGATATTCTTTTCTTCAATCATCTCATCTGCAAATCTTCAAATCTGCAAATCCCCCATCCTCATTTGCATGAAAGAAGGTTCGCGCTTGTTCCGCTTGCTGAAATTGCCGGAGATTTCATCCATCCTGTTCTGAAAAAATCTGTGAAACAACTTTTGGAAGAATGTAAAGATAAATTGAAAGCCCATCCCTACCCTTCCCAAAGGGAAGGGACACAAAAAAAACATTTACAAGAAGTCCTTCCCTTCGGGAAGGATTTAGGATGGGCTCCCTTTTTTATTTCCATCGAAGGAAACATTGGAGCAGGGAAAACCACGCTTGCAAAAATTCTTGCCAAAGAATTAAATGCATCTCTGCTTCTGGAAAAGTTTGACGAGAACCCGCACCTTGCAAAGTTTTATGAAAACCCTAAAGAGCATGCGCTCAAAACCGAGTTATGGTTTCTTACCGAAAGGTGTGAGCAAATGAAAGCAATAAGCCCCACCCCATCCCTCCCCATTGGGGAGGGAGAACGAAAACAACAAGTCCTCCCTAAAGGGGAGGATTTAGGAGGGGCTTTCATCATTTCCGACTATCACATCAGCAAGTGCATCATTTTTGCAAAAGCAAATCTTAAAAAGAAAGAGTTCATGATTTACGAGAAGTTCTTTAAAAACATCGAACCGCTTCTTCCAAAGCCCGACCTTCTTATTTATCTTCATCAGGACATTAGCAAGTTAAAAAGGAACATCGCTAAACGTGGTAGAACGTATGAAAAGAAAATTTCAGTGGATTATTTGAACAAAATTCAAAAGGGATATGAATCATACCTAAAAAACAGGAAGGTTAACAAGACTCATATTGTTGATTGCAAAAAATTTGATTTTTCAAATAAAAAGAATATACAAGCCATTATTTCAGTGATTAAATCAACAATCGGATATTAACAAGTCGTATTGATAAAAATATTTGGTTTGTTAGAAAAATAATTACTTTTGCATCAATTCAATCAAATTTAACCCCTGAAACCAAATCCATTAATTCGTTTCTAATATGAAAAACCAAATCCAAAACATTGCTTTATCCATACTCGCTGTTGCAGGCCTTGCTTCTTGCGCTGGCTTGGGCTCGATGATGAAAAAGTATGAGAAGATGGTGAAATATGAAGTTAAACCTAATCCGCTCGAAATGCATGGCGATACAGTTATTGTAACAGTAAGCGGAAAATATGACCCTAAATATTTTGCTAAAAAAGTTGAACTGACCATCACCCCAACTATTAAATATGCAGGCGGTGAAAAAACCTTGAAACCGGTTTCGGTAAAAGGTGAAAAAGTGAAAGAAGGAACCGGTGCCACAATTGTATTTAAAGAAGGTGGAGGTTTCTCATATACTGACAAAACCGCTTACATACCTGAAATGAAAACTGCAGACCTTGTGGTGAAAATCACAGGCAAACAAAAAAGCAAAACAAAAGAGTTTCCTGAAAAGAAAATCGGTGATGGAACTATCATCACTCCGCTTCTTGTAAAGAATGACGAAAAGGCATTGCTCGGAAAAGACAACTTTCAGAAGTCATATCCTGTGACACAGAAGACAGAAGTTTTCTTTCTTGTAAACATGTCTGACATCCGCTCTTCTGAAGTGAAAGGAGAAAGCATGACCGCTACTCAAAAATTCATAGAAGAAAAGCGTGTTACTAAAAGATTTGTTTTCAAAGGTGCAAGCATTTCTGCTTACGCTTCTCCTGACGGAGAACTTTCTCTCAATGAAAATCTCGCTACAAACCGCGCAAAAGCAACTGTAAAATATTATTCTAATCTCGCAAAAGGAAAACAGAAAGATAAAACTCAAACACTTCCTGGCGCTGATGCTGAGACCTTTTATGCCACTGCAACTACAGCGGAAGATTGGGATGGTTTCAAAACTGCGATGCAGACATCTGATATCAAAGACAAAGAACTTATCCTCCGCGTTCTTGAAATGTACCCCGATGGCGACAAACGCGAGTCGGAAATAAAAAATCTTTCTGCTACATACAAGGAAGTTGCTGAAGGAATTCTTCCTAAACTCCGCAGAAGCGTTACCACATGGAACTGCGAGCAGATGAGCCGTTCTGATGAAGAAATTTCAAAACTCGCTGCTTCTTATCCTGATAGTTTAGCGATCGAAGAAATTCTTTATGCAGCAACTCTCACCAGCGATATCAATACAAAACTCAGCATTTATAAAAACGCTGACCGTTTATATGGAACTGACTGGAGATGTTCAAACAATGTGGGCTACTGCAACATTATGCTCAACAAGCCCGCTGACGCTCAAGCCGCAATGGACAAAGCAAACGGATTGAACAACAGTGCGCCTGAGGTGAACAACAACCTCGGTATTCTTGCACGCTGGAATGGTGACAGAAAGAAAGCAATGGAGTATTATAACAAAGCAGGCGGAAGCGCAGAAGTTAATCACAACAAAGGAATTGTGAATATCCGTGATGGAAAATACGGGGATGCAGTTGGCAACTTCGGAGCAGAAAATTCTTTCAACTCTGCCCTCGCAAAAGTTCTTTCAGGAAATGGCGATGCCGCTCTCACTACGCTTGATGCAAGCCCTGAAAAAGAAGATGCTCTTTCTTATTATCTGAAAGCGGTTGTTGGTGCGCGCAAAGGCGCTGCTGATTTGCTCATCAATAACCTTAAGATTGCAATTAATAAAGATGCTTCTTTCAAAAGCAAAGCGAAAGAAGACCTTGAGTTCTTTAAGTTCCGCGACAACGCTGACTTTAAAGCGTTAGTTGGATAAGCGAAAGCCCCCGTCAATCAATAAAAACCCAGGCATTTGTGTCTGGGTTTTTTATTTGCATCAGTTAAACAAAGTTTTACTTTTGTCCGATGAAATACGGACTCCGTACTTTTGTCGGAGCCAATCAAATCACTTGTATTGAAAACAGCACTACATAAAATTTATTTTCCTATTTCTCTTTGCTTCGTTTTATTTTCTCAAACCAATTCTTTCGCTGGAAAAATAGTTAACTCTGGCGACACAACTGTCCAAAAACATTTCATCGATATGAAAGGACAGGTAACGTATGGCAAGAAAAAACTCGACAAGGCATTCGTTAAAATTTATGCTGACACCACCTCTAACATCGTTCAGAAAATGGCATCGGACAATGAAGGATGGTTTGCCTTTCAACTTCCTATGCAAAAGACGTATACAATAAAAATATCCAAACCCGGGCATGTCACAAAGATAATTTCAGTGGATGCATTTATGCCGAAATCAAAGGAAGGAGATTATTATTTTGAGTTCAGCGTGGATTTATTTGAAGAGGTGGAAGGATTAGATGTATCGGTGCTCAAAAATCCTGTAGCGAAAATTTTCTTCAACTCGTTTACCCAAAAATTTGATTATGACTATAACTATACAGTGAAAATCAACAGCGATATAAAAAAACTCTACCGTGATTATGAACTTCTGAAAAAAGAGGGAAAGACGCAAGCAACAACTATCGCTAAATCAGAAGATGAGAAAACTAAAGTTCCACCTATAGATACTTCCAAAAAATATACGCCTGCAAATACAATTACTCTATTAAAAAGCGAACCAAAAATTATTTTTTCTGTTGAGATTTTTTCTTCCAATGAACAAGTGCCAAGAAATTCTGTTAGATTCAAAGGGGTGGTGAACGTAAAAGAGTACAAGGAAGGCGATGTATATAAATATGCTGTAGGAGAATACTCTACAAAAGAAGATGCAGAAAAAATGCAAGACAGAATTGAAGGTTATTTCCCTGGCACAAACATCGTTTCATTCAAAGAAGGAAAAAAGACTACCGAAGAAGAAGAATCCCTTCCGCAGGAGAAATAATTATTTCCTCTGCTCAGTTTTTCTGAAAAATTCCCAAAGCACCACTCCAGCACTCACCGCAATATTCAGAGAATGTTTTGTGCCGCCCTGCGGAATTTCAATGCAACCCTCGCAACTATTTATCACGTCTTGCTGCACACCATCCACTTCGTGACCGAAAACAAAAGCGAGTTTGGAGTATGGAGTACGGAGTTTGGAATTATCAAGCATTACACTGTTTTCTGTTTGCTCCACTGCATACACCATATATCCGGCTTCCTTTATTTCCCTTATTGCCTCAGGAGTTGACTTAAAATATTTCCACGAAACAGTTTTTTCAGCGCCAAGAGATGTCTTTAAAATTTCCTTGTGCGGGGGGTAACAAGTAATTCCACATAAATAAATTGCTTCTACAGGAAATGCATCAGCCGTGCGAAAAACAGAACCGACATTGTATGCGCTACGCACATTATCAAGCACAATGATAATAGGAAGTTTTTCTGCACTATGAAATTCTTCGACAGATTTTCTTCTGAGTTCTGAGTTCTTAAGTTTTCTCATAGCGATGCCAATATACAAATCATGCTGTTATACAAATGATACTAATATCCTGTTAGAATTTATTGATAGAAGTTGCGCTATTCATATTCGTATCATTAGTATCCATTAGTATATTAGCATCGTAATGAGTTTACTGAAATACAGACCTGCAAAACGAGGAAGTGCGAACGACACTGAGACACCGCTGATGCAACAATATTCCAGCATCAAATCAAAATATCCAGATGCCATTTTGCTTTTCCGGATAGGAGATTTTTACGAAACGTTTGGAGAAGATGCGATTAAAACTGCTGCCACGCTGGGAATTACTTTGACAAAAAGGAGAAATGGTGCCGCATCGGAAGTTGAACTCGCAGGATTTCCCTATCATGCGCTGGATACCTATTTGCCGAAACTTGTGAGAGGCGGACATCGCGTTGCCATCTGCGACCAATTGGAAGACCCAAAGTTTGCAAAGAAGATTGTTAAGAGAGGAATCACGGAATTGGTAACGCCAGGTGTTTCCTACAACGATAAAATTCTTGATCATAAAACAAATAATTTTCTCGCTTCCATTCACTTTGACAACAAGAATGCGGGGATTTCTTTTTTGGATGTTTCCACAGGAGAATTTTTTATGGCGCAGGGAACGATTGATTACGCGGAAAAACTTTTGCAGAACTTTAAGCCCAGCGAGATCCTTTTTCAGAAAAATAAAAAGAAACTGTTTTCGGAATTCTTCGGAGAGAAATTTTATACATACGGACTTGACGAATGGGTGTTCAGCGAAGATTTCTCCAATGAAACTTTGCTCAAACATTTCGGCACTGCATCACTGAAAGGTTTTGGAATCGAGAATCAAAATTTTGGAATTGTTGCCGCGGGTGCAGTACTCCACTACTTAGCCGCCACCCAGCACGACCGCGTGCAGCACATTCAATCCATCTCCCGCATTGAAGAGGAGCATTACGTTTGGTTAGATAAATTCACCGTTCGTAATCTGGAACTTTTCTGGAGTCCGAACGAAAGAGCAAAAACACTGATTGACATTCTTGACAACACGATTTCTCCTATGGGCTCACGCATGATGAAGCGCTGGCTCTCCATGCCCCTAAAAGAAAAACACCCGATTGAAGAACGCCTGAACATTGTGGAAATCTTTTTGAAGAATCCGCCCTTGGCGGAAAAAATTTCAAATCAGATTCGCCTCATCGGGGATTTGGAAAGATTGATTTCTAAAGTTGCTACAGGGAGAATTTCTCCAAGAGAAGTGGCGCATCTCAAACGCGCGCTGATTGCCATTGAGCCGATAAAAACAGAATGTGAGCAATCCAGCGATTCCAACCTTAAAAGAATTGGTGAGCAATTGAATGCCTGTCTTCTCATCCGAGAAAGAATAGAAAACGAAATCGTGCCCGACCCTCCACCGATGCTCAACAAAGGGAAAGTGATTGGAGATGGAGTGAATGTGGAACTTGATGAACTGCGGAAAATAATGTCGTCAGGAAAAAATTATTTGCTTGAGATTCAACAGCACGAAAGCGAACGAACAAAAATTGGGTCGCTGAAAGTTAGTTTCAATAATGTTTTCGGATACTATCTGGAAGTGACCAACACGCACAAGAGCAAAGTGCCCGCTGATTGGATTCGAAAACAAACATTAAGCAATTGCGAAAGGTATATCACTGAAGAACTAAAACAATACGAAGAAAAAATTCTTGGTGCCGAAGAAAAAATTTTCGCACTTGAAACACGATTGTTTAACGACTTAGTGCTTTCTCTCGCTGATTACATTCCTCCCATTCAACTCAACGCTTCTCTGATAGCGAGATTGGATTGTTTGCTTTCGTTCGCACGAACCGCACAGAAAAATAATTATGTACGCCCTCACATCAACGATTCAAAAATAATTGACATCAAGGCAGGGAGACATCCTGTAATTGAAACTCAATTGCCTATCGGAAATGAATATATCGCAAATGATATTTATCTCGATAATGAGCAGCAGCAAATTATTATCATCACTGGTCCGAACATGTCGGGTAAATCCGCATTGCTAAGGCAAACCGCGCTCATCGTCATAATGGCGCAAATGGGAAGTTTTGTTCCCGCCCAGCACGCTGATATCGGCATCATTGATAAAATTTTTACACGTGTGGGCGCATCTGATAATCTTTCGCTCGGAGAATCCACTTTCATGGTGGAGATGAATGAAACCGCCAGCATCCTGAATAATCTTTCAGAAAGAAGTTTGATTTTGCTGGATGAAATCGGAAGAGGAACCAGCACCTATGATGGAATTTCCATTGCCTGGGCGATTGCGGAATTTCTGCATCATCATCCCACAAAACCAAAAACACTTTTCGCCACGCACTACCACGAATTAAACGAAATGGAAAAGACAATGCCTCGCATCAAAAACTTCAACGTGTCTGTGAAAGAAGCCGGGAATAAGGTAATCTTCATGCGAAAATTAGTGCCGGGCGGAAGCGAGCATAGTTTTGGAATTCATGTAGCGAAAATGGCGGGAGTTCCGAAAAAAGTTGTGGATAGAGCGAATGAGATACTTCAGAAGTTAGAAGCAAGAAATGAGGAGTCAGAAGAAAACAGCAAGTCATCGGTCATCGGTCATCAGTCATCAGATAATATGCAATTAAGTTTTTTTCAGTTGAATGACCCCGTGCTGGAACAAATAAAAGATGAGATTCAGCAGACAGACATCAACACGCTCACACCTGTGGAAGCGCTGATGAAACTGAATGAGATAAAAAAGATGATTGGAGGGTAAAATCTACCTCAGTTCAAAATTCTTTCCGAGATATACTCTGCGCACCTGCTCGTCATCGGCAAGTTCCTGAGCGGTGCCTGCTTTAATGATGCTTCCTTCAAAGAGAAGATAAGTTCGGTCAGTGATGTTGAGGGTTTCGTGTACATTATGGTCGGTGATGAGGATACCGATATTTTTTTCTTTTAGTTTTCTGACAATCTGCTGTATATCTTCCACAGCAATAGGATCTATGCCCGCAAAGGGTTCATCCAATAAAATAAAACTTGGATTGGTTGACAGGCATCGTGCAATTTCTGTTCTTCTTCTTTCTCCTCCTGAAAGTAAGTCGCCATTACTTTTTCTGATTTTGCTCAAGCCGAATTCTTCAATCAAACTTTCTAATTTATTTTTCTGTTCTTCTTTAGAAAGTTTTGTCATCTCCAGCACGGCACGAATATTATCTTCCACACTTAGTTTTCTGAATACAGATGCTTCCTGTGGCAAATATCCGATTCCCAATTGCGCGCGCTTATACATCGGCTCATTGGTAATATCCTTATCGTTAAGAAATATTTTTCCTTCGTTAGGTTTGATTAATCCCACTGTCATATAGAAAGTAGTGGTTTTTCCTGCGCCATTTGGTCCGAGCAAGCCAACAATCTCTCCCTGCTTCACTTCAACGGAAACATTGTTAACGACAGTGCGGCTTTTGTAACGCTTGATTAAGTTTTCTGTTCTAAGAACCATAATGCAAATTTAGAATGTTACCTGTAAACTCCACATTATTCCTGGCTTATACCTATACTTCTTTTTGTTTCTTTCTTCGTATGCGTCTTTGTACACTTGATCAATGTAGGATAATCTCCAAACAGCGTCTATCCGAAATGCCTTAAAAATATTTTCAACACCGGCACTGACTTCATAATAAGGACCCTTATTCAACTCCCTGAGTGTTGAGGGAAAAATCAACTCGTTTTTATTTTCCTTGGTCACATCGCCTATCAGTGCTTTTCCGGTGACAACTTCTCTCCATTTCAGTCTTCGCATAAGAGGAATATGATTCAGAAAAAATCCATCGAAGTGGTGAGTCATCTGCACAGTGAGGTATTGATCGCTCCCAAATTCATAGTAGTTCATCATATTAAACGCATAGGCATCGTAAATCACAGTTTCATTTCCTCCGTGAAGTTCAAGAAGTGGATACGGAACTTTTCCGAAAATTTTTCCTGCCTCAATAATATAATCCGTATAACCAAGCAAAGGCATGGTGCGAATGCGGTCGTTGACGTTAAAAGTAAGTTTGTGGTAATCATAATCACTGCTGAAAATCCCTTTTGCGCCATAAGAGTAATATAAAGAAAGAACAGGATAGCGTGTTCCGGTGTTGGTGCGCGAAAATGTGTACTCAATGTATTTTTCATCATACGCAAAGCGGATGAGCGCACGCGCTTCGGAAGAAATAATATTATTTAAGGAAAGTGTATCGGTTCCGTTTTGCACATAATCATAGCGCTGTATGCCTTTGGGCGTCATCACCCTGTTTACTAAAAATAATTTTGTATTGAATCCCTGAAATGGCTCCCATTCATACGCAACTTTCGCCTGCTGAACGCTGGTGAGGTTGCTGAGCGGAGTTCTGCGAAACGCAGTAGAGAGAATGTTATCGCTCGTAAACGCGTTTGGACTCTGCCCGAGAATTTCCAAATCATCTTTGTAATCGAGAGAGATAATCTGCCTTGGTTTTTTTGTAATGAAGGATTTGAATCCTGCTGCATACTTGTACCTTTCATCCTTCACTCCGTAAGCGCCATAGCCGCTGAACTCAACCCACCTGCTGAAAGCGTCTGATGTTCTGAATCCGGCACGAAAGCGATTTCCTTCCACCAGATTATTGCTGTATATTTTGTAGTATGGCCCTAACTCAAACCAACCAATTTGCTTATACCCAGTAAGCAAAATGTAAATGTAATTGTACCATGTTTTATAAAAAGGCATGGTCTTGATGGAATCAACCATGTTGTAAATCTGTTTTTCATTTCCTGAAAGAGTATCATGGCGGGCATTTGCCCAAAATGCCTCATCTTTATTACTCGCACTATCCAATACAATGATATTATCATTGCGATTAAAAAAATCTTCATTGCGGGGCTTATTAATGGTAAAGTATTTATAAGACGTGGTTTTTCTTCCGTAAAAACCTACCTGTCTGGGTTTTTTTCTGTTGTCGTCAATTTTGAAATCTACTACAAGGCG
>Ga0247727_10015458_pt1 | contig 12512 bp, 13 predicted proteins | sample WisWelCaveWW1625_FD_202498 | JGI IMG/M metagenome (GOLD analysis project Ga0247727, IMG submission 202498) | Biofilm microbial communities from Wishing Well Cave, Virginia, United States - WW16-25 | ecosystem: Environmental > Aquatic > Deep subsurface > Groundwater > Cave microbial mat | place... | reverse complement strand
TGGGCGAGTTCGCGCTGGGCACGAACTTGTGGGTCGAACGCTGCATCGGCAATTTGCTGCAAGATGAAAAGATGCCCGGTGTACACATTGCGTTCGGCAATCCGGCCCCCGGCCAAACCGGCGCGGACTGGACCTGCCCCTCGCACATCGATCTCATCACCATGAAGCCGGACATTTGGTTCGACGACGTGCAAGTGATGGCGAGGGGAGAGTATTTGGTTTGAGCGAAAATTTGGTGTGATAATGAAAAAGGACAGGCGAGCGGGCCTGTCCTTTTTTGTTTATGGGGGAGACGGAATAGCAAGTATTCGTCTAACACCGGCCTCAGCGGCGGGAATCGGAAGTACAAGCGTCGGAATACCACAAAAGGTTGTGCGATGTACTGACGTCGAAATTATGCCCGCGTTGTCCCGTCCGCCTGCAGGCCGATGTTAGAATAGTTTACCAGTTACCACGATTTTATTCTCGAATTCAATACACTTTTATTTCTTCAACGATTTTGCTTTTTACTCTTTCACGTTTTGGATTCATCTCCGTTAAGATTCACTTGCTTGGTCAGAGGAATAAACAATATTCCCAAAGCCCAAAGCCATAAAGCTGTGGCAAACGCGAAATCCACCCAGCTTCCATTATAGTAAGTTTTAGTTGTGGTAGTTATACTAAAACCCAAATCACCTACATAATTAGAGATTGTTCCAAGCAGGATTAAGGAAAGCGCTATCTTCATTCCACGAGAAAATTTATTGAATAATGGGCCAAGAAACAATGGGACAAGCAAAGCCAAATTGAAAGCATCAATGATAGGGAGGATAATGTCAAGTAAAAATTTTAGGACATCACTGGGAGGATTCTGCAATGTTCCGCCTCGTGCCAAGAGCATTACTGTTCCAGTGCCACCCCACGCAGCAATGACAAATGGTGCGATGTTAGCGATTTCCTGAAACGGGTTTGTACCCGCAAGTTTATACATGACCAACAGTCCTATTGTCCAGCATATCATATTTAAAATATAGCCAATGTCGGCTGCGGATGGATAGGGTACGTTCACACCTAAGGCGAAGTTATAAATCAGCCAAGTCATCTGACCAAATGACCATAATAAAAGACCAAAACAAAAAATTGCCGAGGATAAATAAGAGGGATCGCTAATAGACTGGCGGAAGCTTTGTAATCTTCTAAAGCCGAGTAACTTTCTAAAGCCGAGCAGAGCACCAATAAATGCGACTACAAGGTATATGTTTGTGTAGAGATTGAGGAAACAATCTTTACATGGTGGAGATTGAAACCATGCACCAACAAAGAGTAATACTACACCTATATACAAACCACTGAGGAAGAACTGAGATTCTATAGATTCCTCCCGCGCTAACGAACTCGACTTATCAGAATTGAGCATGACTGTCTGGCTCCAAATTGCTAACTAGGATTATGCGACACGGCCTCCGCGGCGCGATGATTTCAGAAAATGTCTACATCTAGCCATTTTGTGTCTACATGTAGAAACATCATCGAAAAAATGTCTAATATTAGACATTTTTCAAAGATCAATTTCAAGCAACGATTTGGAATCACAATCAGATCAGCAACTCAGTATCACCGGAAGAGAAGAATGCGGATTCGGGGTGGAAAGCTGATCTTGTGGCGGGTATTTGCAGAAGAAATTTTTCAAAGTCAAGCGCGAATTACGCGGGGGTTCAAAGCGGATCGAATCTCAAAACAAAAAAGCGCGCAGCCTTCTCAGCCACGCGCTTTTTATCTCCCCAATCTCTAACAACAACCTTCCTCAATTCACCGGATTGCCGTCTTTGTCCAACACCATGGGATCGCCGAGGCCGAGTTGCTTGAGGCCGGCCAATTGCGTGGCCGCATCGCCCACGACGAGATACACCATCTTGTTCGGATCGAGATATTGCTGCGCGAGCTGTTGGTGGCGCGCTTTGGTCATGTCCGCAATGATGCGCTCTTGTTGCTTCACGTAATCGAAGGGCAGGTTGTACGTCGCGATTTGTCCGAGCAGGCCCGCGAGCGCGCCCAAGGTTTCGAAGCGTCGCGCGTTCGATTGTGTCAACGCGCTCTTTGTAAACGCAAAGTCTTCGTCGGACAAACCATTGCGATACTTCGCTATCTCGTCTTTGAAAATTTGCGCGGACTCATATGTCGCATTCGAACGCACGCCCGCGGAGGCCACGAACGGCCCGGGGTGAATGCCCGCCAAGAAATTCGAGCGCGCGCCATACGTGTAGCCCTTCTCTTCGCGCAGAATCAAATTCAAAATGCCGTTGAAGCTGCCGCCGAGTTTATAGTTCATCACGGTCGTGGAAAAATAATCGGGATGCGTATAAGGCAGCGCCATATAGCCGATACGAATCTGCGATTGCTTCGCGCCCGGCACGTCGACAAAATACAGCACCGGCTTGTTGGAAGCGGCCGCCACGGCATAGTCCCTAAACTTCACCTCTTGCGCCGGCCACTTCTGTTCCAACGAGGCGAACAGTTTGAGCGCTTGTTCTTTCGAAACATTGCCCGCGACAGTGATGAACGACGCGCTCGGCGAATAATTTTGCGCGTAGAAGTTTTTCACATCTGCAATCGTGATTTTCTCCACCGAAGCCGGCGTGCCATACGTGTTATGCGAAAGAATGTGCGCATTGCCGTAGAGCAATTTGCGATGCACCTTTTCGGCAACGGCCGCGGGGTCCACACTGCGACGATTGATGACTTCGGCGGTTTCTTGCTTGATGCGCGCGAACTCTTTTTCATCCCAACGCGGCTCCAATAGGACTTCTTGAAACAACGCGAAGGTCGGATCAAGTTTCGTGGAGAGCATGTTGGCGGAGATCGTGATCGCCTCGTCGCTCGTGGACATGCGAATGCTCGAGCCTAACTCGTCGATGGCCTCTTCAAGTTCCAGCGGCGTTTTGTTTTTCGTGCCCTCCATCATAATGTCGGTCATCAAATTCGCCACGCCGACTTTATTGGGATCGTCCAACAACAAACCGCCCTTGAGCGTGAGCGCCATTTCAACCAGCGGCAGTTCCTTGTGCTCGATGCCATACACGCGCAAGCCGTTCTTGAAAGTGTGCGTCCAAATTTGCGGCACGGTGCTCTGCGGCGCCGGGCCTTTGGCAGGCTCGATGGAGCGATCGAAACTCGAAGGCAATTTTTCGCGCGGCGCGTTCGTTCCGGCTTGTGTGGTTTTATTCTCCGCTTGCGGCGTGATCGCTTCTTCCACTACCGGAAAGCGCTCCGAATTTTCCGCGACCAAATCGGTTTTGCCTTTGGGCACAAAGCTGGTGAGCACGTAGTTCTTGCCCTTGAGATATTGGTGGTACACGCGCCACACGTCTTCTTTGGTGACGCTCAAAGTGTTTTGAATATCCTGCGTGATAAAATCCGGCGAGCCGGCGAACTCGTTATAGTACGCGAGCTGAAAACCTTTGCCGAGCAGGCTGGAGATGCCGTTATAAAAATTGGTTTCAGTCTTGGCTTTGATGCGCGCCAAATCGCGCTCCGTGAAGCCTTCCTTTTCAAAACGCGTCAGCGCTTCGAAGATCGCTTTCTCCACTTCAGTGAGAGTCTTATCCGGAAACGCGCGCACGCGGAATTGGAAATAACCCGTGAGTTCGAGGCTCTGTTGAAAAGCGGGAGCGGAGGGCGCAAGCTTTTTCTCTTCCACGATCACTTTGTACAACGGCGCCTTCTTCCCGTCAGAAAGCAAGTCCGCGAGCAGATCGAGCGCATACGCGTCTTTGTTGAAATTCTGCAGCGTCGGGAAGGACATCGTCACTTCCGGCGAGCGCGCGAAGTTGTCTTCATGAAATGCGCGTTTGGTTTTATCCAAAGTCACAGGCAGAGTTTTGGGATCAGGCACGGGCGCGGAAGATTTCAACTCGCCGAAATATTTTTCCACCCATTGTTTGGTTTGCGCCTTGTCATAATCGCCGGCGATTACCAGCGTGGCGTTGTTTGGGCCATACCATTTGACGAAGAATTGGCGCACGTCCGCGAGCGTCGCGTTCTTCAAATCGTCAAACGAGCCGATGACTTGCCAGTTGTACGGATGCGTTTCGGGAAAAAGGGATTTGTGAATGACGTAATTCGTGTGGCCGTAAGGCACGTTATCCACGCGCTGGCGCTTTTCGTTTTGCACCACTTCTTGTTGATTCGTGAACGCTTCGGCGGTGATGGTGGGCAGCAAATAGCCCATGCGATCCGCTTCCAGCCACAAGCACATTTCGAGCGCGTTCTTGGGCACGACTTCATAGTAGATGGTTTGATCGAAAGACGTGCCGCCGTTCAAATCGCCGCCCGCGCCTTGAATCTTCTTGAAGAACTGATCCTGCCCCACGTTTTGTGATTCTTGAAACAGCATGTGCTCAAACAAATGCGCGAACCCGGTGCGGCCCTTTTCTTCGCGGCCGGAGCCGACGTGATACAGAATCGCGACGGAGACGATGGGATCGGACTTGTCTTCGTGCAGAATCACTTCCAAGCCGTTTTTTAGCTTATACTTTTCATACGCGATTTTCAGCGCAGGTTTTTCAGCGGCAGAAAGCCCGCTGATCAAGCCGAGCGCGGCACAGCTTGTTGCAATGATTTTCTTGAGACGCATTGTGCTCCTCACAGAGATGGTTGAGTGGGATGAGTGATTTGTTTTGTTGCTTTGATAAGTTTCAGGCGGCCACGACGGTTTTGCCGTTCGGTGTTTTGGGCGGATGCGTGGGCATCACCAGAATTTGATAGCCGTAATCCAGCAGAATGTCCGAGGACTTGATCCCAGAGAATTCTACCAACTCGATCAAGCGATCTTCGTCCGGCGGTGTTGTGACATTGATCCACAGATCAGCCGGATCTTCCGGACTTTCAGTGACTTCAACGAATTCCACTTCGGGAAATTTTTCTTGCACGGAAGAAAGCAAATCATCAATGAGCTCTTGTTGTTTGAAGTTTATCATGGTCTTTCTATCTCCTTTCGTATGGTCGCGACTAGTTCCTCTGCGTGAGCGAGTTGTTCGCGAGCTACTTTCTTGCTGAGGTTGATGACGGAGTAATCCGACAAATTTCGAAACGTCAACAGATCTCCCATGTATGACTGCAAGTGACTCGGATAGATTTTTTGCCGTTTGATCAATACGCCATTGAAATTCGCTTGCACCCATTTGTGATCGTTTTTAAGATGGGTGAGGCCTTTATCCGCCAGCGCCGCAATCGCGGCTTGAAAACTCGCGTAATAGGCGCGATTCACCGCGGCGTCGTAATACTCATGCTCATAACAATAACGCGCCACGCTCAAGTTGGCGGCGGCTTTCTTCAAAAACTCTGTTTGCATGCGTCCGGCCCTCCGTTTTGCCGCAATTTAGCAAGATTTGCTTCCGGCACAATCTGAAATTTCCATTGCAACATGAAGCGGAAATTCTACCTTGCAATAAGGACGTTCAAGCCGGCGGTTTGTTTAACCAGAGCATCTCACTTCAAACTTTATTCCGAGGATGTGCATGAAACGCATCGCGCAAACTGTGTTCTTCGCTTTTCTTTTTTTGTGTTTATGGAAAACCGCCAGCTTTGCACAAACAGACAAGAGCCGCATCCGCGAAAAGGCCGACAAAAAGCTCGAAGCGAAGCTGCGAGCCGCACTCAAAGATTTTCGCGGCGACGCGGGCGTTTACGTGCGCCATTTGTCCTCGGGCCGCAGCATTACGATTCGCGCGGACGAGTTGTTTCCCACGGCGAGCATGATCAAAGTGCCCATTATGCTCGCGTTGTTTGAAAAGTTCAACGCCGGCGAGTTGGACTATCACGGCAGCCTCGTTTATAAAGATTCACTCTTATACGAAGGCGAGGACATTTTAGGCTCATTCAAAGACGGAGAGAAAGTCGCGTTCAGCAAAGTGGCGATGCTCATGATCACCACGAGCGACAACACCGCGAGCTTGTGGTGCCAGTCATTGGCGGGCACGGGCGTGGCGATCAACAACTGGCTGGAGGCGCACGGCTTTCATCAAACCCGGGTCAACTCGCGCACGGAAGGGAGAGAAGAGGCGCGGAAAGAATTTGGCTGGGGGCAAACCTCGCCGCGCGAGATGGCAGAGTTGCTCGTCATGATTCGCGAACGGCGCGCCGTGAGTCCGGCGGCGAGTGAGGAGATGTATCGCATGCTCACGCGCATTTATTGGAATGACGAAGCGCTCTCGCAAATTCCGCCGCACGTGCAAGCCGCCTCCAAGCAAGGCGCGGTCAATCGCTCGCGCTCGGAAGTCGTGCTCGTCAATGCCCCGAGCGGCGATTATGTGTTTTGCCTCCTCACCAAGAACCAACAAGACGAGAGCTGGGAGTATAACAACGAAGGCTCTGTATTGCTGCGCAAAGTCTCGCGGCTGTTGTGGCAACACTTTGAGCCGAAATCGCAATGGTCGCCGGCAGAGGGATTTGAGAAGTGGTAGCTAAGGCGAAGCGCTTCTCGAAGGCCGCTTCAAATTCTAAAAGCCTTTGGGCTGCACACGGAACAAGAACGCACGCGGAAAAAGCATTATAGATGAAGGTTGTTTCGGTGGGAGGTCAGCGGTGCCGGTGCGTCCTTACGCCAAACCATTGATCACGGTCTCGCGCGAGGACGCACACCTGGTCACGACTTAGAAAGCGAAGAAACGCGGCAGCAAGAACGCCAAGCCCAAAAAGAAGAGCGCATTGATCGCGACGGCGTCCACCTTGCGATCTTTCACAAAAGAAACGATGACTGTAGCGAGAAACAAAATGGCGAGCAGCGCCAATTGCACGGAGAGAATGTCCTTTTGCATGAGCGCATGAATGCCGATGCCGATAAAACTCCACGCCAACGCCACGCCCGCGCTCACGAGCGCCATGCCCAACCAATTCAACTCCGTTCCGGTTTCTTCCTGCACGTGCGCTTGCTGCGGCGAAACCACGATCCACGATTTGATGATGAGATATGACATGCAAGTCATCCCCACGATATAGCCGGACACCAACCAACTCATGATGATTTCCATGACACAAAACTCCTTTTTGTTGTACTGCGCTCTGCCGAACTCTTCTTGATGACACGAATCAACCGCCAGTCCTTGGCGAATACGATCCGTTGTAGTCGGTTGCTGTGTTCAGGATTTCTTTCGCTGTTACACAAGCCAACGCCCATTCTTTAGGCAACAAGCATGCCTTTGAAATGGGCGTTGATTTTTTGAGGGCTAACGTGATGCCGTGTTAGCAGGAATACGGAGTTGTAATTGCGGACGAGGAATCGTAATCACGAGATGGTAAGTTAGCCTTCCTGTTTCATCTGTTTGAGCATTTCAATTTCGGCTTCCAAACGTTTTTGCCGCCGTGCGAGGCTAAAGAGGTATCCCAATAGTAACAGCCACACGACAGCATATCCCGCGAACAGGAAGTTTAAATTTTTGTTTGAAGAAGGCTCCGCGGCTTGCAAGAGCCAATGCCACCCGGAAAGCGTGAGGAGGAGAAACGACATGATATGATCCTTTTACGAAAATGCGATTTCTCTTTTGAGCTGATCGACCTCAAGGCGCGTGCGCTCGACGCGCAGGCGCATGAGCAAAAAGAAAACGAAGAGCAGAATAAATGTCACAATGCTGAAAATGAAAGCATAGCGCATCGTCGGCTCCAGGCCGGAATTTGACCCGCCAAAGATGACGGGCTGCGGGTGTAGCGTGCGCCACAAACGATTTGCGAGATAAACGATGGGCACGTCCACGAAGCCCACAATGGCGAACACAGCGGCGAAGCGCGCGCCGCGTTGCTCCTCGCCGGCATAAGCGCGCAGCATGAGATAGCCCACGTAGATGAACCACAGCACGAGCGTGGTGGTCAAACGCGGATCCCACGACCACCACGTATTCCACACAGGTCTGGCCCAAATCGGGCCGGTGATAAGTCCGGTCGTGGTGAGCAGCACGCCGACTTCCGCGGCGCAAGAGGCAATGCGATCGTGCCAAAGGCGTTGTTTGGCGAGATAGAGAATGCTATACACGAAAGTTACGGTAAAGGCGACGAACGAAGTAATCAACGGCGGCGCGTGGAAATAAAAAATGCGTTGGATGAGGCCCATGCTCTTCTCCGTGGGCACGAGCATAAAGATGTTGTAGAGGTTCACAAACATGAGCGCGGCGACTATTCCGCCAAGAATCATGCTCCAGCGCTGCAACTTCGCGGCGGTCGGCATGGCCGCGGGCGCGGGCGGTTTGAGAGTTTCTGTTTTCATAATCGAATCCGGCATTGCGTTGATAAACGTTTTTTCATTTCATGTCATCCTGTAAGGACCTTCCCTAGCACTTGGCCCTCTTCCCAGCGCGAGGGAAGGTTCTTCCAGAATGACAATTTGAGGGCGTTACAAACTAACTCATCGCGAGCATATCCTCACTCCTCCACCACATACTCGAACGTCACGTAACAAATCAGAATAAACACCAAATCGAAGCCGCCGAGAATTTTGAGCCAGCCGCTCAAGTCTGCCCACGTTTTGCCGGCGAGCGCTCCGGCAGTGGCGTTGACCGCAGAGAGAATCACCGGGATTTGCACGGGGAAGAGCAGAATGGGCAGCATGATTTCGCGCGTGCGCGTGTTGACGGCAATGGCGCTGAACAATGTGCCCACCGCGGCGAAGCCAATCGTGCCCAATAAAAAGATGATCACGATTTTATCCCACCCCGCGCTCAAATCCAAATTAAAAAACACGATGCTGAGCATGAAGGTTGGAATCTCGATCAAGCTGATGAACACGATATTGCCGAAAGCTTTGGCGAGAAAGAGCAGGCCGCGATCCAACGGCGCGAGCAAAAGGCCCTGCAAGCTGCCGCGCTCGACTTCGTGCAGCATGGAACGGTGCAAGCCGAGCACGCCGGCAAAGGTGAAAGCAACCCACAACAAGCCGGGCGCAGCCTCTTTGGTGGCCGAGCTGCCGGTCTCGAACGTGAAGGCAAAGATGACAACCACGATCAGCGCGAACATGAGCATGGATGAAACCAGCTCTTTCGTGCGAAACTCCACGAGCAAATCTTTCCACACGAGCGCCGTGAGTTTTTGCCACTCGCGCACGATGCTCGCGGCGAGCCTTCGCAACCCGATCATTTGCCCCCTCGCGCAATCAGATCAAAGTAGGTTTGGTGAAAATTTTCCGCGGCCACGCGCGCGGCGCTTTCTTCCCAAATGATGCGGCCTTGCAAAAAAACCGCGACCCGATCGGCCATGGCGAGACCCTGGGACAAATCGTGCGTGACCAAGAGAATCGTGCGGCGCTCGTTGCGGAGTTTTTGCAGCCAGTTGGTGAGCATCATGGCCGCGTGTTGATCGAGGCCGGTGTAAGGCTCGTCGAGAAAGAGAATGCCGGGGTCGTGCAGCATGGCGCGCGCAATGGCGAGGCGCTGCTGCATGCCGCGCGAAAACGAGCGCACACGATCATGCGCTCGGCGCTCTAATCCGACTTCCGCCAGGAGTTGTTCGAGCCGTGGCCGCGGCGAGGGCACGTCATACAGCCGCGCATAGAACAAAAGATTTTCCGCGGCCGTGAGATCGTCATATAAAAAAGTTTGATGCCCGATCACGCCCAGTTGCCGCTGAATCACTGAAGACTTTTCTTTAAGAGAAAGGCCGAGTATGCTGATTTCGCCGCTGGTGGGACGAGAGAGCGCGGAGAGGATGCGCAGGAACGTGGTTTTGCCCGCGCCGTTCGGGCCGAAGATCGTCAAGCATTCGCCGGCGTGTACGCGCAGGGAAACGCCGCGCAATGCGTAGAACGTGCCGAAGCTTTTGATCAAACCCTGAACTTCGATTGCCACCGCCGGTGTGGCCTCGCGCGCTGCAAGGCTCATCTGAGGCTCGCTCCACAAGCGCTGCAAAAGACGTCTTCGCGGTGCGCCGGCGCTCCGCACACATGACAAAAGCGCGCGTCGCTCTTGGCCGCGCTGCCGGGCTTCGCGCTCGGTTGGCCGTGGCCCGACATGCGATCGAGCGCTTGCATAACTTTGACCGCCTCTTGCTTATATTGCTCGCGCAAGCTGTTGTAATCTTCCTCCGAAAGCTTGCCCATGTGATAATCAAAATCAATGTCGTGTACCGCGGCGTAAATTTCATTCTTGCGCGCGACGAGGTCTTCGCTTTGATGGTTCACCGCGAAACCGAGCTTGCGTTGCGATTTTTGGAGCAAAGGATAGGCGACGAAGAGAATCGTCAACAGCGTCAACGCGAGGCCGAGAATTTCAATCATGGTCATTCACTTTCAATTACTGTACTGCTTGAACTCGTCTTCAAAACGTTTGCCGTAGGAGTCTTCCTCGCTCTTCGAGTTTGCACTCGCCAATGGCGCCGGGCTTTGCGTTTTCCATTTTGCCACAACGCGCCACACAACCACGCCGCCGAGCACGAGCGCGAGAAATGGAAACGTCCAGGCCGTGAGATTGAAGCCTTCCTTCGTGGGCGCGGAGAGAATTTTCTCGCCATATTTCACGACCATGGCTTGCAAAATTTGCTCACGCGTCTTGCCGGCCTTGAGATATTCGATCACTTCGTTGCTGTAAGCGCGCGACTCGCTGCAAATCATGCCGCCGAGGCAATCCTGCACGGTCATGCCGCAGCCGCAATCGCACGCGAGTTCTTTGCGAATGCCGCTCAGTAATGTGGGATCAATATTTTCCGGGGCGAGATTTTGTTCTTGGGCAAACGCGGAGGCGCACAGCAGGAAAAAAACTATCCATGTTTTCATACGTCTTCACCGTTTTCCATTCATGATCATGCTTACGATTTCGACGCATGATACTAACCAAGAAATCGCTGAGTATCAAGCAAAAAAAGCCGGCCTGGCACAAGGGCCAAGCCGGCTTTTCAACTTCGCGCGGATCGCGGCAAACGCGGTGATTATGCCGTCGTTTTTTTTCGGCGGCGTTCGCGTATGCGGCGCGCCACGCCCATGCTCAACAAACCGCTGCCGAGCAGGATCATGGTGCCGGGTTCGGGCGTCATCGCCGTGGTGCCTTGCGTGGACACCACCGTGGTTGTGCCGTAGCCAAAGCGTTGTTGCCACGGACCAAAAGTGATCGCGCCTTGCGTGCCCCAATTGGCCGTGGCCGCGGGCGCGAGCAAGTCGTATGCAACTTGAATGACCAGCGAGGAATGAGAGGCGAGGCCGGGGAAAGTCGTCTTCAAGTTTAGTTGCTTATAATTCAAGCTGGGATTCGTCCATTTCATGTGCGAGGCCACATCGGTCGAGCCGTCAACGAGAGCGCTGACGATGGTGAAGCCGTTCACGTTTGCGCCGGAAAAATCAAAAGCGGTCTTGTTGAATCTCAGCCAAAAGGATTTCATCGGATCGGTGCTGCCGGGCAGATGCTTGATTTGATACGTGATGATGCCGGTGGTGTGGGTATGGAAATGATACCCGGGATCGTTCAGGTACGGATTGGCGCTCACGGCGATGTTGAGCGCGGCTGAAGCTTCGCCGGCGAGGAACAACATGGCCGCGGCGGCGAGGGCGAAGAGTTTTGTTTTCATCTTGAGGTCTCCAAGGATTTTTCTGGTTTGCCGGATTAAGCGCGAAGCGCAGAACGAAGCTGCATGCAGGCTCTTTGCAGAGAATATGCCGTTGCGCGTTGCGCCGGCAAGCGTGCAAGCGCGAATTGTTTTTCTGGCAATTGCCTCGCCGCGGCAAAGCGCGAGCACGCGCCCGCCTGTTTAGAAAACCGACGCCGCGGTTTGCACGCGCACGAATGCGATGAGTTTATTGCGCTTCACGTGTTTAAATTTCCGACAAGAGCGGGCCGAGGGCTTTTAAGAAACCCTGCAACAACGCCAAAGCCGGCTGCGGATCATCTTCTTGATAGGCCACACAAACACGATAGAAATAAACCGCAGTGGCGCGCCGCAGCAAAGTATTGCGCAGCAAGCGCACTTTCAATTCCATTTCATTCTTGACGATCTCGCCGTCCGACACGAACCAATACACCACGAATTGTTGGCCGTCTTTTTTGCCGATGGCAAGCTTGCTCGCCGCGCCCGCAAGCTGCGCAAAGGGCAGTTGCAATTTTTCGTTGCGCAAAATTGTCCAGCCCGCGCCGGGCAAGCAGTGCAGCGGCGAGTGGACTTGCGCGCCGAATTGTTGATCTTGATAATAGCCGATAAAAAATTCCACGCGGCGGCCGTGCTCGTCGTAATAGTTGTGCATCAAAATTTGATCTGCCTTCAACTGCTCCTCGGCGCGAGCAGAAAGCGCAAGCTCCTCATGCCGCCAGCCGGGCAATTCAGGCGCGAGGCGGTGCAAATCGACCTTCGTCTCCGTCATCGGCTTGGGCGCGCGCAACCACACGTTGGCGGCGAACGCGAAAGCGATCAATCCGATCATGAACCAATAGCGCGGCGAGAAGTGAAAGGACGGTTTCAATGGAATTTGATTTCCAATAACACCCCCCTGGCCCCCCTCAAGGGGGGAATGTGACAAGTCCCCCCTCGAGGGGGGATTGAGGGGGGTGTTTTGACGCGCAATAACATCTGCC
>Ga0247727_10015457_pt1 | contig 12513 bp, 9 predicted proteins | sample WisWelCaveWW1625_FD_202498 | JGI IMG/M metagenome (GOLD analysis project Ga0247727, IMG submission 202498) | Biofilm microbial communities from Wishing Well Cave, Virginia, United States - WW16-25 | ecosystem: Environmental > Aquatic > Deep subsurface > Groundwater > Cave microbial mat | place... | reverse complement strand
CGTGACCAGCCGCAGTCCGGGGTGCCGTTTGAGGAACTTGACGACCCGGCCGTGCCACGCATCGTCGCGGTCAAAAAGGGCGATCAGCGGCCCGCTATCGACGACGACGGCGTTTCGCATCGACCAGTTCGGCGTAACGCCCGCGCCGGCGAACCGAAAGATCCTTCTCGCCGCTGCCATGGCGCCCGAACAGGTCCTTACCCGCATCGAAGGCGGACGCCGGCTCCTTCGCAAGGTATTCGGCGAGCGCCTGCTTCACCACCACGCTCTTGGGCACGCCCCGCTCGTCGCTGCGCAGGGCGAGTGCCTTTTCCAACTCCCGGTCCAACTTTACGGTCAGGGTCATTGTTGTCGCTTGCCGCTACAAATCAAAGGTAATACCAAAGATAATACCGTTACTTCCGCGCTGGCGTCAATCCAGGCGGTGCGCCTTACTAAGACCCAGCGAGAATCAAGTCCGAGGCTTTCTCCGCAATCATCACCACCGGCGCATGCGTGTTGCCCGATACGAGCGTCGGCATGATTGAACAATCCACCACGCGCAGGGCGGCCAGGCCGCGCACGCGCAGCTGGTCGTCCACCACCGCCATTGCGTCGCTGCCCATCTTGCAGGTGCCCGAGGGATGGAAGATGGTGGCGCCGTGGTTGCGCGCGAATTCGAGCAGTTCTTCGTCTGAGGTTGCGGACGCACCGGGCCGGTACTCTTCGGCGATATAGGGTTCGAGGGCTTGAGTTGCCGCCAAGGCGCGGGCAAGTCGCAAGCCGGCAAGCGCGCATCTCTGATCTATTAATGAAGACAAATAAAGGGGACGCATCGACGGCGCATCGAAGGGATCCGCCGAGCGGATGCGCACCGTGCCGCGCGATTCGGGGCGCAGCTGGCACACCGACATGGTGAAGCCCGGCCAGGGGTGCGGCTTGGCGCCCGCAAGTTCCGCCGAGAGCGTCGCGAAATGGAACTGCACGTCAGGCGTCGCCGATTCGGGCAGCGCGCGCGTGAACAGGCCGCCCTGATTGATGCCGACGGCGAGCGGGCCGGTGCGCTTCACCAGCCATTGCAGCCCGATCGCGCAGCGGCGCCAGAAGCTCGCCAGGTCGTCGTTGGTGGTGATCGGCCTGGTGCACTTGTACATCACGCGCAATTGCAAATGGTCCTGCAGGTTTTCGCCGACGCCGGGCAAGTGCGCTACGACTCGAATTCCCATTGAAGAAAGTAAATCCGCAGAACCAATTCCGGAGAGCTGGAGCAACTGCGGGCTCTGGATGGCGCCGGCACTCAAGATTACTTCGCGCGCGGCGCGGACTTCGAATTCCTGGCCATTTTTTCGATAACAAACGCCGACCGCGCGGCTGCCTTCGAAAAGAATCCTGGTTGCATGCGCATTCGTTTCCACCCGCAGGTTGGCACGCTTTTCGGCCGGTCTGAGATAGGCGGTCGCGCTGCTGGAGCGCAAGCCGTTCTTCGTGAAGAGCTGGTAGTACCCCACGCCCTCCTGGCGCCCGCCGTTGAAGTCGGTGGTGGTGGGCACCCCGAGCTCGTTCGCGCCACGGATGATCGCCTCCATCAGTTCGTGCTTTTCGCCGATGTCCGAGCAGGACGTCAGGCTGCGCGTGAAGTACGGCAGCACGTCGTTCCAGCCCCAACCCGGGTTCCCGGCCGCCGCCCAGCGGTCATAGTCCTCGGGCTGGCCGCGTACATAGATGAGTCCGTTGATCGAGGAGGAGCCGCCCAGCCCGCGGCCGCGCGGCCAATACACGCGCCGGCCGTTCATGTGCGGCTCGGGATCGGTATGGAAGCCCCAGTTGTAGACCGGGTGGAACATGGTCTTGCCGTAGCCGATCGGCAGGTGGATCCAAAGCGAGCGGTCGCGCGGCCCGGCTTCGAGCAGCAGAACGCGATGCTGTCCGCTCTCCGTGAGGCGGTTGGCAAGCACGCAGCCTGCCGATCCAGCGCCCACGACGATGTAGTCCATTCGCAAATGTATCGTTGTTTTCGCGCGGTTCCGGTATGCTAGCCGCGCAACCTACCCGGGAGGAGGAAACCATGAAGAACCTTTTTGCGATTTGCGCATTGGCCATCGCGACGCTCGTCCTCGCACCAGGCGAGGCATCGGCGCAACAGTCGGTCAGGATGCGGCTGCAGACGGCGGTGCCGGCGGCGGCGGACGAATTCAAAATGCTGCAGAAGTTTTCGCAGCGCGTCGACGCCATGACCAATGGCCGTCTCAAAATCGAGGTGCTCGCCGACGGGGCAGTGGTCGGCGCTTTCGAGATTCTCGACGCAGTAGACAAGGGCCTGGTCGAATCGGGCTTCGCCTGGACGCACTACTGGTCGGGCAAGCACCCGGCGGCGATGCTGTTCGGTTCGCCCTCGGGCGGCTCGGGCGTCGGCATGGACCAGATGGCGTGGATATCCTGGTTCCTCGACGGCGGCGGCAAGGAGCTGTACCGCGAGCTCTTCGACCAGCACCTCAAGGTGAACGTGGTCGGCTTCATGGTGCAGCCGGTCGGACCGGAAGCGCTTGGCTGGTTCAAGGAGCCGATCCGCAATATGGCCGACCTGCAGAAGCGGCGCTTCCGCACCCCGCCGGGGATTCCGGGCGCAATTTACAAGGAGATGGGCGTAACGGCGATCGCGCTGCCGGGCGGGGAAATCATCCCGGCGGCGGAGCGCGGCGTGCTCGACGCCGCCGAATGGTGCTGCCCGGTCACGGACCTCGCCTACGGCTTTCACCGCGCGTTCAAGTACTACTACCTGCAAGGCCTGCACCAGAACACGGTGAATGCGGACATCTACATCAACAAGAACTTCTGGAACAAGCTGCCCAAGGACGTGCAGGCGATCTTCGAGGGCGCGGCGCTCGCTTCGCTGATGGAGTCCACCGCCTACCGCATCCGCGCCAACGCGCTCGCCTTGATCGAGTTGAAGACCAAGCACGGTGTGCAGGTGATGGAGACCCCGCCGGACTACTTCCCGGCGTTCATGGCAGCGACGAAAAAGGTGATGGAGGAGAACGCAGCCAAGAATCCCTTCTTCAAAAAGGTGCTCGACTCGCAGACCGCGTTCGCGAAGGATGTCGTGCCGTACTGGCTGAGCATTCAGAAACTCAATGTCTTCGTGGGCGACGCGTACATGAAGGGCGCCAAGTAGCGCTTCTCGGTCGTTTGAAAGAGGCGGCCCTGGCCGCCTCTTTTTTTGGGGAGCAGCAATGACAAAGCTGGAGCGCGCGATTCGCATCATCGACGCGATCAGCGACTGGTCGGGGCGAATCGTTGCATGGCTCATCTTGCCGCTCATCGCGGTGATGACGTGGGAGATCTGCGTGCGCTACCTGATGCGACCCACGCAGTGGGCCTTCGACTTGAGCTACATGCTCTACGGCGCCATGTTCATGCTCGGCGCCGCCTACACGCTCTACCGCGGCTCGCACATCCGCACCGACTTCCTGTACCAGAACTGGCCCGTCAAGGTGCAGGCCACGGTGGACGCGCTGTGCTACCTGCTCTTGTTCTTCCCGGGGATGGTGATCTTCCTTTGGATCGGCAGCGAGTTCGCGTGGCAGTCCTGGCTGCGCGACGAGCGCTCGGTCGGCAGCTCGTGGATGCCGGTGATCTATCCGCTCAAGGCCGTCCTGCCGATCGCCACCGCGATGCTGCTCTTGCAGGGCGTCGCCGAATTCCTCAAATGCGTCCATGCCCTGCGCACCGGCGAGTGGCTCGTCAAGCACCGCTCCATCGAAGAAGTCATCAGCGAAGATCTCGCCGCAGAGGAGGCGCCGAACACGGCCGGGGGCCGTCCGCCTACGGCCGGAGGCCGTCCTAAATGAGCCCGGAGGCGATCGGCGGCTGGATGCTCGTGGCGCTGCTCGCCACGATCTTCGCCGGGTTCCCGATCGCCTTCACGCTGATCATCCTCGGCATCACGTTCGGCTACGCCGGCTTCGGCGATACCGTGTTCCACCTGATGGTGTTCCAGTTCTTCGCCACCATGAAGGAGCAGACGCTGGCGCAGGTGCCGCTGTTCGTCTTCATGGGCCTGTTGCTGGAGCGCGCGGGGCTCATGGAACGGCTGTTTTACGTCACCCAACTGGCGCTCGCGAAGCTGCACGGCTCGCTCTACCTCTCGGCGATGTTCGTGGCGACTCTGTTCGGCGCCGCGAGCGGGATCGTCGGCGCCTCGGTGACGCTGCTCGGCATCATGGCCGCCAAGGCCATGGACCGCTCGAAATACGACGTGCAGATGTCCGCGGGCATCATCACCGCGGGGGGGACGCTTGGCATCCTCATCCCGCCGAGCGTGATGCTGGTGGTGATGGGCCCGGTTGTCGGCGTTCCGGTGACCGACCTGTACGCCGGTGCGCTGATTCCCGGCGTGATGCTGGCCGGCATCTACGCGCTGTATGCGCTGATCCGCTGCTATATCAACCCCCGCCTCGGCCCCGCGCTGAGCGTCGAGGATCACGCGGAGTCGAAGCTCGCGCTGTTCATCGAGTTCATGAAGGGCATGGTGCCGATCACCGTCCTGCTGCTCGCATCCCTCGGCACCATCATGGGCGGGCTGGCAACGCCCACCGAGGGCGCCGCGCTGGGAGCGGTCGGCGCGCTGCTGCTCACTGTCGTGTACCGCAAGCTCACCTGGAATCTGCTCTACAACTCGATGCTGAAGACGCTCGAGGTCTCGTGCATGATCCTGTTCCTCGTGGCAGCGTCGAACTTTTTCGGCGGTGTCTTTTCGCGGCTCGGCACGCCCGAGGTGATCAGCCAGGCGCTGCTCGGCCTGGAGCTGCCGAAATTCGCGGTCCTGACGATCATCATGGCGGCGATCTTCCTGCTTGCCTGGCCGCTCGAATGGGTGCCGATCGTGCTGATTTTCGTGCCGATCGTGCTGCCGATGGTGAAACAGCTCGGCTTCGACGTGACCTGGTTCGCGATCCTGGTCGCGGTGAACCTGCAGACCGCCTGGCTGTCGCCGCCGGTGGCGCTCTCGGCGTACTTTTTGAAGGGCGTGGCGCCGCAATGGGCGCTCTCCGATATTTATAAGGGCATGATGCAGTTCATGGTGCTGCAACTCGTCGGGCTGGCGCTGGTCATGACCTTCCCGCAGCTGGTACTGTGGCTGCCCGGCGTGCTGTATACCCGATAGCGGAGGTCCGATGGCCGTCGAATACCTGAAGAAGGCCGCCAAGAACCCGGAGTCCGAGTCCGGCAATGCCCGCAAGGTGGTCGAGGAAATGCTCGCGGCGATCGAGGCGCGCGGCGAGCAGGCCGTGCGCGAGTACGCGCAGAAGCTGGACCGCTGGACCGGCGACATAGTCGTCACGCCGGAGGAAATCGAGCGGCGCACCCGCGATCTGCCCGCTTCGGTCAAGCGCGACATCGAGTTCGCCACCGCGCAGGTGCGCAGCTTCGCGCTCGCGCAGCGCGCATCGATGCAGGAGTTCTCGCGCGAGATCCATCCGGGCGTCATGGCCGGCCAGCGGCTGATCCCGGTCAACGTCGCCGGCTGCTACATCCCGGCCGGGCGCTACGCGCACATCGCCTCGGCGTACATGGCGATCGCCACCGCGAAAGCCGCCGGCGTGCCGACCGTGGTCGCCGCCTCCACGCCTTTCCGCGGCGAAGGCATCCACCCCCAGATCCTCTATGCCATGAAGGTTTCGGGCGCCGACGTGATCCTTACCCTGGGCGGGGTGCAGGCCATCGCCTCGCTCGCCTACGGCCTGTTCAGCGGCAAACCCGCCGATATCGTGGTCGGGCCCGGCAACAAATTCGTCGCCGAAGCGAAGCGCGCCCTCTTCGGCAAGGTCGGCATCGACGTCTTCGCCGGCCCAACCGAAATCGCGGTCATCGCCGACGATTCCGCCGACCCGGCCATTGTCGCCTCCGACCTGGTGGGCCAGGCCGAGCACGGACCCGAGTCGCCCGCCTGGCTGATTACGACATCGCGCGCGCTTGCTGCCGAGGTTATTCAGAGAATTCCGGATCTGATCGCCAAGCTTCCGCCGACCGCTCGCGACGCAGCCGGCGCGGCGTGGCGCGATTACGGCGAAGTGGCGCTGTGCGCGACCCGCGAGGAAGCCGCCGGCGTTTCCGACCGCTACGCCGCCGAGCATCTCGAGGTGCAGGCGCGCGACCCCGACTGGTGGCTCGCCCGGCTGACCTGCTACGGATCGCTGTTCCTGGGCGAGGAGACCACGGTGGCCTTCGGCGACAAGGCTTCCGGGCCCAACCACATCCTGCCGACCAAGGGCGCTGCGCGCTATTCGGGCGGCTTGTCCGTGCACAAGTTCATCAAAACGGTCACCTGGCAGCGCATGACGCGCGCCGCCAACCGCGAAGTGGCTCAAGTCACCGCCCGTATCTCGCGGCTGGAAGGCATGGAGGCGCATGCACGCACGGCGGATGACCGGCTGGGGAAGTATTTTCCGGGCGAGAAGTTCGACCGGGGCACGCCCGTCACGCAATGAGCGAACCAGCGGAGAAAATCGATATTCATCGTGGGCTGAAGGGGGTCTACTTCGACCGCTCGAAAGTCTGCGACATCGACGGGCGCGCCGGCGAGCTGCGCTACCGCGGCTACTCCATCCACGACCTCGCGGCGCGCTCGAGCTTCGAGGAAACCTGCTACCTGCTGCTGCATGGCGAATTGCCGGTTCGCGAGCAACTGGCAGCATTCGATCGTGAACTCAAAACCTGCCGTGTGTTGCCGGGAAAGATTTTTCGCATTATCGAAATCATGCAAAAGGCGCATCCCATGGATGTGCTCCGCTCTGCGGTGTCGGCGCTGGCTGCATTCGACCCGGAGACCGCGGACAAGTCGGCTGAAGCGACGCTGCGCAAGGGCATCCGCCTCACCTCGCAGGTGCCGATGATCGTCGCCGCGCACGAGCAGATTCGCAACGGCCGCACACCCGTGGCGCCGGACTCCGCGCTCGGCCACGCCGCCAATTTCCTCTACCTGCTGCAAGGCAAGCGCCCGAGCGCCGACACGGCGCGGCTCATGGACACCGACATGATTCTGCACGCCGAGCACGGCGCGAATGCCTCCTCGTTCACCGCGCGCGTGGTCGCCGGGACCGAAGCCGACCTGCACGGCGCGGTCACGGCCGCGATCGCGGCCCTGTCGGGTCCCGCGCACGGCGGCGCGGCGGAGAACGTGATGAAAATGGCGATGGAGGTCGGCGACGCTTCAAAAGCGGCCGAGTACGTGAAACGCAAGCGCGCGAACAAGGAAGCCGTGATGGGCTTCGGCCACCGCGTCTACCGCGCCGAGGACCCGCGCGCCCGCCACATGCGCGCCGGCGTCGAGAAACTCTCGCGCGAAATGGGCCAGCCGCAGTGGTACCAGATCCTCGCCGCGCTGGTCGAGGCGATGAAGCCGTATGCGCGCCACGGCGTCAACGTCAACGTGGACTTCTACGCGGGCGTGGTCTATTTCCTGAACGGCATCAAGGAGGACCTGTTCGTGCCGATCTTCGCCGTCGGCCGCGTGCCGGGCTGGACCGTGTCGGTGCTGGAGCAGATGGAGAACAACATCCTTATTCGCCCGTTGACCTTGTATAACGGCCCCGAGCCGCGCCCCTACGTACCAATCCAGGAGCGCTGAGCGGAATCATTCCCTGCTCGCAGGCCTTGATCTGCAGCGCCAGGTATTTCGAGTAGATGCGGCATTGGGCGAAGCTGCCGGCAATGAACCACAGGCCGGGCTGGCCGGTCCGCATCCACATATTGCGCAGTTCCTGCTGCTCTTCGTCGATGCCCCATACCGGGCCGACGCGATCGGCGGTGCCGTCGCCGAACAGCCTGCGCACGAGGTGTCCCAGGCCCAGATAGCCGGTGGCCAGCACGATCAGGTCCGCGCGTATCAGCTCGCCGCCGCTCAGCGTGGCGCCCGCGGCGACAAATTCTTCGATGTCCGAGAACTGAACCAGCCTGATGCTGCCATCGACGATCAGGTCCGAGCAGCCGACGTTGAAATAGTAGCCGCCGCCGCGCTGGAGATATTTGAACTGCCAGCCCGTCTGATCCTCGACGTCGATCTTGAAGCCGACGCGCGCCAGGTCGTCGAGCAGCCGCTGGTCGAGATTTCTCGCCTGCTCGGTCATCATCCGGTGGGATTGCCTCGCCAGCTGCAGCGGCATGGAAGCAGTGATGAGGTCGCAATCCTCAAGCGGAGTTCCTTCGCCGTACAAGGCGTACGGGAGCTGCGCGCTCGGTTCGATATTGACGATCAAAGTCGGGCTGCGTTGCACGAGCGTGACCCTGGCGCCGTTCGAATGCAGGTCCTGCGCTATATCGTGGCCGCTGTTGCCCGTGCCGATGACCAGGACGTTGCGCTGATGCCATTCGGTGGCGTCGTCGTACAGGTGGGAATGAACGATGCGGCCGTCGAAATTCTTCAGGCTGGGAATATCCGGCAAGTTCGGAATGCCGCTGACGCCGGTTGCCATGACGACATGCCGCGGATGCAGGGTCTGCCTTTTCCCATCCGCCTGCTCCAGGGCAACGGTCCAGCGCCCCGATTCCCGGTCGTAGCTGCCCGCGGCTAACTCGGTGCCGGTCCAGAAATCGAGCTCCATGCTTTCGGCGTAGGCCTCGAACCAGCCCGCCAGCTTGTCCTTGGGAATGTAGCTCGGCCAGTTCGGCGGAAACGGCATGTAGGGAAGGTGGTTCACATGCACCTGGTTGTGCAGCGTCAGCGCGTGATAGCGCTTGCGCCAGTTGTCCCCGATGCGCTGTTCGCGATCGACGATCAGCGCATCGACCGCCAATTGCTTCAGGCGGGCGCCGATGGAGAGCCCGGCATGCCCGCCGCCGACCACCAGCACTGCCGGGTCCCGGTCCGCATAGGCGGCCGCAGACCTTCGCCGGTCGAGCCAGTTCGGCCCCCGGAAATCCCTGGAATACGATTCGCCTCGCGGCCTGAGATTTCCGACCGTTTCCTCGAAGCCCTTGATCTCGTCGAGGGCCGTCAGCAACGTCCATGACCTGCAGAGCCCATTGATTCCAGGAATCAATCGCACGAGACCCTGTGCCCGTCCGCAGGCGGTCTCGAAGCGGAAAAAGGCTTCAATGGCCTGCGTTCCCGCGCGGGTGACCAGGCGCGGAGGCGTGCGGCTACGATCGATCTCGAACCCGGCCGCGCGCGCGCCCGCGCCGTGCAGCTTCAATTCATCGAGAATCTTCCCGGCGCCACTGACGGTCTTGACATCCCAGGTGAAGGCAAGGAGATCGCGCCAATGCGCGTCCGGCTGGAACAACGCTTCGAGGGATGCATCGTCCGATGCGCAGAGAGCCTTCTCGAATTCTGCGAGCCATCGGGCTACCTCCTCGGACAAGCTGCCTGCCATATCAGGCCTGCGCCAGGGCAATCGCCGCCGTGGCGACGATGTCTTCCACGCTCGCGCCGCGCGACAGGTCGCTGACCGGCTTCGCGAAGCCTTGCAGCAGCGGTCCGATGGCGCGCGCGCCGGCGAGGTACTGCGTCAGCTTATAAGCGATATTGCCCGAGTCGAGGTCGGGAAAGACGAGCACGTTGGCGCGACCCGCAACCGTGCTGCCCCCGGGCACCTTCTTCGCCGCCACCGCGGGCACCAGGGCCGCGTCGGCCTGCAGCTCGCCGTCGATGGCAAGCTGCGGCGCCCTCGCCCGCGCGATCTCGAGCGCGCGCCGCACCTTGTCCACGCGGGCGTGCTGCGCGCTGCCCTTGGTCGAAAACGACAGCAGCGCGACGCGCGGCTCCTCGCCCAGCACGCGGCGGCAGCTGTCGGCCGACGCAAGCGCGATATCGGCGAGCTGCTCCGCGCTAGGGTCGACAATGACCGCGCAATCAGAATACAGGAAGGATTTTTCTTTCAAAAGCATTAAAAAAAAACTTGAAGGCGTACGCATCCCTGCAGCGAGGCCGATTGTCATCATTCCCGCCTCGATCACCCGCGCGCTCGGGCAGGCAGCGCCCGCCACCATCGCCTCCGCGTCGCCTGCCCGGACCATCATCCCTGCATGAAACAGCGGTTTCTTCACGATGCGCTGCGCGACTCCGGCTGTCGAGTCCGGCCGCGCCTCACGGTAAAGGCTGGCGTAGTGCTCGAGCCGGTCGGCTCGTTCCACGACCACTTCGATACCCATGGAACGAAGCCGGCGCGCCGCTTCGGCGACACGCTCATCCGCGATCTCTGGCAGCACCACGCGGCTACCGCTTTTTCTCGCGCGCGTCAGACAGCGTTCGACCAGATCGGGCATCAAAGGATCGCAGACACTGCGATTACGGGATCGCGGACTCCGCGATCGCAAACGCTTCGGGCCGTCCCGCTTTCGCGGCCTGGAGCGCGGCCCAGACCCGCAGCTGGCTCGCGGGCATGTCGAAACGCGCGACGCCGGCCTGGCGCAGCGCGTCCATCACGGCGTTCATCAGGCAAGGCATCGAACCGGTGACGCCGGCCTCGCCCACGCCCTTCGCGCCGAGCGGGTTGGTCGCGGTCGGCACCGGGTGATCGATCACCTTCAGGCCGCCGACGAGGCCCGGGCGCGGCATCGCGTAGTCCATGAAGCTACCGGTGAGCAGTTGTCCGTTCTCGTCGTATAGCGCCTGCTCGTGGAAGATGTGGCCCGCCCCCTGGGTGATGCCGCCCTGCATCTGCCCTTCGACGATCTGGTGGTTGATGATGGTGCCGGCGTCGTCGCAGGAAACGTAGGACAGGATTTCGGACTCTCCGGTTTCCGGATCGATCTCGACTTCGGCGATATGGCAGCCGTTCGGGAAGGTCGACGGGACTTTGGGGCGGTCCTTGTAATCCAGATCGAGCTTGCCTCTGAATTTTCTTGCAAGTTCCATTATTTTTACTTCCCGGTCCGTTCCCTTGATTCTGTAGCTCCCGGAAACAAACTCAACATCTCCAACCGCGCTCTCGAGTTCTTCGGCGGCGAGCGCGTAGCCGTTCTTCACGATCTCCTGAGCGGCGAACAGCATCGCGCTGCCGATGCCGAGCACAGTGCGCGAGCCGCCGGTCGGGTTGGCGGTCATGTGGAAATCCGCTTCCGAGGTGCGCAGGCGCACCTTTTCCATCGGGATGCCGAGCACGCCGCAGACGATCTGGGCCAGGGTGGTCTCATGACCCTGGCCGTGGCTGTGCGAGGCGGTGCGCAGCGTGACGGTGCCCGCATTTTCCCCTTCGGTCTCCCAGCTGATGTGCGCCTGGTCGTAAGGCGCGAACCCGCCCGATGCGGTCGCCTCGATGTAGGTGGCAATGCCGCGGCCGCGCAGCCTGCCGCGCAAGCTGGATTGCCTTTTTCTTTCAGGAAATCCGGACCAATCGGCGGCCGCCAGCGCTTTTTCGAGCACGCCCTCGAAGTCGCCGCAGTCGTACTCGAAGCCGGTGACGATCTTGTAGGGGAACTTCGACTTCGGCACCAGGTTGCGGCGGCGGAACTCGGCCGGGTCCATGCCGATCTCGCAGGCCGCCTGGTCCACCAGGCGCTCCAGCGCGTACGACGCGACCGGCCGCCCCGCGCCGCGGTAAGCCGCGGTGGGCACGGTATTGGTCAGCACCAGCTTCGCCTGCACGTAGACCGCCGGAAGGTCGTACACTCCGCTCGCCACGTTGACGAGATTCACCGTGTTGATGAACGAGCCCGTGAACGCGAGATAGGCGCCCACGTTGGCGAGGTACTCGAAGCGCATGCCGAGGATCCGCCCTTCCTCATCCAGCGCCATTTCGCCCTTGTGCACGATGTCGCGCGCCTGCTCGTCGGCGACGAAAACCTCGGCGCGCGTGCCGACCCATTTCACCGGCCGGCCGAGCTGCTTCGCCGCCAGCAGCAGCGTGCCGTACTCGGGATAGGCGTTGAAGCGCACGCCGAAGCCGCCGCCGACTTCCTCGGCGACGACGCGCACCTTCTCGGGCGTCACGCCGAGCATGGCGGCAACCTGGCCCCGCATCGGCCCGGCACCCTGCGTGGTGGCGTGCAGGTAGTACAGGTCGGCTGCCGGATCGTGGGAACCCGTCGCGGCGCGCGGTTCCATAGGATTGCCGACCACGCGCGAGTGGTAGGCGACGAGCTCGACCACTTTCGCCGCGCGCGCAAATGCCGCGCTGGTCGCCGCCTCGTCGCCGCCCACGAAATCGAGCACCAGGTTGCCGGGCACGGACTGGTGCAATTGCGGCGCGCCCGGAGCGAGCGCCTCTTGCGCGGCGACCAGAGCGGGCAGCTCGCGGTACTCGACGGCGATCGCTTCCGCGGCGTCCTGCGCCAGCGCCGCGGTTTCCGCGACCACCAGGGCAACAGGCTCTCCCACGTAGCGCACACGATCCCGGGTGAGAGCGTAGCGTGGTGGCACCAGCTGATCGGCGCCGCCACGGCCTTTCATCGGCGCCGCCGCAGGCATGGGTTTCTGTCCCGCCGCCGCGACATCGGCGCCGGTGAAAACGGCAATGACACCTGGCATCGCGAGCGCGGCCGAAGCGTCGAGCGAGACGATATCGGCGTGCGGCCGGTCGGACCTCAGGAAATGGC
>Ga0247727_10015456_pt1 | contig 12513 bp, 9 predicted proteins | sample WisWelCaveWW1625_FD_202498 | JGI IMG/M metagenome (GOLD analysis project Ga0247727, IMG submission 202498) | Biofilm microbial communities from Wishing Well Cave, Virginia, United States - WW16-25 | ecosystem: Environmental > Aquatic > Deep subsurface > Groundwater > Cave microbial mat | place... | reverse complement strand
ACCAGGCCGTTTTCGGAAATCGATTGCTTTAATTCGGCAAGCGCCTGTGGAGCGAAATCGGTGCGGGGCTGAAAAGGATTGGCCGCAATGCGGGAAATTTCCACTTCGTGGATAGAACCGGCTTTGGCATTGCTGTTATTGTCGCATTCCGCGCTAAAATCAGGAATGAGCGCGGACAGCCCTCTTCCCAACCGCTTCGTAGTGACCATTCTTTAGAATCTCGGACGCAAGGCCCATATAATTTTCCGCGCCGCTGCTCACGGCATCATATAGAATAATCGGCTTGCCGTGGCTCGGTGCTTCACTCAAGCGCACGTTGCGCAAAATGACGGATTTAAAAACCTTGTCGCCAAAATATTTTCTCACATCCTCGGCAACTTGCCGGCTCAAATTCAACCGCCCATCATACATCGTCAGCACCACGCCTTCGATCTCGAGGCGCGTATTCAAATGCTTTTGCACGAGCCGGACGGTGTTCAGCAATTGGCTCAAGCCTTCGAGCGCGTAATATTCGCATTGAATCGGAATCAGCACCGCGTCGGCGGCGGTGAGCGCGTTCAACGTCAGCAAGCCGAGCGAGGGCGGGCAATCGATAAAAATATAGTCATACTCTTTTTTTAAATTGGCAAAAGCCCGCTCCAAAACCTTCTCGCGCGAGATCACGCTGGCCAATTCCAACTCGGCGCCAACCAAACGCACGTGGGACGGCAGCAAATCCAAATAGTCCAACGGCGTTTTCACGATGGCCTGATTGATGTCGAGATCGTTAATCAGCACCTCGTAAATGCTGTTGCGGACCTCATTCGGATCGACGCCGAACCCGCTCGTGGTGTTGGCTTGCGGATCGATATCCACCACCAGCACGTTATGCTCGGCCACCGCGATGCAGGATGATAAATTCACCGCCGTCGTGGTCTTGCCAACGCCGCCCTTCTGATTTGATATGGAAATGGTCCTCGCCATTTCGTCTCCCTTTCAAACTCTTCCTGATTATTTCTCAATTCAGCCTGTCCGTGACTGCAATATTTTTTTCATGTACTGATTAAAACGCAACTTCAGAAAGTTAGCGCATAATCCGGTTAAAATCAAGTCGAATTTTAAAAGAGGAATTTTGCTTGCTTTTTTGCGCCCGGTGCAACAAATTAAGCGTGTCAGCAAATCTGCCAGGGAGCCGATATCGATTTTCTTCATCGATTTTTCCTCAATCGTTCGGCTTTTGACGATATGTTTAACGGTGAGAATCATGATCGGCCAAACCATCTCCCACTACAAAATCATCGAAAAGCTCGGCGGTGGCGGCATGGGCGTCGTCTACAAAGCCGAGGATACCAAGCTCAAACGTTACGTCGCCCTCAAGTTCCTGCCACCAGATTTGACTCGCGATGACGAGGCCAAGGAACGCTTTGTCCAAGAAGCGCAGACCGCCTCGGCGCTGGATCATCCCAACATTTGCAACATCCACGAGATTGACGAAACCGAAGATGGGCGGATTTTCATTTGTATGGCCTACTATGAAGGCGAAACGGTGAAGAAGAAAGTTGCAAGTGGCACGTTGCAAGTGGCAGAGGCAATTGACATTGCGGGGCAGATTGCACAGGGTTTGGCGAAAGCTCACGAGCATGGCATTATCCATCGTGACATCAAACCGGCAAATGTGATGATCACCAAAGAGGGCGTGGTCAAGGTTTTGGATTTCGGTCTCGCCAAGCTCGCTGGTCAATCGCGGCTCACCAAAACTGGCGCGACAGTGGGTACCGTCGCGTATATGTCGCCGGAGCAGACGCGTGGAACCGAAGTTGATCATCGCACGGATATTTGGGCGCTTGGGGTCGTGCTCTACGAAATGATCACGGGACAGTTGCCGTTCAAAGGCGAATATGAGCAGGCGGTGATGTATTCCATCGTCAATGAGAATCCCACACCTATCAACAGTTTGCGCGCCGGCGTTCCGTTGGAGCTTGTAAGCGTCGCCAACAAATGCCTTCAAAAAGATGCTGCCAACCGTTATCAGCATGCGGATGAGCTGCTTGTCGATTTGCGCCGGTTGAAGAGAGAATCGCGAGAAACCCCGCCGCGAATTCTGAAAAAGGAAGCGCGTGCTTTTGTTCCGGTGGGTATCATTCTTAGCGCTTTAATTTTGGTGGTGATCGGATATTTTCTTTTCTTTGGACAGAAAGAAGTAAGTGCCGCGCGCATTCCCATCGCCGTCGTCGACTTTGTGAATGAGACGGAAGAGAAAGAGTTGAATGGGCTTTCCGGCATGCTGATTACTTCGTTGGAGCAATCGCGCCGGCTTTCCGTGCTCACTCGCTCTCGGATGTTTGACATTCTCAAACAGATGGATAAACAAGAGGTTGGCCGGATTGATGAAACATTGGGGCGGGAGATTTGCAAGCAAGCGAACGTGAACGTAATGGTCATCGCTTCGATTCGAAAGCTCGGCAGGCGCTATGCCATTGATCTGAAAGTTCTCAACCCGCAAAAGGACGAGTATCTTTTCACTGAAAAAGAAGAAGAAGAAGGCCAGGAAAGCATCTTTTCAATGATTGATCGACTGGCAGAAAGGACACGCAAAGGGTTAAAAGAGAAGGAAGCCGAAATCCAAGCAGCCAGCCCAAAAGTTGCCGAAGTGACGACAACCAATTTTGAAGCTTATCAGCATTATTTTAAAGGGGAAGAACTTATTAACAAGCTGAAATTCGATGAGGCAGAGGAAGAGCTCGAAAAAGCGATTGTCTTGGATACAACCTTTGCCTTAGCTTATTGCCGGCTTGCTTATGTTATGGGATGGCTAAGCTCTGACAGAGCAAAAAATCCGATCCGGAAAGCGATGCAATACCTTGAAAACGCGCCTGAAAAAGAGCGATACTTGATTCAGGCGCTGCATGCATATTATTTTGAAGGAAACGACGAAAAAGGCTTCGCCATATATCAAAATCTGCTCACATTGTACCCAGAGGAAAAAGAAGCGCTTTTTGGAGTTGGAGACGACTTCTATCATAAAGGCGACTATCATACAGCCATCACTTATCTGGAGAAAGTCCTTGCCATTGACCCAACCTTTGAGCAGGCGCTGCAGCATATCATCTGGGCGTACAGAGATCTGGAACATTATGACAGGATGTTGGAATATGCAAAAAAGTATGTTGCCAAGGTACCAAGTGAGGAGGCTTACGATTTGCTTGGTGATGCTTATAATCTCCGCGCCGATTTCGATCAAGCCCTGCAAACTTATAAACGGGCGCTTGAACTGTTTCCCAAGAGCACGATGCCGATTCGGGGCATCGGGGGCGTTTATATTTTCAAGAATGAATATCAAAAGGCTGAAGCCGAATTCACAAAATTGCTCCAGGAGCCTCGTTCCTTATCAGATAAAAGAGAGGGATACAGAAGTTTGGTGCGGCTTTATGCCCATCTTGGCAAATATCGTGAGGCAATTAAAATAATCGACAAGCTCATCCCAATAGACCTGAACTTGGGTGATAAAACTGCTCTGGCTTATTATTATGCCTACAAAGCCTATTGGTTTCTCGATGGGTGGAATGATGTGGAGAATGCAAAACAGGCGATAGAAAAAGGCCTCGCATTAAAGCATGTTGCAGATTTCGGTTTCTATTCTTCGCTCTTCGAAGTTTATCTGATGATGGGTGAATATGAAAAGGCGTTGGCGTTAGCAAAGGAGCAATTAGTGTTCTATATTCCTTTTCTGGATGTTGTGGTCAAGGCTTATGTTTACCGTGCCAAAGGGGAATATAATGAAGCCATCAAGGATTTCCAGACGGTGACGCAACAAGGAACTTTACCTATGAAAGTGTTAAGGGGATACGACTTAGCCCGGTGTTACTTTGAGACAGGACAAAATGAAAAGGCGATTGAGGCAATCCGGAGAGTGCAGAGAACCTATGGGCGTTTACGTTTTGTTGTTTATCCAAAAGGTTTTTATCTTCTCGGGAAAATTTACGAACGGAAGGGAGATACGAAGCTTGCCATCGAGAATTATGAAAAGTTTTTGCATCTCTGGAAAGATGCTGATAAAGATTTGCCGGATTTGATCGAGGCGAAAGCGCGGTTGGCGAAGTTGAAAGGAGTGGCGGCAAAAGGAGCATCGGAAGAGGCCGCAGCCTTCGCAAGGAACCGCGTTGCGGTGTTGCCTTTGGCAAATCTCAGCCCTGCTGTTGAGGACGAATATTTCGCGGATGGCCTGACTGAGGAATTCATCTCGATGTTGTCAAAAATTGGCGGCCTCCGAGTCATTGCCCGCACCTCGGTCATGCCATACAAAGGAAAGCCCAAAAGCGCTGCCGAAATCGGCCGCGAGTTGAAGGTTGGGAAGATTCTCGAAGGCAGCGTCCGCAAAGATCAAGACCGGTTGCGCCTCACCGTCCGGCTCATTGACGTGGAAACGCAAGACCTGCTTTGGTCGCAAGTTTACAATCGCGAAATCAAGGACATCTTTGACATTCAGAGCGACATCGCCTCGCAGGTGGCGCATGCGTTGCAGGTGCAATTCATGGAGGGGGAAAGCCCCGGATTCGGCACGGCCTTCACAAAAAACTCGGAAGCTTATGGTTTATATTTGAAGGGACGTTATTTCTGGAACAAGCGGACCGAGGCGGGGTTCAAGAAAGCAATCGAGTATTTCGAACAGGCGCTTGAAAAAGATCCGAAATATGCAGTTGCGCATAGCGGAATTGCCGATTGCTATAACTTGCTCTCAAGATATGGAATACTATCTCCGGGTGAGGGTTCTCTCAAAGCCAAGGCCTCGGCACTGAGGGCGCTGGAGCTTGATACGACACTTGTCGAAGCTCATACCTCGCTGGCTTTTGTAAAACTCTTTTATGATTGGGAATGGTTGGGAGCCGAGCAAGAACTCGAGCGGGCTATTAAGCTGAACCCGAGCTATCCCTCGGCGCACCATTGGTATTCTCATTATTTCATGGCGCTGGGCCGGTTCGAAGCGTCACTTGCCGAAAGCAAATTGGCGCTGGAATGTGATCCGATCGATCTCGCGCTCAATACGCATCTGGGATACCATTTCTATTACGCGCGCCGGTACAGCCAAGCGATAGACCAATTGGAAAAAACTCTCGCGCTGGAGCCGAGCTTTGCGCGGGCGCATTACTATCTCGGATTGGTCTATGTGCAATTAGGCCGGACTGATGAATCTTTCATTGAATTCCAGAAAGCCATAAATTTTTCGAGGGGACAAACCTCCTATAAAGCGAGTCTTGGTCATGCCTATGCGATATTTGGCAGGCGCGATGAGGCCCTTGCCATACTCGAGGAGTTAAGGAAATTGTCCGAACCGAGTTATGTTTCAGCGTTCGATATTGCCCTGTTGTATTTGGGCCTTGGCGATAAAGATCAAGCGTTCGAATGGTTGCAGAAGTCTTATCTGGAACACGAGGTTGGAATTCTTGTCATCAAAGTGGAACCAAGGCTTGATGGCATTCGCTCAGATCCACGATTTACCGACCTGTTGAAGAAAGTGGGGTTGGAGAAATAACCAAGCGCGTAGGGCGAGGAGCGAAGGGCGTGTGGCGATGCGCCTACGCTTTACGCATTACGTTTTACGTTTCAAAAGGTAACCGATGTCAATCTTCAAGCAAACTCCCGCTGCCGAAACGATGCGGCCAGATGAAAATAAAAATCCTCTCTCGCGGGAAAACCAACGCCTTGCCGGACTCGTCGAAGTCGCCGAAATTCTCGGGCAACAGAGCGACTTCCACGAAATCCTGCGGGTCGTGGCGAACAAAGCGGCGAGCCTCTTGAATGCCGAGACCGCGCTGATCATGATGATTAATCCCCTCACCGGTCAGACCGTAAAAACCGTGATCCGCGCCGGGCAGGAAGTGAGCGATCCGGATTTGCATTTCGTACACACGCAAATAAGCGGCTGGGTGACCAAAAACAAACAGGCGCTGCAGAGTCCGGACATTCAGCGCGACAAGCGGTTCGGCGCCAGGGTTTTTGCGGATGTTCCGATTCATTCGGTTCTCTGCGTGCCTTTTGTCATCGAAGGCGTCATCATCGGCACGCTTTTGCTTTTGAATAAGGATGCTGGCAGGATATTGGGCGAGGATGATCTGACCTATTTGAACAAGCTTGCCACCATTGCTGCGCCTTTCTTGCGCAACGTGCAAAAGCTGCAGGAGTATTTTGCCACGCCGATGCCGGAAGCGGCGCTGCTCGCTAAATATGCCGGCGTCGGGCTGATCGGAAAATCGGAAAAGTTCATCACTTTGCTGCAGGCCATCGAAGCCGCGGCCCGCTGTGACGTTCGGGTGTTATTGGAAGGCCAAAGCGGCACCGGCAAGGAGCGGATCGCCCGCGCCATTCATCGTTTCAGCAGCCGGACGGATCAACCCTTTATCGCGGTTGATTGCGGCGCGATTCCGGCGAATTTGATTGAGAGCGAGCTCTTCGGCCACGTTAAAGGCGCGTTCACCGGCGCGGACCGCGAGCGCAAAGGCTTGATGGAAGAGGCCAACGGCGGCACGCTGTTCATGGATGAAATCGAAAATCTGCCGGTGGAATTGCAAGCGAAGCTCATGCGCGTTTTACAGGAAGGCGAGGTCCGACCGTTGGGAAGCAACGCGACGCGCAAGGTCAACGTGCGAATCATTTCCGCCTCGAGCCTGTCGCTGCGCGAATTGGTGGATAAGGGGAAATTTCGCGGGGACTTGTTTTATCGGCTGCACGTTTATCCGATCTACGTTCCGTCGTTGGAAGATCGCAGCGACGACATTCCTTTGCTCGCCAACCATTTTTTGAAACAATTCAGCGCCGGGCAAAAAAAACGCGCCGCTTCGTTTCATCCGCGGCTGCTCCATTTCATGCGGCAGCACGCCTGGCCGGGCAATATTCGCGAACTGGAAAATTTTGTCGAGCGTCTGGCAACGCTGGCGCCGGCAGAAATGCAGCAAGTGCGCGCTGAAATCTTGCCGGCTGACCTTCAAAAAGCCTTGCAGAAAATTGCGCCGAGTGGCCCTGGGCTTACTCGCCACCCCTCGCTCAATGAGCGCATGGAAGATTTTGAGAAGCAGATCGTTCAACAAGCTTTGATCGATCATGATTGGAATCAATCCAAAGCCGCGCGGGCCTTGAAAATATCCGAGCAAAGATTGCGCTATCGCATGACGAAATTGGGCATTGTGAGGCCGGCGTCGGAGTAAAAGGCAAAATCATTGGGGGCAAAACCAGGTTTTTTCTCCCACGAAAATCAGACTCCCACGAAATTGTTTTTATATAGATTCATGAAAAAGTTATTTGTAGAACGAATCCCGTCTTCGGGGTGAACGCTGGATAGTTACAAAAATTTTTAGATTCAACCCTCCGAGCTAAAAATTTCTGCGAATACAACTTTCTAAAGAACAAGAACGACACTGCATGCCTAAAATTTTCTGCGAATTCAATATCCGCTAAACCCATTCCTTCCATCCGCGCCGATTTGATCTAACTTGCAAAATCTGAATTACATAACCATGCGCCTTCTTCCTTCTCATTGCCTGGCACCATCTTTGACTTCATCTCAATAAACAAATTACTGATTTGGTTCGAAACTATATTTTTTAAGGAGGAATAACTTATGGCAGAGCTAAAAATCCGTCTGCGGGTAAACAATCGTCAGTATGTGTGCGCGGAAGGAGGGGGCGGCAGTCCTCTGGTCGCGAACCGCGATGTACCGCTTTCGTGGGAAACGTTCGTGCTTGGTGATTCCAATGCACCGCCGTTCAACAGCGGTGCAAACGTGACACTCAGAGCAGATAACGGGATGTTCGTCTGTGCAGAGGGCGGCGGCGGTGGAGTAGTGAATGCAACTCGGTTCCTGGCTCTGGGATGGGAAACGTTCACTCTTCTCCATGCGGATGGCTCCGGCGGTGAGATCACGAATGGGCAACAAATTGCGCTTCGGGCGAGCAACGGACAGTACGTCGTCGCCGAAAGCGGCGGTGGGCAAGAGGTGATGGCAAACCGAAATGCGATTGGCCCCTGGGAGACGTTTACCTTCGAGCTAATCGCGGCGGTTTCCCCACCCGATATTCGCTTTGATTTCAACTGGGCCGGTGCCGTGGTTAGCTTGTCGCACGAGTTGACACAGAAATTACTCACTACTACCGCAGATGCGTTGCAAGCCCTTAACATACTGACCGGTGCTGCTGCCGGCGCCGCAATCACAATCAATCCCGCCGTTTCAGCAACACTTGGAGTCGTCGCAGGCTATGTCAATACCCAACGGCAACTCATCAGCGTAATGGACAAGGGCAATGGTGTCTATCTTACCTTGCCCTGGCTCGCTATCTGGTACGGACAGTATTGGATTATCATTCCTACCTCGCGGTAGAAACGATGATGTTTGCAACCTCAACTACAGGAGTTAATACGCCAAACGAAGCGCAGCATCGGGCGGGCAAGTCAAGGCATGATTTTCATGAGCTGGTAACTTCAATGTCTTTTTCTTCGATCAAGCTTTATTTTCTGCTTGCCCACCGGTGAGCGCCGGCGTTATGCTGTATCCATCAAAACGGAGGAACTTATGGCAATGATCAATTGCCCCGAGTGTAAGCATGAAGTCTCGGACAAAGCGACATCGTGTCCGGAATGTGGTTATCCGCTGCAGCAAGTGCGGCAAGAACGAAGTTTATCCGACTTGCTGATTGGCAAGCGCTGGCAGGCGAGATCGCAGACTCTTGGCGGTTCAATTCTCGAGGTCATGTTTATGCCCAATGGCAAATTCAATGGCTTGCTCATGCCAAACACGAGCGATCCGAACGTTGTCATGATTCTCCAACATGTCCCGCTCAAACAGCAGATCAACGGGACATGGCAGGTCATCGGGCCTCAACTAATTTTGGATTATGCCTATATCACACGTGTACATTCCGGTTTCGTCAGTTCCAACCTCAAGCCAATCCAATTTACTCAGCTATCGGAGGACAAGCTGCTGGGTGTAGATGGATCTGGCCGCATTTGGGAATGGGCAAAGATTCGATAGACGATCCGTATGCGGAACAAGTTTATTTCCGAGGTTCTCAAATCAGGCTTTTGCGGCCTCTTCAACTAAATCGGAGGAAACAAAATGGACACTAAAACTAATTTGATCGAACTGGTTCGTCAATTCGTCGAAGCCGAAAACGATGGTGGCAAGCACGGGAAAGTGAAGGCCGACCCCATCTTGGCGCCGAACTTCATCGCGATTACCAGATCGAGCGGCGACGAGGAGAGCAGAGACGATCTGCTAAAAGCGATTGCCAACCCCAAAAACCCAAACCTTGTTCGTGACTTCGACGAACGTGAATTCTGGGTGCGGGAATGCGGTGATCTTGGCGTCGTGAGAAGCCTGATCACGACGAAAGAGCGCTCAAATCCAAAAACCATCTTAGGGAGATTTCGGAACATTCATGTGTTTGAGAACCAACAAGGGCAGTGGCGCTGTGTCGCCTGGCAAGTGACTAAAACTTCTAAAAGCAGGAGCCATCAACCATGAACGCAATCCAAACGACTAATCCCGCCGTACATCCGCCGCAGCAAGATCCGGGTGGTTTGAGCAAGGAATTATGGGAACATTTTTATCCCAGAGATTTTGTTGCCACGCTCTTTGCTTATTTAAAAGACCACCGAAAATTCTTCGATGAAGTGTTTCGCGAACAATGGGAGCGCAAACTAAAACCCATTCCTTTCTTTTTTGCCTCGTTCTCCATTGTGCTCCTCATCAGTTTAGTTTTTCCTTCCGTAAATCCGTTTTATATAGACGAGGAAGCCACGGCTCTGAGCTGGGTAGATATATATAATGCCCTGGACAATGAGGAAAGAAACGAGTTTCTGGGCGCATTGGGGTTGGAAGAGGCTTCACAAAAGGACGATATTCTTTTACGCACAGAAGCAATGCAGACACGGCTGCAAGAAGCCTTAGATCTCAAAGGAAATGCAATTACCGGAGAACATCTACAATCTTATCTGCAGCAGAACGAGTATAAATCGTTGGCTATCAGAATTGAGAACATGGTTCTCAAAAGCAAAAGTGAAGCTAATGAAGTAAATGAGTTGATGTCTAACGAGATGATTTCCACTCTCATCTTGATTATTATGCTCATCTATTTGTGGATCGTCGGCAAAATTTTTCATCGTTTTCTCAAAGTCTCGCATCGTACTCCAAAGGAAACGGTTTACGTTTATTTGTACAATTATTCCGCCTTTATTCTTTTGAATATTCCGGCGTCATTTGCCGGAAGAATAAAGGATCCAATGCTTGCGCTGTTTTTTGTGCTATTTTCCCTAACGGTTGTCGTATACGCCTTTGTAAAAAATCTAAAGGTTTTTCGTTATACGCACAACATTGGATTCGGTAGATTGATGTGGGCGACCATCAAAGCCGGTTTGGTCGTTCTGACATTGGGTTTGCCCTTGCTTTTTATGTCGTCTGAAAAAAAACAGAACGAAAAAGCTTCTAATCATCGCTTTCAAAGGGTGTTGATCGGTATTGCTATCGTTGTTGGGATTTTCGTTTTGCTGTACTGGTACGGTACCACCATCGAGGATGGTTCAGAGTCTACCGAGTCGTCCGGCATAGTCAAGACCAGCGCGATGCTGGAAGAAAAGTTTGAGAACGGTTCAGAGCCTGTGAAGCCGCGTGAAAGCGTTAAGACAAACGCGAGGCTCGAAGAAAGAATTGAGGATGATTCAGAGCCTATGAAGCCGCGTGAAAGCGTTAAGACAAGCGCGAGGCTCGAAGAAAAAATTGAGGATGATTCAGAGCCTATGAAGCCACGTGAAAGAATTCAGACAAGCGCAATAATGCTCGAAGAAAAGATTCTTGGAATATGGTACTTCGAAATTCAAGAAACCATTTCTGAGCCTGAAGGAACGGTGAATGTGCGGGGCACGACAGAATATTTACGGAATGGAACCTCCACGACCGTCGGAGAGATTGCTTTGCGCGCATACACGCCAGAGGGCGAAGAGTTCGAGATCATGTACAGCTTCATGGCAAGCGGCGAATGGATGCTGCACGAACAGAAATTGGTGGAGAAACTGATCGATATGAAGACCAGGCCGAAATACCTCGAAATGAATGAAGAGCGAATCGACTTGCAGTATCTCGATCCGGCGCAAAGAGCGCAGCTTCCCAAAATCGAAGATATGATTCCAAAAGGAATATCGGAAGAATCAGAGATCATCGAAATTGGAGCCAATGTCATGAGAGTCAAAAGCAGAGACAGTCAGGGGAATGAGAAGACCATTGTCAATTACAAGAGAGACAAACCATTTATTTCGAAATAGCTCGACAATGTGGGCTTAATCATGACCGTGGCTGTAGATGCCTCGGTTAAGGATCTAAAGATTCTGCACGAGGCTAAAAATCGCGGCGAAAAACAATTAAGGAGACATTTCCATGTTTTGTCGAAATTGCGGAAATAACCGGTACGTCAAGAATATTCTGTTTGCCGTTCTGGATTTTTGCAATGGCCGATGCTTATAGAATTGGCAAAAAGCTTGAAACCGGCCAAGCTGTAAAGGAATGGGACTAATGCTTGACCTTTTCAAATCCGAATCCAATTTACTCAGCTATCTGATAACAAACTGTTGGGTATAGATGCATCTGCTATTGCCTGGGAATTACAAAAAATTGTGTAAAGGTTCCGTATTTGAAATGGGTTTCATTTGGGTTTTTAAAATAGACTTTTGAGGGCCCCTTACACTAAATCGGAGAAAATAAAATGGCCACTAAAACTAATTTGGTCGAATTGGTTCGCCAACTCGTCGAAGCTGAAAACGAGGGTGGTGAAAGCGGTAAAGCGAAGGCCGGCGACATTTTGGCGCAGAACTTCATCGCGATTACCAGATCAAGCGGCGACGAGGAGAACAGAAATGACTTATTGAAAGCGATTGCCAATCCTAAAAACCCTGACCTTGTTCGTGAATTCGACGAACGTGAATTCAGGGTGTGGGAATGCGGTGATCTTGGCGTAGTGAGGAGTCTGATCACGACGAAAGAGCGATCAAACCTCAAGACCATCTTAGGAAGATTTCGGAACATCTATATGTTTGAGAACCAACAAGAGCAGTGGCGCTGTGTCGCCTGGCAAGTGACTAAACTTAAAGAAACCGTATCGGCTGGTTAGGATACCTACCGTATTCTATATTTTAACCAAAAGGAGCGCAGCCATGTTTGATATCATTACAGAGTTTTGGGATTCTCTTGGCGAGGTTGAAGCCTTCATCCTGATCATATCCGTGATAGGCGCGTTCATCTTTCTTGTCGTTTATTTAAGCGAGCGGAATTTGCGCGCATTGCGCGCGAAAGTGCGCGCCTTGAAAAACCGGCAAGGAATGGCCACGAGTGAAGTGATGAATCTGCTCGGGCCGCCGCAAGAGCGAACCGGCCCTGACTACCAGGGTGAGGAGTTCATCACCTGGCGGATTGATCAGGGCGTTGTCGATTATCAGAGTGAATCATCATTTGAAGGTGGTTCAACTCAAGTCGCCGGGCAGATTAAAGGATACTACTCG
>Ga0247727_10015455_pt1 | contig 12514 bp, 5 predicted proteins | sample WisWelCaveWW1625_FD_202498 | JGI IMG/M metagenome (GOLD analysis project Ga0247727, IMG submission 202498) | Biofilm microbial communities from Wishing Well Cave, Virginia, United States - WW16-25 | ecosystem: Environmental > Aquatic > Deep subsurface > Groundwater > Cave microbial mat | place... | reverse complement strand
GACCAGGCAGGTCGCTCCCATGTCCTCGGCCTCGCGCACGGCTCGGTCGGCGGATTCGACGGAGAGGTAGGGCAACCAGTGCGGCACGACGCCGCCTTCGAGTTGCTCCGCCACGAGCTCGTACACCGAGCCGACCAGGCGCTCACCCAGTCGCACGACCGAGTACGTGATGGCGCGCCCGGTGAGCCCGATCTCCTGCTCGGCGGTGCTCCAGCCGAACAAGCCGGAGTAGAAAGCGAGCCCCGCCTTCTTGTCGGGAGTGGCCAGCTCGACCCAGCAGAACTCGCCGGGAGCAATTCGTGCCATGGCGCAGACGCTACGACGCGGCGCTCAGGCCTTCATCCTCGTCGTGATCTGGACGCCGTAGGCCCCTTGGCGGTCGTTGAAGGCCCACGTCTTGTCCGTGCGCACCGAGAAGAGCTTGGTCTCGCCCGCCGGCACGGCCGGCAGCTCCATGCGCACGCGCTCCGGCGAGAGGAAGACGTACTGGAAGTCCTCGCGCACGCCGTCGGAGATGTGGACCCTGAGCGGCAGCTCGCGCTGTTCGGCGTAGCAAGCGAGCCAGATCTCCTGTACCAACGGCTTCTCGAGACCCGCGCCATTGACCAGGATGAAGCCCGGGGCGCCGTTCGTGGTCCACGCGTCCTTCGTGACACCCAGGACGACGGTTCGGCCGTCCTTGTTCGGCTGGCCGGCCACCAGCTTCTTCGCCACGATCTCCTTCAGGTTGGCGAGCAGCTCGGGATCGGGACTCTTCGTCTGGTAGTCGAGGAGCTCGAGTAGCCTCGAATCCTGGGAGCCGTTCAGGAGCTGGAACGGATGCACCACGCCCCGGCCGCGTTTGCTCGTCCTGCGGGCGAGCTGGATGGCGTCGCGCATGCGGGACGAATCCCGCCGGCGCTGGACGTCGCGGCGCGCGTTCTCGACGAGCTTCCCGAGGCCGTGTCGCGACTGGTGCAGGCGATAGCGCCAGCCCTTGAGCGGGAGGGGGATGTACTTCGACACTCTTGCCATGTCCGCGGGGTTGAGGTACTCGTCGCGGATCTGCGGCTCGAGGCCGAGGCTCTTCGCCTCGTGCACCATGAGCGCGAAGGCGTAGATCGTCTCCTCGCTCACCGTGTTCTGGGCGATCTCGCGCATGTCCGGCGTGATGGCGATCTTCTTGATTCCGGCCGCCTTGGCCTTCTGGACGAACTGGTGGACGTTCTCCGGATCCGAGTTGTCGTGGCGCAGGATGTACTTGAGCGCCATGTTCCCGCCGGCGCGCGCGTACTTCGCCATGTTCTCCCACACGACGTCGTGGCGATCGCGACCCTTGACCTTGAGATACGTCTCGCGCGTGCCGGCGTCGATGCTCGTGACGACCTGGAGCAGCCCGCTGCGCAGCCCCTTCTCGATCTCCGGCGCGTAGCGGACGCCGCTGGTGTGGATCTGCTGGCGCAGGCCGTGCTGTTCGAGCAGCGCCTGGAGCTCGGAGAAGCTCGGCAGGATGGTCGGCTCGCCGCCGCCCCACTCGACGTAGCCGCTCGGATCGAGGAGACCCTTGTCGAGCATCTCCTTGAAGACCGGCAGGACGTCGTAGTCGACGTCGGGTCGGTCCTCGGCCTCGTTGATGTAGACGAAGCAGTACCGGCAGCGCAGGTTGCAGATCGTGAAGTTGGCGATGTAGACGGTGTCGAAGAGCGCCTTGCTCTTGCGCAGGGCGTCCCAGTCCTTCTTCTGGAGGAAGTGACAGCCCGTGCAGGGTGTCTCGACGCCCTCGATGTTGTTGAGCTCGATCAGGCTCCGGCGCGCTTCCTTGATGGCCTCGACCGGGAGCTCGCCGCCCTTGTAGGGGACCATCTTGACGTAGCCCTTGTTCCCGCTGTGCGGAATGCAGCAGTACTGCAGGTAGTCGATGGCCATCACCACCCGGGACTCGATCCATTCGCAACTCTTGTATTCCATGCCGAGCCCTTCGTCGTGCCGTCAGGTGGTGGGCATCGATTCTACTCGTGTTCCCGGAATCGGTCCAGGTCGGGCGTCGGCCTCGGGTTCGCTCTCGACCGGTCGCGAGCGAACCTCGTACCCGCCTCTGCGGAACGATGGCGAGGGGCGCGGCCTGCGGGCCGCTATCATCCCGCGGCCTCCCCCCACGAAGCACGCCCAGTCGAGCCACACATGCGCCCTCCGATGCACGTTCGCTGCGCCGTTCGCGGTCCTTCCCTGCTCGTCGTCCTCGCCCTCGGCTGCGCCGGTGCGCCGCCAGGTGAGCCGGCTCCGTCGCGCACGACTCGCCCCACCCCTGCCGCCGCCCGGCTGGTGCGCGGCGCCGTCGACACGCGCGACACGCGCATGCTTGAGCAGCCGGCGGTGAGCGCCACGCACGTGGCCTTCGTCTACGCGGGCGACCTGTGGGTCGCACGCCTCGACGGAAGCGACGTGCGGCGGCTGACGACGCACCCCGGCCAGGAGGGGCGGCCGCGCTTCTCGCCGGACGGGAAGCTGCTCACCTTCAGCGGCGAGTACGACGGCAACTACGACGTCTACGTCGTGCCGGTGGAAGGGGGCGAGCCCCGAAGGCTCACCTATCACCCGGGCGTGGACATCACCCAGGGATTCGCGCCCGACGGGGAATCCGTGCTCTTCACCTCGGCGCGCTCGTCCTACACGAACCGCTTCCGCCAGCTCTACACGATGCCCGTCGAGGGCGGCTTCCCGACCAGGCTCCCGGTTCCCACGGCCTTCAAGGCCAGCTTCTCGCCCGACGGGAAGAGCATCGCCTACACGCCGCTCTACGACGCCTTCGGGCAGTGGAAGAACTACCGCGGCGGCACGGCGACGCGCATCTGGATCTACGACGTGACCGCAGCATCGGTCGAGGAGATCCCGCAGCCTGCCGGGCGCTGCAACGACACCGACCCCTCGTGGATCGGCTCGACCGTCTACTTCGGCTCCGACCGCGACGGGGAGTTCAATCTGTTCGCCTACGAGACCGGCTCGAAGAAGGTCGCACGCCTGACGGAGCACGCGGACTTCCCCGTGAGCAGCCCCTCCTCCGGCGGTGGCAAGATCGTCTACGAGCAGGCGGGCTGGCTGCACCTCTACGACCCGACGAGCCGGAAGAGCACGCGCCTCGAGATCGGCGTCTCCGCGGATCTCGTCGAGACGCGCCCCCGCTTCGTCGACGGCGCGGACTACGTACGCAGCGCCGACATCTCGCCCTCGGGCTCGCGTGCCGTGTTCGGCTTCCGCGGCGAGATCGTGAGCGTGCCCGCCGAGAAGGGCGACCCGCGCAACCTCACGAACACGACCGCCGCCAACGAGCGCCATCCCGCCTGGTCGCCCGACGGCAAGACCATCGCCTACGTTTCCGACGAGAACGGCGAGAACCAGCTCGTGCTCGCGCCGCAGGACGGACACGGCGAGCGCCGCTTCCTCTCCCCGGGCGGAGCCGGCTTCTACGAGGACCTCGTGTGGTCGCCCGACGGCGAGTTCCTGAGCTTCCTCGACAACTCGCGCACGCTCCATCGGATCGAGGTCGCGAGCGGCGAGGTCCAGCGGATCGATCAGGAGCCGATCTACGGCGTCTTCCCGACCCTGCGGCACGCATGGTCGGCCGACTCGCGCTGGATCGCCTACTCGCGCATGGAGCGCTCCGGGTTCAAGCGCGCCTACCTGTACGACGTCGCCGCCGCTCGTTCGCAGCCAATCACCGACGGTCTCTCCGACGTGAGCGAGCCCGTGTTCGACGCGGGCGGGAAGTTCCTGTACCTGGCGGCTTCGACCGACGCCGGACCGTTCAACACATGGTTCTCGCAGGCGAGCGCGGACATCGAGCAGACGAACGAGCTCTACGTGGTGGTCCTGACGAAGGACACGCCCTCGCCCTTCGCCAAACAGAGCGACGAGGAGGGCGAGAAGGACGAGCAGAAGGAGAAGGGGAAGTCGGAGGAGAAGGACGACGAGGACGAGCAGGAAGAGGAGCAGGAGGCGCCGAGCGTCGCGATCGACTTCGATGGCCTCGCCCAGCGCATCGTCGCCTTCCCGTTGCCGGCCGCCTACTACTCCAACCTGGTCGCCGGCGAGGAGGGCCAGGTCTTCTACCTGAAGACGGAGCGCGCGCGCTTCTCGGGCGAGGAGCTGCCCTCCGAGGCGGCCAGCCTGTGCCGCTACGATCTCGAGGAACGCGAGGAGAAGGTCCTGCTCGAGGGCGTGCGCGGCTTCACGCTCTCCCGCGACCACGAGAAGGCGTTGATCCGCATGGAGGGCGGCTGGTGGATCGCGTCCGTGACGGGCGACGAGGTGGAGACCGAGAAGGGCAAGCTCGCCATCGACAAGATCCAGGTCAAGATCGACCCGCGCGAGGAGTGGGCCCAGATCTTCGACGAGGTCTGGCGCATCAACCGCGACTACTTCTACGACCCGCAGATTCACGGCGTGGACTGGAACGCGATGAAGGCGCGCTACGCGCAGTTCCTGCCGCACCTCGCCGTGCGCGCGGACCTCAATCGCGTCATCCGCTGGCTGTGCTCGGAGCTCGCGGTCGGGCACAGCTACTCGGGCGGCGGCGACACCCTCGTGAAGGCGAAGAGCGTGCCCGGCGGCCTGCTCGGCGCGGACTACGAGGCCGCGGGCGAGCGCTACCGCTTCGCCAAGGTCTACGGCGGCCTCAACTGGACGCCGGACCTGCGCGCGCCGCTGACCGAGCCGGGGGTCGGCGTGAAAGCCGGCGAGTTCCTCCTGGCCGTGAACGGCGTCGACCTGCACACGAACGAGAGCCTCTACGCGCGCTTCGAGAACACGGCCGACAAGCTGGTGGAGCTCACCGTGGGGCCGAACGCCGACGGTGAGGATTCACGCGTGGTCAAGGTCGTGCCCATCGCCGACGAATCCGCGTTGCGCAACCGCGACTGGGTGGAGGGAAACATCCGTCGCGTCACGGACGCGACGGATGGCCGCGTGGCCTACGTCTACGTGCCCGACACCGCCGACCGCGGTCACGTCTACTTCAAGCGCTACTTCTTCCCGCAGGCCGACCGCGAGGCGATCATCGTCGACGAGCGCCACAACGGCGGCGGCTCCATCGCCGACTACTACATCGACATCCTGCGCCGCCCCTACGTCGCGCACTGGGCGATGCGCTACGGCGAGGACCTGGTGACGCCACAGGGCGCGATCTTCGGCCCGAAGGTGATGCTGATCGACGAGACCGCCGGCTCGGGCGGCGACCTCCTGCCGTGGATGTTCCGCAAGTTCGGCCTCGGGAAGCTCGTCGGCCGCCCGACGTGGGGCGGACTCGTCGGGATCCTCGGGTTCCCGGAGCTGATGGACGGCGGCTCCGTCACCGCCCCGAACATCGCCATCTGGACCGAGGCCGAGGGCTTCACGGTCGAGAACGTGGGCGTGCCGCCCGACATCGAGGTCGAGCAATCCCCAGCGCTCGTCGCCGCCGGCCACGATCCGCAGCTCGAGAAGGCGATCGAGGTGGTGCTGCAGGAGCTCGCGAAGAACCCACCAAGGATGGCCAAGAAGCCGCCCTTCCCGGTGCGCGCTCGCAAGTAGATCCGAAGCGTCACCGCTGAACCGCGTCCGTAGGTGCGCTCGCGCGGAGGCGGTCACATTTCTCGGGATCCCGAAACGAGCCGGGCCGCTTCCCACACTTAGCCAGTAGCGGACCCGGGGGTAGCATGTTCCTCGGGTGCCCGCTCAGGCGTCCGTGTGAGGCTCGAGCAGGAAGCACATCATGGTTCTCGTCGAAGCAGTCCGTGGTTTCCGCGCTCGAAGCACCCTTGCGCTCGGGCAGTCCTGGTTGCTCGCCGCGCTGCTGATTCCGGTCGCAACCTGGTCTCAGGGGCGCAAGCTCAACGGCCCGCTGGTGACGAGCCCGGGATTCGCAGGCGACGTTTCGTTCTTCGCGATCGGTCCCGACGGGATGCGCGTCGTCTACTCCGCCGACCAGGCCACCGACGATGTCATCGAGCTCTACAGCGTGCCGCTAGACCGCAGCTCGGCTCCGGTTCGGCTGAGCGGACCCATGGCGGCCAACGGGGACGTGCTCGGCGTCTTCAGGATCAGCCCGGACGGATCCAGGGTCATCTATCGGGCGGATCAGGATGCGGATCAGGTGAACGAGCTCTTCGGCGTGCCGCTCGACGGCAGCGCGGCTCCGGTGCGGCTCAATGCCCCGCTCGTCGCCGGAGGAGACGTCCAGAACTTCGGGTTCGAGATCAGCCCGGACAGCACCCGCGTCGTCTACCGCGCCGATCAGACGACCGACGAGGTCTTCGAGCTCTTCAGCGTGGCGCTCGACGGCAGTGGAAGTCCGGTCCAGGTCAATACCACCCCGGTTCTCGGCGGAGACGTGCTCGATTTCGCGCTCAGCCCGGACAGCTCGCACATCGTGTATCGAGCGGACCAGGCCAGCGACGAGGTCTACGAGCTCTTCGGCGTTCCGCTCGACGGCAGCGCGGCCCCCGTGCGGATCAACGGCGACCTCGCCGCCGGAGGAGACGTGCAAGGCCTCTTCGGGTTGACGGCGATCCCGTTCCGGATCACCGGCGACTCCAGCCGTGTCGTCTACATGGCGGACCAGACGGTCAACGAGCAGTTCCAGCTCTTCAGCCGGTCGATCGACGGCGGCGGGAGCTCGGTCCTGCTCAGCGGAACGCCACCCCCCGGCGGAGACATCCGGGATCAACTGCTCCTGACCCCGGACGGAACGCGCGCGATCTACACCGGTGACCAGAGCACCGACGGCGTGATCGAGCTCTGCTCCGCTCCGACGGACGGCAGCGCCAGCCCGGTCAAGCTCAACGGGCCGCTCGTGCCCGGAGGCTTCGTGGGTAGTTCCATGCGCGTCAGCTCCGACGGTGCGCGCGTCGTCTACTGGGTCATCCAGGACACGGTCGGCGTCTTCGAGGCCTTCAGCGCGCCGGTCGACGGCAGCCAGGCCGCCGTACGACTCAACGGAGCGCTCGTCGCGGGCGGCGACGTCCAAGCCGATCTCGTGATCAGCCCCGATGGCAGCCGCGTGCTCTACCGCGCCGATCAGGAGACCGACGAGGTCTTCGAGCTCTACAGCGCGCCGATCGACGGCAGCGCCGCCGCCGTGAAACTCAATGGAGCACTCGTGGCAGGCGGTGACACGACCTCGAACTTCTTGAACACCGTGGCGATCTCCGCCGATTCGAGCCGCGTCGCCTACGTGGCCGATCAGGAGGTCGACGAGCGTTTCGAGCTCTATTCCCGGCCGATCGACGGCAGCGGGAGCGCACAGAAACTCAACTCGACCCCGGTCCCGGGCGGCGACGTGAGCATCCTGCTCGAACCGAGCCCGGTCGGGAGCACGATCGTCTACTGGGCCGACCAGGACACCGACGGGACGAACGAGATCTTCGCCGCCCCGTTCGACGGCGGCCAGGCCTCGCTCAGGCTCAACGAGCCGCTGGCCGCGAGCCCGATCATCGGCGACGTGAACGAGTTTGCCTGGTCCCCGGACGGAACGCGGGTGGTGTACCTCGCAGATCAGGATACGGATCAGAACGTGGAGCTGTACTCCGTCGCGACCACGTGCTCCGCTGCCCAGATCAAGCTCAATGGTCCGGGTTACGTGTCCGAGTTCCGCATCGGTCCGACCGGAGGCCGGGTCGCGTTCACCTTCCTCCCTTCGGCCGGTGGCGATTTCGAGCTGATGAGCGCGCCGATCGACGGCAGCCAAGCCCCCACGCCGCTCAGCCTCGGCCCGGCCTGGCCGGACTTCACGATCACGCCGGACGGAGCGACCGTCGTCTATCGCTCCAACGTCGCGAGTTTCGTGCACCTCCTCAGCGTGCCGATCGATGGCAGCGCAAGTCCGGTCCAGCTCGACGATCTCGTGCTCCCGTCGCGCGAGGTCGGCCCCGCTTACTTGCTGACGCCGGACGGAAAGACCGCCGTCTACCTCGCCGACCGGGACACGGACCAGGTGGAGGAGCTCTACTCCGTGCCCGTCGACGGCAGCGTGAGTCCGATCGAGCTCAGCGGTACGCTCGTCACGGGAGGCAGCCTGCGCAGGGGCACCTCCACCGGCCCCCACTTCGCACTGAGCCCGGACGGGACGCGCGCGATCTATCGCGCCGATGCCGCGACCTACGAGGTCATCGAGCTCTACAGCGTCCCGGTCGACGGCAGCCTGCCTCCGGTCCGTTTGAACGCCCCGCTCGCGGCGGGCGGAGACGTCCACTTCAACTTCCTGCCCACCAACACCCGCTGCATCTACCTCGCCGATCAAGACGCGAACGACGTCTACGAGCTCTTCAGCGCGCCACTCGACGGCAGCCAGCCCCCGCTGCAGCTCAACGGCCCGCTGGTCGCCGGAGGCGACGTCCAGTTCCTTTTCCTCGGCAACCCGCAGTTCCTGGTCAGCCCGGACGGAGAACGGGCCGTCTATCTCGCGGATCAATCCGTCGACGAGGCCTTCGAGCTCTTCAGCGTGCCGGTCGACGGCAGCCAGGCCGCGGTCCGCCTCAACGGTTCGCTCGTGCCCGGCGGAGACGTCAGCTTCACCTCCGGTCTGGGCGACCAGCGGCCGCACTTCGTGGTCACGCCGTGCAGCACACGCGTCGTCTACCGTGCGGATCAGGACGCCGACGAAGTCTTCGAGCTCTATTCGGCCCCGCTCGACGGCAGTGCCGGCCCGGTCAAGCTCGGCGACCCTCTCGCGGTGAACCGCGATGTCGATCCCGTCCTCCTGGCAACGGCTTCTGCCCAGGTGCTCTTCCGGGTCGATGCGGGCACGGACGACGACCTGGAGCTGCACCGCGCCCGTATCGACGGCAGCTCGGGCTCGGTGGAGCTCAGTGCGCCGCTCGTCGTGGGAGGTGACGTGCAGGCCGACTTCCAGATCAGCCCGGATGGGAGCCGGGTCGTCTACCGTGCGGATCAGGACGCCGACGAGGTCTTCGAGCTCTACCTGAGCTTCCTGGTCCAACGAACCCGTTCAAACGTCGCAGTGCGTTGAGTCCGAGTGGGCTGGGTACCGCCGACCGGTGCTCGGCCCAAGAGTGCCGATCGACCTTGGACGAAAGAAACTCGGGAATCCTGCACGGGTAACACCTCGGCAAGCCGTCTAGGCAGGACCCTCGCCATCGGGGACACTGGGTGACATCCCGGGTCGGCCCCCGGCAGGGTGAGGGGCCATCGAACTGGACGTCTCTCGGCGTGGCATCGACCAAGCAGCGGACTCTTGCGGTGTCGGTCCTGGCCCTCCTGGCCGGAGGCTGCTGGGCCGACCACTACTCGCGGCGCGCCGAACGTTCGGCGCAGCGCCTGCTGAACGAGCGCGACGAGGATGTGCTCGGAGCTCGCGAGGCGACGACCTCGTACCCGGCCGTGCTCCCGCCCGCCCCCGAGCCCGAACCCGGCGAGGAAACTCCCGAGCCGGAGCAGGCCGGCCCCGGGCCCGCTCCGCGCGTGCTCGATCTGCGCCAGGCGCTGGCGATCGCCTATGCCACCAGCCGAAGCATGATCGACCGCAGGGAAGTACTGCACCTGCAGGCCTTGTCGCTCTCCAGCTCGCGCCACGAGTTCGCGCCGCAGCTCGCCCTGACGCTCGCCTACCTCTTCGACGACCCGGCCGACGAGCTGCACCAGAACACCAGTGCGGCGAGCTTCTCGGCCTCGCAGATTTTGCCCACCGGCGGGCGCCTGACGCTGGACGCCTCGACCAGCAAGGGCGAGAGCGAGGATGCCTCTCCCGCCTATGGCTCGCTCGTCTCCCTCGCTCTGGTGCAGCCGCTCCTGCGCGGCGGTGGGCACGCGGTCGTCTACGAGCCGCTGATCCAGGCCGAGCGCAACCTCGTGTACGCCATCCGCGACTTCGAGCTCTTCCGCGAGGACTTCTCGATCGACGTCGCGCGGCGCTTCTACGACCTCGTGAACCGCAAGCAGTCGATCGAGAACCAGCAGGTCAGCCTGGGGAGCAACGAGTTCGGCAGGCGCCAGGCCGAGGCGCTGTTCGCGGTCGGACGCACGAGCGAGCTCGACGTCCTGCGCGCGCGGCGCAGCGAGCTGACTGCACGCAACTCGCTGCTCGAGGCCGAGGAGCGTCTGCACCTCGCGCTCGACACGTTCCGCATCTTCCTCGGCCTCCCGGAGACCGAGCTGGTGGACGTGCAGCCGGACTCGCCGACCTTCACCGCGGTCGAGTACGAGGTGACCTCGGCCGTCGAGGTCGCCCTCCAGAACCGCCTCGACCTCCTGAACCGCACGGAACAGCTCGAGGACGTCGAGCGCGGCGTGAGCCTCGCGCGCAACGGGCTGCTCCCGGACCTCGATCTCCGCCTCGGCACGAGCTACGCCACCGGCGACTCGATCGAGGCTCCGTTCGGCAGCGACCTCGAGCGCGCGAACACCAGCCTGTCCGTGACGCTGGGCGTGCCGCTCGACCGCCTGGGCGAGCGCAACGCCTACCGCGCGGCCGAGATCGGGCTCGCGCGCGCGCGCCGCGACCTGGAAGAGTTCGAGGACCAGCTGCGCGTCACGATCCAGAGCTCCTTCCGCGAGCTCGCGCGCCGCCTGCACAGCCTCGAGATCCAGCGCGAGCTGATCGTGGACCAGACCAAGAACCTGCGCATCGCGGAGTTACGCTTCGAGCGCGGCGAGCTGCCCAACCGCGACGTGGTCGAAGCCCGCCAGTCCTTGCTCGACGCCCAGAACGCCCTGATCGACGAGCAGGTCAACTACGAGATCGAGCGCCTGCAGCTCCTGCGCGATCTCGGGATCCTGTTCATCGACGAGACGGGGATGTGGAAGGGATGAAACTGACCGCACTGATCGCGCTGCTCGTGGTGCTCGGCCTGGCCGCCTCCGGCCGCTGGCTCGTGTTCGGCAAGGAGGAAGTCGGGGCCGTGCCGGCCACCTCGCGCTTCACCGTCGTGCGCGGCCCGCTGCGCATCACGGTCGAGGAGAACGGCTACCTCAAGGCCAAGGAGAACGTCACTATCAAGCCCAAGTTCAAGGGCCAGGGGACGATCACCTGGCTGATCGAGGAAGGCAAGAGCGTCGTTCCCGACGATGCCCTGATCGAGTTCGACAAGACCCAGCTCGAGACGCAGATCTCGGAGCTCGAGAACTCCCTGGTGCAGTACGAGATCGAGCTCGAGGGAGCCAAGGCGCTGCTCGAGATCCAGGAGCGCGACAACCAGGCCACCATCGAGAAGGCCGAGATGGCGCTGCAGATCGCGCAGCTCACGCTCGAGCGCTACCAGGAGGGCGACGCGCCGAACGAGCTGCGCAAGCTCGAGCTGGCCACGGAGAAGGCCGACTCCGCGCTCGGGCGCGCCAAGGAGCGTTTCGAGCAGGTGCCCGAGCTGCGGAAACAGGGCTTCCTGACGCGCATCCAGGAGGAGGAGGAGCGCATCCTCCTGCGCGAGGCCGAGATCAACCAGGAGAACGCCAAGAAGGATCTCGAGCTGCACCAGACATACACGCGTCGCATGGAGCTCACCAGGAAGGAGACCGACGTCAAGGACGGCGAGCGCGAGCTCGAGAACGCGCGCAAGAAGGCCGACATCAACCTCAAAGAGAAGCAGGCCGCGCACGCGCAGCGCGAGCGACAGGTGACCTCGACCAAGACGCGCCTCGATCAACAGCGTACCGAGCTGGGCTACTACACGATCAAGGCCGAGAAGGCCGGCATCGTCTACTACGGCGATCCGGAGGAGCCCTGGTACCGCGAGGAGGTCAAGGTCGGCAGCGTCACCTGGCAGGGCCGCACCATCCTGACCATCCCGGACCTGTCGGCGATGCAGGTGCTGGTCCAGATCCACGAGGCCGACATCGACAAGATCAAGAAGGACCAGGTGGTGGTCGTCACGGTCGACGCGCGCAAGGGCGAGTCGTTCCCGGCCAAGATCACCGAGATCGCCTCGGTGGCCTCCTCGACCAACTGGACGGACGAGTCCAACAAGTCCTTCAAGGTCGAGATCACGCTGGACACGACGCCGCCCGATCTGCGCGCCGGGATCACGGCCAAGGTCGAGATCCTGATCGAGACGCTGGAGGACGTGGTGCAGTGCCCGATCCATGCCATCGTGCCCGAGGGCGGCAAGCACCAGGCCTTCGTGGTGAAGGGCGCCGGCTTCGAGGAACGCGAGGTCAAGATCGCCAAGAACAACGCCCACCACGTGCAGATCCTCGAGGGGCTGAGCGAGGGCGAAGAGGTCCTGCTCTACGATCCGCGCTCCGAGAGCAGCGCCAGCGCGGCGGGCAAGGAAGGGGAAGCGCCGGCGAAGCAGAAGGAAGAGGAGAGCGTGATCCCCGGCGCCCCGCAGGCGGCGACCAAGCCGTGAAGGCCCCCGTCCTCGAGCTCCGCGCGCTGGTCAAGGAGTTCGGCGCCGGCGAGAACGTACTGCGCGTCTTGCACGGGCTCGATCTCTCGATCGAGGTGGGCGAGATGCTCGGGATCATGGGCGCCTCGGGCTCGGGCAAGACGACGCTGCTCAACATCCTCGGCTGCCTCGACCGGCCCACCAGCGGGAGCTACTGGCTGAAC
>Ga0247727_10015454_pt1 | contig 12516 bp, 9 predicted proteins | sample WisWelCaveWW1625_FD_202498 | JGI IMG/M metagenome (GOLD analysis project Ga0247727, IMG submission 202498) | Biofilm microbial communities from Wishing Well Cave, Virginia, United States - WW16-25 | ecosystem: Environmental > Aquatic > Deep subsurface > Groundwater > Cave microbial mat | place... | reverse complement strand
ATGAGCGGACGTCCGAGGAATGGCTTGAGGGCTTTGTCCTCGCCCATGCGGGAGGACTGTCCGCCAGCCTGTATGGAAATTGTGAGCATTTGGGGGTATTATAAGGGTGAAAGTAGAAGGTTAGAATGGCTACAACAATTGGCGAGTACCTGGATACATTAACGGTAACGGGGGAGTTATACGAAAAACTTGAAGATAATACTATACGCTGTTACGCGTGCGGGCATCGGTGCAAGATTCGCGAGGGCAAGCGCGGCATCTGCCAGGTGCGGTTCAATGAGGGCGGAGAGTTGCGCGTGCCGTGGGGCTACGTGGGCGCGTTGCAAAGCGACCCGGTTGAAAAGAAACCATTTTTTCATGTACTGTCTGGCACGAACGCGTTGACGTTTGGAATGCTCGGTTGCGACTTCCATTGCGGGTATTGTTTTACGGGAGACACGATGGTCGTCACCAATCGCGGACCGATTGCATTGCAGGATGCTTTTGAACTTGGCGAGTCGCGTATGGAACAGCCTGACGGCGAAATTTCATTCCCGTCCAATTTGAAGGCAATCACTTCATCCGGCAGTCTGCGGGAGGTGAGAGGCGTTTTTCGGCATTTATATCAAGGCGACTTGATAACGATAAAACCTTATTATTTGCCTGCGATTCGTTGTACGCCTGACCATCGGGTTTATGTTGTGGACGACCCAAGCGCACAACCGTACATGACACAGGCAAAGGATTTGAAAGAGAATCATTTTCTGGTTGTGCCGCGCATGTTTCACTTTTCTTCAGCGTATGTCACTGATGCAATTGAATATTTGTACTCCTATGAAATTGCTCATCATGACATACCATTGAGGATGCAAGAAAGCGAAACTGAATTAATCGCTGTCGTCGAAAGCGGTTTATGGCGAGAGTATGGAATGAGGTCGCAGCAAGATGAAGAACATGGCTTCATTGAGACAGATGATTTCTATCTCATTCCAATAAGAGGGATCGAACGCGAACCTTTCAGCGGCGATGTCTTCAACATGGAAGTTGAAGAAGAACACAATTATCTCGCGGGCTTCTTCCTGGTTTCCAACTGCCAAAACTGGCTGACCTCACAAGCGATGCGCGACCCAAATTCGGATGTCGCGGCAAATCTTGTCCGCAAGATGACTCCGCAGGAGATGGTGCGCCTCGCGCATCGAACAAAAGCCTCTGTGGTTGCGTCATCGTATAACGAGCCGTTGATCACAAGCGAATGGGCGGTGGAGATTTTCAAGGAGGCGAAAGCCGCGGGGTTGATGTGCGCGTATGTCTCAAATGGAAATAACACGCCTGAAGTCATGGAATATATCCGTCCGTATATTTCCGCTTATAAAGTGGATTTGAAATCCATGCAGGATAAAAATTATCGTAAGTTGGGCGGCGTTCTGCAAAACACGCTGGATGGAATCAAGCGCGCGCATGACATGGGACTATGGGTGGAGATTGTGACGCTCACAATTCCCGGTTTCAACGATTCGAATGAAGAGTTGTGGGATGCGGCGCGCTTCCTCGCGGGCGTTTCTAAAGATATTCCCTGGCATGTGACCGCGTTCCACAAAGACTATAAGATGACCGATCCTGACAACACGGACGCGAAAACTTTGTTGCGCGCGGCGGAGATCGGACGCGAGGCGGGGTTGCGATATGTTTACGCGGGGAATCTGCCGGGTCAGGTCGGGGAGTATGAGGATACTTTTTGCCCGGCGTGCAACTTCCGGCTGGTTCGAAGATTTGGATATGTCATCAAGGAATATCACATTACGGGCGAGGGGACCTGCCCAAAGTGTGACGCGATCATACCAGGGTTGTGGCACAAAGACCCCTCCAAAGTAGTGTTAAATGGAATAGGTATGCCATTGCCCGTGTACTAAAGATATTCTGCTGTATAATCTGTCTATTAACTCGGAAGGAGGCACCCCTCATAAAGTCAATTCCGATTCCCCTTTGTCAAGTACGTAATCGAATCCAAACCAAATTTCTCTCAGGAGGAGAAATGAAACGCAACCTATATGTTTTGTTGTCGCTTCTGGTGCTCGCCAGCATGGTCCTGACAGCCTGCGGTGGCGGTGGGGTAGCCACAGAAGCACCAGGGGCCGCTGGAGCGCCTTTTGGAACGCCGATGAAAGTGGAAGCCCTCAGTTGCGATTACGGCGGCGAGTTCAAATCCATCGAAGCGGTGGATCAGTTTACAGTCAAGTTCACACTGTGCTACCCTGATCCGGCCATCTTATCAAAGGTGGCGTTCAGCGTCTTCGCAATTCAGGATAAGGATTACCTGGATGCGCACGGCGGCGATTCTCTCAAGATGAGCGAAGATCCCAATGGCACCGGGCCTTATAAAGTCAGGGAATGGGTGCGCGGCGATCATATCACCTTTGACGCCAATCCCGATTATTGGCGCGGGGCGCCCGCGAACGATACGCTGATCTTCCGCTGGTCGGCTGAAGCGGCGCAGCGCCTGCTCGAATTACAGGCCGGGACTGTGGACGGCATCCTGGCGCCGTCTGCTGAAGACTATCCCGCCATCGAAGCCGACTCCGCTTTGAAGCTATTTCCGTTCTCGAACCCCAACGTCTTCTACCTTGGCATGAACAATACCAAGCCGCCGTTCGATAACGACCAAGTGCGCCAGGCGTTCGCGATGGCGATTGATAAACAGCGCCTCATAGACACATTCTATCCCACTGGTTCCTATATTGCCGAACAGTTCGTCCCCGATGACTTCTACCCGGGGTTCAGCAAATCAGGCGATGGCGTCAAGTGGTACGACTACGATCCCGCGGCTGCCAAGCAGATGTTGACAGACGCCGGCTTCGATTTCAACCAGACGATTGTCATGGGCTACCGCGATGTCGTGCGCGTATACCTGCCGCATGTCAACCAGGTGGCGCAGGATATTCAGGCTCAGTTGGCTGAAATCGGCGTCAAAGTCGAACTCGGCAAAATGGACTCGGGTCCCTTCAATCAATCCGTAGCCAATGGCGAACAAACCCTGTTCATGTACGGCTGGGGCATGGACTACCCGGACTCGACCAACTTCTACGATTATCATTTTGCCAGCGCGGCCGTACGATTCGGCAACGAGTGGCCCGATCTTGTAACGGAGATCAAAGCCGCGGCGCAGTTGAGCGACCCGGCCGAACGCCAGAAACATTACGACGCCGCCAATGCGCTGATCAAAGAGCATGTGCCCATGGTTCCAATCGCGCACGGCACGACCGCCAACGCGTTCAAGTCCAGCGTGGGGAATGTAGTGATTGGCGCGCTGAACATAAACTTCCACGAAATGACCACTGATTCCGGACAGGTCGTCTGGATGCAGAGCGGCGAGCCGATCAGTTTGTGGTGCGGCGATGAGTCTGATGGCGAGACGTTGCAAGCCTGCCTGGTGATTTACGAACCGCTGCTCAGCTTTGAGCTCGGCGGCACAAAACCCATCCCGGCGCTTGCCGAGTCTTGGGAAACCAACGATGACGCAACCGAGTGGACGTTCCATTTGCGTCAGGGCGTGAAGTTCCACAACGGGGCTGACCTGGATGCCAACGATGTGGTGGCAAGTTATGTCGCGCTGTGGGATGCGGCCAGCCCCAACCATAAAGGCAATAGCGGCGTCTTTGAGTATCTCACTGGTTTCTTCGGCCAGTTCCTGAACGCGCCGCCTCCATAATTTACCATTCACAAAGAAACCGGTCTTATTACCGGCTGGTTTCTCGATAACAGTTCGCATGCCCCGAAGGTTTAAGACCTTCGGGGCATGTAGTAAGCAGACTCGCGCCAGCCTATGACTCAATTCTTCCTTCGCCGCTTGATCCTTCTTCTCCCCGTCCTTTTCGGGATCACGTTCGTGACGTTCGCGCTGGCGCGCATCCTGCCCGGCGACGCCTGCTACGCCGTGTTTGGCGACAAGGTGACCCCCGAGCAGTGCAACGCGTTCCGCGAACGCGAAGGGTTGAACGATCCCATTCTCGTTCAGTTTGGCCGTTACCTGGGCGATGTGCTTCACGGCAACTTCGGAGAATCTTTGAGGGATGGGCGGGCAGTCACCGATATTATCCTGCAGCGCCTGCCGATGACAATTGAAATAACCATCGGCGCCATGCTGTTCTCGACCTTCTTCGGCATTTTGTTGGGCGTCGTTTCCGCGGTGCGCCGCAATTCGGCGGTGGATGTGGCGACCATGCTCGGCGCAAACGTGGGCGTCTCGATGCCGGTGTTCTGGCTGGGCTTGATGCTGGCTTATATTTTTGCCCTGAAATTCAAGGGAACGCCGTTATGGATTCCTCCCTCCGGGCGGCTCTCCTCGGGCATTACCATCGCGCCGCTGGCTGAAACCTTCCAATTGGAAAATTTGGATGGGCTATGGGGCGCGTTGGTGACCCTGGCTTCGAATGCGGTCACGTTCAACGCGTTGATCAGCGGCAACTTTGACGTGTTACGCGACGCGCTCTGGCATCTGATCCTGCCCTGCGTCGCGGTGGGAACGATTCCCCTGTCCGTCATTGCGCGCATGACGCGCTCCAGCCTGCTCGAGGTTCTGGGGCTGGAATATATCCGCACGGCGCGCGCCAAGGGCTTGCGTGAACGCCTTGTGATCTTCAAACACGCCATGCGGAATGCCATGCTCCCCATCGTCACGGTGATCGGTCTGTCGGTTGGGAGTCTTCTAAGCGGCGCGGTGTTGACCGAAACCGTGTTTTCATTGCCGGGCGTCGGCACTCAACTAGTGACGGCGATCCTATCGCGGGATTACGCGGTCGTGCAGGCGTTTACAGTGATCATTGCATTGATCTTTGTGTTCGTCAATTTGATCGTCGATCTCTCCTACGTTTTTCTCGACCCGCGCGTCAGGGTACAATAACCCGCTTTTATGTCCTCCTCTGTCGCTCCTCTTCAGCTTGAATCGCTTACAACGACCGTATCGCGTTCGCCTCTGCAAAGCGTTCTGCGGCGTCTGGTTAGGCATCGCTCCGCGCAGGTGGGTTTTTTCATACTCGGCTTTTTTATTTTCATTGCCGTCTTTGCAAGCGCGCTGGCGCCGCATAGCCCGATCGCGGTGTTGAAGAATGTCAAGGCGCGCGCCGCGCCCTGTATTCATTTCCTCGGCTGTCCCACAGATCAACCCCAGCATTTCTTCGGCATAGACGGCAACCGCCGCGACCAACTCTCGCGCATCATTTACGGTTCCAGGCTTTCATTGGAAATCGGCATCGTCACAGTCTCGTTCGCCATTATCATCGGCGCGGCGCTGGGCGCGGTCAGCGGGTTTGCAGGCGGATGGACCGATAACATCATCATGCGCCTGATGGATGTCCTGCTCGCGTTCCCCGGCTTGCTGTTAGCCATCGCGATTGTCGCCGTGTTGGGACCTGGATTGCTCAACGCCTTGCTTGCCATTGGTTTTGTTTCCGTCCCGGTTTATGCGCGCACCGTGCGCGCCAGCGTCTTGCAAGTGAAGGAACAGGATTTTGTATCCGCCTCGCGCGCGCTGGGTTCGTCGCCGCTCGGAATTCTTATGGGACACGTCCTGCCCAACGCGTTGACGCCCCTGATTGTGCAGGCGACGCTGGGGATAGCCTCCGCCATTTTAAGCGCGGCGGCTCTTTCTTTCCTCGGGCTTGGCGCGGCTCCGCCTACGCCTGAATGGGGACTGATGCTGGGCGAGGAACGTAACAGTGTCTTCAACGCGCCGCACCTGGTCTTCATTCCGGGCTTTGCCATCATGCTCACCGTATTGGCTTTCAATTTGCTCGGCGATGGTCTGCGCGACGCGCTCGACCCGCGTTTGTCAAACGTCGGTTGAAGAAAGATTTTTCTTTTCGCTCAACATACAACTTCCGGCAGGCGAAGAGGCGGGGATATATCATCCTTGAGTGTCGCATCACGGGCGAGGGTAGATGCCCGAAATGCGGCGAGAAAGTCTCCGATTTGTGGCGCAAAAACCCCTCTCAAGTATTGTTAAACGGGCCGGAAACGCCTTTATCTGTTTACTAAATTTTCTTTTGCTGTATAATCAATCCATTACTCGGAAGGAGGCGCCCCTCGTCTCATACCTTATTCCATTCCCCCTATCGTCAACCAAATCTAAATTCTCTTGGAGGAGAAACGTGAAACGCAACCTATTTGCTTTACTATCATTGCTCGTGCTAGCGAGCATGGTGCTGTCGGCGTGTGGCGGCGCGACTGCCACTGAACCCCCGGCCCCTGCCGCGACGGAACCCCCGGCGCCCGCCGCAACCGAACCGCCTGCAACCGAACCGCCTGCGGCTGAACCGAAGACCATCACCATTGGATTTCAACAGGAGCCAACCTCGCTCTACCCTCAATGCAGTAACATGACCTTTGCGGTATGGGTGGGGCAGATGACCAATCCTGGTATGTGGACATGGGATGGCGATAACCAGCCGATCATGGAATTGGCTGAGTCCATGCCCAACACGACGGATGGGACGATTTCAGAAGATGGGCTGACATATACCTATAAATTCCAGCCTGATTTGAAATGGAGCGATGGCGAACCACTGACCTCGGCTGACCTCAAGTTCACGTGGGAAACCATCATGAATGACGCCAACACCTGCATCACCACGCGTCTGGGCTACGAGTCGATTGAAAGCATCGAAACGCCCGATGATGTAACGGCAGTGGTAAAGTTCAAGGAATTCTATGCGCCTTGGAACAACTTATTTGCCATGTCCGGCAATAGCGGCGCAGGCCTGCTCCCCAAGCACGTCCTTGAGGGTCAAACCCTGGATAATAATGACTTCCTGCGCAAGCCCGTCACTGCCGGCGCTTACTTTGTCGAAGAATGGGTGCAGGGCGATCATATTGCCCTGCAAGCCAACGACAATTACTTCCGCGGCCGCCCCAAGATTGACACTATCTTTATCAAGATGGTGCCCAGCCGCGAAGCGTTGCTTGCCGCCCTGCAGACCGGCGATGTAGATCTGGGTCCGGATTTCGTCGAAGCTTCCATCCCCGATTTGGAAAATACTCCTGGGGTGAGCGTCATTGCGATCGCGGGTAGTAGCTTTGAACACTACTTGTTTAATTTGGATCAAGACTCGGCCGTTGGCTTCTGCCCATTCCAGGATGTCCGTGTGCGAAAAGCGATGATTCTGGGCATTGACCGCTTCACTATCGCCGACACCCTATTGTTCGGCAAGACCCGCGTTGTATCGAATCTGTGGCCGAACACGCCGGTCGAAAATACCGATCTGGAGCCTTATCCGTTTGACGCGGAGCAGGCGAAAGCTCTCCTGGATGAAGCGGGTTATACTGACACTGATGGCGATGGCATCCGTGAAGGCGCATGCAACGGCGAAACCGTCAAACTGTCCTTCACTCACCAGACAACCACACCCAATCAATTACGCGCCGACGTGCAAGCCGCCGCCGCGCAGAACCTGCTTGATATCGGCATTGAGTTGATCCCGGACAATAAGTCCCCGGATATTCTTTTTGCAGGCTTCGCGGGCGACGGTCCGTTAGCCACCGGAAAATTCGTGTTGGCTGGTTACACCACCTCCTTCATCCCCGATCCCGACCCGGCTGGCTCGTTCGACTGCAACCAGATCCCGACGACAGAGTCGCCCGATGGCGCCAACTGGTATCGCATGTGCTTCCCTGAGTTGGATGCCATGATGCTGGAGCAAAAGTCAGTCGCCGATCCAACCGCGCGAGCGAAGATCTTCAAGGAAGCCCAACAGTTCATGTACGATAACGCGCTGTTTATTCCCTTCTATGCGCGGCTTAATGTACTGGGCGTCGGATCCCGCCTTACCGGGCTGCAGGGTTCCGCTTTTGGCGATGTGTACTGGAACGTTTACGACTGGGATGTTGTCCCCTAACGTTCAATCGTAGAACCATATTGGGAGGGTAAGGCTATAAATATGAGCCTTACCCTCCCAATCGAAATGGCGCGAGGAACGAATGACCACTTATATTATCCGCCGTCTGATACAGGGCGTCTTTATTCTATTCATAATCACCATAGCCGCCTTTGGACTCACCCGCAAGGCATTCGATCCCATGGCGCAGTATACATTAGGACGTATCTCCGCCGAAGACCGGGCGCGTATCCGCGCAAACCTGGGATTGGACCAACCGATACCGGTTCAATATTTTAAATGGTTGGGGCTGGCCGTTCGCGGCGACTTTGGTTATTCAGCCACCAACCACCAGCCGGTCTCTGAGTTGATCATGCAGCGCCTGCCGCAGACCCTGGTCCTAATGGTTACCTCTGAAGTTGTCATTATCCTTCTCTCGGTCATCCTTGGCATTTATTCCGCCGTCAAGCAATACTCGTTGTTTGACAATATTATGACGGGGCTGTCGTTCGTGGGATATTCGCTTCCCATCTTTTTCATCGCGCTTATGCTTATGTTCATCTTTGCTGTTCAGTTCAAAGAATGGGACTTGCCGTATCTGCCAACTGGCGCCGATATTTGGGACTTTAGCGATCCGCGCGAACTGGCCCTGCATCTGATCCTGCCTGTTGCCAGCCTGTCCATTATCCAGGTTGCCGCTTACACGCGTTACCTGCGTTCCAGCATGCTGGAAGTTCTCAGCCAGGATTACATTCGTACCGCGCGCGCCAAGGGTTTGATGAAAAGCGCCGTGATCATGCGGCATGCGCTCAAGAACGCGGCATTACCCATCGTAACTTTAATTGGTCTTGACGTGCCCTTCCTGCTGGGCGGCGCGATTGTGACCGAAACGGTTTATTCGTGGCCGGGAATGGGGCGGCTGTTCTGGCAACAGGCGGGCCGCGGCGATTACCCCACAGTAATGGCTATTCTGCTGCTGGTCGCCACAGCCGTCGTCGTCTTCCAAATCCTCACAGATGTTGCCTACACATTTATTGATCCGCGTATTCGGCTTTCGTAATATCCCCAGGAGCGCCGCTCATGTCAACTTCAGAATCTGAAAAATTGGCTATTCCTCGTCTGGCATTCGACCCGGGCGCGGCCGAATCAGTCTCGGCTCCGCTTTCACCGGGGCAACTGGCATGGAGGCGCTTCAGGCGTCATAAGATGGCGATGGCAGGTAGTGTGGGATTGATTCTCGTAATCTTTTTTATCATCGTTGGCTCATTCTTCTACTCAGAGAAAGACGCCAACCGTGTTGATGTTGTCCACCGTTTGACTCCTCCCTCAACAACCAATTATTTCGGCACCGATAGCACGGGCCGCGATCTGTTGGCGCGCATTATCTACGGCGGACAGATTTCGCTCTTCATTGGCATCCTGTCGGTGGCGCTGGCGTTGATTTTGGGAATCGCCGTCGGCGGGCTGGCCGGCTATCTCGGCGGCTGGGTGGATATCATTTTGATGCGGTTTACCGAGGCCGCCCTGTCCATTCCCAGTTTGTTCCTGCTAATCATCCTGGGCAAATTGTTTGGGTCTGAAATTCCAACGCTGAAATTTCTGGATCGCACCTTCAGCGGCAGCGTCATCGTTGTGATCCTGGTCATCGGGTTGACTTCATGGATGTACCTGGCCCGTATCGTCCGCGCCAATATCCTCTCTTTACGAGAGATGGATTACGTCTCGGCGGCGCGCGCTTTGGGCGCCGGCAACCTGCGGATACTTGTCAGACACCTCATTCCCAATACGATGATGGCGATTATCGTAACCGCCACGCTGGGGCTGGCGCAAGCCATCATTTCGGAGGCGTACGTCTCATTCCTGGGTTTGGGCGTTCAACCGCCCACGGCATCCTGGGGTAATCTAATGGATCAATCCATCTCGCTCATCCAGCGAGGCGTTTGGTGGATGTGGGTTTTCCCAAGCCTCTTCATCGTGATGACGATCCTGTTCACAAACTTTATCGGCGACGGTCTGCGCGATGCCTTTGACCCGCGCAGTACGCGGCATTTGTAGGGGTTTATCCAATTTGCCTCGAAATTTAACCGAGTTCATCCCATCCATTCCTCCCAAAACTGCGAACAACCGCGCCTCCGCGATCTCTAAAATCGTCCCGGATCCAAATCCATCTCCCTCTCTCTGTACAGATGCGCGACCTGTTCCCCATATCCGTTGAACATCGAGGTGGGTCTGCGATTTAACTCGCCGATGCGCCGCTCCGTTGCCTGCGACCAGCGCGGATGCGGGCGATCCGGATTCACGTTCGAGTAAAAACCATATTCATTCGGCGCGGTAGTGTTCCAGAATGTCTGGGGGCGTTCGCGGGTTAATTCGATCTTTACAACGGCTTTTATGGATTTAAATCCATACTTCCACGGGACGACGAGCCGTAGCGGCGCGCCGTTTTGATTCGGCAATGAGATGTCGTACAGACCAGTAGCAAGAATCGTCAGATCGTTCATGGCTTCGTCGAGGCGCAAACCCTCCTGATAAGGCCAGGGATAAAACTGATTCCCCTGTCCCTTCATTTCTTCGGGACGATACACGGATTCAAAGCGGACGTATGCCGCGTCCAAAGTCGGTCCTGCCTCTTTCAAAATTCCTGCCAGGGGAAATCCCATCCATGGGATGACCATGCTCCACCCTTCGACGCAGCGCAAACGATAGATACGTTCCTCCTGCGTGAACCTGCCCAGCAGGTCCTCGATGGCATATATTCTTGGATTCTCAACCAGCCCATACACTTCGACCGTCCAGGGACGCGTCTTGAAATTTTTGGATAGCGGAATGACAGCCTCTTTATTCGCGCTGAATTCGTAGTAGTTATTGTAACTGGCAACATCGTTGAAGGAAGTCAATGCGTCGCCAAATTCGTCAGTCTTGTTGGGCGGCGTTTCCACGACTTGAATTTCATGCTCATTGAGGATCGTATCCTCCGGCTTGGGCGCGCACGCGGCCAAAATGGCCGAACCTGTAAGAACGCCCGCGGCTTTGAGGAAATCGCGGCGCGAAAGATATTGCGCGTAAGGCGTGATTTCCGATGGCTTTACTGGAATGGACTTATATATACGATCCACAATCTCTCCTTAATCTTCATTCAAAGAAGAAGTGTGGGCAGGATAAGACGAGGCAAGTCTGTTATGCCTCTGCGAGGAATTTTACACCTCTTTAGCGCGCTCATCGTTGGCGGCGCGAAGCGGATGCTGATCGTCATCCACAATCATCGGCCGCGCGAGATATACCCTCGACCCTCCTCCAGAGGGGTTTTTGCAACAGAAACATAATCGCACAAAATAAATGTGGAATTTGTTGTATAATTTTTCGAGTTAATCATGGGAAAGGAGGCTCTCCGCTAAAGATACATTCCATCCCGCCAGTTCGTGATCCATAAACACATTCTCTCGGAGGAGAAACATGAAACGCAACTTGAACATCCTGCTTTCGCTCTTCGCTCTAGCCAGCCTCATTCTGGCGGCTTGCGGCGGCGGGCAGGCAACCGAACCCGCGGCCCCCGCCGTGACGGAACCCCCGGCTCCCGTCGCCACCGAACCCGCGGCAACCGAGCCGCCCGCGCCCACATTCAGCGGCATTGCCACCATCACCTTCACCCAGGAACCCGACAGCCTCAGCCCGATGTATACCTCGATGTGGTTCTCCAGCATCACACGCCAGTTCTGGAACCAGGGACTCTGGACATTTGACGATACGAACGGCGCGACGCCGATATTGGCCGCCGAAATTCCCACTGCGGAAAATGGCGGCGTAAGCGCCGACGGTAAAACCCTTACCGTCAAACTGCGCGAAGACGCGAAGTGGAGCGATGGCGAGCCGTTCACCGCCGACGACCTCGTATTCACTTACAATATGATTCTGTCCGAAAAGAACACGGTGAACAGCACGTATCCGTATGCGGATTACGTCGCCAGCGTTGAGGCCGCCGACGCGCACACCGCCGTGATCACATTTAACGAACCCTTTGCGCCCTGGTTGACCAGCATCTTTGTCAGCGACATTATGCCCAAGCATGTCCTCCAGCCGGTGTTCGACGCGGATGGCACGCTGGACAACGCCGAGTGGAACAAAGCTCCCACAGTCGGCGCCGGTCCCTTCGTCTTCAGCGAATGGGAATCCGGCAGTCACTTGATTTTCAAGGCGAATCCCAACTGGTTCAATCCGCCCAAGTTGGAGCAAATCTTTATCCGCTTCGTGCCGGATGACGCCGCGCAAGAGGCGGCAATCCTCGCGGGCGACACCGACATCGGCGTTTTCCTCTCCTCGGATCAGATTGAAAAACTGGAAGCCGGCGGCGATGTGAAAGTGCCAGCCGTCTCGTCGGGCTACGCCGAGACCTGGTTCCTCAATGTTAACCCGGACACCGCGCACCCGGCCATGCTGGATGTCAACGTCCGCAAGGCCATCGCATTGGCGACCGATCGCTTTTCCATCGTCAATGATCTGATGTTGGAAAGCGTCAACCCTGTGCCTGCCACAGTCTGGGTTGGCACCCCCCATAGGCGTCAAGCTAAAGATTGTCCTGCCAAGGAAATACGTTGGCAAGTAGTCAAGCGACTTTGATGTTTATCTTTGAAACCACACCGTTGCCAAATCTCAAACAGTTTAGACAAGAGCACCT
>Ga0247727_10015453_pt1 | contig 12517 bp, 12 predicted proteins | sample WisWelCaveWW1625_FD_202498 | JGI IMG/M metagenome (GOLD analysis project Ga0247727, IMG submission 202498) | Biofilm microbial communities from Wishing Well Cave, Virginia, United States - WW16-25 | ecosystem: Environmental > Aquatic > Deep subsurface > Groundwater > Cave microbial mat | place... | reverse complement strand
GGCCTCCCACGCCGGATACTCGCCCGGGTACTTCGCTTCCACCTCCGTGCGCGTCATTCCCTCCCAGCGCCCGTGGCTGATCTCGCGCAAGCCATCACGGTGAATGGGCGTCAGTTGGTGCGGTTTGGCGATGATGGTGGCCGTCTCCACGGTGCGGCTGAGCGGACTGCAATAGATCGCGGCGACGTGATCATCCGCCAGCCGCGCGGCGAGGTGCTCGACCTGCGCTCGGCCCTCGTCCGAAAGATCAACCCCTACTGAGCCGGAGAAGCGATCCTCCGCCGTGAGTTGCGTCGCGCCGTGGCGCACGAGGTAGAGGCGAGTCGTCATAGTCAAAGCTCCTTGAAAGACAGCAGGGGCAAGGGTGCGGGGAGCAAATGAGAATCTCCCCCGCACCCTGCTCCCTTGCTCCCCGGCCAATCATTGTCCAAACATCTCCGACAACACCGGGTTGATCTCCGTCCACACCGGCAGAAGCACCGCCGCGCCGTTCGCAGTTGTGTAGGGCTGAACCATCTCATCCTTGAGTACGCGCTGATCCAGGCCGGACGGCCCGACGCGCAAGAAGGTGGGGGCCAGGCGGATCATCTCCAACGGAGTCAGATCCGTGGAGACGGACTCGCGGATGGCGGCGAAGGTGGCCGGGAGACGGAGCCACGCGCTGGGCTGGGTCAGGCGCGTGACGAAGGCCCGAATGACGGCCTCCTGCCGTTCCGCCCGCTGAAAATCGGAGTCGCCGTGACGGATGCGGGCGTAGATCAGCGCCCGTTCGCCCGTCAGCCACTGCCGCCCGGCTTTGAACTCCACTGTCTGGACGCCGTAATCCTCCGTGGGATATTCGTCATCGATCAGCGGCCTGGGGAGGTCAATCTCGATCCCGCCGAGCGCGTCAATGATCTTCACAAAGCCCTGAAAATCCAGCCGCATGAAGCGGTGCATATCCACGCCGAAGTTCTGCCGCACCGTCTCCAGCGCCGCCGCCGGGCCGGCGCCGCGCTCGTTCGCCTCCGCGAAGAAGTGCGCGGTGTTGATGCGGCCCTCGTTGCCACCCGGCAGCGCCACCCACAAGTCGCGCGGGAGGGCGAGCATGCCGACGTAGCCCTGTTCGGCGTACACCGTTATCAGGATCAGGGTGTCCGTGCGGCTGACGAAGGTGGCCTCCCCTGAGCGGCGGTCAAGGCCGAGCAGGAGGATATTGGTGCGGGGCGGCGGGAACAACAAGAGCGCCGCGATGACGATGAGTATGAGCGCCGCCGTACCACCCAGGACGCCGGCCAGATAACCGCGCCGGAAAACGCCGGGCGGTCCGAAGCGCGCCCGCATACGGCGGGCCATGGCTTCTTGCAGGGGTGTCGTCATTCGCAAAATCCTATCATATCTTCGACTTGCGCTTGACGCACGTTATCCGGCGCGTTACAATCCGGCGCTTGCACTGACCGGGATACGCAGCATTTTGGCATGTTCAACAGCCTGACCGAGAAACTTCAAAACGTCTTCGACAAGCTCTCCAGGCGCGGCAAACTGGCCGAAGCCGACGTGGACGCCGGCTTGCGCGAAGTACGCCTGGCTCTGCTGGAAGCCGATGTTCACTTCTCGGTCGTCAAAAGCTTCCTGGATCGCGTGCGCGTGCGGGCTGTCGGCGCGGAGGTCTCAAAGGCGCTCAACCCTGCCCAGCAGGTGATCAAGATCGTCCACGAGGAGTTGATCGCCACACTGGGCGAGCCGGGCAAGCTGAACCTGCGCGGGCCGCAACCCCGGGTGATCCTGTTCCTGGGCCTGCAAGGCTCCGGTAAGACGACGGTGGCGGCGAAACTCGCGGCCAAACTCCGTGCGCAGGGCGAACGCGTCATGTTGATCGCGGCGGACACCTATCGCCCCGCCGCCATCCAGCAATTGCAGACGCTCGGCCAGCAGATCGACGTGCCGGTGTTCACGGCGGAAGAGCGCCCGGTGGAGTTGTGCGCCGAGGGCGTGCGCGTGGCGGAGCGGCAGGGCAAGACCGTCGTCATCGTGGACACGGCGGGCCGCTTGCAGAGCGACTCGATGATGATGAGCGAGATGCTCGCCATCCGCGAGAAGGTCAACCCGGTTGAGACCTTGCTGGTCGCAGACGCCATGACCGGTCAGGAGTCGGTGCGCGTCGCGGAAGCCTTCCACAAGCAGATCGGCCTGACCGGCTTGATCCTCACCAAAATGGACGGCGACGCGCGCGGCGGCGCGGCCATCTCCATGCGCTCCGTCACAGGCGTGCCGATCAAGTTCCTGGGCGTGGGCGAGAAGACCGACGCGCTGGAGGTGTTTGACCCGGGCCGCGTGGCCTCACGCATCCTCGGCATGGGTGACGTCCTCGGCCTGATCGAGCGCGCCGAGACGATGGACAAGGAAAAGGCGCAGAGAGCCGCTGAGCGCCTCGTCTCCGGCGAGTTCACGCTGGAAGACTTCATGACGCAATTGCGCGAGGTGCGCAAGATGGGGCCGGTGGGACAGTTGCTGGGCATGATCCCCGGCCTCAGCGGCCCGAAGAATCAGATTGACGAACAGGCGGCGGAGCAGCAGATCAAGCGCATCGAGGCCATTATCAACTCAATGACGCCGAAGGAGCGCCGTCGCCCGGACATCCTGAACGCCAGCCGCAAGCGGCGCATCGCCGCCGGGTCAGGCACACAGGTGTACGACATCAATCAGTTGATCAAGCAGTTCAAGGACATCCAGAAGCTGATGAAGCAAATGGGCAACAAGCGCGGTCTCGGTTTGCCCCGCTTCCGGTAAAATAGAGCCAGTTCCGGCCCTGCGCCGCCGCGCGCTCGCCTGCACGGACCTCCCTTCCGGTCCCCTCAGTGCCGGTGAAAACGCGCCGGCCCTGGGCTTTTGGTCAACGGATGAAACGGATTTATCGGATTCATAATCCGTCGCATTCGCTCAATCCGTTGACAGCTGCTTTTGAAATCAAATCAGGAGAGTTTACAGCATGGTTCGTATTCGTTTACGCAAGGTCGGTTCCAAGAATCAAGCCAGCTTCCGCATTGTGACGGCTGACCGCGAGCACCCGCGCGATGGCCGCTTCATCGAGGAAGTGGGCCACTACAACCCGCGCACCCACCCCGCGACCATCATGGTGGATGAGCCGAAGGTGTACGGCTGGCTCAAGGACGGCGCTCAGCCCAGCGAGTCGGTGGCGAAGCTGTTCAAGGTCACGGGCACGTTGGATCGCTACGCGCGGTTCAAAACGGGGGAGGCCGCGGAAACTCTGGCCGCCGAGGCCGATGCCGCCGCCCGGACGCGCAACACGGCGACGAGCACCACCGCGTCCTCCGCCCAGCGCAAGGACCGCCCGAACAAGAAGAAGCAGAAGAAGGCTGAGTAAGGGCAGGGCCTGTCCCTGCCCTTAGAATGGGTGACTGCAAAGGGTCGCCCCAACCAGGGTCTCACGCATGAAAGAACTGGTCGAGCACATCGTCAAGGCGATTGTGGATGATCCGGCCCAGGTGCAGGTGACGGAAGTCGTCACCGGCGTGGACGTGCTGGTGGAACTGCGCGTCGCCCCCGCCGACATGGGCCGGGTCATCGGCAAGCAGGGCAAGGTGATCAGCGCCATGCGCCTGTTGGTTCAAGTGGTCGCTACGCGCGAGGCCAAACGCGCTCAGCTTGAGCTGGTGGAAGATTGATGTGAAGCGGGCCGGCCGCCTGTATTGATGACGGATGTGTAGAGACGACCGGCCGGGTCGTCTCTACGGTTTATATTGAAAGCATGTCGAAGAACAAGACCCTCATTCCCGTCGGCCGGGTGATCCGCCCGCATGGGGTGCGCGGCGAGTTGGTGATTGAGCCGGTGCGGGTCGTGATGGCGCCGCTGGAGTTGGGCGAGACGGTGTACCTGGGGGAGCGCGCCGAACCGCACCAAGTGGAGGCGCTCCGCCATCACCGCGACCGGTGGTTGCTCCGTTTGGCGGGCTGTGATGATCGTGACGCCGCCGAGCCGTTCCGCGGGCAGGTAATCCAGATTGAGCGCCCGCCCGAGGCCCGGCCGCCCGGCCACCTGTACGGTCACGCCGACGAGATCGTGGGCCTGGCCGTCTTTACTGAAGCCGGTGAGCCGCTGGGGGAGGTGACCGAGATCATCGTCACGGGCGCGAATGATGTGTACGTGGTAGCCGGGCCAGGCGGGGAACTCCTCCTGCCCGCCATCCCGGATGTCATCCGCCAGGTGGACCTGCCAGCCCGGCGCCTGACCGTCCACCTGCTCGAAGGTTTGCGCTAAAGCCCTTCCCCAGCCCTCTCCCCTCGCGGCGAATGAGTGGCTGATACAGAACTACATTCAAAACGCCGCGATGGGGGAGGGGGCGGGTGGGGGTTGACGCTTTTGAAACCCCTGTGCTATTCTGCCCCGCGTTTTTCCGCTGGAGTTCAACGTGAGCGGCGCTAAACCGGATCAGACCCGTTACTGGATCGGCTTCAACTTGGTGCGGGGCATCGGCCCGGCCAAGGTCCGGCGTCTGCTGGATTACTTCGGCGAGCTGGGCGCGGCCTGGAATGCGCCGCCGGATGAATTGCAGAGGCTCGGGCTGGATCGCCGCGCGCTGGATAACCTGCTGGCGATCCGCTCGAAAGTTGATTTGGGCCTCGCCCTTACGCGGATCGAAAAATCCGGCGCGCAGGTGCTGACGTGGGAGTCGCCCGGCTATCCGCGCAACTTGCTCAACATCGCCCAGCCGCCGCCGGTGCTGTTTGTGAAAGGCGCGCTCACCGCCGCCGACGAATGGGCGGTGGCCCTGGTGGGCACGCGGAAGGTCACGGCGTATGGCCGCGAGGTCGCGCGCGATTTGGCCTCCGGCCTGGCCGCCAGCGGGGTGACGGTGGTGAGCGGGTTGGCGCGCGGCGTGGATGCCGTGGCGCATCGGGCCGCGCTCGAGGCCGGTGGCCGCAGCATCGCGGTGCTGGGATGCGGCTTGGACATTATCTATCCGCCGGAGCATCGCGAGTTGACGGACGCCATCGCCAAATCCGGCGCGGTGGTCAGCGATTATCCTCTGGGCACCCAGCCGGACGGCGTGAACTTCCCGCCGCGTAACCGGATCATCAGCGGCCTGTCGAAAGGCGTCGTGATAGTCGAGGCCGGCGCAGACAGCGGCGCGTTGATCACCGCCGACTACGCGCTGGAGCAGGGCCGCGATGTGTTCGCCGTACCGGGCAACATTAACCACCGCGCCAGCGTGGGTGCCAACCGGCTGATCCAACAAGGAGCGAAGGCCGTCTTGAGTGTGACAGACATTCTCGAAGAGCTGAATCTTCAGTTGGTGACCGAGCGCAAGGAAGCCCGCGCCGCCTTGCCCACGGACCCCACCGAGCAAAAGGTGTTGGAGAGTCTGGCGTCGGGCCCGGTGCACGTGGATGAGTTGAGCGTGCAATTGAGTTTGCCCATCGCGCAAATCTCCGGCACGTTGGCGATGATGGAGTTGAAGGGCCTGGTACGGCAGACGGGCGGGATGAACTACATCGCCGCGAAGGAAGCGCGGGCGGACTATACGGTGGATTGAAAGGTAGCCGGGAGCAAAGGAGCAGGGGCGCAGGGAGACGTGCAATGCCCCCTTGCGCCCGCGCTCCCTTGCACTGATGAGAGACTGATTGAATGAATGACTACTACGCCCTCATCATGGCTGGAGGCGGGGGGACTCGCTTGTGGCCGTTATCGCGCCAGGAGCGCCCCAAGCAGTCAATCAAACTGCTCGGCGAGCGCACGCTGTTCCAGATCGCGGTGGATCGCCTCGCGCCGCTGTTCACGCCGGATCGCATTTTGGTGGTGACCAGCGCGCGCTATGCCCCCGATTTGCGCCAGCAGTGCCCGGCCTTGCCCGAAGAGAATTTCATCCTCGAGCCGGCGCCGCGCGGCACGGCCCCGGCGCTGGGGCTGGCGGCGTTGGCAGTGCGCCGCCGTGATCCCCAGGGCCGCATGGCCTGCCTGACCGCCGATCACTTCATCCAGGATGAAACGCGCTTTCGCGCCCTGCTCACCGCCGCCGTCGAGGTGGCCGATCAGGATTTCCTGGTGACGCTGGGGGTCGAGCCGACGTTTCCATCCACCGGCTTTGGCTACATTCAACGCGGCGCGCCGCTGGGAACGTTCGGCGGCTTTGACGTGTACCGCGCCGCGCGGTTCAAAGAAAAGCCTAAGCTGGCGGAAGCGCAGGCGATGTTGGCGGACGGCCTGCACTCGTGGAACTCCGGCATGTTCGTATGGAAGGCGGAACGGCTTCTGCAGGAGTTCGCCCGGCAGATGCCGGACTTTTACAGCCAGCTTTTGCACATCGAAAAGGAGCCGCTGAGCCTGGCGACGGTCTGGAGCCATGTGCCCAACACAACGATTGACTACGGCATCATGGAAGGCGCGGAGAACGTGGCCGCGATCCCGGCGGGCGGCCTGGGCTGGAACGACGTGGGCAGTTGGGAGTCGTTGTTGGATGTTCTGCCGCTGGATGAAACGGGCAGTGTGGTGGTGGGCACAGACCTGCTGGCGATTGACTCCAAAGGCACGCTGGTGCACTCCAGCAACCCCAATCGCAAGCTGGTCGCCACGTTGGGCGCGACCAATCTGGTGATTGTGGACGCTGGCGATATACTCCTGGTCTGCCCGCGTGAGAAGGCGCAGGACGTGCGCGCGCTGGTGAACGCGCTCAAACAGCGCCCGGATGGGCAGGCATTCTTGTAAATAGTAAACAGTGATCAGTGATCAACGAACGGCAGACGCTGTTCACTGGCAACTGTTCACTGTTTACTGTTCACTGTTTACTGATAACGGGTGAGTGCAATGGAAGCTTATTGCGTCAAGTGTAAAACCAAACGAGACATCACGGAGCCGCAGGCGGTGTTCACGGCCTCCGGCACTCCGGCGACCAAAGGCAAATGCCCGGTGTGCGGCACGACCCTGTTCCGTATGGGTGAGACTGAAGCGCACGCCGGACTGCCGCGCCCTGAGAAAGTAGCACGCAAGCCACGGGCGAAGAAAGCCAACGGCAAGCGTAACGGCAACGGCGAGGTGCAACGCTCCGGCAAGCTGGTGATCGTGGAGTCGCCGGCCAAGGCCAAGACCGTGGGGCGATTCCTGGGCAAGGGCTACACCGTGCGCGCCTCGGTCGGCCACATCCGCGATCTGCTCAAGTCTACGCTCTCGGTGGATGTGGAGAACAACTTCGCGCCCAAGTACCGCGTGCCCAACGAGAAGAAGCAGGTGGTCAAGGAACTTAAAGCCGAGGCGGCGCGGGCCGAAGACATCTACCTGGCGACTGACCCCGACCGCGAAGGCGAGGCCATCTCCTGGCACTTGCTGGAGGCCGCCGAGATCGACCCGGCGCGCGCGCATCGCGTGGTCTTTCACGAGATCACCAAACCCGCCATCGAGGCAGCCTTCGCGCACCCGCGCGACATTTCGATGGATTTGGTCAATGCCCAGCAGGCGCGCCGCATCCTCGACCGGCTGGTGGGCTACTCGCTCAGCCCGTTGTTGTGGGCCAAGGTGCGCGGGCGGCTCTCGGCGGGCCGCGTGCAATCCGTGGCCGTGCGGCTGATCGTGGATCGCGAGCGCGAGATTGAGAGCTTCGTCCCCAAAGAGTATTGGAGCATTGACGCCGAGCTGATCAAAGAAGCGACCAACGGCACTAACCCGCCCAAACCCTTCCGCGCCCGGCTGGTGAAAGTCGGCGAGAACGAAGTGGGCACGGGCGAGGCGTGCCTGCTCAAGACTGAAGAGCAGGTGACGGCGTTGGTGGCGGATTTGGAACAGGCGCGCTACACCGTCGCCAAAGTCAAGACCGGCGAGCGCCGCCGCAATCCGGCCCCGCCGTTCACCACCAGCACGCTTCAGCAGGAGGCCTCCAAACGGCTCGGCTTCACCGCCAAGCGCACGATGGCGGCGGCCCAGCAGTTATACGAGGGCATCGAGTTGAACGGCAATCAAGCCGTGGGCCTGATCACGTACATGCGCACCGACAGCCCCCACGTGTCCGAGATCGCTCAGAAGGAAGCGCGCGAGTTCATCACCGGACGTTACGGCGTGGACTACCGGCCGCCGGAGCCGCCGCAATACAAGACCCGCACCAAAGGCGCGCAGGAGGCGCACGAGGCGATCCGCCCGACGCTGGCCGAGCGCGAGCCGAAATCCATCGCCGAGTACCTGACGAAGGATCAGCTCAAGCTGTACACGCTGATCTGGCAACGCTTCGTGGCCAGCCAGATGACGGCGGCCCTCTACGACACGGTCTCAGTGGACATCGCGGCAGGTAGAGACGGGCCGCCGGCCCGTCTCTACCTATTCCGCGTGGCCGGCTCCACACTCAAGTTTCCCGGCTTTCTGGTGGTGTATGAAGAAGCGCGCGACGAAGATGTCACCCCGGACGAAGAGGCGGAGGCGAAGAATATCCCGCTCTTGAGCGTGGACGATGTGCTGACGCTGGTGCGCCTGCTCCCGGAGCAACACTTCACCCAGCCGCCGCCGCGCTACACCGAGGCCAGCCTGGTCAAGGCGCTGGAGGAATTCGGCATTGGCCGCCCGTCCACCTACGCGCCGACGATCTCGACCATCCAGCAACGCGGCTACGTGGTGCGCGAAGAAAAACGGCTTCTGCCTACAGAGACCGGCCTCATCGTCAACGACCTGCTTGTCAGCCACTTCCCGGAGGTCGTGGACACCGGCTTCACCGCCCGCATGGAAGACGAGTTGGACGATGTCGCCGACGGCCAGATTGAATGGGTGAGCGTGCTCCGCGAGTTCTGGGAGCCGTTCTCCCGCGATCTGAAGGCCGCCGAGGCCGAGATGCCGGAAGTCAACTCGGAGCCGGAGTACGTCGGACGCGACTGTCCGCAATCCGGCCATCCGCTCATCATCCGCTACAGCCGCTACGGCAAGTTCATCGGCTGTTCCGGCTTCCCGGCGTGCCGCTACGTGGAGCCGTGGCTGGAGAAGCTCGGCGTGAAGTGTCCCAAGGATGGCGGCGAGCTGGTGGAGCGCAAGACGCGCAAGGGCCGCGTGTTCTACGGGTGCGCCAACTATCCCACCTGCGATTTCACGTCCTGGAAGAAGCCCCTGCCGACGCCCTGTCCAAACTGCGGCGGCCTGCTGGTGGTCGCTAACAAGAACTTCGCGCAGTGCACGCAGTGCGAGCATCAATACGAGTTAACGTCCCTGCCCACGCCGGCGGCGGTCGAGTAATCAACGGATTGAGCGGATTGGAGATGGATGGAACAGAGGCAAACTCCGTTCCATCCGTCTTTTTTGTTCGTTTTATCCGTTGATCGGCACACTCCTTGCACCCCCCGCATTTGATTTGCGCCGAAAACTTGACTGCTATACAATCCCGCCAGTAATAACCGTGTCAGGGAGACCCACATGAACAGAACGAATTTACCCGCCATCATGCAACAGCCATTGGTGGCGGCGATTGTGGCACTGGTCGTCGGGCTTAGCTTAGGTTTGTTCTTTGCGTGGCAGGTATGGCCCACTGAGTGGAAAGATGCAGATTTCACCTTTCTACGCGCGGACCTGAAGCAGGAGTATGTGCGGCTGGTGGCGGCGGAATTTGGGGCCAAGCCCGACTCCGCCGTGGCGGCCCAGCGCATCGGCCAACTCGGCGCCGACTGGTCGACCCATGTGAACGCGGCGGCGCAAGGCGGCGATCCACGGGTGGCGACTTTGAAACAGTCGTTACAAGTGGTGCCGCCGGTTGTGCCGGCCCCGGCCGGGGGAGGGTTGAGTAGCTTGCTTCTGCCGCTGGCGGGCTGTCTGGTCGTCATTCTATTGGGCGTGGGCGGATGGTTCATCTTCACCCGGATACGCGGCCAGGGCGGTGGTTTAGGCCGCGCCCCGGCCAAGAAGCCGGCCCCGGCGATGATGGTCGAGTCGGTCCCGCCCAGCGCGGCCGTGACGGAGGCCACGGGCGGCACGCCCTCCATTGCGCGCTTCATGACGACGTACACGCTCGGCGACGATGTCTATGACGACTCGTTTAGCATTGACGGCCCGGACGGCAACTTCCTGGGCGAGTGCGGGATGGGCATCTCCGAAACCATCGGCGTGGGCGATCCCAAGAAAGTGACGGCGTTTGAAGTCTGGCTGTTCGACAAGAACGACATCCGCACCGTCACCAAGGTGATCATGAGCGAGCACGGTTTCCGCGATGAAGCGATGAAGAGCCGCCTGGCGGCCAAGGGTGAGCCGGTGCAGGCCCAGCCCGGCGACAGCGTCACGCTGGAGACGGCCACGCTCATCGTCACCGCCCGGGTAGTGGATATGGCTTACGGCGGCGGCGCGCTCCCGCCCAACAGCTTCTTCGAGCGGATGACGATTGAATTGCAGGCGTATCGCAAGCCGGGCGCGGCCTAGCCCGGCACCGTTGAAGAAACGAAAACCCCGACCACCCGGCCGGGGTTTTTATTTTGTGCCGGTTGTAGTCGGCGCGGCCTACACGCCTTTACTCGATGTTCAACACCTTGAACTTGACCAGCCCGGCGGGCGTTTCCACCTTCACCATGTCGCCCACCCGCTTGCCCAGCAGGGCGCGGCCCATCGGCGACTCGTTGGAGATTTTGCCCGCGCGCGGGTCGGCCTCCTTCGCGCCGACGAGCAGATAGGTCTCTGAGGAGGCATTGCCCTCCTGCACCGTGACGCGGCTCCCCATGTTCACCACCCCGCCGTGCGCGTCGGCCTCATTGATGATAGTGGCGGTCCGCAGAAGTTCCTGAAGCTCCAGGATGCGGCCCTCCAGGAAGGCCTGATCTTCCTTGGCCATGGTGTAGTCGGCGTTCTCCGAGAGATCGCCCATCTTGATCGCGTCGCGCAAGCGGGCGGCGATCTCGAGCCGCTTGACCTCGATCAGCTCCTTGAGTTCGACCTTGATCTTCTCGGCGCCTTCGTGAGTTAGGAATTTTTCGGTCACGTTTGGAACCTCGCTGTGGATTCAGGCAAACAGGGATACAAGTAGACAGGTACGCAAATAGACAGGTGTGCGCAGAACACGTGTCTACAGGCCTACGGAAGCGTGTACGGATCGAAGAGCTTGTAGTGCTCGTCCAGCGCGTAGCGATCCGTCATGCCGGCGATGTAATCGCAGACGGCGCGGGGCAGGTCGCCGGTGGTTTCGGCGCGCTGGCGCGTGCTTTTGGGCAGTTGGCCCGGTTCGCGCAGGTAGCCATTGAACAGGCCGGTCAGGATGTTCTCCGCCTTGGACTGCATCCGCACCACGCGGTAGTGCCGGTACATGTTCTCGAACAGGAAGCGCTTGAGTTGCTGGTTGCGCGCCGCCATCGCCGTGCTCCAGCCGATGACGTTGTGCGGCAACCGTTGCAGGTGCTCCACCGACTGCGCGTTGGCCTCAGCGATCCGCGCGTTCGTCGCCTGCACCAGGTCAGCCACTTCCAGCCCGATCAGCCGCCGGATCAGCCGGTGGCGGATCAGGTCGTCCATCGGCTCATTTTTCCAGTGGATGCTCGCGCGCGCCAGTTCCCACAACTCCTGCCCGGCCAGGTCCGCAGGCGCGATCAGCCCGGCGCGCAGGCCGTCGTCGAGATCGTGCGCGGTGTAGGCCAGCTCATCAGCGGCGTTGGCGATCTGCGCTTCCAGATGGCCGCGCTTGTCCGGGTCGTACTCGCTGGCGTCGGCGAGATCGTATTCCGTCTCGTGCTTGACGATGCCCTCGCGCACTTCCCAGGTCAGGTTGAGGCCGGGCCAGTCGGGATAGCGGCGCTCCATCTTGGTCACGATGCGCAGGGATTGCTTGTTGTGATCGAAGCCGCCGTGGCCCTCCATCAGCGTGTTCAGCACCGTCTCGCCGGAGTGGCCGAAGGGTGGGTGGCCGAGGTCGTGCGCCAGGCAGATGGCTTCGATCAGGTCTTCGTTCGCGCCGAGCGCGCGCGCCACCGTCCGCCCGATCTGCGCGACCTCCAGGGTGTGGGTCAGCCGCGTGCGGTAGTAATCGCCCTCGTAGTTGACGAACACTTGCGTTTTATATTCCAGCCGCCGGAAAGCGGTGGTGTGCAGGATGCGGTCACGGTCGCGTTGAAAGGCCGTGCGATCCTCCGGCTCCGGATCAGGTTGATAGGCCCGCCCGCGCGAGGCGCGGCTCTGGAGGCCATACGGCGCCAGCGTTTGCGCTTCGCGTTCTTCGAGCAAGGGCCGCGTGAAGATCATGGCGCGGAGAATAACATTGCGGATCGGGCTTGTCAATGTGCGGAGGCTGTGCGCGCGCCTTTGAGCGCCGATCGGGCCGATGGTATGATTGCGTCACTCTTTCCTCAGGAGATGCGCCCACGATGGCAACGAACGCTCTCCGATCACATGGATTTGGATTTCGGCACGAAATATGCGACCTGCATCAAAGAGCGCCGCTGGCACCGCCGCGCGGTCTTCGTGGTGGATCAGAACGACAAGGTGGCGTACGTGGCCTATATGCCCGCGCTGGGCGTTGAGCCGAACTACGACGAAGTGCTGAACGTGGCCAAGCCATTGGCGGCGGCTTAGCATGATCCCGCCCTC
>Ga0247727_10015452_pt1 | contig 12517 bp, 6 predicted proteins | sample WisWelCaveWW1625_FD_202498 | JGI IMG/M metagenome (GOLD analysis project Ga0247727, IMG submission 202498) | Biofilm microbial communities from Wishing Well Cave, Virginia, United States - WW16-25 | ecosystem: Environmental > Aquatic > Deep subsurface > Groundwater > Cave microbial mat | place... | reverse complement strand
TTCACCGCGTACTGATCGTCCTGACGCTGGCCATGCTGGTCCTGGCCGTCATGCGCCGGCTCCTTCCTCATCCGGCCGCCTGGCTGGTGGCGGCGTGGTGGACGCTTCTGCCGATCAACTTTGACGCCCTCTACGAAGTGCACCTGTTCGCCGTGATTCCGGTGTTGCTGGCGTGGATCGCGATCTCGCGGCCAGGCCGCGGCGGCCGTGGGTGGGCTGTGTCGATTCTGCTGGCGGCGGCCATTCTCATGCGAAATGAGCTGCTGGTGGCCGCCGGCCTGGTGGCAGCGGCGGATGTGGCCCACGCATGGCGGGTGGGCCGGGGCGCCGCCGGCGCGCTGGCGCGGGTTTGCCGGGACACGCTGCGATCGTATGGAGCGCCGCTGGCGGCCGCCGCGGTGCTGGTCTGTGTTTTCTACTCGCAGTCGCGGGTTCGGTGGCCGGCTTTGGGAGCGGCGCTCGGGGCCAAGCATACATTGAACGTGTGCCAGGTGTACGCCTTCGGCCACCAGCAGCGGCATCCCGAATGGCGCGGCTCGCCCTGGACCGAATGCGCCGACATCATGCAAAGAGACTTCAGAGCGTCCGACCTCACAATGGCCGAAGCATTCCGGCGCAATCCGCGCGCAATGATGGATCATTTTGTCTGGAACCTTACCCTGCTCCCGAGCGGGCTCCAGGTGCTGCTATTCAACGAGATGTCGGGACAAGTCAATCCCGACTTCGCGCCGGTGACCGGCGGCTCGTCGCGGGCTCTGGCGGCGAGCATCCTGCTGCTCGCGATCCTGCTTTCCGGGAGCCTTCTTTTCGCGGGAGATCTCCGAGGCGTCTGGAATGACGGGCTGAAAGACCGCATCTGGAGCTGGACGGCCATGGGCGCTGTCGCCATCGGGGTCGTGCTGGTTTCGATCATGCAGCGCCCGCGGCCTTCCTACATGTTCGCCCTGGGTCTCGCGGCGATGGCGTCCGCCGGTATGTCGATGCACCTGGTGGCGCGTCGCTGGTCCGCCCTCCATCGTTGGCCGCCCCTGTTTCCGGTCCTGGTGGTGATGATCATTGCGCTGGCGCCGCGTTACTACGCGCAACCACACCGATTCGTCGGGCGGCCGCTGCTCGACGCCTATCGCCGGTTGAGCCCGTTCGCGGACTTGATGAAAAGGCGCGACACCGTCATCGTCACGCCCGGCTACGGCGGCGAATTGTGTTCCTATCTTGCCGTTGACGATGGACGGACCTGCCAAGGCGCGTGGTTCTACGCGTTGCGGGACGCGATCCGGCCCGGGCAGGAGTGGGCGGATGTTCTTCGCGAGCAAAAAGCCACGCTGTTTTATGCGGACCACCAGGTTCTCGGCGAACCGGTCGTTCAGCCGTTTACCTCCGACCCAGTGCGACACGGGTGGGCGATGATCGCCTTTCAGCGTGTCCGCGGGCAGGAGTGGAAGCTCTTCCAAAGAATTGCCCCGTGAGGACGTTGCCGAAAGACATTTGCTTTCATGTTCCGAATCCGAATTCTACCCGATAGGCAGCTAGCGGTGGCTGCGTGAACGTCATTCTGATTCTGGCGGTGTGTGCGCTGTCGACCTGCTTCATCTGGTCGATTTCCAGCGATCGGGCGGGGCCGGTGGCGCTGAGCCTGGCGAGTCTGTTGGTGGGAGCGCCGCTGCTGATTCGGAGCATACAGCGGGAACCGGTGTTGAACCGGCTGTTGTTTCCTATCTTGGCCTGGCAGGTGTGCCTGGTGGTGTTTCACCTGGTTTGGCTGGTGCCATTCTATGCACAAGCCGGAATAGACGCCCTCAGTTACCACCAACACGCGGTGCACCTGGCCGGGCAGATGCGAGGCGGCGAATGGAGAAGCATACCTTACGGGATCGGCAACATGGCAGTGGTCCTGCCGACGGCTCTGTTGTACGCGATCTTCGGGCCGGCATTTCAGGCGATGTTTCTGGTGTCGGCGATGGTTGGGCTAGGTGGGGCGATCTTGCTGTATCGTGCCTTTGCGATGTGGCAGCCGGCCGGCCGATGCCGGCTCTACGCGTTGATTCTCTTCTTTCTGCCGTCGCTGGGAGTCTGGCGCACCCTTTACGGTAAGGACAGCCTGGTGATGCTGGGGCTGGGACTCGCCTGCTACGGCTACTCGGCGTGGCTGGCTCGCCACCGCGGCGCCGACCTGGGAAAAACGTGCGTGGGGGTGGTGGGACTCGTCCTCGTACGGCCGCATGTCGGCTTCATGGTGGCCACGGCCCTGGTGGCCACCGAATTGTGGCGTCGTGGCGACCGCAAACGTGGATTCCTGATTCGACACGCGGCGGCGGCGCTGCTGTTCTTGTTGGCATTCGCCTGGTTCGGCCAGGTAGCCAAGACTTACGTGTCGCTGAAAGAGGACAGCCTGGAAGGGATGCTGGAGGTGGGCATCGCCAACGGGAGGGGCAATGCCGTCGGCGGATCGGTGCTTGCCAACCCGGATCTGCACGGACTCATGGATTACATGCGGTTCCTGCCGGAGGGACTGGTCCGTCTGTTTCTGCGGCCATTCCCCTGGGAGGCTCACAACGCCAACGCATGGCTGGCGGCGCTGGAGAACGTGTTTCTGGTGATGTTCATGCTGCGGTCGCTGCTATTATGGCCCTCGCTGTTGCGCAACTTGCGACGACAGCCCTACTGTCTGTTTAGCCTAATGATGATGCTGCAGCTCATGCTGGCTTTCTCGCTGCTGACCAACCTCGGGCTGGTCTCACGCATGAAAGCTCAAATCTACCCGTTTCTGCTCACTCTGGTGGTGGCGTCGCCGAAGTGGTCCGGCCCGGGGGCGACGGTGGAGACCAGGCGACGGCAGGCATCCTGGGTGGCGCGGCCGGAAGCGGTCCTGGCGCGGTGAAGTTTCCGGAGGCAGAGTTGACAAAGCAGACATTGGCGACCCGGAATCTCGATTTGAAAACCGTGGAAGGGTTCGGCGAGGAGTGGACCCGATTCGATCAGTCCCGGCTCGACAGAGCCGAGGTCGAGGAGGTATTCGGAAGCTATTTCCGGTGTTTTCCGTGGGAGCGGCTGCCGCGCGAAGCCGAGGGCTTCGACCTTGGGTGCGGCAGCGGCCGTTGGGCAAAGCTGGTGGCCCCTCGAGTGGGACGCTTGCACTGCATCGACGCCAGCCTGGAAGCGCTGGCGGTGGCGCGACGGAATCTGGCTTCGATCCCAGGGTGCCTGTTCCACCACACCTCGGTCGACAGCATGCCGCTGGCGGACGGCTCGATGGATTTCGGCTACTCGCTCGGGGTGCTGCATCACGTGCCTGACACGGCAGCCGCCATTCGATGCTCGGCCCGAAAGCTGAAGCCGGGAGCCCCGATTCTGTTGTATCTCTATTATGCCTTCGACAATCGGCCCCGCTGGTACCGCATGTTGTGGCGCGTGAGCGATTGGCTCCGGCGCTGTATCTCGAGGACCCCTGCTCCAATCCGCTTCTCGATAAGCCAGGCCTTGGCGGCGACCGTGTACTACCCGCTGGCGCGCTTGGCCCGGCTCGCTGAGAGCGCCGGCCTGAAAGTCGACGGTCTCCCGCTCGCCGCCTATCGGACTCGCAGCTTCTACACGATGCGGACCGATGCGCTGGATCGTTTCGGCACCCGACTGGAGCAGCGCTTCACCGCCGGCTCGATCGAGCGCATGCTGCGAGATGCCGGCCTGGAGCGCATCCGTTTTCAGGATGGACCGCCATACTGGTGCGTGGTGGGCTATCGGAGTGACGAGCCCGCGGCTAACTAATCTCTAAAGGACCGAGAAGGCTGCCTCTCCTACGGCACAATCCATGTGCCTTTTTGCATAAAATCCGCCGCCAGTCCAGAGATATCGCTAACGGCGAGGTAATGATTCCGCACGCCCGCGAAGGAACCGAAGAAGGTAATCGAGAGGTTCACGGTAAGAATCGAGCCGGAGCCGCTGACCGAGGATGCGGCGGCGCCGAGGCGGCACTGGCTGTTTTCGACCGTGCCGGCGCCGCCCGGCGTGAGTGGGCCGAAAAATGACGAGGTGTCGTCGCTGATCAGCCGCAATTCGTTCGTGCTGCGGAAGTACAGCACCCAACAGGCATTCCGGCTGTTGAGGGAGCCGTTGATAATTACCTGGACCAGGCTCACATCCGCGAAGCCGTTGGGATCGGCCACCTGGTAACTGAACGTCTGGCTGGCGCCGATTCCGGAGCTGGGATTCACCAGCAAAGGCACGGGCGGCTGCACGCCGGAGGGAACGGTCCAGACGCCGATGGCCTGCCATTGCAACTGGAAGCCGGCGAAGTCCTGTGCTTGTCCGAAGATCTGGCGGGCACCGGCAAAGCCGGTTCGAAACACCACCGCCAGTGTCAGGCTCAGGTTATTTCCGGATGTGGCGATCGACGTTCCGGCGGCGTTGAGTATGCACTGGGTGTTCGCCAGCGAGGCGGCCGCGCCCAACGCGACCGGGCCCAGCGGCGCGGTGCCGCTGTCATTGTAGAGGACCAGCGTGCCCGTGCCGCGATCAAACCGGATCCAGCACCCGCTGGCGAGGCTCAAGCCGCTGTTGAACAGCACGTCGATCGAGGCGAGATCCTGGTGGCCGTTGGGATCGCTCGCGGTGATGACGTAGGTTGGCGAACTACCGCTGCCGGAGGCTGGAGCGACTGTGATCGACGATGGCGGGGCCAACGAGCTGGAGGTTGGCACGATCCAGCTCCCGACGGCCTGGAACCCGGTGGTGAGGCCGGCAAAGTCGGTCGCCGACAGAAAGGCATTCCGGACCCCGGCGAATGCGGGTTTGAAGCTGATCGCGACATTCAGCGTGAGGAGGGAGCCGGTGGTGGAGACCGACGAGCCGGCCCCGTAGAGAATGCACTGGCTGTTCTGGACGCTGGCCGAACCGCCGGGCGTCAGTGGGCCGAAGAAAGCCGATGCGTTGTCGTTCAACAGCCGCAGCTCGTTGGTGTTCCGGTAGTACTGAATCCAGCAGGCGAAGTTGGTGTTGAGGGCCGAGTTGAAAATGACCTGCGTGAGCAATGCATCGGAGGCGCCGTTGGGATCGGCCACGACGAACGAGAAGGTTTGCGTCGTGCCGGATCCGGAAGGAGGGCTAACAAAGAACACCGCCGGGCCGGCGTTGTCGGCCGCAACCGACCACGACCCGGTCTGGGTCCAGGAAAGCGTGAGGCCGGTGTTGTCCTGGGCCTGAGCGAACACCAGCAGCGACCCGGCGGAGGCGGCGCGGAACAGGACACGGAGGCTCAACGTGAGATTGTTGCCGGAGCCGGAAGCGAACGACGCCCTGGCGTCCACCACGCAGCGCGAGTTCTGCAAAGCGGCGGCTCCGCCCAGCACCCCCAGGCCGCCGGCGGACGTGCCGCTGTCGTCGTGGAGCGTCACGGTGTTGGTCGCCCGGTCGAACCGCACGTAACAGGCATTGGACAGCGTCAGGCCGGTATTGAACAACACGTCGATCCAGGCGATGTCCTGATAGCCGTTCGGATCGGTCGCGGTGATGGTGAACGTCTGCGTCGAGCCGCCGCCGGAGCCCGGCGAGACGATGATCGCCGACGGCGGCGACAGCGAGCTGACGGTGGGCACCGTCCAGGTGCCCAGAATCTGGAAGATACCGCCCAGGCCGCCAAAGTCGGTCGCCGCGACATAGGTGTTCTTGGTTCCCGCAAAAACGCCCTTGAAACTGATCGATAGCGTGACCGCCAGGACGGCGCCGTTTACGACGGCCGACGAGCCGGCCGCGTGGAGGATGCACTGGCTGTTCTGAACGCTGCCGACGCCCCCGGGAACCAGGGGTCCCAAAAACGCGGAAGAGTTATCGTTAATCAGCCTTAATTCGTTGGTGTTCTGAAAGTATTGGACCCAACAGGCGTTATTGGTGCTGAGCGCCGCGTTGAAAATAACCTGGGTGAGAAAGGCATCCGGGGCGCCGTTAGGGTCGGCCACCTGGAAAGTGAACGCCTGGCTGGATGTTGATCCGGCCGCCGGCGTCACCGAAAAAGCGGCCGGCGCGAGATTCCCGGAGGGCACCGACCAGGAGCCGACCGGAGTCCAGGCGAGCTTGAACGCGGCGTTGTCGGTGACCTGAACGAACGTGGACTGGGAGCCGGCGAAGGCGGCGCGAAACAGGAAGCGGAAGTTCACCGTCAGGTTGTTGAGCGAGGAGGACGTCGACGAGCCGGCGGCGATGAGGACACAGCGCGAGTTCTGGAGCAGCACGGCGGCGCCGGGCGTGGCCGTCCCGACGACGGCGGCGCCGGCGTCATCGTAGAGCGACAGCGAATTCGAGGCGCGGTCATAACGGGCATAACAGGCCTGCGCCGTGGCCGGGGACGTGTTGAACAGGAGCTCGACGGTGGCGATGTCCGGCGCGCCGTTCGGGTCGGTCGCCGTGACCGAGAAGGTTGCGAGCGCGCCGCTGCCGGCCGAGGGCGCGACGCCGGCGGCCGTCGGTGCGGTCGGAGCGGTGGGCCCAGGCACGGTCCAGGAGCCGCGCTGAATCCAGTCCGCGACCGCGCCGGCCGCGTCGATGGCCGACAGGTACACCGCCTTGGATCCGGCGAAGCCGGGCTTGAAGGTGATGGCGGCATTCAGCGTCAGGCTGGTTCCCGAGGCAGCCACCGACGAGCCGGCGGCGTCGAGGATGCACTGGCTGTTCTGCACGACGCCGGCCGAACCCGGCGTCAGCGGCCCGAAAAAGGCGCTGGCGTTGTCATTCAGGAGCCGCAGCTCGTTCGACCCGCGGTAATACTGCACCCAACAGGCGCCCACCCCGTTCAGCGTGGCGTTAAAGATCACCTGGACCAAAGCCAGATCGGCGGCCCCGTTGGCGTCGGCGAACTGGAAGCTGAATGTCTGACTGCCGGCGCTGCCCGACGACGGCGTCACCGCCAGCGCCGACGGCGGCAGATTGCCCGTCGGACTGACGATGATTTTCACCAGGAACGCGTCGGCCACGCCTGTATTCGCGGGCCGGATCGGGCTGGCCGTGGGAAAGTTCGTGGATTGGGTCAGCCCGGCGAGGTACAGATTGGCGGCCGTGTCGACGGCCAGCGACAGGGCGCCATCGGGTCCCGATCCACCCAGGTACGTCGAGAACGTCAGCGCGGTGCCGGCCGGGTTCAGTTGGGCGACGAACGCGTCATAGCTACCGGCATTGGCCGCTTGCACGGGAGCCGCGGTGGGGAAGTTGGTCGAGGCGGTGTAGCCGGCCAGCGAAACGACGCCGGTCGCGCCGGCCTGAACCGCGGTGGCATAGTCGATGCTGGCCCCGCCGAGGTAGGTGCTGAACAGGCGCGCGGAACCGGCGGCGTTCAGCTTCATCACGAACGCGTCGACGCCGCCGCCGGCGTGAGCGCCCTGCACCGGCGTGGTCGTCGGAAAATTGGAGGATGCGGTGGCTCCGGCGATGTAGGCGTTGCCGCCGGAGTCGACGGCGATCCCGTAGCCGGCCTCCGGCAACCCGATCGCTCCGCCGCTGCCGCCGATGTAGGTGCTGTAGACCAGGCTCGTGCCGGTCGCGCTCAGCTTGGTCACGAACGCATCCTGCCCGCCGGCGTTGAAAGTTTGCAGCGGCGCCGCGGTGGGGAAGTCGCTCGAGTCTGTGACGCCGGTCAGGTAGGCGGCGCCGGCTCCGTCGACGGCGATCCCGAGCGCGCGCTCGTCGCCCTGCCCGCCGAGGTAGGTTGAATACTGCAAGGTTCCGGCGACATTCAATTTCGCGACGAATCCCTCCAGGCGCCCCCGATAATTAGTCTGAAAGGCGTTCTGACGGGGAAAGTTCGACGAGCCGGTTTCGCCGGCCACGTACGCATTGCCCACCGAGTCGACGGCGATCGCGTTGCCGCTGTCGGCCGCGCTCCCGCCCAGGTAGGTGCTGTAGAGCAGCGCGTTGCCGGAGGCGTTGAGCTTCAGAACGAACGCGTCGCGCAGGCCCCCCATCGAGCCCTGAAAGGACGACTGCACCGGGAAATTTGTCGAGTGAGTCCAGCCGGCGACCAGCGCGTTGCCACCGGCGTCGATCGCAATGCCATGGCCGCGATCGTCGCGGTTTCCACCGAGATAGGTCGCGTAAACCACCGAGGTGCCGGCGGCGTTCAGCTTCATTACGAACACCTCGACACTGCCGGCGTAGCCCTGCTTCGGGCTCACCGTGGGAAAGTCGCTCGATTCGGTCCACCCGGTTACGTACGCATTGCCGGACGAATCCACGGCAATCGCGGTAGCCGCCTCGCTTAAACTGCCGCCCATGTAGGTGCTGTAGCCGAGCACCGGGTCGATGTGCAAAGTCCGCGACCGGTCAAAGGATGCGACCCGGAATCCGACCGAGCCGTCTTCAAACACCCGGTAGCTGGCGGCCACCGGGAGACGCCGCCCGTCGACCTCCTGGTACACGAAGGGCTTCTGTTCCCACAGCTCACCGCTGGCGGTTCCGATCACCAGATCGCCATCCGGTGCCACTCGCACGTCGCCGGCGCCATCGTAGCGCCAGCGGATGCGCCGCGGATCCGCCCCGGGCCGCACGATGAATTCGGATTTCAATCGATGGCCGGCGCTTCCGTAGAGCAGATCGATGCCCGGATACAAGTCGCCGTAGCGGATTCCTCCAAACAGCGGGACATCCGTCTTCCATTCGCTTCGATCGCGCCCCAGCAGAAAGTTCGCGCGCCCGCTCAGCGCCGAAACCCCGTCCAGGCGCGCCGAACTGCTGGCGCCGACGAAACGCAGCCGCACGGCCAACCCGCGATGACGGAATCGCGCCCCGGTGGGGTCAAACGTCGCCGAGAAACCGGGCGTGCGCACCAGGAACCGGGTCTGGGTTCGATCGGGAACCGGTTGGCGAATGTAGTACAACGGAATCGACGGCGAGGGCTCCTGTGCGGCAACCGCCCATCCAGCGACGAGCCACAACAGGAGGGTCAGGCGAACCCGGCGCCGCCCCAACACCACCACGTCCATCTGTTCGGTTCCGGCGGCCCGCCGCATTACGCGGCGACGGTGGTTTCAGTGAAAGCTGGCCGCTTCCTAAGGTGAGCTGCTGTGACGCGATCGGCGCGGTAACAAATGCACCCTGTACAATGGGAGCGGCCGGCGGGCCGGCCGCATTCCGCCCTCGGGCGGATCGGCGGCCCGTCGCTCAAACCAATCAGCGGTGAAACCGTCGTTGACTCGGGAGATCCTATGCCATTGCCCCAATCGGCGTCCGCTTTCGTGGCGGGGCAAATCGAGCGAGTGCGCCGGCTCAAAACAAAAAAGAGAATCGTTTTCCCGGAGGGCGACGATCCACGCGTGAACGCGGCCGCCGGGCGACTGGCGCGCGAGGGCCTGGTGACGCCGATTCTGATCGGCGAGGGATCCGGCGCCGATTCCTCGCTCATTCGCGTCGATCCGCGGTCGGATGCCGGCGCGCCCAGGCACGCCCGGATTTACTACGAGCGCCGGCGCGCCAAGGGCATCACCGAAGTCGAGGCGGCCGAGGTGGCGCGGCGGCCATTGTACCTGGCCGCGCTGATGGTCGCCGCCGGTGATGCCGACGGGTTTGTCGGCGGCGCCGCCAACAGCACGGCGGACACGGTGCGGGCGGCGCTCCATTGCATCGGGACGCCGCCGGCGGTCCGCACCGTCTCGACCGTACTGATCCTGTGCGTTCACGACAGCCGCCACGGGCACAACGGCCTGCTGGCGATGGCCGACACGGCCATCGTGATCGAGCCGACCGCCATCCAGTTGGCCGACATCGCGCTGGCCACCGCCCAAAGCACCCGCGTGATGCTCGATGCCGAACCGGTGGTGGCCCTGCTCTCGTTCTCGACCAAGGGCAGCGCGAGGCATAAACAGGCCGAGCGCGTGGTCGAGGCATTGCGCATCGTGCGCGAGCGCGCACCGGACCTCAACGTCGATGGAGAACTGCAAGCCGACGCCGCCCTGGTGGCGGCGGTGGGCGCCTCGAAAGCGCCCGGCTCGACGGTCGCCGGCCGCGCCAACACGCTGGTGTTTCCCGACCTCAACTCGGCCAATATCGGCTACAAACTGGTCGAGCGGCTGGGGGACGGCGCCGCCTTCGGGCCGTTCCTGCAAGGATTGGCCAAACCAGCCAACGATCTGTCGCGGGGCTGTTCGGCCGATGATATCTACTGCGCCGCATTGGTCACCGCTCTCCAGGCCGAGCGCGCCCGGGGCGCCTGAAGCGTGCTGCCGGTCCGGTTCGTCTATCACGACGGGTACGATCTCCACCTCGGCGATCACGTCTTCCCATCGCGGAAGTACCGGATGATTCGCGAGCGGATGCTGGCGGAAGGCTTCGCCGCCGAGGAAGACTTCCTGACACCCGCGCCGGCCGCCGACGAGGATATGCTTCTGGTCCACGAGCGCGGCTGGATTCGGCGGCTCCAGACGGGAACCCTCGGTTATTCCGAGGTGATTCGTCTCGAGATCCCCTACTCCCGCAAGATGGTCGAGGCCGTCTGGCTCGCCACCGGCGGCACCATTCTTGCCGCCAGGCGCGCGCTGACCGACGGCATCGGGTTCAACCTCGGCGGCGGGTTCCACCATGCCTTTCCCGGCCACGGCGAGGGGTTTTGCGCCGTCAATGACATCGCGGTCGCGATCCGCCGGCTGCAACGCGATCGGGCGATCGCCAAAGCGATCATCGTCGATTGCGACGTTCATCATGGCAATGGGACCGCGCGAATCTTCGTCGAGGATCCCACGGTGCTCACGATCTCGATCCACCAGGACAACAACTATCCGATGGAGAAACCTCCGTCAACCATCGACATCGCCCTCGCCGATGGCGCCGGCGACGAGGAGTACCTGGGCAAACTGCGCGAAGTCCTGGGCCCGGCCGTCGAGTCGTTTCATCCCGATCTGATCCTCTATGTCGCCGGCGCCGATCCGTACCGGGAGGATCAACTGGGCGGCCTGGCGCTCACCATCGACGGGATCAGGCAGCGGGACCAAATGATCTTTGATACTTCGCTCGAACACCAGGCGCCGGTTGCCGTGACGCTGGCCGGCGGCTACGCCTGGCGAGTCGAGGACACGGTGGCGATTCACATCAACACGGCTCGGGCGGCCGTCGAGGCGGCTGCCGGAAGGCCGGCTTCCTGACGGGGTCGAGGCTACAGGAAATCCCGATACACTTCCATCAGCCGGCGAATCTCGGCCGTCTCCTCCGGCTTCACTCCAACCAGCGGAGGCCGAACGCCGCCGGCGGGGGAGCCGAGAATCTCCATGGCGCTCTTCATGACCGAGACTTCATAGCCGCGCAGGCGGTCTCGCAGCGCGTAGAGCGGAATGACGTATTTGTTCATCAGCGCGCCCAGGCGGGCGAAGTCCGCGGCCAGGCCGGCGTCGGAGAGCGCCAGCGACAGCTTTGGCGCGATATTCGAGATGCTCGAAGTGTAGCCTTGCACGCCGACGGCGAAATAGGCGGGAACGCAATCGTCACCGATCCCGCCGAGCCACGCCAGCCGGTCGCCGACGGCGCTCATGATGCGCTGGTACCTGCGGGCATCGCCCTGGCCGTCCTTCCAGATCTCGAGCGCCGGCACTTTATCGGCCAGCCGCGCCACCTGGTCGGGGCTGAACACGGCCCAGTCGCGGCTGTAAATCGCCAGCGGCAGCCCGCAACCGGCGCCGACCGCCTGGTAGTAGGCGACCAGGCCTTCAAACGGCGCGTGGGTGTAGTAGGGCGGCATCACCAGCAGCGCGCCGGCTCCGGCCTTCTCCATTCCGCGCGCCATCTCGACCGCCATCGGTGTGTTGAATCCGACGCCGCCGATCACCGGCATCCGGCCGCCGGTCGCCTCGACCGTGCGGCGCACGACTTCGATGTTCTCGGCGACGGTCAGCGAGTACATCTCGCCGGTGCCGCCGGCGGCGACCAGCGCGCAAAAGCCGAATCCGGCCATCGTCCCGACGTTGCGCGCCAGGCCGTCCAGGTCGAGCGAAAGATCTTCGCGAAACGGCGTGACCGGAAATCCGATCACCCCGCGGAGCCGTTGTTTCAGTCCGCCGCTCATGGCTTGTTCCTCCCCTCCCGCTCACCAGCGCGGCAGGATTCGCTTCCAGCCGGGATCGACGTGCCGGCGCATCTCGGCCTCGTCGTCCCGCTTCCGGTACGGCAGCTTGCGGTACCGTTCGACGCCGCGGGCGATCTGGTCGAAATCGAGATCCACGCCGAGACCGGGCCGGTCCGGAATTCGCACCGCGCCGTCGACGATCGCGACGCGCCCGCCGGCGACGACTTCGTCCCGGTCCGATTGCCAGGGATAGTGGGTGTCGCAGGCGTAGGTGAGCCGGGGACAGGCGGCGGCCGCGTGGGTCATGATCATGAGGCTGATGCCGAGGTGATTGTTCGAGTGCATCGACAGGCCCAGTCCGAGCGCCTCCGACAGCCGGGAAAGATGCTGCATGTTGCGGACTCCGCCCCAGTAATGCGGATCCGACAGCACCACCTGGACGGCGTCGAGCCGCCGCGCCACCGGCAGGTGTTCGAAGCAGGTGACCGCGAC
>Ga0247727_10015451_pt1 | contig 12518 bp, 12 predicted proteins | sample WisWelCaveWW1625_FD_202498 | JGI IMG/M metagenome (GOLD analysis project Ga0247727, IMG submission 202498) | Biofilm microbial communities from Wishing Well Cave, Virginia, United States - WW16-25 | ecosystem: Environmental > Aquatic > Deep subsurface > Groundwater > Cave microbial mat | place... | reverse complement strand
GCTCCGTGTCATGCTGACCCGCACCCCGAGCCCGATCTGGACCCTTCATCCGCGCACCGCTCCCACGGAGGCTCGGGAGTTGGCCCGTGCCCTCGGTGCGCCGGACGTCGTCGGACAGCTGCTGCTGAACCGGGGCGTTACCGATCTCGAGTCCGCGCGGCGCTTCCTCGATCCGGCGTGGGAGCACCTGCACGACCCCTGGCTGCTGCTCGGCATGAACCGGGCGGTGGAGCGCATCCAGGCGGCGATCGCCGCGGGCGAGCCGATCCTGGTCCACGGGGACTACGACGTGGACGGCGTGACCTCTACCTTCATGCTGGTCGCAACGCTGCGCGCCCTCGGGGGCCGGGTGGATCACCGCATCCCCCATCGCACGAAGGACGGCTACGGCCTGTCGGCGGCCGCGATCGAGGAGGCCGCGGGCCACGGCGTACGGCTGGTGATCACGGTGGATTGCGGCATCACCGCGCACGAACCGGTGGCGCGCGCCGCGGCCCTGGGCGTAGACGTCGTGGTTACCGATCATCACGAGCCCGGCCCGGATCTCCCCGCCGCCGCGGCGGTCGTCAACCCCCATCAGCCAGGATGCCCGTATCCGGGGAAGGGGCTGGCCGGCGTGGGAGTCACGTTCAAGCTGGTTCAGGCTCTGCTGGCCGCGGCGAACAAGGCCGACTGGGCGCGCCGCTTTCTCGACGTCGTGGCGCTCGGGACCATCGCCGATGCCGTGCCGCTGGTGGGCGAGAACCGGGTGCTGACGGCGCTCGGGCTCGATCTCCTCTCTCGCACCCATCGGCCCGGCCTCCAGGCGTTGATCGAGATCTCGGGCCTGTCTGGGAGGCGCATCACCGGTGGACAGGTCGCGTTCCAGCTCGCCCCGCGCATGAACGCGGCGGGGCGCATGGGGAGCGCGCAGCAGGCCCTGCAGCTGTTGTTCGCCCGCGACCAGGAAGAGGCGCGCGCCTGCGCCGAGAGCCTCGACGAGGACAACACCCGGCGCCGAGAGCTGGACGAGAGGGCGGAGCGCGAAGCTTCCGAGCGGGTGGAGCGCGAGCTGGGCTGGCCCGACTGCTGGACGATCGTGCTGTGGTCGGACACCTGGCACCCGGGAGTGCTCGGGATCGTGGCCTCGCGGCTGGTCGAGAAGTTCCAGCGCCCCACGGTGCTGGTCGCGCTCCAAGGGGGATGGGGACGCGGCTCGGGCCGCAGTGTGACCGGGCTCGATCTCACCCGGCTGCTGGCCCAGTGCGGGGACCTGCTGGAGGCCTATGGCGGACACGCGTATGCCGCCGGTCTCACGGTGGCGCGCGAGCGGTTGCCGGAGCTGCGCGAGCGCATCGAGGCGCGCGTGCGCGCCACGCTCGATCCTTCGGCCTTCACGCCACGCACGACCATCGACGCTGACCTGCGGCTCTCGGAATGCACGATCGACCTGATCGAATGGCTCGAGCGGCTTCCGCCCCATGGGATCGAGAACCCGGAGCCGACCTTCCGCCTGGAGGACGTCGCGGTGGACGGAGTGACCCGGGTGGGCAACGGACGGCACCTCAAGTTCCGCGCCCGCGACGCCTCCGGCGCGGCCGATGCGATCGGCTTCGGTCTCGGCGAGCAGGCTGAGACACTGATGAGCGCCGGGCACGGTGCGCTGGCGTTCGTTCCGCAGCGCAACGAGTGGAACGGAGAGACCCGGATCCAGATCAAGGTGAAGGGCGTGAGAGTGGAATGACCGGCCCGATGCACCCCGAACTTCGCGCGGCGTTGCTGGCCGAGGTCGAGTCACGGGCGCCGCGGGTGGACAGCGAACGAGTGGGGACGGCGTTCGACTTCGCGGCCGCCGCCCACGGCCCCCAGCAACGGGAGTCGGGCGAGCCCTTCGTCTCGCACTGCGTCGAGGTGTGCCGCATCCTGCTCGAGCTGCTGGAAGGGCGGCTCGACACCACGCTGGCGTGCTCGGCCGTGCTCCACGACGTGGTGGAGGACACGGCGGTTCAGCTCGAAGACGTCGAGAAGCGGTTCGGCAAGGACGTGGCGGGCCTGGTCGAAGGGGTCACGAAGCTCTCGGGACTGCACTTCGACAGTCGCGAGGCGGCGCAGGCCGAGAACTTCCGCAGGATGCTGCTGTCGATGTCGCGCGATTTGCGTGTCATCTTCATCAAGCTCGCCGATCGGCTGCACAACATGCGGACGTTGGGCTATCTGCGCCCCGACAAGGCGCGACGGATCGCCGAGGAGACCCGCGACATCTATTCGCCGCTCGCGCACCGGCTCGGCATCGGGACGATCAAGCGCGAACTCGAAGATCTGAGCCTCAAGGCTCTCGACGTCGAGGCCTACCAGCAGCTGTCGACTCGTATCCAGGCGCGGCGGGAACAGCGCCAGACGTTCCTCGAGGAGGTGCGCCGAGTGCTGGTCGACGCCTTGAAGGCCGTGGGGATCAAGTCCGAGGTGAGCGGGAGGCCCAAACACTTCTATTCGATCTACGCGAAGATGCGGGCGGGGCACGACCTCGAGGGCATCTACGACCTGTTCGGCCTGCGCATCCTGACCCAGACCCGCAACGACTGCTACCGCGCGCTCGGCGTCGTGCACGACGCCTTCACGCCGGTGGCGGAGCGCTTCAAGGACTACATCGCGACGCCCAAGAGAAACATGTACCAGTCGCTCCATACCACCGTGCTCACCGCCGAAGACGAAATGGTGGAGGTGCAGATCCGCACCTGGGAGATGCACCGCACCGCGGAGACCGGCATCGCGGCGCACTACGTCTACAAGCAGGGCGGACAGGTGGATCGCGAGCTCGACGCGCGGCTGGGAGGGTTCGTCACCCAGACCGCCGACTGGCAGGAAGCGGCAAGCGACGACGAATACCTCGACTTCCTCCGCACCGCGCTCTACCAGGAGGAAGTGTTCGCCTACACGCCGCGCCGCGAGCTCAAGCGGCTTCCCAAGGGGTCCACCGCACTGGATTTCGCCTTCCTGATCCACACCGCGGTCGGCCAGCATACCGTGGGCGCACGGGTGAACGGCGAGCTCGTGACCCTGAGGCACGCGCTCAAGAACGGCGACACGGTCGAGATCATGACCTCGCCCCAGGCGCAGCCGCACGAGGACTGGCTCCAGTTCCTGCGCACCGCTGGAGCGCGTGCGAAGGTGCGGCACTGGCTGCGCCAGCGCCGCCACGCCGACAGCGTGGCGCTGGGGCGCGAGATGCTCGAGCGGGAGCTCAAGCGCCTGCGGCTCCGGCCGGCCGAGCCGGAGATCGCCGACGTGGCCATGGGGCTGGGGTGCGTGGACGCGGACCAGATGCGCGCGCGGCTCGCGGAGGGCCAGCTCTCGCTCACCCAGGTGGTGCGCAAGTTCGCGCCCGAGAAGCCGACTTTCGCCGAGCGGCTGGCCCATGGGCCGCTCGAGGCGCTCGGATTCGGACGCAAGGCGACCGGCGGGGTCCGGATCCACGGCATCGACAACGTCATGCTCCACTTCGCTCGCTGCTGCCAGCCGGTGCCGGGCGACCGGATCATCGGCGTCGTCACGCAGGGCCGCGGCGTGTCGGTGCACCGCCTCGACTGCCCCAACACCTTCGACGACCGCATCCCGCCGGAGCGCAAGGTGGCGGTCGACTGGGACGCGGGGCGCGGCGAGACTTTCCCGGTGCGACTGCTAGTCTACGGCCAGGACCGCACTTCGCTGCTGGCCGACATCGCCAAGGCGATCGCGACCGCGCAGGTGAACGTGCGCACCGCGGGCATGGCGAGCGAGGACAAGACCGCTCGCGGAATGTTCGTGGTGGAAGTGCCGCATCTCGCCCGGCTGCAGGAAGTGATCCAGGCGGTGCGCCGGGTGAAGGGCGTGACCCGGGTCGAGCGCCGGCAGCGCATGCTGAGGCGTGCCAACCCGCGGCGCGCGAGCGGCGAGTAGATGCGGGCGCTGGTGCAGCGCGTATCGCGGGCCGAGGCGCGCGTGGAGGGTCGCGTGACCGGCGAGATCGGCGCCGGGTACGTGGTGCTGCTTGCCGCCACCCACGGGGACGACGACGCGGCGGTGCAGTGGACCGCCCGCAAGGTGGCGGAGCTGCGCCTCTTCCCCGACGACGGCGGGCGCATGAACCGCGACCTGCGTGAGGCTGGCGGCGCGGCGCTGGTCGTGCCGCAGTTCACGCTCTACGCGGATGCGCGGCGGGGCCGCCGCCCCGACTTCGGGCGTGCGGCCCGTCCCGAGCAGGCGTCCCCGCTGATGGATCGGTTCTGCGCCGCGTTGGCCGGGCATGGAGTGCGGGTTGAACGTGGCGTGTTCGGGGCCCATATGGAGGTGGAGCTCGTGAACGACGGGCCGGTGACCCTGATGCTCGAAAGCCCGGCGGCCGACTCCCCCGCTCTGGCCCCGGAGCGATGAAGGCCCCGGCGTCGAAGCTGTTCTGGAACGGGAAGGCGCCGCTGGTGCTGGCGTCGGCCTCGCCGCGACGCGTGGCGATCCTGCGTCAGGCGGGCGCGGAGTTCACGGTGGTGGACCCCGGGCCGGACCGTGGGTGGCCCGGAGAGGTCGAACCTCGGCACGGCGTGCGTGCACTGGCGCTCGACAAGGCGAAGCGGGTGGCGGCGAAGAAACCGCAGGCCGTGGTGATCGGCGCGGACACGGTGGTCGTGATCCGGGGCCACCGTCTGGGGAAGCCGCGAGACGCCGAGGAGGCGGTGGCGATGCTGTCGAAGCTCCAGGGGCGGACGCACGAGGTCTGGACGGGGCTGGCGATCGTCCAGGGGAGTGACCAGCGTACCGCGGCCGAGTGCACCCGCGTGTCGTTCGCGCGGCTCAGCCCGGCGGAGCTCGCCGCCTACGTGAAGAGTGGCGAGCCCCTCGACAAGGCCGGCGGGTACGGCATCCAGGGGCTGGCCGGGCAGTTCATCCGCCGCATCGAAGGCGACTGCTTCAACGTCGTCGGGCTGCCGCTGGCGCGTCTTCGAGTCCTGCTCCGCGAGTTCGCGTGAGCACGAGCCCCGCAGTGGGGGCCGCGGGAGGGTCGTCTTGACAGGTTTTCAAATCCCGTGCTAGCGTCCGCGGTTTCTTGGACATAGAGACGAGCGTCCGGCCCACGGGAGCCGGCCTCCGGGCGACGTTCGCCCCGACGCCTCATGGATTTCGAAGTGGAGGAACGCGATGAAGACCTACACCGCCCGGCCCGGCGACATTCATCGGCAATGGCTTCTGGTGGATGCTTCGGGCAAGACGCTGGGGCGGCTGGCGACTCAGGTGTCCATGGTGCTGCGGGGGAAGCACAAGCCGATCTACACCCCCCACATGGACACCGGTGATCACGTGGTCGTGATCAATGCGAAGAACGTGGTCATGACCGGGCGCAAGCCGGAGGACAAGAAGTACTTCCGGCACACGATGTATCCCGGTGGCGCGTACTGGGTGGGGGTCCGCGAGCTGATGGCGAGGCACCCGGACCGGGTCGTAATCCAGGCCGTGCGGGGCATGATGCCGAAGACCAAGCTCGGCCGGGCGATGATCAAGAAGCTGAAGGTCTACGGGGGTTCCGACCATCCGCACGCGGCGCAGCAGCCGGTGATGTGGGAGCCCGGAACGAAGGGCGTCGAGAGGAACGCATGAGCACAGCGACGACGAGCAGCGCTCGGACCGGACGGCGCAAGGAGGCCACCGCGAGGGTGCGCCTGGTGCCGGGAACCGGCCGGCACACGGTGAACGACCGCCCGATCGAGCAGTACCTGACGCGTGACACCCTCGTGCGCCACGCCCTGCACCCCCTCAACGTGACGCAGACCGCGGCCAAGTACGACGTCAAGGCGCGCGCGAACGGTGGCGGCCTGACGGGCCAGGCGGGGGCGTTGCGCATGGGCATCGCCCGCGCGCTCGCGCGCGAAGACGACTCGCTCCGCGCGCTCCTGAGCCGGGAGGGACTCCTCACTCGCGACGCGCGGATGAAGGAGCGCAAGAAGTACGGACAGCCCGGCGCCCGCAAGCGGTTCCAGTTCAGCAAGCGGTAGACCGTCTCGGACGGTCCAACACACACACCTGCCGTCTCACCGGGGTTCCCGGAAACGGGTTGGCGCGAGCCAGTGGAGGCGGGTGGAGGATCAAACCCCCAAGGAGGCAATGCAGTGGCCGACATCGCGATGAAGGAACTGCTCGAGGCGGGCGTCCACTTCGGGCATCAAACCCGGCGCTGGAACCCGAAGATGAAGAAATTCATCTTCATGGAGCGCAATGGGATCTACATCATCGATCTCCACAAGACGCTCAAGTGCGTCCAGGAGGCGAAGGCGGCGATCGAGAAAGCGGTCCGCGCCGGCGGGCACGTCCTGTTCGTCGCGACGAAGAAGCAGGCCAAGCAGACGGTGGTGGACGAGGCTGCGCGCTGCAAGATGCACTACGTGAACGAGCGCTGGCTGGGCGGCATGCTCACGAACTACAAAACCATCCGCACCAGCGTCAAGCGGCTCAAGGACCTCGACGCAATGGCGGCCGACGGTATCTTCGAAAAACTATCGAAGAAGGAAGTCTCGCGCCTCCAGCGCGAACGCCAGCGGCTCCAGTTCGCCTTCGCGGGCATCAAGGAGATGCCGGGCCTGCCCGCGCTGGTGTTCATCATCGACTGCAAGAAGGAAAAGATCGCGGTCGCCGAGGCCAACCGCCTCGGGATCCCGATCGTCGGCGTGGTGGACACCAATTGCGATCCCGACGCGATCGACTTCCCGATGCCGGGCAACGACGACGCGATTCGATCCATCCGGCTCTTCGCGAAGCTGGTGGCGGACGCGGTGGTCGAAGCCAAGGCTACCGCGCTCGAGGGGCGGGACCAGGAGACGGTGTCGTTCGGCGGAGAAGGCGACGAAGCGGTGGCCGAGCCGGCGCCGGCCGCGAACGCGCGGTAGCGCGCCAAACCTCCTACGAACCCACCGCCCGCCCGGGCTCGATTTCGGGCGGGCGTTCCAACGCACAGGGGCAAGACGATGCAGATCACGGCGGACCTGGTGAAGCAGCTCCGGGATCGAACCGGGGCGGGCATGATGGAGTGCAAGAAGGCGTTGGCCGGCGCGGCGGGCGATCTCGAGAAGGCGGTGGACGCGCTGCGCAAGAGCGGGGCGGCCAAAGCCGAGAAGCGCGCCGACCGCGCCGCCCACGAGGGGAGGGTCGACAGCTACGTCCATCCGGGGAACCGCGTGGGCGTGCTGATCGAGGTCAATTGCGAAACCGACTTCGTTGCGCGCACCGGTGAGTTCGAAGAGCTGGTGCGGAACCTGGCGATGCAGGCGGCGGCGGCAGGCGCGGAATACGTGAGTCGAGAGGATGTTCCGGCGGAACGGATCGAGCGCGAGCGCGAGATCTACCGTGCGCAGATCGAAGAGCAGGGCAAGCCCGCGACCGTGATCGACAAGATCGTGACCGGCAAGCTCGAAAAGTTCTTCTCCGAGGTCTGCCTGCTCGACCAGCCGTATGTCCGTGACGACAAGAAGACGGTCACTGAAATCGTGAGGGAATCCGTCGCTAGGACCGGCGAAAACATCGTCGTCCGGCGGTTCGCCCGGTTCCGTCTCGGCGCGGAGTAGACCGGTGGGCACGCGCTATCGCCGGATCCTCCTCAAGCTGAGCGGTGAGATCCTGGCCGGCGACGCCGGACACGGGATCGACGAGGCGGTCATCGGCCGGCTGGCCGACGAGATCCGCGAAGTCCATGCGCTGGGCGTGCAGGTCGGGATCGTGCTGGGCGGCGGGAACATCTTCCGCGGACTGGCCGCCAGCGCCCGCGGCATGGACCGGGTGGGCGCGGACTACATGGGGATGCTCGCCACCGTCATCAACAGCCTGGCCCTGCAGCATTCCCTCGAGAAGCGCGAGTGCCACACTCGCGTCATGTCGGCCATCGAGATGGCGCGCGTGTGCGAACCGTACATCCGGCGGCGGGCGATGCGGCACCTCGAGAAGAACCGGGTCGTCATCCTGGCGGCCGGGACCGGAAACCCCTACTTCACGACCGACACCGCCGCGGCCCTGCGCGCCATCGAAACCGGCGCGGACGTGATCCTCAAGGCCACCAAGGTGGACGGTGTGTACAGCGGCGACCCCCAGAAGGATCCGAACGCCACCTTCTTCCCACGCATCTCGTATCTGGATATTCTGAACCGGGGTCTCAAGGTGATGGACTCCACGGCGATTTCGCTCTGCATGGACAACCGGCTGCCGCTGGTCGTGTTCAACGTCGGCGTGCGGGGCAATCTGCTCCGTGTCGTCCAGGGTGAGTCGGTAGGGACCACGGTGGGGGACGAGTGATGGTCAACAAGCTGATGGCAGACACGGAAGAACGCATGAAGAAGGCCCTCGAAGCCGTCCGGCGCGAGCTCGCCGGCATCCGCACCGGCAAGGCCACGCCGCAGTTGCTCGACATGGTGCGCGTCGAGGCCTACGGCCAGCATGTGTCGCTCAAGGAAGTCGGACAGGTGAGCGCGCCCGAGGCTCGGCTGCTGGTGGTCCAGCCGTGGGACAAGTCGCTGGTGAAGGCGATTTCCCGGGCGATCCAGACCTCGGACCTCGGTCTCAATCCGGCGGACGACGGGCAGGTCGTGCGCGTGCCGGTGCCGGCATTGACCGAGGAGCGCCGGAAGGATCTGGTGAAACTCGTGGCCAGGCTGGCGGAAGAGGGGCGCGTCCACATGAGGCAGGTACGGCATGACGTCAACAAGGACGTCCGGCTCCAGCAGGAATCGGGGGCGGTCTCGGAAGACGACGCCAAGCGTCTGGTGTCGGAGGTACAGAAGCTAACCGACCGCTACGTGGGCCTGGTCGACGAACTGCTCAAGAAGAAAACGGCCGAAGTCATGGAAGTCTAGCGGCCGCGCCTGGGAGGGTTTCTTGCCGGGCCGTAGTCTCACCGCCGACCAGCTCAAGGACCGGGGCAATCTGCCGCGCCACATCGCCATCATCATGGATGGCAATGGGCGCTGGGCCCGCGCCCGAGGCGTGCCGCGGCTCATGGGTCATCGCGCCGGACGCGACGCGGTGCGCGAGGCGGTCCGCGGGTGCGTGGGGCTCGGTGTCGAGGTGCTCACCCTCTACACGTTCTCGACCGAAAACTGGAACCGGCCGCGTCGCGAGGTGCACGCCCTCATGGGGATCCTGCGCCAGTCGCTCCGCTCGGAGCGCAAGGAGCTGCGCGAAAGCAACGTGCGCCTCCAAGTGATCGGGCGCCGGGACGACCTGCCCGCGCCGGTCGTAAAGACCATCGAGGAGACCCAGGAGTACCTCGCGGACTCCAGCGGGTTGCTGCTCAATCTCGCGCTCTCCTACAGCGGGCGGGTCGAGATCGTGGATGCGGTGCGCCGCCTGCTCCTGAACCAACGCCAGCATCCGGTCCCGCCCGACCGGGTCGACGAAGGCCTGCTGTCGAGCTACCTCTATACGGCGGGATTGCCGGATCCGGATCTCCTCATCCGCACCAGCGGCGAGATGCGGATCTCCAACTTCATGCTTTGGCAGCTGGCCTACACCGAATTGTGGATCACGCCGACGCTGTGGCCGGACTTCCGCCAGCGACACCTCTTCCAGGCGGTCGCCGACTATCAGAGCCGCGAGCGCCGCTTCGGTCGCGTGGACTAGCCGTGACGGAGGAAGCTCGGTCGCTGGAGGTCGACCCCCGAGGAGAGACGTCCGCGGCACCGCTGGGTGCCGAGGTCCCGGCCACCCCGTCGGCTTCAAAGCGCTCGTCCTGGGCGCTGCCGCTCCGGATCGCGAGCGGCATCGTGTTCGTTCCGGTGCTGGTGCTGATCGCGCAGGCCGGTGGGCTGGCCTTCTGGTCGCTGGTGGCCGTCCTGACCACGCTCGGCCTGATCGAGTTTTACCGCATGATGCGCGGGCGCGGGCTGCGGCCCTACCGCCGGCTCGGCGTAGGGTCGACGCTCACCCTGCTGTGGATCTGCTACCAGCCACGGATGCCCCACGTGGGCTTCCTGCTCACTGCGGCGGTCCTGCTGGTGCTGGCGCTCGAGCTGCGCCGCCCCGAAGCGCGCCGGCGCGTCGAGGACATCGCGGTGACGTGCTTCGGTGTGCTCTACGTGGGCTGGCTGTCGGCGCACCTGGTGCTGCTGCGTGAGCTGCCGTGGAAGGCCGGCACCGGCTACGCGGAGGGGGCGTCCTTTGTGCTCCTGGCCTTCTTCGTCACCTGGAGCTGCGACACGGGGGCCTTCGCCATCGGCAAACTCTTCGGGCGTAATCGGCCCTGGCGCGCGATTTCGCCTCGCAAGTCGCTCGAGGGGGCGATCGGGGGCTTCGTCTGGGCCGTAATCGCCGCCTTTGTGGCGCGGGCGTGGTTCGCCCCGTATCTGTCTCCTGCGGATGCGGCCGCGCTGGGATTCCTGGTCGGCGTTTTCGCCCAGGTGGGGGACCTGGTCGAATCGCTGCTCAAGCGCGACGCCGCCCACGGGGATTCCTCCGACCTGATTCCGGGGCACGGCGGCGTGCTGGATCGTTTCGACAGCCTTTATTTCGCCGCGCCGGCGGTCTACTACTACCTGCAGTTGATCGTCTTCGGAGTGCCCTGACGTGAAACGCGTGACGATCCTGGGATCCACCGGTTCGATTGGGCTCCAGGCCCTCGACGTCGCCGGCCGCCATGCGGACAGGCTGCGGGTGACCGCGCTCGCGGCGGGACGGAACCTCGAGGCGCTGTGCCGCCAGGCGGCGCGGTGGCAGCCCGAGGTCGTGGCGCTGGAGTGGGCGGCGGACATCGAGGCCGCACGGGCTGCGCTGGCGGAAGCCGCGCCGCGGGCGCGGGTGCTCGTCGGTCCAGGCTCGGCCGCGGTCGTAGCGGCGGAGGCGCCGTGCGAGACGGTGCTCAACGGCATCGTCGGGGCGGCGGGGCTGGTGCCATCGCTGGCGGCTCTCGGGCAAGGTCGCCGCGTGGCGCTGGCCAACAAGGAGACGCTCGTGATCGGTGGCCCTCTGGTGCGCGAGGCGCTGCGGCGCGGGGGCGATCTGGTCCCGGTGGACAGCGAGCACAGCGCCGCGCTCCAGTGCCTCGCCGGTCATCGACCGGAGGAAGTCGCGCGGCTCACGCTCACCGCCTCGGGCGGTCCCCTGCGGCAGCACCCGCGCTGGTGGGCGGCCACCCGCGAGGAAGTGCTGACTCATCCGGTTTGGGACATGGGCCCGCGGATCACCGTGGACTCGGCGCTGCTCTTCAACAAGGGCCTCGAATTGATCGAGGCGCACTGGCTGTTCGACCTCGCGTGGTCCCAGCTGGATGCCGTCATCCACCCGCAGGCGCGGGTCCACGCGCTGGTGGAATTCGTGGATGGATCCGTGGTGGCCCAGGCGGCGCCGGCCGACATGAGGCTCCCGATCCAGCTGGCCTTCAGCTGGCCCGAGCGCTGGCCGGACGCCGCGATCGAGCGTCTGCTGCGGCCGCTCGCCGATTTGGAATTCGCCCCGATCGAGCCCGGGCGTTTTCCGGCCTTCGATTTGGCGGTGCGTGCGGGGCGGGACGGGGGGACGGCTCCCTGTGCGCTCAACGCCGCCGACGAGGTCGCGGTGAGCGCGTTCCTCGAGGGTGCCATCGCGCTGGGGCAGGTGCCCGAAGTCATGGCCCGTGTCCTCGACGCACACCGGGTCGAGGGCGTGGAGTCGCTCGAGCAGCTCCAGCGGGTGGACGCGTGGGCACGCGACGAGGCACGCAGCCAGGCGGTGCGGGCGTGACGCTGCGCCGCGTGAAGCCTCCGCCCCCGCCGCGCCTGCTTCGCTGGCTGGAGCGCTGGCGCGGGCTCCCGACCGTGGTGTGGGGCGACTTCGTGCTCGACGAGTACTGGCGCTGCCTGTCGCGACGGGTTTCGCGCGAGGCGCCGGTGCTGATCCTGGAGCACCAGGGGCGCACGGCTGAGGCCGGTGGGGCGGCCAACGCCGCGCTCAATCTGGCGGCGCTGGGCGCGGAGGTGCGGGCGGTGGGCTTCGTGGGCCGGGACGAGGCGGGGCGCGAGCTCCGGCGCCTGCTGGCGCGGGCCGGCGTGGACGTGCGCGGGCTGATCGAGCACCGGCGCGGAGAGACGGTGGTGAAGACCCGGATCGTGGCGGGCAGCGTGCACACCGCGCTCCAGCAGGTGGTGCGCGTGGATCGGGGGACGGCCTTCGGGTTGCCGGCGCGGGAGAAGGCGCGACTCCTCGAGGCCCTGCGCGTTGCCGAACGCGAGGCGCGCGCGGTGCTGCTCTCCGACTACGGATACGATTCGGTGACGCCGGGGCTCGCGCGTCCGCGGATCCGCGGCTGGCGCGCGCGCGGCGTCGTGACGGGCCTCGATGCGCGCTATCGGATCGGCGAGTACCTGGGGGTGACGGTGGCGACCCCCAACGAGAGTGAAGCCTGCGCGGCCACCGGACTCGACGCCGCGAAGGACTCGGATCTGGTGGCGGTGGCCAGCCGGCTCCAGCACCGGCTGCGGGTCCAGCACCTAGTCATCACGCGGGGGCGCGAGGGCCTGACGGTCTGGGGGCGCGAGGGCGGTAGGAGCCTGGATGCGTGG
>Ga0247727_10015450_pt1 | contig 12518 bp, 15 predicted proteins | sample WisWelCaveWW1625_FD_202498 | JGI IMG/M metagenome (GOLD analysis project Ga0247727, IMG submission 202498) | Biofilm microbial communities from Wishing Well Cave, Virginia, United States - WW16-25 | ecosystem: Environmental > Aquatic > Deep subsurface > Groundwater > Cave microbial mat | place... | reverse complement strand
TATATGCCATTGTCCGAGACAAATCTAAAAAGAAAAGTCATCGGGTTTCTTAAAAAGAATTACCCGGATGCGTGGGTTTATAAGGCATCCGACAAGTGGATTTCAGGAATACCGGATCTACTCATCTGCAAGGAGGGAAGGTTTTATGCGATTGAACTTAAAGTCGGTCGAAACAAAGCTACGCCAATTCAAGAGTTTGTTATTCGGAAAATCCACGAAGCGGGAGGACGAGTGTCCGTCTGCCGGAGTGTCGAAGAAGTCGAACGTCTCATCCAAGGAGGAGAAGCCCATGATCAAAATCGGTGACAAAGTGCTCGTTATTGCGCGGATCGCGCAGGTCGTTGAGGACGAAGATGGCGTCCATTACGTAGTAATGCCGGACGATAAGAAGCGCAGTTTTTTCACGCTTCGGATTCGCAAGGAAGACATCCAACCGTCCGCGCCGAACGAATGAGGGCGCTTCCATGAACCGGCAGAAGTCGAAAGAAAAGGAACTTCTTTTAAAGCTGAAGGCCTCAAAAGAGACGCGGGATTCTTTAAAAGAAAATTTGAAGGGGGCCCAGGTTGAATACGACAAAGCGGAGTTTGAGCTTATCGAGTTTTTGGAATCAAACTCGGCGTTGTCGACGGCAAAGTACGAAGGCTTGGGCTATGCGCAGATTCAAAAGCCAAGGCTCTACGCCAACTGCCGGGAAGAAAACATGCGGGAGCTTATCACTTTCTTGGAAAGCCAAGGAAGAGGCGATCTCGTAAAGACAACCGTTCTTCCTCAAACCTTATCCGGCTTTGCGAGCGAGCGCATCGAGGAGGGGCTCGAGATCCCCGAGTTCATCAGTTACTACCTTAAATCGTCACTTAGGCTCTACACATAAAAAAGGAGAAACAAATGGAAAACGCAGTCGAGATTAAAAATAACACAGGCTTGGTTTCGGGAAACGCGCCTCAGCGCGGGTTTGAAGCAGGGGTCGATAAAGAGGATCTCATTATCCCTCGGGCAAAGCTCATCCAGGCTTTGTCGCCTGAAATGACAGAAGGCCTTGAAGGAGTGAAGGTCGGGGCGATCATCAATTCCCTTACGAAGGAAATCCTTCCGCAGGAATTTATCCCGATCTTCATGTTCAAGAATTTCATCCGTTTTAACCCGAGATCAAAGGACGATCCGAATTTCAACTCCGCGTTTGAGCCGGGGGCGGTTATTTGGAAGTCTTCGGACTCCGAGGACCCGCGAGTGCTGGAAGAAGCCAAGTTCGGGGAGGACGGTGAGAAGCCGCTTGCGACGACGTTTCTCAATTTCTTCTCGTTCTTTTCGGGATGCCCGATGCCGGTCGTCGTGAGTTTCTCGAAAACAAGCTACAAAGCCGGGAAGCAATTGCTTTCGCTTGCGAAGTTCGCAACCGGCGATATGTTCTCGAGGAAGTACCGCCTGAGTTCTCAGGTCGAGACAAACCACATCGCAAGTTACGCGGTGCTGAAAGTCGCGGCGACGGGCGCGGCGTCTCCCGAAGATCAGAAGCTTTGCGAGAAGCTTTGGAACGACTTCTCGGCCAAGGCAAAAGACATCCAAGTCCACGAGGAAGGGACGCCGGAGGAAACCGCCGAGACAAGGCCTTACTAAAACCATCTTCTGGAGCTGTTCATGATCGAACAAGTGATTTCCTATGCTCAAAGAGGATGGGCGGTGTTCCCTTGCCGGAACAAAATCCCGCTGACCCAGCACGGTTACAAGGATGCTTCCAAAGACATTGACGCTGTAAAGCGCATGTTTTTGGAGCATCCGAACGAAAATGTCGCCGTCGTAACGGGAAAGATTTCAGGGATCTTCGTTCTTGATATCGACGTCAAAAACGGCGCGAAAGGCACAGAGTCCATTTCGGAACTCGAAAAGGAATTCGGCGCTCTTCCGCACAGCGTTGAAGCGATTACTTGGAGTGGAGGCAGGCATGTCTTTTTCAAGTATCCCGAGAAGGGTGTCGGTTGTAAGACCGGCGTCCGGCCGGGGATCGATATCCGCGGCGACGGCGGGTATGTGATCGCCGCACCTAGCGTCATCGAAGGCAAACCCTACGCTTGGGAGGTAAGTCATCATCCGGACGAGACGATGATTGCCGACGCGCCCGAATGGCTTCTTGATCTTCTCGAGGACAAAAAGCCGCCTGTCGATCTCTCGGATGAGGGAGCGAAGATCACCGAGAACCGCAACGACACGCTCATGCACATGGGCGTGCGGCTTCGCAAAATGGGTCTTGATCATCCTCAGATCGAGACAATGCTTCATTCGATCAACGAAAGCCGGTGTTTGCCGCCTCTGCCGAAAAAAGAAGTCTCAAACATCGCAAAAAGCGTTTCGCGCTATAACGTTGCGCCGGACGACAAACCCTCCGATCCGTACACCGACGTGTGGAGTGCGAACCTCTTTTTCGAGAAGTACGGAGATGTGATCCGCTACTGCGACGCTTTAAACGGCTGGTTTATTTGGGACGGCACGCGCTGGAAGAAGGACGAGAAGTTTCAGATTCTTTCGCTCGCCAAGAACACGGCCAAGCAAATCTATCAAATGGCGAAATCGAGAAACGACAAGCTTCTTTTCAAACACGCCGTTCGCTCAGAGTCTGAGACGCGTCTTAAAGCGATGGTCAATCTCGTGCGCTCGGAAGGTGAGATCGCGGCGATCTCAAGCCAGTTCGACGTCGACATTTATTTTTTGAACTGTAAGAACGGAACACTCGATTTAAGAACTGGGGAAATTCACGCGCACCAAAAAAGTGACAACATCACGCGGCGTATTGAACTTGATTACAACCCTGATGCCGAGTGTCCGGCGTGGCTCAAATTCTTAGAGAGCATTTTCCAAGGCGACAAGGAGCTCATCGCGTTCATGCAGAAGGCGGTCGGCTATTCGCTCTCAGGCTCGATGAAGGAACAGTGCATTTTCATTCTCTATGGTGTCGGCATGAACGGAAAGTCGACATTTTTAAAACACCTTTTCAAGATTTTGGGTGACTACGCGATCAGCGCACCGGCCACGACGCTTATGGAAAAGCATAACGAGACTATTCCGAACGATCTTGCGCGTCTTAAAGGCACACGTTTCGTCACAGCGGTTGAGTCAGGGAAAAACAAGGCGCTTGCCGAAGCACAGATAAAACAGCTCACGGGCGATGATCCGATCTCGGCTCGGTTTTTGCACCGCGAATATTTCGATTACTTCGCCACGTTCAAGATTTTCCTCGCGACCAATCACAAACCCAACATCTCGGGAACGGACAAAGGCATCTGGCGGCGCATCCGAACGATTCCATTTGAGAAGGTGATCTCGGCCGAGGAGCGTGACCCGCTTCTGGACGCGAAGCTCGCGGCCGAGTACGAGGGGATTTTGGCTTGGGCGGTGCGCGGCTTTCTGCTTTGGCAGACGGAGGACTTGGGAGACGCGCTCAAGATCTCCGAGGCGACGAACGAGTACCGCGAGGAGTCGGACATCATCGGCGGGTTCATCGAGGAGTGTTGCGAAACGGGGCCGGAATGCAGAGCGTCCTCAAGCGCGCTTTTAAAAGCGGCCCAGCTTTGGGCGCGGGACAGCGGGCTTCGTTCGATTCGGAGAAACGAGTTCTTGGACTACATGAAAAAGCGGGGTTTTGAGAAAGACCGGCTGACCGCTGGCGGTGACAAAGGGAAGTTTTACTGGTTCGGCATTGGCCTCAAGAGTGACGAAAGTGAAGGAAGTGAAGAAACTTTCGGGAGTTATCCCAACAATCACGAGGGCGCGGGGTATGAGAAGCGGCCGTTTTAGTGAAGAAGTGACAGGTAGTGAAATTTGTTTTCATGAATGTTCACCCATCGAACGTGTTGATTTACAACGAGTTAGGCGTGAAGCGCCGATAGTGAAGTTATTTCTCTATTTATACGCATAAGAGAAGAAAGAAAAAATAAATCAATATATGGAAGTAATAGAAAAACAACTTCACTTCACTCACTCCATCACCGGCGACGACAAGGCTTTGGCCTCAAGACGGCACCGGATGTTCGGGGAATTGCTCAAACGGTTTGTGGATGGGACGCGGTGGCTCAACAAGCAGATGGCCTTGGGAGCCGATGTTGAACGCGATAAGCGGGACTTTAACCGCACGGTGGTCGAGCCGATGGACGGGCTGTGGCTTTTGCTCACGCAAAGCGAGAAGGACTACTGGTGGACGGTTGTAAGGGCGACTCAGATTTTTAAAGGGAGGCTCATCTGATGCAGTACTTCTTTCCGATTATTTTAATCACGCTCGATCTGTGGGCGGCTCTGGTGTATGGGCTCTGCGGTGACGTAAAGCACGCGATCTATTGGGTCGCGGCCGCTGTGCTCACCGCTTGCGTCACATTTTAACGGGTCCTTGGAGGGGGTGTCGGCCGGGCGGGTCGGGCGAGGCGTTCGCTTCCTCTGCGCAAAAAATACTTTTTTGGGTTTCCGCTTCCTATGGGTGCAATGGGTCGGTATCGGCGCACCCTGGGGCAGAAAAGGCGTAACCCCAAGGCATTTCAATGGGTTGTAACGATTTATCAAATCAAAAATGGAGGGCTTTACGATGTCACTAGGAATCAAACAACCGGAAATCGGAAAACTTCTTCTTTCCTCTATCAAGCCAGACCCGGAAAACCCGCGCGAAATATCTACCGAGGCTTTTTCGGGCTTAAAAGCAAGCCTTGAACGCTTCGGATATGTGGATCTTCTGATCGTTAATAAGCGAAACATGATGCTCGTGTCAGGGCATCAAAGATACAAAGCGATGACCGAGGCGGGGATAGCGGAGGCCGACTGCATCATCGTGGATCTTGATGACCTACAACATAAGTCGCTGGCCGTCACGATGAATAACCAACAGATCGTCGGAGCGTTCACGGCCGCGATTATTCCTATCTTGGAAAAACTTCGCCAAGAAGCGCCGGAGGAGTATCTCGCGCTTCGGCTTGGGGAGCTCCGAAAAGAATTCGCTGAATTTGAAATCGAAAATAATGGCGCGGGCAATACCGCGCCCGATGACATTCCAGAAGGCGTACCGCCGGTGACCCAGCCCGGCGACATCTGGCGGATGGGTGACCATCGGCTCATGTGCGGCGACAGCACAAAGTCCGATCAAGTCGCAAAACTTTTTGACGGCGAGGCGAAAGCAAAACTCTTTTCAACGGACCCGCCTTACCTTGTGGATTACACCGGCGCGGATCGCCCGGGCGGCGGGAAGGACTGGTCGGATAAATATCACGAGGTCGAGATAAAGGATGTGGATGGTTTCTTTCGGTCGATGTATCAAGTTGGTTTTCAATTTGTCAAACCGAATTCCGCGATTTACATGTGGCACGCGGACAAGCGCGTGAAAGTCATAAACGAGATTTTGGAAAGTCTCGACATCATGGTTCACCAAACAATCATTTGGGTGAAGCCCGCGATTCTTATGACCTACGCGTATTTTCCGTGGCGGCATGAACCCTGTCTTTTCGGATGGAAGAAAGGTTTTAAGCCACACCTGAACTCTGCGGCGAAATGGAGCGACAGGAATACGCAAAACAACAGCACCGTCTGGAGGGTCGATCTTCTGCGTTCAGGCGATCCGATGGATCCGGCTTACTATTCCGACATCTGGGAAGTCGATTTTGAGGGCAAGAAACGAAACAACGGAAAGCTTCACCCCACAACAAAGCCCACCGAATTATTCGCCATTCCGATGAGGATTCACACACAGCCGGGAGACATTTGCTACGAACCTTTTTCGGGATCGGGGTCGCAGATCATCGCGGGCGAGCGTGTAAACCGCAGAGTTTTTGCGATGGAGATCGAACCGCACTTCGTGGATGTCGCGGTCAAGAGGTGGGAGGATTTCACGGGCAAAAAAGCGGAACTTATCCGGTAGGAGGGATCACTTGAGTGATGAACCGGTTAAGAAAAAATTTGATGTCGTCGAGATCGCAAAGAAAAAGCGTCATGCCCATCTCCTTGAGAAACTTCAAAAATCATCCCTAACATCTGGAGAGCTCGAAGAACTTAAACGATTCGAGCGGGCTGATCTTCCGGCGGGTGTCGTTGAGTTCCAGGAAGGTGTCGCTAGAACATTCGGCATTACGGAGCGAACGATCCGAACCTGGGTTCAGCAGGGCATGCCGGTCAGGGAAGGCGGAGGTTATGACCTTGCTGAGATTTACCGCTGGAAGCTTGAAAAAGACGGTGAGGGCGATGGAAACCCAAAGCATCACTGGGAAACTCATTACCGCCAGTACAAAGCGCTCTCGGCTGAAATCGATTATCGAAAAGCTTTGGGCGAGCTTGTCACAAAAGATGAGGTAGAACAAGGCCGCGTCCAACGCATTCTTATCATTAAAAAAGCGCTTCTTGGCTTGCCCGCCCGGCTTGCGCCTCAAGTAGTGAATCTCGAAATTAAAAAAGCCGAAGAAATTATCCGAATTCGAATCGAAGAAATAATCAACGATTTTGCGAGGGGTGGTGATGGAACTGTCGATGCTCGACGAGACAGCGCCGATGTGGTCGGGGCTTGAGCGTAATGCCTGGAAACTGCCGGAACTCTTAACGGTTTCGGAGTGGGCGGATAGGAACCGCGTTCTCGATCCCATGATCTCGGCAGAGCCGGGGCAGTGGATCACGGATCGCACGCCCTATCTTCGTGGCATCATGGATGCTTTTATTGACCCCGATGTCGAAGAAATAACGCTCATGATGTCGGCGCAAGTCGGAAAGACCGAATCAGAGCTTAATTTCATTGGTTACTGCATCGATCAGGATCCGGGGCCTTTGCTTTATGTGAGCACCCGTGCCGATGACGCGGAGAGCGTCAACGTCAAGCGTGTGCAGCCGATGGTAAGACTTTCAGAAGCTTTGCATGGACACATGACGAGTCGGGAAGATGATTTCAAGAAAGAAGAAATCACGCTCGACCGCATGCTCATATATTTTTGCGGTGCCAATTCCCCTGCGGCTCTCGCATCAAAACCGATCCGCTATCTCATCTTGGACGAAGTCGACAAGTACCCTAAGTTTTCGGGGCGCGAGTCGGATCCGATCAAGCTTGCGCGTGAGCGCACCAACACTTTTTGGAACCGTAAGATTATCAAGTCATCCACGCCGACCACTCGCCAAGGTTATATCTTCCGAGAATATGAGCAAAGCGATAAGCGTAAGTATTTTGTGCCGTGTCCTTATTGCGGTCACTATCAGGTTTTAAATTTCCTGTCGGGCGTTAAGTTTCCAGAAGAGGAACGAGATCCGCAGAAGATCCGAGACCGGCGTCTGGCTTGGTATGAATGCGCCAAGTGCAAAGAAAAGATCGACGACGCTCAAAAGCACCGCATGCTTTTAAAGGGCGTCTGGCTTCAGGATGGCCAAAGCGTCGACAAGAACGGCGTGGTCGCGGGCGAGAGGGTTTTTACAAGAAAGATTGGTTTTTGGATCAACGCGCTTTATTCACCGTGGAAAACGTTCTCGGATATCGCGGCTGAATTTTTAAGCTGTGAGGGGCGTCCTGAGCTTCTCATGAATTTTGTGAATTCGTGGCTCGCCGAGGTCTGGGAAGAAAGAACACTTGAAACGACTGAAAAGAAAATTTTAAGTCTTCAAATCGAATACCCACCGGTGTCCATTCCGCAGAACGCGCTCATTCTTACGGCGGGTGTCGATGTTCAGAAAGATCATTTTTACTACGCCATCCGCGCCTGGGGAGCCCATGAGGAGTCGTGGCTTGTCAGGGCACTTCGCGTGGAAACGTGGGATGAGCTTATCACGGACATTTTTAAGACCGAATACGCCGGAGAGGATGGATATAAAGCCTTCGTGCGCCTTGCGTGTATCGACTCAGGCTACAGGGCGGATGAAGTTTACGAGCTGTGTAGGCATTGGAGGGATCGCGCCCGGCCGACCAAGGGCGTGGCAAAGCTCAGCGGCGTGCCTTACATGGTTTCAAAGATCGACCGGAATCCGAAAACCGGCGAAGTTATCCAAGAAGGTCTGTCGCTCTTTCGGTTAGACACTACATATTTTAAGGACAAGATTTCAAGATTTATCAATTCACAGCGTGAGGATCGCAGCCAGTGGCACATCTATAAAGGCGTGTCGGATCAATACGTGAAGCAGATGTGTTCTGAACACAAAGTCATTGTCCGGAATAAAACAAAAGGTCAGGCGTGGGAAGAGTGGCAGCTTAAAGGATCCGCAACGCCGAACCACTTCTGGGACTGCGAGGTCGCGGCCGCCGCAGCTGCCGAGATGCTGAGGGTCAGCACTTTAAAACCAGAAGACGTTCGCCGGATCAGACTCGCACAAGCGGGGGATGAGAGTCGTCCTCAAAAAAATTCCAACTCACCGGGCGGCTGGAATCGGGGCAACACGGCTGGGTGGTTTCAGAGATGACCTGGGTAGGAAACCACAAGAACTGGTTTTCAAATTATTCTAAGAAAACTCCGCGGCCGCCGCTGGAAGAAAAAAATAAATCGGAATTAAAAACAGTTAATTCGGTTGATTACATTGTTATGAAGTGCCCGGTCTGTGGATCGAAAAAATGCCCAGTCCATACTTCGGATCCACCGATTCGTTATCACCGCTGTGAGAACGGCCACAATTTTAAATCCGTCGAAAAATAGAGGGCTTTTGCCCTCTTAACTTTTCTCATCTGGTCAGAGCTTTATTAATTTGAAAATACGAAAACACTATGGCCCTATCCCAATGAAATGAAGGTTCACACAAACAAGGGGGTAAAAATGAAAAACATCGAAGTGGTTGATATTCGGAAAATCACCGGCGACGGAAACCTGAAGGCTTTCGCGGACGTGAAGTTCAGCGACACGATCATCGTGAAAGGCTTCAACGTCCTTATGGGGAAGCGTGGCGTGTTCGTGACGATGCCGCGCAAAGCGTCGAAGGATGGCCGGTGGTTCGATATCCTGACGCCGCTGAACGATGAAGTCAAAAAAGAGATCGAGGATAAGGTGCTCGATGCTTATGAGAAGGAGTCGGCGTGAGCGTCTCGAACAATTTACCGACGGAATCGGTTTTCGGAACGCTTCAGGTTCTTGGCTATAAAGTTCTTCTTAAGAATTACGAGTGCACAATCGGCACGGTCGATTTTGTAGCCAAAAAGAACGGGAAGCTTTTCTTTGTTGGCGTGAACAGGCCGCGCCTCGAAGTGCAGCTTGTCTCAACCTACTATCTGAAGCGGTATGGAATTAAGGACGTTCAAAGCGCGGAGATCATTCTATGAAAATAATCCGAGTTGATGAACACGTGGCGCGTCTCATCGAGCGCAACCAAAAAGAAGGCGAATCTATAAATGACACAGTTCGTAGGCTCATCGGACTTGGAAAAAGGAAAGAATTGAAATGAAATACTTCAGCCAAAATCACGATGTCGTGGTCAATGCTTCCGGCGGTTATGCCGTATTGGAGCGGCTGGGGTTTAAAACAGAGGGGGATGAAATGGCGAAGAAGAAAAAAGCTGTGGCTAAAGCGGCCGCACCGAAAAAGGTCGAGTTAGCGTCAAAAGCAACGGTCACAAAAGCCAGCGAGGAATTCAGAAAAAAAGTCCTCGGTGGAAAAAATGGAAAAACACGCAACGAGATGATGCTCGAGGTCAAGTCGATGGGTGTCAAAAACTTCCGCGTGATGAATAAAGAAGAGCTCGCGGAGATCGTTGGGGGCGCGAAACCTGACCGTATCCAGGCGATTATGAAAGAAGCGGTTACGCGCTGGAAGGCTGGCTGGAAGAAGAAATAAGCGGAGTGGCCGGGAGCCCCGCGAGGCTTCCGGTTAACGCTACGGCTCGGTCACAAGTCCGGGCAAAATCACGTTCCTAATTATTAGGAACGACCCCCTTTAAATAAAAATATACGGCGGTATCATAGAGCTTGGGAGAAATCCTAAGTTTTTTGCTTTCTCGTCGTCGGCCTCATGAACCGGCGATCCTGACAACTAAATAGAAGTCCCATGCGCATGGGCAAGATCTGCAGCTTCGACTGCAGGTCCTGCCCATTTTTATTTGGCTGTCAGGAAACCTTTAAGGAGACACGGTGACCGTATCCGCTCAAGTCATGCTCGACAACATTGAGGCCGCAATCAACGCCCGCCTGACGGGCGGGGCGGTTCAGTCGTATTCAATTGGTGGCCGCAATCTTCAGTACATATCTTTAAGCGAACTTAGGCAGATGCGCGATCAGTTGAAGCGTGAGATCGCATCTCAAACGCCGAACGGCGCAAGAAACTACGCGAGTTTTAAAAATCCTATATGAATCAAAAAGAAACTCTAGGCGAACGCATCAGCAAAGGCATAGACAGCTTGATCGGCGTGTTCTCCCCGAAAGCCGCCTACAAAAGAAAAGCTTTCCGGAGAGCGCAGACGATGCTCGGGTCTTACCGGGGCGCTGACAAAACAAGGCTCCGGTCGAGCTGGTGGCCGGGCGGGGGTTCGGCGGATGAAGATCTCTTGCCTGATCTACCAGTTTTGCGCGAACGAAGCAGGGACCTTAACCGAAATGACGCGCACGCCGCTGGAATCACAACAACGGTTACTTCAAACACAGTGGGTACAGGAATCAAACCTCAAAGCCGGGTTAAAACGAAGAAGCTCGGCATATCTGATGATGAGGCGACCGTGTTTCAAGAGGCGGCCGAGGACAACTGGGAGAAGTGGTGTCCGTTCGCTGATGCCGGGAGCCGCATGGACTTCTATGAAATCCAAAATCTCGTCGACCGGCAAATTCTCGAAAACGGGGAGATCATTCTTTTGCCGCTCATGCTGGACGGCAAGTCACGGCCTTTTTCGCTCGCCTTTGACATTGTGGAAGCAGATCGCCTTGAAACCCCACCTGATAAAAGAGCCGACAAAAACGTTCGCTACGGCGTTGAGATTGGAGAACGCGGGGAACCGGTCGCTTACTATATCCGAAAAACGCATCCGGGAGATCTTACTTTATCCCGCGGCGCTGAGCGCCGGTACATGCGAATCCCGGCCGTAGGCGACACCGGAAGAAAAAACATCATCCACCTTTACTGGGTGAACCGCCCGGGTCAGACGAGAGGTGTTCCTTTCTTCGCGCCGGTCATGAATTACTTCAAGGACTTGGCCGATTATATGGAGGCAGAGCTTGTCGCCGCACGCGTGGCCGCGTGTTTTGCGGTGTTCATCAAAAAAGACGACAACTACGCGGCCGCTCTCAGCAACGCCTCCGAAACGAATTCAAAAGGTCAAAGGATTCAGGAACTCGAGCCGGGCATGATTGATTACCTCGGGCCCGGTGAAGACATATCGGCTTTTAACCCGAATAGACCCGGCGGGCAGTTCGAGCCGTTCGTGGATCGAATCTTACGGGCGATTTCAACGGGATTAAATCTTCCGTATGAGATTGTCGCCAAGGATTTCTCGAAAACGAATTACTCAAGCGCTCGGGCGGCGCTACTCGAGGCAAGGCGTTATTTCATGGTGCGCCAAGCGTGGCTTTCAAGAAAACTCTGCCAACCCGCATGGGACATGCTTCAAGAGGAAGCGTTTTTAAAAAACCAACTGCCCGCGAAGTCATTTTACGAAAAAAAGAGCGACTGGTGCCGCGCCCGGTGGATCGCGCCCGGCTGGCAGTGGGTGGACCCGGTGAAAGAAGCCAAGTCCTCCGAGATGGCTATTGATATCGGGATCTCCACCTTAGCTGACGAGGCCGCATCTCAAGGCAAAGACTGGGAAGAGGTCTTGGAACAGCGCGCCCGCGAAGTGTCGAAGGTAAAAGAACTCGAGGATAAATATGGCGTCAAGATTCTCGGCGCGTCGTCCGGGAGCGTGGATACGGAACCCGAAGAAGAACTGGTCGGCGCGGGCGAGCGAAAAGGCGAAGGGAGTTCTTAAAGAAACATGAAACGCGAGCTTTTAAGAACAGAAATCGCAAGGGGTATCAAACAAGGTTTCGGCGTTGACCGCGAAAAAGGGGTTATCCGCGGCTTCGCGGTCATGACGAAGGGTTTTGTCAATGACGCCCGCGGCTGGGAAATCGACGAGACGACGCTTGATCAAGTTATCCAGGCAGGAAATCATTTAACAATCGGTCTCAAATCACGTTTCGGCCATCCCATGATGTCGAGCGAAGCACTCGGGACATTCCTTGGGAGAGTGAGGAATTTCAGCAAAGAAGGAGAAGTCGTCAGGGCTGATCTTTATTTCGACGAGTCGGCTTATAAGACGCCGGATGGGGATCTTGCCACTTACGTCATGGACTTAGCCGAAAACGACCCGGAAGCTTTCGGGGCATCCGTTGTTCTTCTGGAATATGACCTTGAAGAACAGCTAGAGGCAGACGGCAAAACGCCGAAAAAGGATGCGAATGGAAATCCCCTTCCCGAGAGACTCCGTGTCGCCAAGCTTTCATCGGTCGACGTGGTGGATGAACCGGCCGCGAATGAGGGGTTTTTCGGAAAGTTTTTCCCGGACAACGTGAAGCTTTCGGCGGGTTTGGCTGAATTTCTCGACAGGTTCATTCAAAACCCGGAAGCGGTCGAGAAGGCAG
>Ga0247727_10015449_pt1 | contig 12518 bp, 16 predicted proteins | sample WisWelCaveWW1625_FD_202498 | JGI IMG/M metagenome (GOLD analysis project Ga0247727, IMG submission 202498) | Biofilm microbial communities from Wishing Well Cave, Virginia, United States - WW16-25 | ecosystem: Environmental > Aquatic > Deep subsurface > Groundwater > Cave microbial mat | place... | reverse complement strand
CTCCGGTCTCATTCGTAGCACCTGCGCCACTTCTTCGAGTCGAGCCGGACGGCCCAGCTGTTGCCCGAGTCGTCTGGTCACGCGGAGGATGCGGTGCGAGGCTTCAGTCTGGTGAACTGGAATGCGAATGGTCCTCGATTGATCTGCCAGCGCCCGCGTGATGCCTTGACGGATCCACCAGGTTGCATAGGTGCTGAACTTGAACCCTTTGCGGTATTGATAGCGCTCGGCTGCTTTCATCAACCCGATATTTCCTTCTTGCACGAGATCCAGCAAAGTTAGGCCACGGCCCGTGTAATGTTTTGCGACATCCACGACAAGTCGCAGGTTGCAGCGCACCAATTCGTCCTTTGCCTGTTCGAGCACGATCCGAGCGGAGCGAAGGGTGGCCAACCCTTCCTTGAGCTGCTTGGCGATGGCAATCGGAAGCTTCTGCTGCCCCGTTCCCTGCTCGATCATCTCGGTAAGACTCTGTTCGGCTTTGTCGATCGAGGTGGCTGAAAGTCCGCTCAAACCTCTGACCATCTGGAGTGTGCGTTGCGCCTCGAGCACAGAGTCCGTACGTTTGAGTCGGGGGAAGACTCGTACAGCGTGGCGTAAGGCTTTCCGAATGTTGCTCGTTCCGTCATCGATCTTCTTCGCCAGCTCGACTTCTTCTTCTCTAGTCAATAGGGCGCGTTCGCCGAAGGAGCGAAAGTAGAGTGACTCCATCATGAATGGACCGCCGCTCACGGCGGTACGAGTCACCGCCTTCGTCGGTTCCTCAGGTTGTTCCTCTTCGGATGTATCTCGGCCGATCACATCTAAGAGGTCGCTTGCCTCGGGATCGTCCGCATCAACGTCCTTTGCAATCGTGACAAGCTCTTCCGGCTCAGGGGTTGGGAATAGATTCTCTTTCATGTCGTCACCCCTCCTCTGACTATGCGATGTCTTGCTCCGCATGGTCGTGCCCTCAACAGGCTCCCGTTCTTCCATTCTACTTTATGAGAGACAGCGATCTACCAAACGATTCATTTTGGGCTCTGTGCTACTCTGCTGTCTCTCTACGCAGCAAATTCTATGCTGGATTGTTCATGAGAACTGCCGATCGCGATCTTGCTGAAAAGGCAGCACTATTAGGGCGCTTTAATGAGCAGGTCTGAGAGGAGATGAGGCAACCTTGCGACAGTTGTGTGTGAGGCTATAGGGCAACAGACTCAATCGCCACATCTACTTCTGGGTCAGCCATTTCAGAAAGGGAGCGATCGTATCGATAGGAGACGGGAATGGGAAAATTGTGGTGGAGTTTTTCCGCCGCGATTTGACGAGCGTCTGGAGATAGCGCAGTTGCAATGCGCTGGGGTTTCGACCAATCACGTCAGCCGCACCGGCGAGGCGTTGGGAAGCTTCGAATTCGCCTTCAGGTGAATGAGCTTCGTGCTCCGTTTCCACTTGATGCGCGATGGCCCGTTGCATCTCCTGCGGCAGGTCTACATTCTCGACTTCCACGGCGGCGACTTTAACGCCCCACGATCCAGTTTGTTGATTGATGATCCGTTGGAGATCTGCATTGAGAAGTAGAGAGCGATCAGCTCCCCAAGGAGACACATGGTAGAGACCAAGAAATCCGTCATCGTGATTGTTTGTCTTGTTGAAAACCCGGCACAGCACTTCTAGAATGGAGCCCCGATGTCACATTTTCAATCAGGCGAGCGTATCCATCTGGTCGACAAGAAAGGGCGGCATTATGCCCTGACCCTGAAGGCTGGAGATCTCTACCAACTGAGCGGTCACAAAATTGCCCACGACGACTTCATCGGAAAGCCTGATGGTTCTCTAGTCACGCTCTCCGGCAACAAGACGATGTTAGCGCTCAGGCCTACGTTCGGTGACTATGTGCTGAAGATGCCGCGTGGCGCGCAGGTGTTGTATCCGAAGGATCTTGCGCTCATTCCCATGTGGGCGGATGTCTATCCTGGCGCGCGCGTATTCGAAGCGGGGACCGGCTCAGGGGCTTTGACGATAGCCCTCTTGCGCGCCGTGGGCCCGCGTGGTTTGGTGGTGACCTACGAAGCCCGTGAAGATTTCGCGCGGACGGCGATAACGAACATTGAACGGTACATGGGCCCGGTGGCGAATCTCATCCCGCTTCGTCGGAACGCGTATGAGGGGATCAGTTTACTCAACGATGGTCTGCCCTTCGATCGTCTCGTCCTCGATCTTCCGGAACCCTGGCAGGTGGTACCACATGCCGCACAGGTCCTTCGTTCAGGCGGCATGTATTTGAGCTTTGTTCCTACCGTCCCTCAAGTGGTGCAGACGGTTGAGGCCCTTGAGCGAGCGACGGTCTTTGGTATGGTCGAAACATCTGAAACGCTGTTGAGGACCTGGTCGATTCAGGGACGCAGCGTACGGCCGGATCACCGAATGGTCGCCCATTCAGGCTTCATTACGGTAGCCAGGAAAATCGAATCTGGCTTGTGGCCCGCAGCTCACGCTGTTGAGTCTGTAGGTAAGGCTGCTGATGTTCACGAAGAACGAGAGGATCACGCTCGATGAATCGGTTGCGTGGGAAGGTCGCGGTCATCACAGGAGGCAACGCGGGTATCGGTGAAGCGATCGCGAAAGCCTTTGCGCGCGAAGGGGCATCGGTCGTGATCACGGGGAGACGGCAAGGGGAGCTGGACCGGGTCGTGAACGACATCGTGAAGGAGCAGGGCAAGGCCTTGGCCGTTGCCGGATCGGTCACAGATGAACCTCATGCCCAGGCGACGGTACGTCGGACTGTGCAGGAGTTCGGGCGGCTCGATATCCTCGTCAACAATGCCGGAGTAGGAGACTTTGGGAAACGCCTGCATGAGATCGATGATGCGACCTGGGCGCAGGTCCTCGACGTCAACCTGACCGGGGTGTTGCGCATGACGCGAGCCGTTCTGGCGCAGATGTTGAAACAGGGGATGGGAGCGATTGTCAACATCTCTTCCATTGCGAGCCTGATCGGGATTCCCACATTGCCCGCCTATGCCGCCTCCAAAGGGGGCCTTGATGCCTTGACCAGAGCCCTCGCGATCGACTATGCCAAGGAGGGTATTCGCTGCAACGTTGTGAATCCAGGGCTCATCGATACGCCAATGGCCGCTCCGCTGATGAGCAACCCCGAACAACTGGACCCCATTCTCTCGCACTATCCTATCCGCCGAGCCGGGAAACCAGAAGAGGTGGCCAATATGGTTCTCTATCTAGCCTCCGATGAGGCAGCCTGGGTCACAGGCGGGACATTTCCTATCGATGGAGGGATGACCATCTCGTGAGCAGGCGTCCCTGCGAATGGTGAAGGTCACCGCCGGTCGATGGGTGCCTCTCAGTTGGTCCGAAGACGAAACAGCAATTGTGACTTCTCGAACCTATGGACATCAACGCACATACTCAGTTCTGCGGCATCATCGGCAATCCGGTCGAGCACTCGCTCTCACCCGCGATTCACAATGCCGCGTTTCAGAAACTCGGGCTGAACTTCGTGTATCTGGCGTTCCACGTGGACGCGATCGGCGATGCGATCAAGGGTCTTCGCGCCCTCGGCAACTTTCGTGGCGCCAGCGTGACCATCCCTCACAAGGTGGCGGCCGTTCCGTTTCTTGACTCTATCGAGCCGACAGCACGTCATATCGGCGCGATCAACACTATTGTGGCTGCAGGCGGAACCCTCACAGGGTACAACACCGATGCGACCGGCGCCTTGCGCGCGCTTCGTGAGGGTGGTGTGGCCTTGAACGGGCGTCAAGTAATCATGCTGGGGTCCGGAGGCGCTGCGCGCGCGATTGCCTTCGCGCTCGGGACAGAGGCTGGGATCGATCGCTTGACCATACTAGGGATCGATGACCAGGAACGCACAACCTTGGCCCGAGATCTCCAGTCGAAGACAGGGATGACCGTGCAGGAATCGCCTCTTGATGAGGGTGCGTTGCGAAAGATTCTGCCGGATACTCATGTGCTGATTCATTGCACACCGATAGGCATGTCACCCAAAGTGCACGATACCTCTGTGCCAGCGACGCTGCTCCATGCGGGACTGACGGTCATGGATATCGTCTACAACCCTCGGGACACCCGGTTGCTGAAGGATGCCAAGGTGGCAGGCTGTCGCACGATTTCCGGGCTCGAGATGTTTCTTCATCAAGCCACGGTGCAGTTTGAGCTCTGGACCAATCAGGCTGCTCCAGCCGACGTCATGCGCGCCGTCCTGGAATCTCGCTTCTCATGAACATCGTTCTGATCGGCTATCGGGGGACCGGTAAGAGTACGGTGGGCAGGCTGCTTGCGGCGCGATTGGGACGAGAGCTCGTGTCCACTGATGCGGAGATTGTTAAGCGTGCGCAACGTACGATTCCGGAGATTGTCGCTCAACAGGGATGGGACTACTTTCGCGATCTGGAGTCCAATATCTGCAGGGAACTCGCCAGCCGTGACCACCTCGTAATCGATACCGGTGGTGGGGCCGTACTTCGCGCGCAGAATGTCGAGGCGTTGAAAAAAGATGGGACCATGTTTTGGCTGACGGCCTCTGTCGAGACGATCGCTAAACGAATCGGTGGTGACAATCAGCGCCCTTCGTTGACGGGGACCAAGTCGTTCGTCGATGAAATTCAGGACGTGTTGCGGGAGCGGACGCCGAAATATCAAGCGGCCGCCGATCACATCATCGTAACCGACGATCGATCAATCAATCAGCTGGTTGAGACCCTACTCACGCTCGTGTGAGCGTGCTCGATTATTATCCCTGTCACGTCAGGATGAGCCTATGCCGTCGCCCCGTCCTTGACAAGATCTCCTTCGAAGTGTTTGAAATAGCCGGGCGCGCCCGTAGCTCAATTGGATAGAGCATCGGACTTCGGATCCGAGGGTTGGGGGTTCAAGTCCCTCCGGGCGCACCACTCCATCCGCTGAAGCCTCAGGATGGAATCATTGAAGTATCAGTAGCTTATAACTGATCTGTCTGGCTCTTTCGAGCGGGTCATCCCCCCACCAAAGCTGCATAGATTTCTCGTGTCTCCCGCAGTATTTTTACATCCAGAAGCAGGATCCATGGGGTGTCTGAATGGTGCTATGCTATAGGCAGGATCGTGCGAGACTTTCTAGCGGGAGGTTTCTCGGGCGTACACAGCGGCAGGCCTGGACAAGGCACTGCCCCTGCTGTGGGCGCTGGTTGACGAAGCAGGATCCCACGGCACCCTGGGTCTGTTCTTGCGGATGACTGAGTGAATAAGAGCACATCCACCAAGAGGAGGGGCCTATCATGAATCATGTAGTCCTCCATGATGTCCGGGCTGGTTTTTTTCTGATGGTGAGCTTGGCCATGTTGGCCTTCATTTGTGCTGTGGCCGCGTTAAGTACCGTGATGCGTCCGGCTCGGTGGGCCGATCGCAAGCCGGCCCAATTCTAAACTGTTTCCTTTCTGATCCACTCTTTCGCGGTTGGTAACAGAGGGATACCGCTTCCTCACCTACCGCGTCATCCTCAAGAGCCATCTCCAACGGCCTGACAATTCAAGGAAAATGGCTACGGGTCGCGGGTGAGCCCCACCTTTTTATTCAGGTGCTATATTTGATCTACACAGGCGAAATGTTATTCCAAATAATGGGGGAACAATCATGATCGGAAGTCCAATGAAAATAGGTGTCGTGGCAGCGATGGGGCTTGTCCTGTTAGTTGGTCAGGGCTGTAGCATGAAATGGCTGCAGTCCGATGGAGAGACGGGAGCAGGGTCTGCGCAAAAAGGTGGTTCAGGGGGAGGGTTAAGTGGTTTCTCTCAGAATCCCTCGGAAGAGCGTTTGGGGAAGGGCGGCGATATCGCATCGCTTTCCTCCTCTGGGATGAGCGCCCGTCAGCGTGCGGAGATAACCAAAGAGGAAAAAGCGGCCATCGAAGCTGGCTTGAAGGACGTGTTCTTTGGATATGATCAGTGGAGCCTTTCAGATACCGGAATGGAGGCATTGAACCTCGACGCGCAGTGGCTGAAGGACCATCCTGGAGCGGTGATGAAGGTCGAGGGTCATTGTGACGAACGGGGCACGGCCGACTACAACATCGTGTTGGGGGATAAGCGAGCCAAGGCTGCTCGCAGCTATCTGATCGAGTCGGGTGTGGGCCCCAAGCAGGTGGCGATCGTGTCGTACGGTAAGGCGCGCCCTTTCTGCACTGACCCTGCCGAATCCTGCTATCAGCAGAATCGTCGTGGGCACGTACTATTGAATGTGAAGAAGTAACCTAGCGACTCACGGCCTCCAAGGAACCCCGGCGCCTCTCAATATGACGAGCCCGGGGTACATTGTTTGATTGGGATGAAGTAGGCATGGCCCTCGTAAAAAATCAGCGGGATTCGAGTATGAGGCATCCTCAGCCTCGCATGATCAAAGAGGAGCTTCCAATGGAGAAGCGTCAACAGCCACGTTTTACATCACAGTTCAGAAGCACATTTTCGGGTGGACAGCGAGAAGGCCAAGGTCGGACGCTGGACCTCTCTGCTGGCGGCTGTAAGATCGAAACGGACTTTCCGGTTGTCGTGGGGGCGTCGTTTGAGTGCCGCATCTATATCCCTGGGCTTGACTGGCCTTTGCGGATCGACGAAGCCCAAGTCCGCTGGGTCAAGGCCAATACATTTGGTATCCAGTTCACGAAGATTCAGCCCGATGAGGAGGCAAAACTCAAGCGGGTTATTGCTAGTTTCAACGAAGAACTTAAGGCATAGCCTTTCTCATTCCTCCCCTTTCTCCTTCAGACTCAGATGGTTTGGAAGCCCCGCCTACATCTTAGGTGTGAGGAGCCTGCGCTCGTTCACGGAATTGTTCGCGGCCTCATGGCGTCTATGGTATAAGGCAGTGCTAGAATCCGAAGAAAGTGAAACCTTCCCGACTCATTCTTAGACCATGTAATCAGAGATCTGCATTATGGGGCAAACCGTGTCTCCAGCACAGGCTGGATTCAGTATTGCAACCGTAGCCGGCGGGTGCTTTTGGTGCCTCGAAGCAGTCTATGATCAGATGAAAGGTGTGGTAGCGGTCGAGTCCGGTTACATGGGTGGTCAGGTAGATCATCCGACGTACGAAGCCGTGTGTAGCGGCAGGACTGGTCACGCAGAAGCAGTACGTATCACGTTCGATCCCACCGTCGTCAGCTATCGCGAGTTGCTTGAAGTGCTGTTTATCATCCACGATCCTACGACTCTCAATCGGCAGGGGCACGATGTCGGGACTCAATACCGGTCGGCAGTTTTCTATCATGCACCCGAACAGAAGCAGATTGCCGAGGAGGTGATCGCAGCCGTGACGAAAGAGAAGCTCTATGTCAATTCGATCGTGACGGAAATCACTCCTGCCGGGACCTGGTACGAAGCCGAGCCCTATCACCAAGAATATCTTGCGCGGAATCCCTTTCAGGGATACTGCACAGCCGTCGTCGGGCCGAAAGTGGTCAAGTTTCGCAAGCAATTTGCCTCGAAGTTGAAGACGTAGCCTTGCCTTGTGTTGTTCGATGCGTCCCGAACAATTCGTCAATAATGGGGTCTATCCTTCGATGAGAAGGTACGTGAGATCAGGATGTATGGGATGGCGGGTGCTCGCAACGGTTCCAGGCCGCACGATGTGGGCGGTCCTGAATCCTGTCAACGAAGCAGCATCTAGTTCACGTTCAGTGTCCGACAGAAAGAGAATGTGAAGGGGCGGCAGACCGATCTGCTTGCTGATCGTGCGGTAGCTGGACGCTGTCTTCTTCTCGCCAACACTGGTATCGAAAAAGTGCTCAAACAACGATGTCACATCTCCGGCGTTGGTGTGCGCGAAGAGGAGCCGCTGTGCCTGTTCCGAACCAGACGAGTAAATTCCTAGGCGAATGCCGCGCGCCCGCCATTGCGTTAATGCCGGCAGGACATCGCCATACAGTTCCGGCACAAACGCCCGCTGTCGATATCCCTCATCCCAGATCATTCCTTGCAGCGCCTTGAGGGCGGCCAGTTTTCGGTCCTGATCGATCCAGCCAGTCAGCATGACGGGCAGCTCCTCGTACGCAGGGCGCGTACCTGTTTCGTGCTCAATGGCATCCTGACATATTGCGGTCCATCGGAGCACATCAGGGTCGTGCCGACGCTCCTGGAGGAAGGACGGGAGACGGTGTTTTGCGAACGGGAAGAGGACCTCGCGGACAAAGGCTACCGAAATGACGGTGCCTTCGATGTCCATGAGGACATATCGGACCATGCGGCGGTTACCAGCGATACCTTTGATCGATTCCGGAATTCGTATAGTGTGGGACCCAGCCAGCTTGATCGGTGAAGATACGAATCGCTCGTACCTTCGGGGGGTGGCCTAAGTCGAACCAGTGCTTTGTGTTGGCCGGGACAGAAATGAGATCGCTTTGCTCGCACAGCAGTGCGAAGACTTCATCGTCGCACCCTTCCTTGTGAAACCAAAAAAGGCCTTGGCCTTCAACAAAGACACGCACTTCATCCTCGCTGTGAGTGTGCTCCCGGATGAATTTTTCACGAATCCCTTCCAGATTCGGCGTGTGTCCATCCACTCGTATCACATCCGCCGTCTGGTACCCGCCTTTTTCCATGAGGGGCTTGAGCAGGTAGTCGTAGGCGGCGAGGACCTCCTCATTCGTGGCTCCGGAAGGCAGGTCTCTGTCCGCAGACCATCGTGCATGGACGATGCCTCGCGTGTCGAGGAATTCCCGCACGGCCGATGGATCTCGTAGGGTCACGTTCTTATCCGGTATTCGCAGAGTGGCCATGCAGTGTCACCTCTCGTTGGCATTGGAGAAGATATTCGAAGACCTCGAGATGTCGTTTCGCCTCGGGTACATCCTTGCCCCACGCATAGAGGCCGTGTCCTGCCAGTAAAAATCCATAGCAGGACCGCTCCATCGAAAGGGACCGTTCCACGCGCGTCGACAATACCTGCATATCCTGTAAGTTCGGAAAGACCGGCAAGGAGATTTCTACTTCGTGGGTATCGATGCCGCTCAACCCTTTCAGCAGTTCCCACCCAGAGAGCAGTACTCGTCCTTCATCGCGAGCCAGCTGCGAGACCAACGCTGCTGGGAGCGAGTGTGTGTGAAGCACGGCTCCGGCTTTCATCGTGCGATAGAGGAGCAAATGGAGGGGGGTTTCGGCTGAAGGTTTCAGTCCATCTGCATCAATAGGCCTGCCATGTTGGTCGACGGCGAGGATGTGCTCGACCTCAATCGTGCCTTTGTCCACTCCTGAACTCGTAATCGCGCAATATGCAGGGGCGGCGGCGCCTGGCAACCGCACACTATAGTTTGTGCTCGTGGCAGGAGCCCAGCCCATACGAGACGCCCATCGGGCTGTCTGGACCAGTTGTTCAGCGACCATCTTGAAATCATGATCGTGCGTCATGGACCACAACCTGTCGGCAAAAGTTGGAAGCCTTGTATAGCGAATTCCGGAGTTCAAAGCAATGGTGGACTCGTCAGGGGTTGCACGATTATGGGGCCGATATCCGGGCACTCGTCAGATGTCGTTGATCTCGTTCCATTCGGTAGAGTTGAGAAGCTCATGAGAGTGGGGCAGGGTCTTGATCCAACCAGGCGTCTTCCTGCCCCTCCGCCTGATCGGATGCGCGCAGACCCACGAAGTCGAATAGTCGTCGGTCCAAGAGAAGCGGCGGCGTCACGTTCGACAGGGCGGCGAACATACTGTCTGTACAGCCAGGCGATCGGCGCTCCCATTCGCGTAAAAATTCCTTCACCTGTTTTCGCTTGAGATCCTCTTGTGAGCCACAGAGATCGCAGGGAATAATGGGAAACGCGCGGAGTTCCGCACACCGAGCGAGATCGCTCTCCCGCACGGCGGACAGCGGGCGAATGACCATATGTCGGCCATCTTTCGAGCATAGTTTCGGAGGCATCGTCTTGAGCTTGCCTGTATAGAACAAGTTGAGGAACAGGGTCTCAACAATGTCATCACGGTGGTGACCCAGTGCAATCTTGGTCGCACCCAATTCCGTGGCAACGCGGTATAGATGGCCACGACGGAGTCGGGAACAGAGCGAACAGGTGGTCTGCCCGTCAGGGATGAGTCGCTTGACGATTGAGTAGGTGTCTCGTTCCTCGATATGGAATGGCACTCCGATATGTGAAAGATAGTCGGGAAGTACATCGGCAGGAAACCCGGGCTGCTTTTGGTCCAAGTTCACCGCGACAAGGTCAAAGTGAATCGGCGCACGCTGTTGCAAGACCAGCAATAAGTCGAGCAGGGCATAGCTGTCTTTCCCGCCTGATAGGCAGACCATGATCTTGTCGCCATCGTTGATGAGACCATACTCGCCAATGGTTTTCCCGACGAGGCGAAGCAGCTTGGTTTGCAGCTGTTCCGTGGCTTCGTCCAGTTTTAAGTATGGGCGTGAGGGGCTTGCTGAATGCGACATGGGTTGGCATTCTACGTGTCAGGCACGCGGCTGTCGATCTTCAACCGGGGGCATCATGGGGAAGGATGAAAACCGCTCCGGCGGGAAACTTCAGTCAGTGCTGTTCGTGTGCACGGGGAACATCTTTATGAGTGTGACGGCAGAATACGCACTCAGGCGAGACTCTTCGCCAGCACGTCCTGCGTCGTCAGCTCGGCCGGGATCGATGCCAAGCCTCAGTCGGTGCATGACTGGGTCCAGACTCGATTACGTGAGAGGGGAGCTAATCCTACCACACACGTCCAACGACAAATCACCAGGAACCTAGTCGAGGCTGCCGACCTTGTCATTGCGATGGGGCGAGACCACCAAGTCTTCATTCGGGAACAATTTGGACGTGACGTTCCCCTGTTTAATCAGGTCTGTCTTGCCCACGATCAGCCGATTCTTGATCTGCACGAAGTGATGCCGGACTGGGAGACCGATCCTGAGCAGGCGCGCGCCTATGTGTGGTCGGTGATCGACATCATCTGGACCACGGCACCAGTCCTTCTTTCTCGCCTCCGTTAGCTCGGCTTTGCGGCGCATGCTGCCTGTGCCGGTTCATTCTTGGACTCGATCGGACATTTTTTCTCCACTTCTATGGGCGGCAGTTGACGGATAGACTCCTAAATCGTGGCAGTGTTGAGGCTCGTGCTATAATTTCACAGCACCTCTTGCAGGTTGACAGGGCGGAACATGGCATCGATGCAACGATCACAGACTCAGGGCATGACCGCGTCTGACAGTCAGGATCACGAGCTGGAATGGGCCTCATGGTCCAACGAACAGCTCTTGAACCTCCCCATGAGCAACCTCGGCGTCACCCTCGACGGGGCCTTCCTGTCCACCCAGATCCAGCAACTCTACGCAGAACTTGAAGCCAGACAGCTCCGCTTCCGTCCCCATGTGTGGGTGTCCAACGAATGGTTTACGCCGGATGGAGTGCCTGGGATTGCCGTGCCGTTTTATCTGGCCCATCCCCGCCTCGCGAAACTGGAACTGGACCAAATGCTCGAGGTCGAGGGCGGGACACCGGAATGGTGCATGCGAATATTGCGGCATGAGGCTGGGCACGCCATTGAAAATGCCTATCGCCTCCGACGTCTCCGTCGTCGGCAACACGTCTTTGGTCGCTCGTCCGATCCCTATCCCAAATATTACAGCCCCAGGCCCTATAGTCGAAGCTTCGTGCGTCATCTCGATGTCTGGTATGCCCAAAGCCATCCTGATGAGGACTTTGCGGAAACCTTCGCCGTCTGGCTCACGCCCGATTCGACTTGGGCCGACCGCTACAAGGGATGGCCGGTGCTCAAGAAGCTGCAGTATGTCGACGGGTTGATGAAAGGGCTGGTTGATGTTCCGCCCAAGGTGGTCACGCGTGAGGAGATCGATCCGCTGTCCGAGCTGAAGAAGACACTGCGCGAGCACTATGAGCGAAAGCGCAAACACTATGGGACTGAACAACCGTCATTTTACGATCCAGACTTGAAGCGACTGTTTTCCGACGCCCCTGCCTATGCGGATAAACTGAGCGCCGCCACGTTCTTGAACCGCTTCCGAAAAGAGGTGCGCCGCAAGGTTGCTGCCTGGACCGGCGAGTATCAATATACGATCGATCAGGTCTTGGAGGACATGATTGAGCGCTGCCGTCAGCTCCATTTGCGACTGCCGCTCGCGGAAGAGCAGGCGAAGTTGGATTTCACGATTTTGCTGACCGTCCACACGATGACCTACTTGCGTAGCGGGCGGCATAAGGTGGCGGTATGAAACGGCTTCGTATCCTCGTCTTGATGCACAAAGATCTGGTGCCGCCTGATCTCCTCAACGGACAGGACGTGACAGCAGCCGAGTGGAAGACGGAATACGATGTGGTCTCCACGCTCCGCAAGCTCGGGCATGACGTCACGCCGCTGGGGGTCAAGAGTGATCTCGGGGTGCTGCGCTCGGCCATCGAAGACTGGAAGCCGCACATCGCCTTCAATCTGCTCGAAGAGTTCGACGGGGTGGCGGTGTACGACCAGAACGTCGTGTCGTATCTGGAACTGCTGCACGTGCCCTATACCGGCTGTAACCCGC
>Ga0247727_10015448_pt1 | contig 12518 bp, 9 predicted proteins | sample WisWelCaveWW1625_FD_202498 | JGI IMG/M metagenome (GOLD analysis project Ga0247727, IMG submission 202498) | Biofilm microbial communities from Wishing Well Cave, Virginia, United States - WW16-25 | ecosystem: Environmental > Aquatic > Deep subsurface > Groundwater > Cave microbial mat | place... | reverse complement strand
AAACCTTATGTATCCGGCATTCATTTCGCAAAAGGTATTTATATCATGCACGCAAGGCATATGCATGGTCAAATGGGAAGCCCGCGTCATAGGCATCGATGACGGACCGTTTGTGAAGCGCAAGGACAAGAAAGTCCTGCTGGTCGGAGTGGTCTATCGCGGAGGCAACTTCCCAGACGGAATCTTATCGGCTTCCGCCAGCGTTGACGGCACTGACTCGACAGAGAAAATCGCTGCCATGATAAACAAGAGCAGGTTCAGGCCTCAGTTGCAGGCGATTTTCCTGCACGGCGTTGCTGTTGGAGGTTTCAATGTCATTGACCTTGAACGATTGCACAAGTTAACGAAACGACCAGTCATCGTGGTTGTCAGGGATTATCCAGACTTCGAAAGGATTTTCAGCGCCCTGCGGATGCTCAAGAAGAAAAGAGCAATGCAGCTCATCAAGAAACTCCCTGCACCGACACGGGTAGGACAGGTCTATGTGCAATACATCGGCACAGACCTGGAAACAGTGAAAGACCTTCTCAAGGTCACCTGCACGCGCTCACTCATACCAGAACCTTTGCGCGTAGCACACCTGATAGCAGCAGGCATAGTCAAAGGAGAAAGCAGGGGAAGGGCTTAGTCAGGGAAAGCAGTGCCCATCCGTCTTGAGCGCTCGAGATTGTCCAGCGTGAACTTCTCCCACAAAGGGTCTTTCCTGCTGCTGTGCGCCTGCTGATAATGATTCTTCATCTCTCCAACACTCAACAACGCGATATTCGGGAACGGATTGATGATAACGCCTGGCTGATTCTGCATGTCAATACTGACAGGAACGACCTTGTCTGCCACACGATACAGCCCTGTCAGGCCCACCACATCATATTCCTTGATCACGTGATCTCCAGTCTCGCACCGCACTACCTCATGGCCACGCTGAAGCTCAAGCACAAGCTTATTGCCCCTCAGGACTGCGGCTGGCGAAGAGATGCTTGACCAGGGTGACTTCTGCAAGACCTGCTCCAAGAGCGAAGAATGTATCTGTGTCAGCTCGCTTTCTTCACCATCCCTGAGCGGCCCAGCAAAATAGACCGGTCGCTGATATGAAGCCCTGTTCATCGCAGAATCCAAGGCAGGGATCCCATCAACCAAGAGGTTGCACTGCGCGCCACGAACACGCGCCTCAGGCAGCCTGCTTGCCTCCTGCGAAGCGCAACCGCCAAGGAACAGCCCTGCAACTGCCGCAGGAAGATAGCCAAAGAGCAATCTGCGCCGTGTGATGCCTTCACTCATCTGCCAAAGAATCTGTAAGGCATATATAAAGATGCGGCAAGGATGTCATCACTGGACATCCAGACAGACCAGTCATAAACTATTTAAGGAAGCGATGTCAGTAATTCTTAATGAGGGGAGATGTGAGTGGGGAAGAACGGACAACTTGTCTTCAGAAGGGCGCCAGGCAATAACCTGCCAAAACTTATCTGCGACTTAGCAGCCAGCGGCATAATCCCTGCACTCGAAGAACTTGTCGCTAATTCCCACGATGCAGATGCACAGAATGTCAGTGTCACGTACGAGCCAAAAACAAGCACTTTGACAATCCAAGACGACGGACTTGGTATGGACGCGAAAGATCTTGAAGGATTTTACCGTCTTGGTGACAGTTACAAACAACAGCGTCCGGTCACGCCCAAAGGGAGGCGTTGCATCGGTAAGTACGGAATCGCGACCATCCTACTAGAGTATCTTGCAGATTCCTATGACCTTGAAACAATAAAGAAAGGCAGGCGCACAGTCATACATGAGGAATTTGATGGAACACTCACATCTGAAAAGAAGATTAAGGGTGTACCGAGCAAGGCACCAAAGGCGCTCATGGAACGAAAATCGTTCTACAGGATCTCAAATTCAAAGAAGGTGATGGCACGTTCTTGCTCGAGGACTTCATCCACCGCGTGCAGTGGGACATGCCAATACTGCCTGACTTCGAAATCACCATCAACGGCACCAAGATCGCATCCAAGCGCGTAGCCAGTGCAAAGGAATACAACCTCAATACACGAGGCAAGAACATGGGGCACGTGCATGGCACATTCTACGTCACGACGCGTCCATCTGAGGATGCTGGAGTGCACGTCTATGTAAATGGCAGAAGGATTGGCGATCCTAAGACGCTCTTGCACGGCAGCAAATTGCAGAATCGTATTGTCGGCATTGTCCAGGCCAATGAGCTCGAACCAGCGATCCTGTTTGATCGTGGGCGGTTCAAAGAGGATAATCCTGGTGTCAAAGAGGCCTACAAAGTGCTCAGGAAATTCATTGGCAGGATCGACACAGATATTCGCAAGGACATCAGGGACCGCCACTACAAAGTCGCGAAGCGCGAAGCAACCGAAGCCCTTTCTGAGGTAGTATCCATCTTGAAGAACAAGCTTGGGCAGTCATTGCGTGTGCAGGTGGGAGAGATCGCTGGCGATGATGTGGCAAGGTATAGCCCTTCAACAGGAATCACACTTAATGGCAAGCATCCGCAGTTCCGAGTTACCGATGAATTTGATGCAGGCGTGTACAGGGCGGCAGTATTCGATGCGATAATAGACGTCCTGACTGTGAGGCAAGTCGGTCAGAAAGCAAGTATCGCGCATTTCTTAGAGCGGAAGCAGAATATTGTGCAGCGCATCTACGAACAGTCAGGCACTGCCCAGCGCGTCCAGCGTGAAATCAGTGCCAAGGCCCCAGCAACACCTGCAGAACGCACTTTCAGCGATATCCGCATGTATGAGACTGCAGATATCGCAAACATGAGCGGACTGATGGACGGCACCATAAACCGCTTCCAAGAAGCAGGCGTATTGTATTTCAAAGGCGATAAGGCAAAAGGCGAGCAGATCAACGCAGTGCTGAAGGAAATTGATGGGTACACCCCGCTATTTGAGATCGTGCGCAAAGCTTTAGGTCCCACAAACATCACAAGCCTATATAGTACCGCGAGCAGAAAATTCAAGGAGGCATCTAGCGATGTGCCTTATCTAAAGGACATCGGAGATAAAAAACCCTGTATCCTAGTCAAGACAGAATTCGTCGATGGAGTAAAGAAGATTTTCAGCAAGCCACTTGGCAAAAAGAAGATTACTGATGCACTGCAAGCCGTTGCTGACAGGCAGCTCCCATTACAAGGCCTTGCGCAACATCTGGGCATCAGTATTGAGGAAACCCGAAAAATAATTGCCTATGCAGACTCAAATTCAATCCACATCGGGGAGAAGGACAATGGCGCAAAGACCTACAATTACTTCTACGTAGCGCAAGCATACCAGAGGATGAGGAAAGGGGAGAGACCAACCAGCACTCGCGAAGTTACTGCAGAACCCACTGGCAGCACAAGCCCAATGGAATTCGATTTTCGTGATATCGGGAAAGATTAAGAATAATACAGCTTCCCAGTCTCTTTCTGTTCCCTGTCGAGCCTTGAGCCAGGCTTGTTGATCCTCGGCCTTTTGCTTTCTTCGTCACGTCTTAGAGTCACGTCGATTTCCTTCAGGAAGGTGTTCATGCCTTCTTCCATGGCGAACGGGCCTTTTGCCTCACCAGACCTCGCTGGCGTGCCTGTGAAGACCATCAATTGGTCAGCGAGATAATCTATGAACAAGAGGTCGTGGTCGACAACGAGCACTGTTATTCCGCGCTGTTCTGCGAGTTCCTTTATCGCTTTTGCAACTGCTGCACGCTGTTCTGCATCAAGATATGCTGACGGTTCGTCAAGCAGGTAAAGCTCTGCGTCCTGCGAGAGGCAGTGCGCGATGGCAACTCGCTGCAACTCTCCGCCTGACAATGTATTTATCGGCTTGAGCAGCAATCGCTTGAGGTCCAAAGGACGGATAAGCTGAACTTCATACTTGACAACCGCATCTGCAAGGGCAGAACTCACCAGGTCAGTGGAACTTGAATCAAGATACTGCGGCTTGTATGCGACGCGTACAGGGGTTTCAACATTTCCTGCGTCTGGCTTGAGGACATCAGCAAGCATCTTGACAAAAGTCGTCTTTCCTATTCCATTCTCGCCAAGCACACCCACAACACTGTGCGCGTGCACTCCGCCTGCATCAACCTTCAAAGAGAACTTATCGAGCTTCTTGCTCATTGATTGCCAGCTTGTCAATTTATGCGCTAGCTGCTTTTTTCCTGGCGGACGGGCAAAGAATGTCAACTGATACTCCCTGAACCTGATGTTCTGCTCTTTCAGGAAGCCCTCGAGATAAGTGTTTATGGCGTTGCGCGTTGCCTTTGGCACAGAAACAATGCCGTACGTTCCTTCGTCGCCGAACATTATGTGGATAAGGTCAGTCATGTAGTCGAGAATTATCAGGTCGTGTTCGACGACCAGCACGCTGGTGTTCTCGTTTGCCAGTTCCTTGATGAACTGCGCGACCCTGATGCGCTGCTTGATGTCCAAGTATGACGACGGTTCGTCAAATATGTACAAGTCTGCCTTTTTCAGCACAGTCGCAGCGATCGCTACTCTCTGCATCTCGCCGCCTGATATTGTGGCGATGTCATTGTTCTGGATGTGCACGAGGTCAAGCGCCTTGACAACTTCGTCCATCTTGCCTGTTTCGTCCACCTTCTTAAGCAAGTCCCTGACTTTCCCTTTGCCTGATTTCTGCAGGATATCCACTTGCTGTGGCTTGTAACTTACCTTTATTTCGCCCTTGGCTAACCGTTCGAAGAACAACTGTGACTCTGTGCCCTTGAAGTATTCGAGCAATTCACGCAATGAAGCATCCTTTTCCTTGCCGAGATTAGGCTTGAGAATGCCAGCAAGAATCTTTATCGCAGTTGATTTACCGATGCCATTCCTTCCAAGTATGCCGACAACCTTGCCGAAAGCAGGAGTCGGAAGATTATACAAGTGGAAGCCATTGACTCCATACTGGTGCACTGGCTGCTTTGTCAATTCTTCTGGAAGATTTATGATGCTGATCGCGCCAAAAGGACAGCAATTCTGGCAAATACTGCAGGCATCTGAGGTCAGTTCTGGATTTATCTTGATCTTCTGGTCGACAGGGTCAACAGTAATGCATTCAAGCCCCTGCCTGTTCATCGGGCACATGCGCATGCACAAGTAACCGCCGCAACCCTTAGGATTGCACCGCTCCTTGTGCACAATAGCTATTCTTGGCATGCGTCTGTCGAGAAAGGTGACATTTATAAATGCTTGTGGTGCACAATAAAGCATGAAATGCGAGCTGTGCAAGAAAGCCATCGAGCAGACCTTCCTAGGCAAGATTCTGGGCACTTATGTGAAAGACTCAAAGGGAAAACCGCACACTGTCTGTTTTGAATGCCAGAAGAAGCTGAGGACAAAAGAAAAGATTCTTGAACAGCTTAAGTGATAGCCTCCGTAGCTTAGTAGCTAGCCTTTAAGAAAGGCTAGGATCCAAAACACTCAAGTGGGGCACAAGGCCTCACGACGTACAGCTCTTGCTCACGCACCTGCTGTTCATATTCGCCTCCGTAGCTTAGTAGGGGAGCAGCTGCCTCGTAAGCAGCAGGTCGCGAGTGCAACTCTCGCCGGAGGCTTTAAAATAGTAGATTTTAAATGCCAAGCGAGTGCTCTGCACTCGCGAGGCTTGTATGTGTTTCACACCGTTTTGGTCAAGCATCGCAACTGACCGAAAACTAATTAATCACCTGCCTTTCTGACAAACGCAAATGGCACTTGACAAGAAGACAATAATGGGGTTGTTCATCGCAGCAATAATGATACTCAGCGTAATGGGGTTCGCGCTGACATTCTCAGAGCCTGTGGAAAGGCTCGAGTACAATGATTACAAGTTCGTGCGCACAAGCCAGGGATTGCGTACCACGATCAATGATATCCACGTGTACTTCGTGTATTTTGCCCGCGATGTCGCAGACATCCCCTTTGATGAGGGCGCAAAGGTCGCGCTTGACGGCGCACGCGTAATCTGGTTCGCCTATGACCCGAATGATATCGAAGCGAGCGCTATCGCTGATGCCTTGTACAGGATGGAAGACGTCCTTGGCACAGCGAGCGATCAATATGTGCAACGCGCGCTCCTGGACAACACAGGATACGCCCTGCCGCAGGTCAGCTGCATCAATGCCACTGCCGCTGTGCCGGTGCTCATACTGCAGTCAGGCAATGAGACAAAGATAGAGCACAAGAACGGCTGCATCACAGCGACCGCAGACAGGGCCCAAGCAGTATACCAGGTCAGCGATAGAATATTATACCAGGCACTCGGAGTGATGAAGTGATGCCAGAGAAGCACGAACTGCACGAGCCCATCCATCCGTTCAAGGCATTCCTGATAACAGTCGGAATACTATTGCTCATCCTGTTCGTCATCTACCTGACAAAATTCCTCTACAGGCCGAGCGAACAATCGCGGCTCATCTACAACAACTTCGAATTCGTCAAGACCGGCGGAGCCTGGAAGACGCAGTGGCAGAAAGACGGACAATTGTATGACGTGACGCTCCGCTACAGCCCGAAGGAAGTCGAGGGCGTTAGGGTCAGCGGAGGACTTAATGAGACATTCAAGCGTCAGCCATTCTACCTCACATTCGATCCTGAGCAGAATGAATCAGATTACAAATACCTGGCATTGGGAGTGGCAGAGTTAGGGCTCAATGTCGTCCGAGGCCTGGGCGGCCAGATAATGAGCGCCTGCACGCAGAACCTGACAATAGGCTGCGTAGACAGGCCTATCGTGACGTGCGATGACGACGACAAGGCAGTGGTCTATTTCCGCATCACAGACGAACCAAGGGTGCGGCTTGAAGGCAACTGCCTGACAATCGAAGGCAAAGAGCTCGGGCTGATAAACGCGACTGACCGCGTGCTATACCACTTCTATGGAATCATGCCTTAGATTTATATAGAATAATCGCTTCTGTCGCATCATGCACGTCGTCTTCTGTCCGCAGCAGCTGGACGGCATCGCCGCAGCAGCCATCCTCTTACGCGCAGCCAGGCTCAGGAATGCAGACGCGCGTTTCGGAGGCCTTCTCAATTTCGAGAACGCGGCAGAACAGTTCTCATCGATGACAAAGCACAGCGGCGATCTGCTGTTCATCGTCGACTTCCTGCCTGACAATCTGGAATCGCTCAAGGGACAGCTGGACTCGATAATCGTGCTCAACCGTATAGCTTACTGGAACAGCCATCACCCGCACGACGAGAAGACAGAAGAACTGCTAAGGCGGTACGCGCACACAGTCGATCTCTCGGGACCATTGCATCACGGAACTTTGCCAAAGGAGAAGCTCTGCGCAGCAGAGCTTGCCCGGCGCAGATTCCTTCCGAACGACAACGTGGCAAAAGAGCTCGCGTCAATGGCGCACGACATAGAATTCTGGGAGCGCACAGATAAGCGCGCAGCACAGCTCGCTGACCTGATCGCTTTTGGAATCGAACCAAAGGAACTTGCCGAGAATCTCAGCAAAGGGGTATTCTGGAGCGAGCGTTATGAACAACTCAGACAAGAATATCTTGTGAAAAAGCAGCATGCATTGCAGGACATCATCAAGCATCTTGTAGTCAAGAATATCCTCAACCAAAGATTCGGCTTCACGCTAGCGCCAACCCTGTTGCCATCGGCTGACGCAGGGCAGCACATACTTGACAATCACGCTGGCGTTGACGTGTCTGTCGTACTGTATCGCAATGGCCGGGTCAGCTTCAGGAAGCGCGACGCCTGCCAGATGAATCTTGCAGACATCGCGAAGCTATTCGGTGGCGGAGGGCACAGTTATGCAGCAGGAGCAAGACTCAACCAATTCCAAAGCATAACGCGCGAGAACTTTGATAGCGTATTGTTCGCCTTGGATCAGCGCTTGAAAGAGCACTTGCTTTCGTAATGTTTTAATAGGCACCCTGCTCGCAACCGTTCATGGTCATCTCTGTACGCGAACTATTTGACATCGTCATAATGACGCTCGCGGTCGGTTATATCTTCATGGATATGTTCCGCGCACGGCATATACTGCTGCGACCTGGATTTGACTGGAAGACGCTATGGTTTGCCTGCTTGGTCACGGCTCCAGCGTTGATTGCCCACGAGCTGGCACACAAGTTCACTGCATTGCTCGCAGGGCTCCAGGCAGTCTTCCACGCAGCATACCTCTGGCTGGGCATCGGAGTGATGCTCAAGCTGATGCACGCTCCGTTCATCTTTTTCGTTCCTGGCTATGTATCTATAGGTTGTGCCTCGTTGCCTTGCGACCCGTCGCCGCTGACCCTCGCAGCAGTCGCGTTCGCAGGACCTGCGCTGAATCTCGTGCTATGGTTTATCGGATGGTTCGTTACAAAGTACCGTTATGTGCGCAGCAAGAAGTGGTTCTTGTTCTGGTATGTCACGCAGCGCATAAACCTCTTCCTGTTCATCCTCAATATGCTGCCGATCCCTGGCTTTGACGGCTTCAAGGTATACGCAGGCATCTGGCAGGCGATAGCGTAATATCTTTTGCAGACGCTAAAAACATTTAAACAACCAGCGAACTGTTCAATCACCGGATGACAAAATTCATTGTTGTCACAGGCGGAGTTCTTTCAGGTCTCGGAAAAGGCACAGCCACCGCTGCCATCGGACGGCTCCTGAGGAACGGCGGCAAGATACTTCCGATAAAGTGCGACGGCTATCTCAATGTCGACCCTGGCACGATGAACCCGATTGAGCACGGCGAAGTCTTTGTCCTTGATGACGGCGGCGAAGTCGACATGGACTTCGGCCACTATGAGCGATTCCTGGGAATCAAGTGCAAGTCCTCCTGGAACCTCACATCAGGCAAGATATTCAACCGCGTCATATCCAAGGAACGCAAAGGGCAGTATTTGGGAAAGACGATACAGATATTCCCGCATGTCATCAACGAGGTAAAGGAATGGATATTCTCGCTTGTCGAACAAGAGAAGCCTGAACTCGTGCTCATAGAGATAGGGGGCACTGTGGGAGACATCGAGAACAGCTGGTTTGTCGAGGCAGCAAGACAGCTGAAGAAAGACGTCGGACACGAAAACATAGCATATGTCCACCTGACATATGTCCCGTTCCTTCACTCAGTCGGAGAGCCCAAGACAAAAGCCGCTCAGCGAGACCTTGACCTGCTCAGGGAGAAAGGCATCACCCCTGACATCGTGATCTGCCGCAGCAAGGACCCGCTGCCCCAGAACGCGAAGGAGAAGATAGCGATGTTCGGCGACCTGGAACCATCCCAAGTGATAAGCGGCAGGGATATAGACAGCATCTATGAGATTCCGCTCATTTTCCTCAAGGAAAGGATGCTGGACATCCTCAATAAGAAGCTCGGGTTGACCCACACGCCCAACCTGATCGAATGGGAATCGCTCGTGCAGAGGATCAAGCATCCAGAGCACCAGGTGACGATCGCTGTCTGCGGCAAATACACCGCCCTCAAGGACTCTTATGCGAGCATCGCAGAGGCATTTGTCCACGCAGGGGCTCACAATGACACGAAAGTCAACCTGAAATGGATTGAGACCAGCGATATCGAGAGCGGCAAGATAACGGTCGATGAGGCATTGGCTGGCGTGAACGGCGTGCTGGTCCCAGGAGGATTCGGCTCGCGAGGAGTCGAAGGAAAGATCGCGGTCATCAAAGCCGCGCGCGAGAACAACATCCCATATCTCGGCATCTGTTATGGCTTGCAGCTCGCAGTCGTCGAATTCGCCCGCAATGTATGCAAGTTCGCAGGAGCGCACACCACAGAGATAGACCCGCAAACCCCTCATCCTGTGATAGACCTGCTGCCAGAGCAGAAGGATGTCACAAACATGGGCGGCACGATGAGGCTGGGAGCGCAGAAGGCAATGCTGGAAAACGGCAGCCTGATAGCACAATTATATGATGCCAAGGAAGCCTGGGAACGCCATAGGCACAGATTCGAGGTGAATCCAGAATACCACGACAGGCTCAAGGTGAACGGGATGCGGCTGAGCGGCATCTCTGAGAACGGACGGCTCGCAGAGTTCATTGAGATACCGAGCCATCCTTATTTTGTCGCCACACAGGCGCACAACGAGCTCACGTCAAGGCTTGAGAGACCAAACCCCTTGTTCTATGGAATGGTGAAGGCGGCCCTGGCGCACAGCCTACGCAAGCAAGGTTGAGCTAAGCTCAGCAGGCTTGCGAGAGCCTCGCTCTTCGCAAGGTTTAAAAACAGACCGCGTTCTTTCATCGTCGGTGAAAATAGTGGGTCTTAAGGAAACGTTCCTTGGCATATACGACCGGCATTACAAGAAGCTGCTAGCCCTGAGCTTCATAATCCTGCTGGCGAGCATCGGCTTCCTGGTCTTCACAAAGGCCCAGACAGGTGAGTTCTTCCAGAAAGGGGTTTCGCTCAAAGGAGGCCTGACACTCACAATCCCTGCTGATGGCATCGAAATAGACAGCCTTGAAGCAGCACTGGCAGGACAATTCCCTGAAGCAGACGTCTCGGTCAGGGCGATCACTGAAGCAGGAGAGCTGAAGGCGCTGATAGTTGAGGCGTCAGACATCACAGAAGACAAGCTTGTCGAGGCGCTCCAATCCAGGGGGCTTCGGATGGAGCAAGGCAAATATTCTGTCGAAGTCATGGGTTCTTCGTTGGGCCAGAGCTTCTACCGCCAGACCATCATCGCAGTCATCCTGTCATTTGTCTTCATGTCCATAGTCGTCTTCATCACATTCCGCTCGCCATTGCCAAGCTTGTTCATCATCCTGGCAGCAGCGTCTGAGATAATCAGCACGGTCGCTGTCATCAACCTGCTCGGTGTCAAGATATCGACAGCAGGCGTAGCGGCATTCCTGATGATAATCGGTTATTCTGTGGACACCAATATCCTGCTCACCGTAAAAGTGCTGAAACACAAGGATAGCACAGTGTTCGAGCGTACCGTAGCGACAATGCGCACAGGGGTGCTCATGTCATTGACTGCCTTCGCGGCGACGATGGTCGGCTATGTCTTTATCCAGTCAGATGCAGTCAAGCAGATAATGCTCATCATCTCGATCGGGCTGCTATTTGACATCATATACACATGGCTGCAGAACGCAGGCATCCTGCGCCTGTATTTCGAGCGAAAGCACAAGCATGCAGAAGGTGGTGAGCAAAATGGGTAAGGTCAAGAAGCTGCTCACAAACCTCCGCATCATAATCTTCCTTGTCCTTGTCCTGTTCATGCTGTTCGCCATCAGGCCAGAACCGTGGAACGAAGGCGTGATGATAAAGAACGTGATGAAGAACAGCTCTGCGGCACTGGCAGGCATACAGAATCCAAAGCCAAACGCCCAGCCCTTGACCAGGGAGGTCATACTCTCGATAAACAACAAACCAGTGACGGTCGTGCAGGACTATTATGCGATAATCAAGACCTTGAGGATAAACCAGACAATACAGGTCAAGACCAACAAGGGATTGTACAAGCTCACTACCCGCGAGGCATTCGAAGAAGTCAGCCTGAACAAGACAGAGGAAATCACTGTCTATGACATTGTCGAGGCCAATGAGACAGTGAACGGCACTGTGATGCTCGTCAACAAGACAGTGCCAAGGAAAACGCTCAAGGAAATGACCAAGCTCGTGTCAAAAGGAATGGAAGATATCGGGCTCAGGGTGGACAATGCGCCCAAATCCAACCTGCGCAAAGGGCTTGACCTCCAAGGAGGAACACGGGTGCTTCTCAAGCCAGCAGAACCAATAGGCGAAGACACGCTCAACCTGATGATAGACAGCCTCAAGGAGCGCCTGAATGTCTATGGGGTGAGCGACATAGTCATCGTGCCTGTGCAGGACAAGCCGAGCTTCCTGGGCGAACCGGACAGGTTCATCCTTGTGGAGATAGCCGGCGCGACAGAAGAAGAAGTCAAGGAATTGCTCGCACGCCAGGGCAAATTCGAGGCGACAATCGGCAACACGACCGTGTTCCGCGGCGGCCAGGACATCACTTATGTCTGCCGCACAGCAGAATGCTCAGGCATAGACCCGAACAGGGGATGCGACGCAGTGCAAGGAGGCCAGGTCTGCGGATTCATGTTCAGCATCTCGCTGAGCCCAGAGGCAGCGCAGCGGCAGGCAGATGCCACAAGGAACCTCAAGGTCATCACAGAACAGACGAACCGGTATCTCGAGGTCCCTCTCAAGCTGTATCTCGACGACCAGGAAGTCGACACGCTGCAGATCGCAGACGACCTGAAAGGCAGGGCAGTCACAGACATCGCCATAACCGGCTCTGGATTCGGAAGCACGCAGGAGGAAGCGGCGAGAGCCACATTGGAGAACATGAAACGCCTGCAGACAATACTCATCACAGGCTCGTTGCCGGTCAAGCTGGAGATAGTGCGCATAGACACGATCTCTCCGACGCTCGGACTGCAGTTCCTCAACAATGCCCTGGTCGCAGGACTGCTGGCAGTGGCAGCAGTGGCATTGATTCTCGTAGTCAACTACCGCAGGATCAAGATAGCGATACCGATCGTATTGACATCTGTGACAGAGGTCTTGCTGAC
>Ga0247727_10015447_pt1 | contig 12518 bp, 8 predicted proteins | sample WisWelCaveWW1625_FD_202498 | JGI IMG/M metagenome (GOLD analysis project Ga0247727, IMG submission 202498) | Biofilm microbial communities from Wishing Well Cave, Virginia, United States - WW16-25 | ecosystem: Environmental > Aquatic > Deep subsurface > Groundwater > Cave microbial mat | place... | reverse complement strand
AATACCACGTCGCTGATTTCAAGCAAATCCATTTCGAAAGACGGCGGACGCACGTCGTATCGCGGCTTGCTGAAAGTTTATCCGGGTGCAGTCGGCTCGAAATCAAATGTGCGCTGCGATGCGCTCTTGCTCGACGAAACCTCGCGCTCGGACACGTACCCGTACATCGAAGTGGACGAAGACAATGTGACGATTGGACACGAAGCCAGCGTTTCGAAAATCGGCGAAGACCAGCTCTTTTACTTGATGTCGCGCGGCTTGAGCGAATCGGAAGCCGCGACGATGATCGTCAGCGGTTTCATCGAGCCGATCGTCAAAGAATTGCCGATGGAATTCGCGGTGGAAATGAACCGCTTGTTGCAATTACAAATGGAAGGCTCGGTCGGGTAATTTTTGCAAAGGGGCGACCGCAGGGGTCGCCCCTACATTTGATTCGGAGAAACAACGCACTTGGCAACACTGACACCCACACTCGAACGCACCGGTTTTTCGCGGCAAGCGCTTGAAGAATTATCAAAACAAAAAAACGAACCGGCTTGGATGCGCGCGCGGCGGCTCGAAGCGTGGCATTTGTACGAAGAGACGCCGATGCCTGCGGCGAATGATGAATTGTGGCGGCGCACCAAACTTGATGATTTGAAATTGGACGCGGCGATGCCGTTTGCCGCGCTCGATGGCACACGGAATGCAAACAACGCGTTGCCGGAAAAATTTCAAGCCATTGCCGATGATACGAATGCCGGCGGCGCGCTCGCGATTCATAACGGACTTGCCGTGCACTCACGCCTCGCCGATGATCTAAAAAAGCGCGGCGTGATTTTTTGCGATCTCGAGACCGCGATCCGCGAGCATCCGGCGTTGGTGCAAGAATATCTAATGACCAAAGCCGTCACGTACAGCGAAAATCGCTACAAGAGCGACAAGCCGCGCACCGCCGCAAGCGGGCGGCACGAAGGCGGCGGCTACGGCGAGACGGTCGGCGATTTGAAATTCGCCGCGTTGCACGGGGCATTTCTGAATGGCGGCGCGTTTTTGTACGTGCCGCGCAACGTCGTCATTGACCTGCCGCTTGAAACGCTCACCTATTTCGACGCGCCCGACCTCGCGATTTTCGCGCACACGCTGATTGTGCTCGAAGAAGGCGCGGCAGTTAAAGTGATCGAAAATTACGCGTCGGCGGCAAACGAAGCGCAACGTTTTGCGAACGGCGCGATCGAATTGATCTTGAAAGCGGGCGCGAACTTGCAATATTTTCATCTGCAAGATTACGCGGCAAACGTTTGGAATTTCACGACCCAAACCGCGCTGATGGAAAAAGATTCGGCGCTGACGTGGCTCGTCGGCACGCTCGGCAGTAGCACGACGAAAGCATTTCTCGATTGCAAACTGCAAGGCAAAGGCACGCACGCAGACTTGCTCGGCTTTTTCTTTGGCGACGGCAAACAGCATTTCGATCATCACACATTTCAAAATCACATCAGCGGCAATTCAACCAGCGATCTGCTTTACAAAGGCACGTTGAAGGACGAGGCGCATTCGGTTTTTCGCGGACTCATCCGCGTGAATCCGAACGCGCAACGTTCGGACGCGTATCAGGCGAATCGCAATTTGCTCTTGAGCCCGCATTCGCACGCGGATTCGATTCCGGAATTGGAGATCGAGGCGAACGATGTGCGGTGTACGCACGGCGCAACGGTCGGACCGATTGATCCCGAGCAGTTGTTTTATCTGAACGCGCGCGGCATCGCGCGGCGCGAGGCGGAGCAATTGATTGTTGAGGGATTTTTCGATCCGTTGATGCAAAAGATTCCCCTCGCCGCAGTGCGCGACGAATTGATGAGCGCGATCCAGAAAAAGATCGGAGTATAGCGCACGCGTCATTGCGCGCACATTCGCTTCGCTCAGTGTAAACTCCGCGAAGCAATCTCGGCTCCAACTAAAGCGAGATTGCTTCGGGCAAAGCCCGCCCTCGCAATGACATACTGGTTTTGCAAAAAAGGGCTTGCGTGGTAAAATCGCCGGCGATTTTGTAAACCTATTCTTTCTGGAGGATCCTTACGATGGCGTACATTATTGTCGAGCCCTGCATTGGCACCAAAGATGCATCGTGCGTAAATGTGTGTCCGGTGGATTGCATCCGACCGCGTAAAGACGAAAGTGATTTTGAAGCGACGGTGATGCTCTACATTGATCCGGAAACGTGCATTGATTGCGGCGCGTGCGTCCCGGAATGTCCGGTGACGGCGATCTTCCCCGAAGCCGATGTCGCGGACAATATGAAAGAATATATTGATATGAATCGCGATTGGTACAAAATGCCCGCCGCCGAGTTTCAAAGCAAGTACAATAAACCCGGCAAGACGGCATAAATCTTCGCTCGTCTCAAGCCCCCGCCGTCGTCTTTGAAGGTCGGGGGTTTTATTTTTGAGGTGACCTTATGAACGAAAAAGAAATCACTACAACACCGTTTGATCTCGAAGAGCCAGCGTCGGCGGCAACCGTCACGCTGGATCCCAACCTGACGCTCGAGGAGCGCGTGAAAGAAGCGTTACGCGCGGTGATCGATCCGGAAATCAATTTGAGCGTCGTTGCGCTCGGCTTGATTCGCGAGATTATTCTCGACGGCGACGAAGGCGAAATCAAAATGATGATGACGACGCCCTTTTGTCCGTACGCCGGCTGGATCATTCAACAAGTCAGAGACACCGCTTCGCCCGTCGCCGGCAAGCCAATAAAAGTTACGGTGCTTCCGGATTTGTGGGATCAGAATTATATGGAAGACCCCGGTTTATTGACGGGATGGTAGTGGAATACCGTGATCGTTTGATCGTTGGCAGTGTTCCACGCGCCCAACAATCAAACGATGCATTGTTCCCACTATTCATGTTGGCATCAATCGTCTGAGGAAATATGGCACCCATTGCCACCCTGACTAAAAAAGGAATAAACGTCGCGGCAATTCGCGAAGATTTTCCGATTCTGCACCAGATGGTGAACGGCAAGCCGCTGGTGTATCTCGATAGCACCGCCACGTCGCAAAAACCGGAAGCAGTGCTCCAAGCGATGGACAAATATTATCGCACGACCAATGCGAACGTCCATCGCGGCGTCTATACGCTCGCCGAAGAAGCGACGGCGCAGTACGAAGCCGCGCGCAAAAAGGCGCAGAAATTCATCAACGCGAAATCGTACCGCGAAATTATTTTCACGCGCAATGCGACCGAAGCAATCAATCTCGTCGCGTACGCGTGGGGACGCAAAAATATCCGCGCTGGCGACGAAATCGTGACGACGCAACTCGAGCATCACTCGAACATCGTCCCCTGGCAATTGCTCGCGCAAGAAACCGGCGCGACCCTGCGGTTTATCGAAGTGGACGATGACGCGTGCCTGCGTGCGGATCAGTTCGAAACGATCATCAACGCTAAAACCAAACTCGTCGCATGCACGCTGATGTCAAACGTCGCGGGAACGATCACGCCGATCCAGCAAATCATTGACCGCGCGCACGCGGTCGGCGCGGTGATTGTGCTGGACGGCGCGCAAGCCGTGCCGCATATGCCGGTAGATGTGCAAGCATTGAATTGCGATTTTCTCGCGTTCAGCGGGCACAAAATGCTCGGACCGTTCATCGGCATTCTGTACGGCAAGCGCGATTTGCTCGAAGCGATGAACCCGTTTCTGGGCGGCGGCGATATGATTCGCGAAGTGCATATGCACGAAAGCAAATGGAATGAACTGCCGTACAAGTTCGAAGCCGGCACGCCGGCAATTGCCGAAGCGATTGGCTTGGGCGCGGCAATTGATTATTTGAACGAGCTGGGGATGGACAATGTGCGCGCGCACGAAATCGAATTGACCGCGTACGCGTTGAACCAGTTGCAGAACATAGACGGCGTTCAAATTGTCGGACCGAAAAATGCCGAAGCGCGCGGCGGCGTGATCGCGTTTGCCGTGCCGGGCGCGCATCCGCACGATGTCGCGACGATTTTCGATCGCGAAGGTATTTGCGTCCGCGCCGGGCATCACTGCGCGATGCCGTTGCACGAACGCTTTGATTTGCCGGCGACGACGCGCGCGTCGTTCTATGTTTACAACATTCCGGATGAAGTGGATCGGTTGGTGCAAGTGCTGGGCAAAGTGCGGGAAATATTCAAAAGCTAGTTTCAAGGTTGCAGGGTTTCACTGCAAGGATTGACTAAGCTTGAACAGTGAAACACTGGAACACTGGAACATTGGAACATTGAAACTTACTCATGGACGACCTTTACCGCGAACTCATTCTCGATCATTATCAAAACCCGCATAACACCGGCGAATTGCCGGACGCGCAGATTCATAGCGAAGATTCGAATCCGCTGTGCGGCGACAAGATTCATATGGATATCAAGGTCGCGAACGATGTCGTGAGCGACGTGCGCTTTCGCGGCAAGGGCTGTGCGATCAGTCAAGCGTCGGCTTCGATGCTGACGGATGAAATCATCGGCAAGTCGCTCGATGAAATCAAAACGATTGACAAGCAATTTATTTTGGATATGCTCGGCATTCCACTCGGACCCTCGCGAATCAAGTGCGCCCTCTTATCGCTCAAAGTCTTGAAAGGCGGCGCCTACGGCATCACCGAGTGGCCCGATGAAGAAGAATAAGCGCGGAGACGCAGACGCGGTGACAGAGACTTGGTTCTTGTCACCGCGTCTGCGCGTCTTAAAATCATTTTAAGGGAGAACAGTGGCAGATTTTGTAATGCTCGGCAATACGAGTGAGGTTGCACCCGGCACGATGAAAAGTTTCAGCGTAAATGGCAAACGCATTTTGGTTGCGAATGTGGCTGGCACATTCTTCGCGACGCAAGATATTTGCACGCATGATAACGGCACGCTGAGCGACGGCGAACTTGTGGACGGCGAAATCGAATGCCCGCGGCATGGCGGACGCTTTGATCCAAAAACCGGCGCAGTGATTACTTTCCCGCCGATGTTTCCGATCAAAACTTTTCCGGTCAGAGTGGAGGGCGAAAATATTCTGGCCGCGTTGGAGTAGGATAGATGTTGCCCGACTAATCATTAGCAATAGCAAAAAGACCTGATTGGTTTTGAAACCGATCAGGTCTTTTGCTTTAATATTCCCCCGCCGTTTCGCGAATAATGTAGAGTTTCTCGTAAATATTTTGTATGCACAATTTCACCGGGCGCTCTGCCCATTGGGTTCGAGTTCAGCCACTGCAAAGGTCATAACACACGTGCAGTGATTTGGTGACATTTTTTTCGTGTGATATAGTCTCTAAATTCCACGCGCTCGAAAGGGGAAGAATGAATCTCCGCATTCCCGGTCCCGTGCCACTGCCCGCAGAAATCGCGAAGGCAATGCAAAAGCCGATGATTGATCATCGCGGTCCGGAATTCGCCGCTCTGCTACTGCGCGTCACCGCCGCGCTGAAAAGAATTTTCCAAACCGATAACGACCTTTTGATCTTCACTTCGTCCGGCACCGGCGCGCTCGAAGCCGCACTCGTCAACACAATTTCGCCGGGCGACCATGTGCTGGCGTTCAGCGCCGGCGCGTTCGGCGACAAGTTCGCGCAGATGGCGCGCGCGTTCGGCGCGGCGGTGACGCAAGTGGATTTTGAATGGGGTAGTGCCATAGAGCCGGAACGCGTCGCGCGCGCCGTCCGCGAAAATTCCGCAACGCGCGCGGTGCTGGTCACGCACAACGAGACCTCGACCGGCGTTTTGCATCCATTGCAAAACATTGCGCGCGCCGTGCGCGAAAATTCCGACGCTGTGCTGATCGTCGACGCGGTCAGTTCGCTTGGCGCGGTAAAAGTGCAGACCGACGCGTGGGGAATTGATTTGATCGCAACCGCGGCGCAAAAAGCATGGGCATGCCCACCCGGTCTAGCGATGGTAAGCATTTCCCCGCGCGCGTGGAAAGCCGCCGCAACCGCGAAAACGCCGCGCTATTATTTTGATTTCGCGGAAATGAAAAAATGGACGCTGAAAGGGCAAACGCCGTTCACACCCGCCGTGCTAAACTATTACGCGCTCGACCAATCCGTTGCGATGATCGAAGCGGAAGGCATCGCGAACGTTTACGCGCGGCACGCGCGGATCGCGCAACGCGTGCGCGATACAGCCAAGCGCATGGGCTTTGCGCTCGTCGCGGAGGAACGCTTTGCCTCACCGACCGCGACCGCGCTCACATTACCACAAGGAATTCAAGCGGAAGATTTGCGCCGCGTCGCGCGCGAAGAGTTTGGATTGGTGATTGCCGGCGGGCAGGGCAAGCTGAGCGGAAAAATTATCCGCATCGGGCATTTGGGTTGGGTGAGCGAAGAGGAGATTGATCGCGCGATGCGCGCGTTGGACGAGGCGATGGAGAAAGTGCAGTGACGTAGGTGTTGCTCACGTGTAAAAAAACGAGTGAAAGGAAGAAATATGTGAAAAACAATCGCAAGTAACCCGCGTAACCAAGCATAACCAATAAATTTGGATGGCGCAACTCCCTGCAAGCCACGAGAAAATGATCGCCCGGACTATATTTTCCTGCCATTTGAAAAAATTAGAGCCGATTTTGCTCACTGATTCGTTAGTGAGAAAAAACGGCTCTTTTTTCTGCTTAACTGAATTCGATAGACCTGACCGTTTCAAATTCCATGTCCGATTGACCGGAATTTCATTAGATTCAGCCAGCCGCAATCATGTTTCATGCTATTTGCCGGCTGATTTCGAAAATTTGCAATTGGTCTTATGCCGTTGGAGAAAGTGATCGCTTGAAAATTGGAAAAGCCAACGTACAGTCAGATTGGAGTATTTCTAGAGTAGTTTTTTCTGGTTACGCTCTTGTTACGCCGTTCTGGTAGAATCACGTCGTTATACTGCGCAAGAAACCTTCGCGCGAGTGTGCCCCAATGATTCCGGTAAAGGCAGTTACCTTTTCTCTTTTGATTGCGACCGCGTTGTTCTTGACGCTGGCGTTCGTGCCATCGCCGGTTTTTGCCGACGGTCCCACAATGACGCCAGTTCCCGCGTCTGCAACTCCCGCACCCGCGAATCTGCCTGCGAATTCCACTCCTGCTTCAACTTTGAATTCTGTTTCTGTCGCGCCAATAAATAATTCAACTTTAGCTTCTACCGCAAGTACAACCACTGCGTCAAATTCCATTTCAAACGCGACAACCGCGCCGGCGAGCGCGTCACCCACCATCAGCGCGAAGACGACGACCGCGAGCGCGCCGTCCGCTTCTCCCACCAGCGCGTCCGCATCGCCGACGCCGCCGAAAAACACGACGGTGCCCAATGCAACAACTACCATTTCCAATCCCACAGCAACTCTCACTCCCCCAACATTACGTACCGCCTTGCCCGATCCGTACTTATCGTTCAACGGAACGACCTATCGCTTTTTGAGCGATTGCGCCGGTTTTTCCAATTGCACGCAATCCGCGACGCCGATTCAAGCCGCGATTAATTTTTTCGCGCAAAATTCCGCGACAATCGCCGCGCGCGACCGCACGATTTTTGTGGACGGCGGAACATACCGAGAAAATGTTTTGATCAATCAACTGAATGATTTTTCACTGCGCGGCTCGGCGGATGGAACGCGCAGTCTGATTGAAGGCAGTGTAACGATTGCGAATAGCGTCGGCGTGCGCTTGATGCAGTTCGACATCGCGCAAAATGTTGCGGTGCAAAAATCGCAGGACGTCACGCTCAACAACATCAAAACAACTCAAATCGTTATTGCGCAATCGAAAAATGTCGTGGTGAGTGAATCCACCGTCGCAACTAATTCAACAAACCGCCCGGCAGTGCGCGTGGAAGAAAGCGAGAACGTGCGCGTGCAATCCGTCTCACTCGATAGTTTCATCCAGATTGATAACTCGCGCGCGGTGACGATCGAAAATATCACAATGCTCGGCGGCGACCACGCGGCGCTCGCGATTGTTGCGACGAACGCGCAGGAGCTCACGTTGATCGGCTCGCCGCGCGATGATCGCTTGACGCTCGAGGGATCGTTTGGCAATTATTTGTTGATTGACGGACGCGCCGGGTCGCTCTCGCTGTCCGGAAATATTGACGCGACGAATCAAATGCCCGGCGGCATCGGCGCGACGGTAAATATTTTGGGCGAGCATCTCGCGCTGATGAATGGAACAATTGACGCGTCCGGGAATGCGGGCGGCGGCACGGTCTTGATCGGCGGCGATTATCAAGGCAGCGGCGCAGTTCCCAATTCGACCACGACGCGCATGGACGCAACGTTTCGCGTGCATGCCGACGCGTTGGATCAAGGGAACGGCGGCAAAGTGATCGTGTGGTCGAATCGCGCGACGCAATTTTTCGGAAATATTTCTGCGCGCGGCGGCATCAATAGCGGCAACGGTGGATTCGTGGAGGTGTCCGGAAAATATTTGGCGTTCGATGGAAATGTGGATACGCGCGCGCCGCGCGGCATCGCCGGGATTTTATTGATTGATCCGGATTACATTGCGGTGGGATTGACGAGCACGGACGACGCGCAATTAGACGACAATACCATTGCTGGCGTTGATGGCGGCAACAGCACGACGTATTACATTTCCGCGAGCAAGGTCGTTACGCAATTGTCTACGGGCAATGTTTCGATGATCGCGAATTTAAGTATGTCGATCAATTCCGCGATTTCGAGTAGCTCTTCAAATTCGCTGACGCTTACAGCGCAACTGGTGGTTCTGAACGCGAACGTCAGCACCACCAACGGCTATGTGACGTTCAACGCGAATGTTGTTTTGGGAGCGACGGTCACGGTTAGCACCGGCAGTGCCAATGTCACGTTCGCCGGAACGATCAACGGCGGTTATGGATTGACTGTCAACAGCACCGGCGCGACGACGTTCAACGGAATCATCGGCGGATCAACGCCGCTCGCATCGCTCACCACTGATGCCGGCGGGACGACCACATTTAATTCGAACACGATTTCATTTTCGACGACAACTCAAACGATAACCACGGGGACAATCACAACAACGACAAATCTCGCGCAAGGGCAAACGGTGGTGGCAAGTTCGACTGAGTCAGCCAGTTTCCTAGCGGACTACGCTGTGGACGGAAATACCGGCACGCGTTGGGCAAGCAATAGCACGGTCGCGCAAAACATCTATGTTGATCTTGGTTCTTCGTATACGATTAATCGAATCAAGTTGACGTGGGAAGCCGGCACTTCGGCGTACTCTCTCGATTATTCAAGCGATGCGAGTAGCTGGACGACAATCCTTTCCAGCAGCGCCGCAAATTTCGCGGTTCAAGACAATACCGGTATCTCTGCAACGGGGCGATATGTGCGAATGAATTCAACCGGCACACATGGTGGCACCGCCGGGGTTTCACTATATGAATTTGAAGTCTACGACTCGGCTGGTTCAACTCACACCGTTACATCCGGCGGAACGACAACCAACGTCAACGTTATTTCGACCAGCACATCTGCCGGCACATCAACATCGGTCACAACGAGCGGCGCGCAAACATTCAACGACGCGGTTACACTCGGCGTGGATACAACGCTAACGAGCAATAGCACAGTGTTTAGTGGCACACTAGTTAACAGCCCTACCTTCGTTACCGGTCAGATTGGGCAAGCCATTGATTTTGCAGGTGGGGCTGGCTCTTCGGCGGGTCAGCATGTTACCCTTCCGACCAGCATCGTCAGCACACTAACAGATTTCTCCATTGCGGCTTGGGTCAAACTTGACACAAGCAACACTTGGCAGCGCATCTTTGACTTTGGCACGGGTACGACAACCAATATGTTTCTCACTACGCAGAGCGATGCGGGCACTCCCCGCTTTGCCATCACCACCGGCGGCGGCGGTGCAGGGACGCAAATCAGCGCAAGTTCAGCATTGCCGACCGGCGTTTGGAAGCATCTTGCTGTTACAAAATCCGGAACCACGGGTACTCTCTATGTAGACGGCATCTCAGTCGCGACGAACAATTCCATGACCCTCAGCCCTTCCAGCTTGGGCAACACCACTCAGAACTATATCGGTCGCTCGGAGTATTCCGCCGATGCGTTTCTGGATGGCAAGCTCGATGATTTTCGCATTTATGATGGCGCGCTGACCGCGACCGAAGTGCAAACATTGTACAGCCTCGGCACACTGACACCATCGGTCGCGAGTCTCTGGGCGCAGTATAATTTTGAAGGTAACGCCAACAACAGCAGCGGCGCGATTGCTTTGAATAGTACGGTGAATGGCGCGTACACTTTCGCGCTCAACACGAGCGGCACAACAACTCTCGGCGGAATCGTCGGCGGAACCACCGCCTTGGCATCGCTCACGACAAATTCTGGCGGCTCCACTGCAATTAACACCAGCGCGATCACCACCAGCGGCGCGCAAACGTTCAACGATGCAATCACACTCGGCGCGAACACGACTCTCACCAGTAACAGCAGTGGCGCTGTTGCTTTGAATAGTACGGTGAATGGCGCGTACACTTTCGCGCTCAACACGAGCGGCACAACAACTCTCGGCGGAATCGTCGGCGGAACAGCGGCACTTGCTTCACTCACCACCGATTCCGGCGGCGGCACAACGATTAACACCAGCGCGATCACCACCAGTGGCGCGCAAACCTATAACGACGCGGTTACGCTCGGCGCGAACTCAACGTTGACGAGCAACAGCAGCGGCGCGATTGCATTCAACTCGACAGTAAATTCCGCCAGCTCCTCGACCGCTACAAATTTTGTAACGCTCACAGCCTTTTCCGCGCAATCCAATCAAGATTTTTTCATCGGGATAGAATTCAATGTAAGCTCTTCAATTACGGTGAGCGAGTTAGGCGTGATTGATGGCAACAATGACAGTACGTTAAGCGTGAACACGGGCGTGGGTATCTATTCGGTTGCAACGGGGACTAGCTCCAAACTTGGAACGCATATCGTCTCAACTACTATTCCTGCCGGAACTGTCGCCACCAGTTCCGGTGTACGCAATGCATTTTATTCCGATGTCACGGATGTCGTATTGTCGGCGGGAAATTATATCATCGCGGCTGAAGCGGGGACCGGAACGCGCGAGCCCTTCAATGGTTCGGGCGCAGCCACATTCATCTCCGGCGCTAGTTACGTAAATGGTTGGTTCGGCGGCTCCAATTTTCCGGGGGTAGGCGTCAATAATCAATTCACGAATCAATCCGGCGGCTCTAACCTCACATGGCTCAGCGGAACTTTTCGTGCGGTTGTAACTTCTGGGACTGCGCGCACGTTGACCATCAATACCAGCGGCACGACAACTTTCGCCGGTATTGTTGGTGGAACAGCCGCGCTAAGTTCATTGACAACCGATTCCGGCGGCGGCACAACAATTAGCGCCAGCGCGATCACAACTACCGGCGCGCAAACGTTCAACGACGCGGTCACGCTTTCGACCAACGCGACGCTAACGGCAAGTACTTTCGCGATCAACAACACTTTCACCGCGAATTCCGGCGTCACTTTTGCGCCTTATGACACGAGCGCGACGATCGGTATTGGCACCGGAGCAACCGGTACATTTAGTTTGAGTCCGGCTACGCTCGCGAATATTTCTTCAACTGCGACCGTGACGATTGGCGCAAGCGGCAATTCAAACGCGGTAGACATCAACACGGCAGATTTCAGCGCGACGAATTACAATCTCACGATCAACAGCGGCGCAACAACATTCAGCGGCTTGCTCACACTCGCGAGCGGTAAAACATTGCAAATCATTTCGTCCGCCGGGCTGACCGACAACAATTCAACCAACACGGACGTTTCGATCAGCAGTGGTTACGTTCTATTTGATTTTGCGGACGCCATCGGCACATCGAGCAATCCGATTGAACTCGCCATTGCAACGCTCGCCGCGCGCACGCGCACGAGCGGCGGAATTTTTATTCTTAACACCGGCGGGCTTGAGCTTGGCAGTGTGGGCGGCGTGGATGGAGTGACGAGCGCGAGCGGCGATATTGATATTAGCACCTCAAGCCCGTTGCGCGTGAGCCGCGGCGTCCGCTCGAATTTTGGCAACATCAATTTGAACGCGCAAGGTTCCACTTCAAACGACAATGTGACGATTGAAGCGAATGTCGAAGCCGTCGGCGGCAATTCTTCCGTCACGCTATCAGCAGGAAATAATATTGTGCAAACCGCGGCATCGCGCATTTCTGCGCCGGGTTTGGGCGCAATCAGTTTCAGCGCGGGCGTTGGCACCGCAAACGGTTCAGTCACGTTGAGCGGCTCAGCCGTCGCGTCTGCCGGCGGAATTAGTTTTAGCGCGACCGGTTCGATCACGCTCAATGCCGGCAGTGAAGTGAAAACGACTTCGGGCTCAATTTCGATGACCGCCGGCAATTCGATTACGCTCGCCGCGAATTCATCATTGTCGGCGAATGGCGGCGCCATCAGCCTGACCGCGCAAACCGGGACTCTGGATATTAGTACACCATTGGCAGGCACACCCTTGAATTTCAACGCGGTGACAATGAACGTCAATGCCGCATTAACCG
>Ga0247727_10015446_pt1 | contig 12521 bp, 9 predicted proteins | sample WisWelCaveWW1625_FD_202498 | JGI IMG/M metagenome (GOLD analysis project Ga0247727, IMG submission 202498) | Biofilm microbial communities from Wishing Well Cave, Virginia, United States - WW16-25 | ecosystem: Environmental > Aquatic > Deep subsurface > Groundwater > Cave microbial mat | place... | reverse complement strand
AAGCCGGCTACGGCGGCGTAGTGGTTTTGCACCAGCATCGTCGGCACTGGGTCTAACTTGGCGGAGAATTCAAAAAGGGTGAAAAAGTCGGCCTTTGGGTTCGACACCCAGCGGCTGCGGTCGTAGGTGACGTCGATGTCCGAGCGGCGGTGATCGAACGGCTCCGGAAAAACCTGGAAGTTTGTAAAGGCCCAGGTTTTGTTGAAGTTCAGCCTGCGGTTATACTCGGCGTCCGGCGGGTCGCTGTCGAAAACGGCGTCGCAGATGTCCACCGAATCGGCGGCAAAGGCGATGTCAATGGTTTCGGTGGCCGAGCACATCGCAAAAAGCATCCCCCCCCCGGCGACGTAGTCTTTAATCGCCCGAGCGACCGCTTTTTTCTCGTCAGAAACTTTGGCAAATCCCAGCTGGTGAGCCATCACCTGGTTGGCGGCCACCTCCTGCCGGTACCAGTCGGCGTTGCGGTACATGGCATAGAATTTTCCATACTGCCCGGAAAAATCCTCGTGATGCAGGTGGATCCAGTCCTGTTTGGCCAACTCTCCGGCCAGCACCTCGGCATCCCAGAGCGTGCCGTACGGAATTTCGGCGTAGGTCAAAGCCAAAGTCACGGCGTCGTCCCAGGGTTCCTTGTTGGGAGGGGTGTAGATGGCGATTTTTGGGGGTTTTTCCAGAAGAATCACTTCCATGTTGTTTTCTTCGATGATTTGATAAATCTGGGCGGCATCGGCTGAGGAAATAAGGTCGTAGGAAACTCCTCGCAGGCGGCAGAGCTTTTCCAGCTCCGGCGCCGGATCGGTCATAAAGGAACCGCCCCGGTAGTTCAAGAGCCACTCCACGTTTTGACCATGGTTTAAAACCCAATAGGAAACCCCGTAGGCCTTCAAGTGGTCGCTCTGCTCGCCGTCCATATAAATCAATATTTTTTCGGCTTGCCCCCCCTGTGGGGTTAGAAAAAGAATCAATAGCAGTCTCTTCAACATCTTCCTCCGTGAAGTTATACGCAAAATGCCTGGCGAAAACTGAATCAATCCCGGTAGGCCTCGGCCAGAATGGAGAGAGTATGGCGCACCGCAAGGCGGGTCCCCTGAGCTATCTGGATGTTACAGGTGCCGCAGGAGGTGGCGACGGTGGTCGCGCCGGTGCGTTTGATTTCTTGAAAGAGCCGGTTGCCGATTTTCATTGATAAATCAAAGTTTTCGGTCTTGAAGCCGAAGGTACCGGCCATTCCGCAGCAGGAATCGGCAATCTCTTCTACCACCACGCCGGGAACGAGCCGTAACAACTCGATCGGTTCCCGTTCAACCCCCAGGGCCTTTGAATGGCAGGGGTTGTGCCAGACCAGGTGCAAATCGACCGGCTTGAAGCTACGGTCCAGTTCATTGCGCTGGTACAGTTCCCACAGGTATTGATGAATTTCTTTGGTCGCCTGGCTGACCAGATGGGCATCTTCGGTATTTAACAGCCGGGGATAATCCTCGTATATGGCTAAGGCACAGGAGGGGGCCGAGGCCACGATTTCATACCCCTGCTTGACCAGGGGCGCTAAAACTTCGACGTTGAAACGGGCGTTTTTTCTGGCATCCGCTTCGCTTCCGACCGTTATCATTGCAATCCCGCAGCATTTCTGCTCCGGCACCAGAACTTCGATGCCGTTTTTTCCCAGCACTTTTAACGTTGCTTGTGCCTCGCCGTTGACGTCGTTAAAGCGGGCGAAGCAACCGGCAAAGTAGGCGACTTTGCGTTGGGCGGTGCGGCCGGTTTTCTGTTTCATTGGGAAAGGTCTTACGGCTGGAGCAAAATCCCGGTCGCGATGAATGCCTAAGACTCGTTCCATAAAGATTCGGTTTAAACGATTGGAGAGGGCCCAGTTGGTCACCTTCGGCAAAAGGGAGGCGAGCTTGGAGCTGGTGTCGGCATGCGACAGCACCTTGTTGCGCAAGGTCTGGCCGTGCTTCTCGGCATAAGCGGTGCGCGCCAGAATAGCCAAATCCGGCACATCCACGGCCGTGGGGCATTCGGAAAGGCACAATCGGCAATTGAAGCATAAATCGGCCACACTTTTGAAACGCTGGTCAAAAAGCAGATTGGTTGGCAGTTCGCCGGTGATGATACCCATCAACAGATTCGGCTTGGCGCGGGCGGTGGCGGGCTCAATTTCCGTTTCGGCCGCCACCGGACAGTAGTTGCGGCAGGCGCCGCAGCCGTGGCATTTTTCAATTTCCACCCGCCAGCGGGGTTGGTCGAAAACCGTTCCGGTGTGAACAAATTTTTTCGGAAAACGCAGTATGTTAACTGGTATGTGATTATGGTCCGTAACAACTTTCCCGGGATTTAAGATATTTTCCGGATCCCAAATTTTTTTCAGCCGCTCGAAGAGGGGATAGGTTTTCGGATATTGCCGTTTCAAATAAGGCGCCCGCATCACCCCGTCGCCGTGCTCGGCAGAAATCGTGCCGCCCAGCTTCAAAGTCAAATCAAACGCCTCATCCGAAATTTCTACCAGCCGGTTTTCAAAGCCCGCTTCGTGCGGATCCATTAAAGGGGTGACGTGCACGTTGCCGTTGCCAGCATGACCAAAGATTACCAGTTCAATGCCCCGCTTTTCCATAATCTGCTTCAAGCCGTTGATGTACCGGCCCAGGTTTTGCGGCGGGACCGCGGAATCATCGATGAAGTTCATCGGTTTTTTTACCGGGCTGGCTTTATAGACTATCGGCAGGGCGGCTCGGCGGGTTTCCCAGAGGGCGTTTTGTTCTTTGGGTGCAAAGGCGGCGCGCGTACCAAAGGTAAAGCGTGCCACCGTACGTTCACCGGCGGAGATTTTCTCTTTCACTTCTTCTGGTGTTTGGCCTTCCAATTCGAGCAATATCACGGCGGTCGATTTTTCCGGCAAAAAAGGCCGCAGTTCGTGCCGCCCCTTGCGCACGTAGGCAACAAAACTCTTATCCACCAGTTCTAAGGCCGATGGCCGGAGCTTGAGCAGTTCCACCACCGCCTGCGAGGCCTTTTCCCAGTCGTCAAAATAGAGCAGCGTTACAGCCCTATGGGGCGGTTTGGGCAATAGTTGGAATGTGGCCTCGGTCACCATTCCGAGCGTGCCTTCCGAGCCGATCAAAAGCTGGGTGAAATCAACCCGGCCGTTTTTCAAGGCACCGTCGAGATTGTATCCGGCGGAGTTTTTGGTAACGTTTACCGTCGATTCCAAAATGGTTTGGCGGTTGGGCAAAAGAAGCTCTTCGGTTTGCATGAGGAGGTTACCTAGTTCGACAGGAAGGTTTGGATGGCCTGCCAGCTGGCTGGTTTCGATCAGCGAACCGTCGGAAGTAACCACTTCAAGTGAAGCTACAAAATCGCGGGTGGTGCCATAAAAAACGGTATGTGCGCCGGCGGAGTTGTTGGCAATCATTCCACCCACCGTGCAATAGGCCCCGCTGGAGGGGTCGGGAGGGAGAAAAAGACCGTAGGTAGCGGCCGCTTGATTAAGCTTGGTGTAAATCAATCCGGGCTGGACACGGATGGTTTTTTCTTCCGGATTGATGCCGACCACCCTGTTCATATACCGGGAAAAATCAACCACAATACCGGCGCCCAAGGCCTGGCCAGAAAGACTGGAGCCGCCGCCTCGCGGAGTCAAAGAAATCTGATGCGCGCGGGCGTATTGGACCAGTTCTTGGACATCCCTTTTGTTTTTCGGGCAGACTGCCCCCAGCGGGCGAACTTTGAAAATGCAGGCGGCGGTGGCGTATTCCTGACGGGAAAGCTCGTCAAAGAGAACGTCGCCTTCGATTAGTTTGCTCAGGTCTTTGGCGGTTTTGCTATCGCCGGTTAGTCGTTCCATATGTAATAAGAAAGGAGTTGAAAAGCGTTCCGACAAGCCATATTATTCGGCCAAAAGGAGAAACTATGCTGGCGCATTTTATCATACTTATCGAGCCTCTATTCTTTTTATCGGAAACGCCGACCAAGCCGGTTAGTCCAAATTTCAACCCTTATTTCACCACCTTTTCCATCGTCGCCTGCGACCCCAAAGCCCAGCTCTGGGGCGTGGCGGTACAGTCGAAGTTTCCCTTCGTCGGCAATGGAGTAGCTTGGGCCAAAGCGGGAGTCGGTGCCGTGGCTACGCAGGCGTATGCCAACCTGGCCTTTGGGCCGGATGGGCTAACTTTGCTGGAAAAAGGGCTTTCGGCCCAGCAAGTTCTTGACGCCTTGCTGGCAGGCGACACGCTCAAAGAACAACGGCAGGTCGGAATTATCGATAAAAACGGGGACGCTGTAAATTTCACTGGCCGGGAATGCTTTAACTGGACGGGCGGCAAAGTCGGAGAAAATTATGCCTGTCAGGGAAACATACTAACCGGCCCGGAAGTGGTGGAGGCGATGGCCGCCGCTTTTGAGAATGCTGCAGGGAAGCCCCTGGCCGAGCGGCTGCTTATGGCTCTGGATTCGGCCCAGAAGGTGGGAGGGGACCGCCGGGGGAAAGAATCGGCCCATCTTTTGGTCGTCAAGAAAAATGGCGGGTATGGTGGCTATGTTGACCGTTGGATAGACATTCGTGTGGACGACAGTCCCGAGCCGATTGATGAACTCAAGCGACTCTATTACGATGTTCACCAGCTTTATTTTGGCGAAATCGACTTGAAGAAGCTGGTCAAAATTGACAAGGCGGTTTGCACTGAAATTCAGACCGTGCTCAAAAAGCTGGGTTACTACAAAGGCGAACCTAACGGCGTTTATGACGAGTCCATCCGCAAAGCCCTTTCCGACTGGCAGGGATGGGAAAACTTGGAAATGCGCTGGCGGACGGATGATTTTATCGACGGTGTGGTTTTAGACTATATGCGCAAGCATTATGAAGACGAGCAGAACCTACGGTAACAGTTCGGATATGATTCTATCCGAAACATAAAATCCAAGCGGGGTAAGCTGCAGGTGCCGGTTTTCCTTGCAGGTGAAATTTTGGGTTGCCAATTTTGTGAGGAGCACGCTTTTTTCTTTCTCCAAATCATATCCAAATTCCTTCTTAAGATTTTCCAGGCAAATTCCTTCCTTCTGCCGCAGACCTAAAAGCAAGGCTTCCTCTAACGCTTTTCCTTGGTTGATGGTTTCCTCGAGTTCCAACGGCAATTCGGTGGCGTCCAGTTTGCGCTGGTAGGCGGGCAGACTGCGGACGTTGGCCCAACGTTGGTTGTTGAAAAAGGAGTGGGCTGAAGGGCCGAGGCCCAGATAATTTTGGCGTTGCCAGTAATTCCGATTATGCCGAGATTCGTAGCCGAGGCGAGCGAAATTGGAAATTTCGTACTGCTTGTATCCATTGTTTTCCAAAAATTCGACCCCCGTTAAATACATTTCCTGGCAAACCTCATCCGCTGGGAGCGGCAGCTTGCCGGCTTGTTGCAGTTTGTAAAAAGAGGTTCGCTCTTCAATAGTTAGACTGTACGTAGAAACATGCACGGACGCCCATTTGGCTATTTCTTCAAGAGTTTTTCTCCATGAATTGACGGTTTGGCCGGGAAGGCCGAAAATCAGGTCAATGTTGAAATTCTCAAAGCCAGATTGGCTGACGTTTTGGGCGGCTTTCCAAGCTTCTTCCGCTGAATGCTCTCTTCCAAGAGTTTTTAGCTCCGCGTCTTTTAAGCTCTGTACCCCAATTGAAAGGCGGTTGATTCCGAGCTGACGTAACGCCTTTGGCTTATCCCCTAAAAGGTCGTTGGGGTTAGCTTCGAGCGAAATTTCGGCATTGGTGGAAACGTCAAAATGCATTTTTATCAGCTTCAAAAGCCCAGCCAGCTGCTCCGTTTCCAATAGGGAAGGGGTGCCGCCACCAAAATAAATCGTTTCAAGTTGTTGTTTAAAAAGCTCCGGCCGTTTCTCGGAAAGCAGCGTTAACTCTTTTTCATAATATGACAAAAAGGCCGCACGTTTGCCTGCCGATTCCCGCAGAACATAGAAGTCGCAGTAGGGACAGATTTTGGAACAGAAGGGGAAATGGATGTACAGCCCAAATGACATAGCATTAAGAAACGAAAGAAAAACTTAAAGCGAAAGAAGCTCCAAGCTGAAGTTGAGCTTGACGGATTGTGCTGGTTGTAGCTGGATGGGAAACCCAAACAGCAACTTGGAGCCCTGAAATGTTTTTTCGGCGCCTCCTTCGGAGAGCGAGACGCTGAAAATAGGGCGGCGCTCGAAGATTATCGGTTGTTCGAACCTGAATATGGCTCCCAGCTTCCGCCATTCATCCACCATTTCGACCGAAGTCACATTTTCCATCCGCTCTTCAACCTCCAGCGTGGGGCGGTTCGGCTTTCGACCGTTTATTTTGAAATACCGGTCGGGAGCATACGGCGCTTCAAAGTTAAAATTGAACTCGCTTTCCAGCTGCAGGGCCTGTTTTTCGGCCGTTGGATTTTCGAGACGGTACTCAAAGCGCAGGCGGGGCCGGCCGGCGCCGGTAGCGATGCGCTTTTCTATTAGAATACCGGCCGGCCCTCTTGCCTTCAGCCGAACGACCGTTGACTTAAAGCGCCTTTCAAGTTTTGGCTTGTACGCAAGGCGGATGGGACGGCGGCCAATGCTTTCACAAAAACTCCAGTTGGTAAAAATCGGCTCGCCTTCGGGGGGAAGGTATTTTTCCAGGTTTTTCTCTTTTGTTTCAATGCGGGCGTGAATAGTAGCCGCTTCGGGCGACGAAAAACCGGACGAACCCAGTTTTTTGTGATACGCTTCCGGATACGGGGTAAAGGTGTTCTGCAGGTTGAAGCATTTGGGTTTGAAATCAAGTTCGGTGATACAGCCCCCTTCGTGCGGGCTTATGATGCAAAAAACGGATGGCGTTTCGATTAAGATCTCCTTTTGGCCGTCGGCGTTAAAATCGGTTTCCTCTACGGCAACGGCCGACTTTTTGTTCCCCATTTCATAAACGAGGTTTTGTGCCCCGATTAAGGCCTGGTAGTTGGCGGCCCGCAGATGGGTCAAATAGGCCCCGCCAAAAACCCCATGCCAAAAGGGGCAGTTGCACTGCCCTTTGTAAAGTAAATCCCGGGCTTGATTCCATTTTTTTGGGTTGGTTTTAGGTTTGTTCTTGAGCTTTTGCAGCCGCTCGCTTACGAAAAGCATCTTTTTGTGCAGCTGGTTTATTTCCGGATATTTCGCCAAAAAATTTCGCCAGAAACCGCCCCGCAGGAAGGGGGCTGCTTTTTCCCAATCCCCCAGATGTTTTAGGTGATTTTTAACTTCTTCATATTCCAGCTGCAGCCGGGGGGGCAGAGCCCATTCCAGCATCTCTTCATAAGCCGCGGTTGGCAAATAAATTCGGTCTACGGCTTGTTTTCCGCCGACGGCCCCGCTGAAAAATCTGGTTTCCAAGGAGTGGGAATGGGACGTAATTTCCGCCAAAAACCTTTCCAGCCAGCCGTCCGTGTAACAGTGTTCGAACGTTTTCGGCCAGACGCCAAATTTCTCGCCATCGTCGGCATAGACCCAGCTTTTGGGAGTTTCCGGCTGTGAAAAAAGTAGATGGGTAACTTCCTCGACGGGGCCGAAGGGGATTTTGTATCTAAGCTTTTTCAGCATCGGAAAAACATAGACCCAGCGGCCCTCGTCTTCGGTTATGAGGGGGCCGGAGGTCAGCGAGCCGTCGTAGCCGGCGTACGTAAAGAGGGTATCGTCCAGCAACGTGTATGCAATTCCGGCTTCAGCCAATGTTTTCGGCAAGTTCGGCTCCCAGACCCGTTCTGTCAGCCAGATTCCCTTGGGCCGCTGGCCAAACCGTTTTTCGAGATAGTCCGAAAGCTTCAAAATCTGGCCGATGCGGTCCGCTTCCGGAATGGAAGGCAAAATTGGCTCGTAGAAGCCGCCCCCCAAAAGTTCCAGCTGTTTCTGATCGAGCAAATCCTCGATAAGTTTGAAAAACTCCGGTTTGCGTTTTTCGGCCCACTCGTATAGGATGCCAGAGTTGTGCAGGGCAAATTTGAAAGTCGGGAATTTTTTTACCAGCCGAAGGAAGGGGAGATACGCCTTCTCAAACGCTTCGTCGATAATCGAATCGAAGTTTCCAACCGGCTGGTGATTGTGAAGGGCGAAGTAAAACGAATGGGGCATTAAAAAACTTTGATGGTCAAATAACGGCGGGGGTTGCGTCTCACGTCCAGTATCAAGGAGTCCAAATCGCGGGTGGTTTTGCGCATCTGGTCGTAAAGCGTCCGGTCGTACACCAGTTTCCCCAAGGTTCCTTCCTGCTTTTCAATCTGGTCCGCAATTCGGGTGAAGGAGAGCCGGAGTGAGTCCAGCCCCTCCACCAGCGGAGTGATTTTTTGCGAGGCGTTGTGCAGGTTGGTCATGGTGGAATCGAAAGCTTGAGCGTTTTTAGCAATGGCGCTCTTTAGCTGGCCTGCGGCGCGGGACAAGTCGTCGAAAGCAGTGTTCACTTTGTTTTCGTTTTTGGCCAGCATATGGTTAAGCCGTTTGCTCATCTCGTCGGCCTGTTCCACAATGGAGGTCAGCTTCCCCAAATAACCGGGTGAGGCGATGGAGCCGCGCAAGGCCTCCACCAACTTTTTTACCTCTTCCATCATCCGCCCCATCATTCCCATTACTTCCGGAATGCCGGTGTCGTAGTACCCGCGCGGGTAGGGGGTCAGGTCCAAAGGAGTGTCCGATTTGCCCGTTTCCACCGCCACAAAGCGCTCCCCCATCAGCCCGATGTTCATCACCGTAAAACGGGCATCATTTTTCAAAACCACGTCCTTTTCCAGCGTAAAGTGCACCAGCACGTCCCCTTTATGCAGCTCGATTTTTTTCACCTTTCCTTTCTGCACGCCGGAGACGGCCACCGGATCGCCCAGGGAAAGCGAACCGACGTTGGGAAAGACGGCCGCCGCCGTAAAGGTTTGCCGGCCGATGCGGGTGCCCCGTATCCAGATGATGCCGTAAATCAGAAGAGCGATGGCGGCCAGAATGACCAGCCCGACCTTCCATTCCGCTGTTTTTGGACTCATAACCCCCTTATGGTATCGACACGAAGGGGGTTACTCGTAATCGCTTTCGAGGTAGCGGGTGGTCATTTTACGGCGGTGGATCTCCTCCGAAAGCCGCTGGGCGAAGCCTTCGGCTGTGTTTTCGCCGTAGACTTTGAGCATATGGTTCATCGCAATCACTTCCGATATGACCGTAATGTTTTTGCCCGGGGAAAGGGGGATGAACACCACCGGAATTTCTACCCCCAGAATGGTCGTGTGTTTTTCTTCCAAGCCCAATCGTTCGTACTGTTCCTCCTCCGACCACAAGGTTAAGCGCACTTCCACTTCGATACGTTTTTGCAGGCGGATGGAACGGATTCCGAAAAGTTTCTCAATGTCGATAATCCCGATGCCGCGCACTTCCATATGGTGGCCCAAAAGCTCAAAGCCGGTGCCGACAATCACCTCCGGCGCCTTTTTTATGATGCGTACCATATCATCCGCCACCAGCCGGTGACCGCGCTCCACCAAATCGAGGGCGGTTTCGCTTTTCCCAACCCCGGATTTGCCGGTGTACAAAAGTCCGACGCCGTAAACGTCCATCAATGTCCCGTGAACGGTGGTGCTGGGGGCAAAGGCATGGTCCAGAAAAACCGCCAGACGGCTTTCCAGCTCGGTGGTTGTGAGTTTGGAGCTCAAAACGGCGGTGTCCCACTCCCGGGCCGCCCCCAAAAGCTCGGGGGGAGGAATTTGCCCCTTGGAGACAATCACCACCGGAAGGTTGAAGGAGAAAAGGCGCATACAGGTTTCGCTCCGTTTAGGGGAAGGCTGGCTTTCAAGAAAGGACAGCTCGGTTTCTCCTAAAATCTGGGTGCGCTTGGAGGCAAATCGCTCGGTAAACCCAGCCAGAGCCAGGCTGGGGCGGTGGATTTCGTTGTTCAAAATCGGTTTGGATAGACCGACTTGGCCGGTCAAAATCGACAGTTCGAGATATTCCTTTTTTTCGTTATACAAAGTCTCGACCGTCAAAGCATTCATCGACTATTCTTCTTCCTCCAGCGATTCCTCACTGGCCGCCGCCCGCCCGGCTTCGGCTTTCAGCCGGCCGAGCTTTTTCTGGTCTTTGGTTTTCAGCTTATCTTTGTACCGTTTGAGCTGGACTTCCATTTTTTCAGCCAGTTTTTCCACCGAGGCGTGCATATCGTTGGTGGCGACCTTGCCGGTGATGACCGTGCCGTACACTTTCAAGGTCCCCTCGGCCACTTGCTGGTAGCGGTCCTTGGTTAAAATCAGGTGGCAATCGATGATGTGGTCGAAGTACCGTTCCAGCTTGGCAAAGTTTTTTTCCGCAAATTCCTTCAAATCCCCGTTCATCTCGAAATGTCGGGCGGTTATCCGCAGCTGCATAGGTTCCCCTTTCATTCGTAGTCCGGCGTCCGGTCAAAGGAATGTCTGGTGGTGATGCTCCGCAGGGTGCCGGTCTTGGAGCGCATCACGAGCGAATGGGTTTCGGCGCCGCCGTGGAAGAAGTGAACGCCTTTGAGCAAATCCCCATCCGTTACCCCCGTGCAGGCGAACATGATGTTGTCCCCCCGGGCCAGCTCCTCGCAGGTATAGACTTTGTTCAAGTTTTTTACCCCCATTTTTTTGGCGCGCTTGATTTCCTCCTCGTTTCTGAAAACCAACCGTCCCTGGAATCCTCCTCCCAGACAGCGCAGGGCCGCCGCCGCCAAGACCCCTTCTGGCGCGCCGCCGGTTCCCAGCAAAACGTCCACGCCCGAGTCCGGCAGGGCCGTGGCCACCGCGGCGGAAACGTCGCCGTCCGGAATCAGCTGAATCCGACAGCCCAGCTTGCGCACCCGGCGCACCAGTTCCTCGTGACGCTGGCGGTCCAGAACAACTACGGTGAGGTTTTCCACCGGCAATTTTTTGGCGTCGGCAATGTTTTTTAAGTTTTCCTCAACCGATTTGGTCAAATCGATGGCATCCTGGCCTTCCTTTCCGACCGCTATTTTTTCCATATAAGTGTCCGGAGCGTGCAGAAAATGCCCGTGCTCGGCGGCAGCGACCACCGAAAGAGCGTTGGAACGGCCAAAGGCGACCGAATTGGTGCATTCCAGAGGGTCCAAAGCAATGTCCACCCGGGGGGGCTTGCCGTTCCCTAGCTTTTCCCCAATAAAGAGCATCGGGGCTTCGTCCCGCTCCCCTTCGCCGATTACCACCACGCCGGAGAACTGTATGGCGGAGAAGGCCTTACGCATCGCCTCCACGGCCGCATCGTCGGCTTGGTGGGCATCCCCTTTTCCCATCCAGCGAGCGGAGGCCAAAGCCGCCGCCTCCGTCACCCGAACCAACTCCAGCCCTAAATTGCGATCCATAACCTTTTTTTAAAGAATACGTCCGCGTGTCCGATTTTGCGGAAAAATTTCTGTGGCGACATCATTACCAAAATACCGGATTTTAAGCCGGAAGCAATAGTCAAAGAACTGTATTGGTGACCAGGGTTATCAATAAAAAAACTGCCGAAGGCGGGATTCGAACCCGCACGCCTTTCGGCGCCACCCCCTCAAGATGGTGTGTCTGCCAGTTCCACCACTTCGGCAAAATTCTTTGGGTGCCATCGAAATTTATATAAACAAAAGGGCAACCACCCCTCGACTCCGCTCGGGGCAAGCAAGGGTTGCCCCTACAAAAATAATTTACAGTCCCGAATTACTTCGGAGTAGAGGTCTTTTGCCCGGTTTTGCCGGTCGTCTGGGCCGGTTTTGCTGGCTGATTGGCCGGGGCGTTCGGGTCAAAAACGTTCGGCTCGGCCTGTTGACCGGATTGGGCCGGCTGTCCCGCCGCCGGTTGAGCAGCCTGGCCCTGCTGAACGTTTACCGGCGTCTGCTGCTGGGGCATCGGAATCGTTCCGGCCGCTTTCTGCACGGCGCTTTCCACGCCGGCGGTGCGATGGCTAAAAGTGAGCCCGATGGAAGTCAGCGCAAATACCAGTGCCAAAACAGCCGTGGCGCGGGCCAAAAAGGTGGCCGCCCCGCGCCCGCCGAAAACGGTGGAAGAAAACGTGCCACCGCCAAAAGCGCCGGCCAGCCCCTCCCCTTTGGCCGACTGCATCAAAACCGAGATAATCAGGCAAATCGCCACGATAACGTGTAAAATTATAAAAAGGGTATACACAAAGCCTCCTTATTTCGCTTTTTTTACAATCTTCACGAACTCATCCAGTTTCAAACTGGCCCCGCCGACCAGGGCACCGTCTATTTCCTTTTCGGCAAAAAGCTCGTCAGCAATTTCAGCCCTAACTGAGCCTCCATATAATATACGAATTTTTTGGGCAACCGGGAGGCCGACCAAAGCGGTAAGTTTTTCCCGCAAAAACCGATGCGCTTCGGCTGCCTGCCGGGGCGTGGCGTTAGCTCCCGTGCCAATGGCCCATACCGGCTCGTAGGCAATTACCAACTTCCTCTCATCAAAGCTAAGCCCCTCCAGCCCGGCCATTAATTGCCGCTGGAGAACGTCAAAAGTTTTACTGTCTTCTCTTTCCGCCAAGGTTTCGCCCAGGCA
>Ga0247727_10015445_pt1 | contig 12521 bp, 6 predicted proteins | sample WisWelCaveWW1625_FD_202498 | JGI IMG/M metagenome (GOLD analysis project Ga0247727, IMG submission 202498) | Biofilm microbial communities from Wishing Well Cave, Virginia, United States - WW16-25 | ecosystem: Environmental > Aquatic > Deep subsurface > Groundwater > Cave microbial mat | place... | reverse complement strand
CCACCGAAACTGAAAACGCCTTTCACACTTTGGATTATCCGGGCTACTCGAAGGGCGCTAATATTAACGATGCGCTGAATTATGCGGAGGCTGCGGGCTACGCCATCTACGGGGTGCGCAATGGAAGAGCCTTTTCATACACGCTCAACTCGCGCTTCTTTCCCTCCGGCGAAAATGTTTTCCCCATTGAAGAAACGACGTTGACCAAAAACTACAACCTGATCGATCTCTCCACTCCCGGCGAGGAAATCATCACCGGCGGCCATCATGTCAACGGTTTGGAAGTGGACGTGTCGCGGCGCAGCATGGTGTGGAGTTATCCGAAATACGACGACTTCATCATCCATGAGGTGACCATTACCAATACGGAGTTTTCCACGTTGACGGAGCTGCATTTCGGCATGCGTTACGGCGTGCGGCTGACGCAGCGCTCCGGCTCGCGCGGCGATGAAAAATACGCCTGGGATGCCGCCGAGCAGTTGTTCTATTTTTATGATCACCAAAGATTTAACTCTCAGGATGAAACCCCGGTGATGTGGAATTTCGGCGTCGGGCCGCTGCGCGGCGACATCGGCGACTCGCGCGACATTTACGCGCAAGGCTCGCGAGAGTTCGAGCTGGATGCCGCCGGGTACTTTACCGCATTCGTGTTGGACTCGGCGCTGGTGAATGTTTATCAAAACATTCTCGAACACACCGGCCAGGGACTCTCCGAAGGCGCGGCACGGGAAGACATCATGTTCATTCAGGATGTTGACCTGCCGCAGCGTGTGAAAGAGGTGATGACGCATCAGCAGCCGCGGAGATCGTGGGATGAGGCGCGCGCCGCCGGTGGCGAAGGCGGCAAAAAGTACGAACGCCGTCCGGAATTTTTGCTGAGCGTCGGGCCGTTGACGCTCACGCCGTTTGCCTCCATCCGATTGATGTTCGCCGAAGTCATCGGCGAAATGGATCGCGCCAAAATCGTCCAGGGAGGGGTGGAGAACATTGATCTCATGGCAACTGCTTCGCGCGATTCCATGCTCGCCAATGTGCGGTCGGCGCGAGAGCTGTTTGCTCGCAACTACCTTCCGGCATTTCATCCTCCCAAGACGCCGACCAACGGTGAGAACAGCCTGGCGCTGACCACCGAGCCCGGCCAGATCTTTGTTGAATGGCCGCCGATTCCGGACACCTATCGTGATCCGCTCAAGGGCATCAACGATTTTACCGGCTACCGGGTTTATCGCTCAACCTACTTCACCATAGGGCCGTGGACGCTCATCGCCGACATTCCCAAAGATGCGGCGCAGGTGGTGAATGGGAAGGTGCAATATATCGATCACAATGTCCCTTACGGAGTGGGCAACTATTACTGTGTCACCAGTTACGATGTCGATGGAAATGAAAGCGGTAAGGTGAACAACAATCGATTTCCGGTTTATCCGCTGCGCGCGCCGAACGCCGAATTCCCGAGAAATGTTTATGTGGTTCCCAACCCCTTCCGCCAGCACAGCCGCTTGGTGGGACAGGGCGAGCGTTATCGCATGGAATTCATCGGCGTACCGGGGAAATGTGTGATCAAAATTTATACCTTGACCGGAGACCTGGCACAGGAGATTCAGCATGATGACGGCAGCGGCTCCGAAGCTTGGGGCAGCATCACCCGCCTCGATTATCAATTGAACAAATGGGCATTGGGCGTGGCGCCGGGCGTGTATATTTTCAGCGTGGAATCGCAAGTGCCGGGACATGAGGGTGAATCGCATATCGGGAAATTTGCCATCGTCAAGTGATCGCCGTTGAATAAGACAATATAAATTCAAGTGACTTACCGAATCAAACATAGAATAATATTCTGAAAGTTCACCTCAAGTAAACTCTCCCACCGATTGAAAAAGCCCACTGATAAGGCTTTTCATCGGTGGGTTTCTTCAATCGGTGGGGCTGCCTGCCGTGCTTCGGTTTTCAGCTTGTCTGAAAATCCGGTGTAGTCCATTACAAGTTTAATCTTTGCCAAAAGCAAAAAGATTCAACACAAAGCCACGAAGGATCACAAGGGAACGCAAAGAGAAAAATGAAGGGGGCGAACAATATGCCTTCGACACATAAAACTTTGTGCCTCTTCGTGTGACTTTGTGCCTTAGTGTTGAAAAGTTTTTGGTTGCGGCTCGCTCGCACTGTGGTATTCTCAGGAGAAGTCATTATGAATCGGTCGGCATCGAAAGCCGCGGTTGTTTATTTTGCGATGGTAGCGTTGCTCATCGTGTCGTCGTCGTTTGCGCAAGTGGGCATTCCTCCGAACGACATCGAGCGCGTCGGCCAGTCCGGCTGGCAATTTCTGAAGATCAACGGCGATCCGCGACAGGCGGCAATGGGCGGCGCCTTCACAGCAATCTCGGATGGGGATGCAAACGCCGTGTTGGGCAACCCGGCGGCGCTGACCGGCATCGCGCGGTATGATCTACAATTAAACAGCGTCAGTTGGCTGGCGGATATCAAATACCAGTCGGTTGCTTTTGCAACGAATATTGGCGGACTTGGCGTTTTCGCGATCAGCGTGGTTACCCTCGACTATGGCGATATTCCGGAAACGGTGAACAGTTTGATCGAAGGAGAGGATCGCACCGAGGCGGTGATCACCGGCAATTTCTACTCGGCGCGCGACATCGCCGCCGGTGTTTCATATGCCCGCGCTATTACCGACAAGCTTTCCATTGGTGGCAACATTCGCTGGCTGCGCCAGGAGATCGCTGAGTTGAACATGACCAACTGGTCGCTCGATTTCGGAACGGTTTATTACACGGGATATAAAAGTCTCCGCCTGGCGATGAGCGCGCGAAATTTCGGCCCGGATTCGCGGCTCGCCGGCTGGAGCGAGGAGTATCAGGCAGAGCCGGATGACATTCGAATGCCAATTGATTTCCGCGTCGGCATGGCCATGGATTTCCTGAACAGCGACGGCAGCCCGCATGTGCTGACCGTAACGGTTGATGGCGATCATCCCAACGATGGTCCGGAAAAATTGCACGTCGGCGCGGCCTACACTTTTGAAAACAATTTTTCCCTGCGCGGCGGCTACAAATTCAATTATGACGAACAGAGCTTCACGCTCGGCGGCGGATTGAATTATTCGTTGGCCAATACAAAAGCCAGCGTGAATTATGCCTATGTCGATTTTGGCGCGCTCAAACAGGTGCACATGTTTTCGATTGGATTGGCCTTTTAATTTCTTCTTTCGAGCTAAATCTTTTAACAAAAGCAAAGAAATCAAAAACATTTTCCAGCGGATAGAAACAACCCAACTGATAAAACAAAGTATTGAGGTCAAAATAATTGAAGTCCCGACGCGTCGGGATTGATTCAAAATCTTGAATTATTATTTCTAAGTTTTTTTCATCCGTTGGGTTGTTTCTATCCGTTGGAACTTTAAAGTGAAATCGCTGCAAAAAATTGTCCGCTAAGATGCAGAGTGAGTTCAGAAAAAAATATTCAGCAGCGATTGTCTTGCTTCTGATCTTGATGATAGGATGCAAGTCCAATCCAGTGGCCGAGCCGCCGGTCGTGCAGCAGGAAGTTTACAACACAAATTTGTTGGACTATCTGTTGTTTATGCCGAAGAATACAAGTGCTCTTGTGAATGGAAAATATCCGTTGATTCTTTCCTTGCACGGCATTGGCGAGCGTGGGAGCGACTTGCAGCAGTTGAAACGCGACGGCCTGGCGAAAATTCTCGACGGGTACAATACATTTCCGTTCATCGTGGTGTCGCCGCAATGTCCCGCCTCCACGGAATGGTATTATGATCGAACCGACACGTTGTTGAAGCAACTGATGGATGACGTGCTGGCGCGCTACCCGGTGGATCCTGCTCGGATTTATCTAACGGGCTACAGCATGGGCGGCATTGGAAGCTGGGATATGGCGATTCGTTATCCCAATCTATTTGCCGCCGTGGCGCCGATTGCCGCGCGCGGCGAGGCTTATGCGAGCATTTGCGGCATGAAGGATGTGCCGGTCTGGGCCTTTCACGGCGCGAAGGATGACGTCGTGGCGCTGTTCAAAGCCGAAGCCATCGTGAAAGCCCTGCAAGATTGCGGCGGCACGGTTCAGCTCACCGTTTATCCCGATACTTATCACGATTCGTGGACCCGCACCTACAACAACCCCGGGTTTTACAATTGGCTGTTAAGCCAAAGACGATGAGGTTAAACATTGGTTGGAAAAAAATCATCGCTATGGACGATAGCCTCTCTCAATTTACCAAACGCCGGAGGCGTGAAATGTTTATCGAACGAGGTTTCAACTAATTCTTTTAGCTCCGTAGGAGCGGCATGCAAATGATGATGCCGAAATAGTCGGGTGCATTACAAGTTTTTTACAAAAAAGCCTCCTACCACCGAAGGTCACCGAAGTCACCGAGAATCGCCGAAAAAGATCAATAAATAATCCGGTGAATCTCGGCGGCTTCGGCCGATTTCGGTGGGAAGTTTTTTTGTCATTGTATCTGTAAAAATCACGTAATGCTCCCAAATAGTCTCATTCGATGGTTCACAGGTCACGCCTATGGCGTTTTCATGAGATGGATTGTGGATCTCTATAAACATTCCACCCCTAACGGGGTTGTACAAATCGTCCTTGGGCTGTTAGCAATATCCGGCAAGTTGTTGCTACCTAACTTCAACGAAAATTCATCAATGGCCAAGAAGGTTGTCGTTGTCGGCAGTTACAATGCGGATATGACCATCAAAACCTCGCGCATTCCCAAGCCGGGGGAAACGATCATTGGCGGGAAATTTTCGATGGGGGCGGGCGGCAAGGGTGCAAACCAGGCAGTGGCTGCGGCGCGCGCCGGCGCCGAGGTGTGGTTTATCGCGCGCATCGGCGATGACGCCTTTGGCCGCGAAGCGCAGCAGTGCTTGCAGCGCAACGGCATTCATACGGATTACGTGATCCACGATACGACGGCGCCAACCGGCATGGCTTGGATTGTCGTGGATGAGGCCGGTGAGAACAGCATCATCGTCGCTTCCGGAGCGAATGCGCGTTTGCAGCCGTGCGACGTGGAGGCCGCGAAGCCCGTCATCGCGGCCGCGGAGGTCATGCTCGTACAACTCGAATCGCCTCTTGAGACCGTGGCTGCGGCGGTGCGCCTGGCTGTGGCGTGCGATGTTCGCGTCGTGTTCAATCCCGCTCCGGCTGTACCGCTCAACATGGAACTGTTGCAACACATTTCCATCATCAGCCCCAATGAAGTGGAAGCTGAAATGTTGACCGGCATCGAGATTACTGATGAAAAAAGTTTGGGCGCCGCCGCCGCGGTCTTGCATGAGCATGGCGCGGGCATTGTTCTTATCACTCTTGGCCCTAGAGGTGTTTACGTTTGCACGCGTGAAGAAAGTTATTTCATGCCGGCATTCAAAGTGAAAGCGGTGGATACCACCGGCGCCGGCGATATTTTTAACGGCGCCTTGGCCGCCTTTCTTGCGCAGGCGGTCCCCCTGCAAGAAGCAGTTCGCCATGCAACAGCAGCGGCAGCGATTTCGGTCACGCAATCCGGCGCGCAGACCTCGGCTCCTTTTCTGAAAGATATCGAACAGTTCTTGACAAAGTCGTAGTCCAGCCCCCTCGTGGGGCTTTGTTGGAGTACTGAGATTTTGAAAGCCAAAATTCTTTACAACCAGAGCGAGTTTTGCCTCCCCCACAGATTGAAGAAACCCACAGATAAAAGCATAAAAATTATCAGTGGGTTTCTTCAATCAGTGGGCGACTCAATTTTTTAACACTCGTCGGTTTGAGGCGAAGCTTCGCTGGACATTCATGCTTCATTATCGGCCCATCCCGCCGCAACGGGAGGCCGGGACTACTGCAACAGATATTTTGACAAATCACCAGAGAATGCCGTTGGCATTTTCCCAACAACCTTAAAGCTTACGGAGGTAAAAAATGATCCAAGCGAGGAATTTGTTTCATTCGGCGTTGGCATGTTGTGTGATGTTGTTGACGCCGAGCCTGACGTTGGCTCAGGATGCTTCAAACGTAACCCTCGTGGGGAATTTTGGCAAGGGCGAAGGAGAATCCAAAGCGGTGTTCGCCGCGGGATCGCTGGTCTATTACGGCATCGGCAACAAGCTGCAGATTGCCAGCTTCTCAGATCCGGCAAACCCGCTGAAGGTCGCCAGCGTGCCGCTGTCGGATGTCATTGAAGACGTGGTCAGAACCTCGATTTCCAGCACGCAGCATCTGGTGGTGGTGGGAGGGCCGAAACTGTGGCTCATCAACGTGCAAAACCCAACCACTCCGAGTGTTGCGTCCACCGTGAATATCGGCAGCACCTGCGAAGGCGTTGCTACCAGCGGGACATTCGCCTATGTCGCCGCCGGTGGGATGGGCCTGCAAATTTACAACATTGCCAATCCCGCAAGTCCATCGTTGGTTGTGGGAATCGACTCACTCGAATATTGTGAGAGCGTGGTTATCTCGCAACCTTACGCATACATCGCCGCCGGATCGAGAAGTCACATCGTCAACATCTCTGATCCCGCCAACCCGACTTATGCCGGGCAAATTCCCCTGCTCGCCGGCGGGTATCATCAGTATCTGAACGTCCGCTCCGGCCATGCGTACGTCTGCGATTTTAATTCGGGATTGCAAATCGTCGATGTAACCAATCCCGCCAGCCCGGCGAACGTGAACTTTGTGCCCACCGGCTTCAGAACCGCACGCATCGTCTTTGATGGAAATTATGGCTACGTGGCCAACGGCGATTCCGGCGTCCGCATCCTCGATGTTTCCAACATTGCCGCGCCGGTACCCGTTGGCATTTATGATACGCCGGGGCGCTCGGCCTCGGTTTACTTCGGCGCCATTACCATCAGCGGTACGCCGACCGGACATATTTATTCCGCCGATCGCAACGGCGGTTTGCGCGCCATCAATGTCTCCACGCCGAATGCGCCGAGTGAATCCGGCGCTTTGCCGGTGCTTGCCGCGGCAGCAGGCACGGCGTTCGGCGCTTTCTTCGACAACAACAAAGTCTATGTGGCTTATGGATCAGCCGGCCTGCGTATCATTGATGTATCCACTCCATCAAATCCGACGTTGCTTGGCACGGTCGATACGCCCGGTGATGCGCGCGCCGTGGTGGCCAGCGGAAATTATGCTTACGTGGCCGACCGTTCAGGCGGTGTGCGAGTGATCGATGTCTCGAACCCGGCAAATCCAGTGGAGGTGACCAGCGTCGCTACGCCAACTGCGCGGGGTATTGCCATCAGCGGGAATTACGTCTATGTCGCCGCCAGCGATAGCGGCTTGGTCGTTCTCGACATCAGCAATCCCGCAAGCCCGGTTCGGATCGTAAGCCGTCCAGCGCTATATGGAGAAAACGTTGCCGCCTCGGGCAATGTCGCCGCGATCACCGACTACGACAAGATTGGCTTCTACGATGTGACCAACCCCGCGGCGCCGGTTGCCGGCGGTAATACTCCAGATTTTTCAACAGGCAATGAAGGCTTTGCCATCAACGGCATTTATGCCTATATCCCTGATGGTGACGTGCTGCGCATCTTTGACATTTCCACGCTCGCTACTCCCACGGAGGTCGGCAGCGTCACGGTCGGCGGGTACGGCTACACCGCTGCGGTCAGCGGCAACTATGCCTATGTCGCGGCGGAAGGTGCGGGCGTACGTGTGATTGATGTGAGCAATCCGGCGGCACCGGTGGAAGTCGGTTACTATGACGGCGTTGCCGAAGCGCGCGGCGTGGCAGCGAACGGCGCTTACGTCTATGTCGCGGAACGTACCGACGGTCTTTCGGTGTACACCAATGATTTCATTACGTCGATTGATGATGAGGTCAATCCAACACCTTTGAACTTCACGTTGCAGCAGAATTATCCGAACCCCTTCAATCCGGTCACCACAATCAGCTTTACCTTACCGCGAACCGGCCAGGTCAAGTTGGAGGTTTATTCCATTCTTGGTGAAAGAGTTGCGACGATTCTGAGTGAAGTGAGAAACGCCGGAACGCACACGGTGGCGTTTGACGCCAACCGCCTCGCCAGCGGGGTGTATTTATACCGTCTGCAAGCCGACGCATTTCATGATGTGCGCAAAATGCTTTTGATGAAATAAGCGTCGCTGAAAAAGGATGGTGCTTTAACGGCCATCCTTTTTTGTTTTTGATTCACTTCGAGCAAGGATCAGAAGCTTTGTAGAAAAACAAAAATCTCACGCAAAGTCGCAGAGCCGCTGAGCCAACGCAAAGAAAAAACTTTGCGTATTCTTTGCGCCTTTGTGGCTTTGCGTGCGCTTTTGTTTTTGGATATAGCGGCGAGGCTGGTTGCGTTTGGAATTTGGCCATGAAAAAAATCTGTTGCATTGTTCTATGCTGCGGCGCACTGCTCGCGGGAAATTCCATTGCACAAGAATTTGCCGAAGGCTTGGCGCGATTGCAGTTTGCCGCGCAGCGGGATTCGGCAAAATGGTTCGAAGGTTTCGCCGTTGCGGTGGATGGAAACGAAGCGCCCTACCCGAGCCATCGCAGCAGCGGAGAAAGGGCGCCGGCGCTGGTGGCGCGCACCACTGACGGAACGATGTCTATCACCTGGAAGACCGCGCCGGTTCCGCGCCGGTGGAGCGGTAAATCAGCCACGTTTTTGTGGGTGGCGGGTAGTGGCTGCAATCTTGGCAACGAGAATTTTCATCTCTCGATCAACGGCACGCACCGTTTCACCTTCTCCACACCGATGGACACCTACTGGCACATTGCCGGAGAAGACGATGCACGACTCGCCTTCACCGCCGTGGAAGCAAATCATAATCGTGCGCTGTTTGGTTATATCAGCTTGACCGTGCCGGCAAGCTGGCTGGTCGCTAGCGAGCCGCTGCTCATTAAAATAACCGGCGCTGCAGCAGCGCATGAAGTGTGGTTCAGAATTTTTGAATACACCGACGCGCTGGCGCATTTTCGTTCCAAAGAAAATAAAAAAGTTTATCACGAGCTGAGCTTTCGGAATCTTGGCGCTGCAACTTTGAAATTGGCCGCCGATGAAACTTGGCAAGGCGAGCCAGTAACCATCCGCACTGCGCAAGAAGAAATTGGTAGCAGCATTTTCACCGCCGCCGGCGATATTGCGCTTGCCTCGATTCACATTCCGCGAGAGAAACAAGCCAATCTCCGCGGTGGCGTTGCCATCCTTGTGGCTGGCCAACAGGTCGGCATCATCAAAGTACCGGACATCGAAGAAACGCGAATAAAAGCATTTCTCGAAGAGGAATTGGTTTTTACGCGCTATGTTTTTCCTCCCGGTGAATTTCCCAAAGCGCAGTGGCTACGACCCGCTATGGTCGATAATGAATTGGGCGAGTTTGATTTGAAGATGACTTTTTATAATAAGGACATGAACGTCGTCGACACTGCCACGCAGCCCGGACGTTACGGCGCGGTTGTGCAAGGCACGGCGCCCGGCGGCTACTCCATCCGCCGTTACGTCATGCTGTTCTGTTCGCCGGGAGATTGGCTCGATGAAGATTATCTGAATGAAAATGTTTCGTTCGATAAAATTGACATACAGCCAAATTTTTTTGAATATCTTGGTGTCGATAAGCACATCGCTGAACGCTATCTGCCGAATCATTCGGAATTCTTTTCTGATCTCATGATGGGGAATTTATTTAAGAATCCGCAAGCAGCGATTCTGTTGGCCGGACTTAGCGAGGCGACTTCAGCCGAACGCGCCGGCGATCCGAATTTTGATCCGCGTTTTAGTGATCGCCAGTGGTGGGTAACTTTCAAACGGCGCGAGCTTGGCGTCGAGGGCAAGTATCCCGCGCTGGTCAAGCCGCAGAAGATCAAAGCCGCCAATGCCGATAAACTGAAAAGTAGCCCTACAAATGTCGCCGTCTATCACGCCGAGGATATTGCCAAGATTCAAAAAATTTGCGCAGAATGGGCTGAGGTTGGCAAAGAACCTCTGGTTACACTCGTGGCTCACAAGGGCGCGATCGTCTTTCACGAGGCATTCGGCAAAACCAACGACAGCCAACTAATGACTCGCGAGACGCCAACTTGGATGGCATCGCTTACCAAGCTGCTGACTGGAATCATCATGATGCAATTCGTCGATCAGGGCTTGATCGGCCTGGATGATGCGGTGAAAAAATATTTGCCGGAGCTTGATGTTGAGGTTGAAACCCCGTTGACCATGCGCCATCTTTTCACGCACACTAACGGCTTCGCCTGGCACGGCGAATGGGGCTCGGATTGGAATCATGCGCTGGAGAATTACCTCGGGCATTGTCTGCCTTATATAAAGGTTGGAAAGGCGTTCGAGTACAACCGCCTGGGGTACGCGCTTGCCGGCAAAGTGATGGAGCGCCTCAGCGGCCGCGCCATGCCGCATCTCTTTGAAGAGCTGCTCATCAAGCCGCTTGACTTGCGGCACACAAAAATTGAAAACACCTACGGCGGCTGCCATTCTACCGCTGAGGATATGGCGCGCATTGCGCAAATGCTCTTGCAGCGCGGCAGTTATGGCGGCGTTCGATTTTTTTCCGAAGACAGTTTTGAAAAAATGTTGCCGGTGAAACTGGACAACCTCGTTCCTGGCCTGGACAAAGAATGGGGCATCGGAACGTGCTGGCTGGCAGGCAACGGCCTCAGCGCCAAAACCTTTGGCCATGAAGCAGCATCGGGCGCGATTCTCCGCATCGATCCGTTGAACGATCTGATCATCGTTTCAACACGCAATCGCACCGGCGATAATTATGATGTGTACGAAAAATATGCCGCGCGTTTGATCGAAGCTTGCGTCGCGCCAGTGATCGCAAAAGCAAAATAAGGCCATCGTGAACAAACTTTAAAAGCGCACGCAGAGTCGCAGAGACGCAAAGAATACGCAAAGGCAAATTCTTTGCGATTCCTTTGCGCCTTCGCGCCTTTGCGTGAAGTTTTTTTTCAAAATTTCATTTTAACATACAGATTTATCACTCGCAAAGCCCATGCGCTCGAAAGCAAACGGACAATTCAAGCTTCTCTTACCGGCGCTCATTCCGGTTGTTGCGCTCTCGATCATTCCGCTGTTGCAGGGAATTTATCTGGGCTTCACCGATTACCGCTTGGGCGAGCCAATCCATTTCAACGGATTGGAAAATTACCGGTACATGTTGACCGACCGCTATTTCTGGCAATCGTTTCGCATCGGCTTTCTATGGACGCTCATCGTCACGCTCGGGCAAATTGTTTTGGGACTGGGGCTGGCGCTGTTGTTGAACGCGAAGCTGTCGTTGAACGCGGTCTCGCGCGTGCTCATTCTGGTGCCGTGGGCCATGCCGCCGGTCATTCGCGGCATCATGTGGAAAATCATGTACGAGCCGGACACCGGCGTGTTCAATTATTTGTTCCTCAACGCCGGGCTGATCGGCCAGCCGATCAATTGGCTGAGCAGTTTTGAATTTGCCATTCCGGCGATCATCGTCGTCGGCATCTGGGGTGATTTGCCGAAGGCCGCCGTCTTTCTTTTGGCGGGCCTGCAGTCCATCTCGAAAGATCTCTACGAAGCAGCGCGCCTCGACGGCGTAGGCGTGTGGAAAGAATTTCGGTACATCACTCTCCCGATGTTGAAGCCGGTGCTGGCGGCCACGGTGTCGCTGACGTTCATGTGGAATTTCAACGCCTTTGGCCTGGTGTGGGTGCTTACGCAGGGCGGCCCCGGCGGCCTCACGCGACTGCCAATGCTGGCGGCATATGAAGAAGGCTTTCGTTACGGCAACGTCGGTTACGCGGCAGCCATCGGCAATGTCATGGTGGTGATCATCTCGATCATTCTCTTTGCATATCTGCGCATTCAGCTTCGCGAAAGAGCATAAGCCGGGCGATTCTGAATCAAAAAAGCGCATCCCGACGCGTCGGGATAAAGACGCACTCCGCCACGCATCAATAAACATTATAGGAAGCGGAGCGGGGAAGACATCGCAAAGAAAACCTACAGATAAATTCTTTGCGTTATCTTTGCGACTCTGCGACTTTGCGTGAGAGTTTTTGCTTTTCTACAAAGGGTTCACTTTAAAGAAACTAACGCGTAAAATGGTCAAACTCAAAAGCCTGGGCGCCAAGGCGGTGAAACACCTTTTGCTCATCGCTTATCTGGTGTTTCTCGTCTTTCCGCTGGTGTGGATGTTTTCAACGTCGCTCAAATCCACGCCGGAAATTTACTCCAGCACGCCGGCGCTGCTGCCGCGCACGCCAACGCTCGAGCATTACGTCTCGGCATTCACCGAAAAGAGCATCGGGCAAAGTATATGGAATAGTTTTCGCGTCGGCGTCATCGCCACGCTGGCGGTGATTGTGCTGGCGCTGCCGGCGGCGTATGCGCTCGCCCGCTACAAAACCGCGCTGAACAAAGCCGCGCTGGGATGGATTTTGACCTCGCAGATTTTTCCGGCGATCCTGATTATGGTTCCGCTCTACATGGTGCTGCGCCGCCTGCAGCTTACCGATTCGCTCTTCGGCCTGTCGCTGGTGTACATCGTGTGGAGCCTGC
>Ga0247727_10015444_pt1 | contig 12522 bp, 9 predicted proteins | sample WisWelCaveWW1625_FD_202498 | JGI IMG/M metagenome (GOLD analysis project Ga0247727, IMG submission 202498) | Biofilm microbial communities from Wishing Well Cave, Virginia, United States - WW16-25 | ecosystem: Environmental > Aquatic > Deep subsurface > Groundwater > Cave microbial mat | place... | reverse complement strand
CAGGAAGGTCACGAGTGCAGCCACCTCGTCCGGACGCCCCAGCCGCCCGAGCGGGATCCGGTCGAGCCACGCCTTTTTCTTGTGCTGCGGGACGTTGTCGAGCATTGGCGTCTCGATGAATCCGGGAGCGACGCAGTTGACCGTGACCCCGAAGGACCCTGCCTCCTGGGCCAACGCCCGGGTGAAGCCTCCCAAGCCCGCTTTCGTCGCCGCGTAGACACTGTGGCCGACGATGCCTCGTTGGCCCGAGACCGACCCGATGAGGACGACGCGCCCGAACCCCACCTTCATCATCGAGGTGATGCAGGCCCGCGCGAGGGAGATCGCTCCGGTCAGGTTGGCCTCGATCAACCGCAGCGCTTGCGCCTCATCGAGGGCGTGGAAGGCGGTCTGTTGCGCGATGCCGGAGGCCACCACGAGGTAGCGCACGCTCCCCAGCTCGTCGCCGACGCCGCGCGCGAGTTCCGCAGCGGCGACGAACGCCGACGAGTCCCACGCGTAGGCCGCCACCGCCGGTGTCTCGCCGTCGTGTTTCAGCTCGCGGATAAGTCGATCCGCCGCGTCGCGGCGCGTGCGATAGGTGAAACCGACGCATAGGCCGGCCCGCGCCAGGCGCGTTACGATGGCCGATCCGATGCCGCCCGACCCGCCGGCGACGAGCGCGGCACCCGGGGCGAAGGTCAGCCGCATCACACCTCCCCGGGGGACGCGGCGGCGAAGCCCAGCTCGGCCTCGGCCAGCAGGCGATCGCCGCTACGGGCTTCGCCGGCGAAGACCCCGCCGCCGGTCGTCATCTTGAGCGCGGTGACGTGGAACCGGACGCTGGATCCGAACGTTGCCGGCTGGTGGAGCGAGGCCTTGAGGAACCCCAGCAGGGGCAGCCGGTCCGGCCGGCCCTCGAAGGTCAGCCGGTAGAGCAGGGCGGCGCCCTGGCTCATTCCTTCCAGCAACATGACGTCGGGCAGGCAGGGTCCGTCCGGCCCGCTGCGGCAGGCCAGCGGGTCGTTGGACGAGACGTTCTTCAGCGTGACGATCCGCTCGTGGGGCTTGAACTCGATCATGCGGTCCAGCATCAGGAACGGATGGCGCCACGGGAGCAACGCCAGGATCTCGCGAGATTCCATCTTCCTCTTCCTATTCCTAACGGGTCAGCACGACCGCCGCGAAGCGGGACGATCCGGCGCCGTCGAGTATCAGAGCGCAGTCGACCTGCAGCGGCTGCGCCTCCGTGGGCAGGTTCAAGCCAAGCTCGCGTCCGCCGGCGGCCGTCGGCGGAGGTGCCGGGGGAACGACGCGGCGCTGGATCGACTGCAGCGCGGCGGCGACGGCCAGAGAACCCGCGGCGCCCCAGGTCTCGCCGAGCACCGCCTTCGGGGCCAGCGCGGGGGGCATCGCCTTCCCGAACACGTCGACGAGCACCGCGGCCTCGCGCAGGTCTCCGGCCCGCTCGGCGTTGGCCGACAGGACGAGCAGACCGACCTCGTCCGCACCGATGCCGACATCATCCAGCAGCCGCCGGATCAGGTCGGCCCGCTGCTTAACGCCCGGCTCCCCGGCGGCTTCGACCGGGCGGCTGGTTCCACCGCGCAACGTGCCGAGGACGCGCGCTCCGCGCGAGGCCGCGCTCCGCTCGGCCTCGAGCGCAAACAGGCAGGCGCCCTCGCCACCGATCGGTCCCGAGCTGTCGGGGGCCAGCGGAAGCGATGCGGCGGAACGGGAGGCCAGGCCGTCGGCCTGCAGCGTGCGCAGCATGTGGAAGTTCAGCTCGTCGCCGCCGCCGGCCACGATCAGGCTCGCCCGGCCCTCGTCGAGAAACTCCGCGGCGCACAGCAACGCCTCGAGCCCCGAGGTCGGACCGGCGGCCACCGTGACGTTGTGCGCCGACCAGCCGAAGAAGATCGACATCTGCCCGGCGGGGACGTTGGCCACGGTCTCCGCGAACAGGCTCGGGTCGACGAAGCGGGGCCCCACCGTGTGCGCTTCGTGCTCGAAGCGTACGATCGTGTCCAGGCTGGACCAGCCGGTGCCCAGCACGACGCCGACCTCGGTGTCGTTCCGATCCCGCAGGTCGTCCTGCAGCTTCCCGGCCGCGGCGCAGGCGAGCTGCGAGGTCCGGGACAGGTGCTTGACCCCCTTGCGCCGCAGGTAGCTCGACGGATCGAACCCCAGGATGGGCGCCGCCGCGAACGGGACGGAGTCGGATGAGTCCGTCGCTACCGACCGCGCCTCGAGCAGCCGCGAGAACAGCGCGTCCGGGTGGTCTCCGGCGGCCGAGATCAGACCCGCGGCGGTGATGACCCAGGGCCCCGGCACGGGATCAGGCTTCCGGCGCGGTCAGCAGCAGGCTGGCGTTGTTGCCGCCGAACGCATATGAGTTGGATAGGACGCGATGCAGCCGGGCCTCGCGCGGGCGGTTGGGCACGCAGTCGATGTCGCACTCCGGATCCCGCGCCTCCCAGTTCCAGGTTGGCGGGATCGTGGAGTGGCGCATGGCCAGCAGGGAGGCGATGGCCTCCACGGCACCTGCGGCCCCCATCATGTGTCCGGTCAGCGCCTTGATCGAGGAGACCGGGACCGTCGCGCCGCGTTCGCCGAACACAGCGCGCACGGCGAGGCTCTCGGTCTTGTCGTTGAGCGCGGTTCCCGTGCCGTGCGCGTTCACGTAGTCGACGTCCTCGGGGCCCACGCCTGCCCGGGTCAGCGCGTCTCGCATGGCGCGCGTGGCGCCCGCCCCTCGCGGGTGCGGCCCGGTCACGTGATACGCGTCGCAGGACAGCCCGAACCCGTCGACGTGGCCCCAGACCTCCGCGCCTCGGGCGCGCGCCGCTTCCTGAGGTTCGACGACGACGGCGCCGGCACCCTCGCCGAGGAGTAGCCCCGGCCGGCCCAGGCTAAACGGACGGCAGCGGTCAGGGGACATGGCGCGCATGCGCGAGAAGCCGACGAAGGCCATGCGCGAGAAGGCCTCGCAGCCCACGGCCAGGGCCCACGGCGCGTCGCCCCGAGCCACCAGCGACGCGGCCACCCCGATCGCGTAGGCGCCCGCCGCGCAGGCCGCCGGCACGGAGAGCACGGCTCCATGCAGATCCCAGATGCGGGCGACGGAACGGCCGATGACGTCCAGCGGCCGACGAGTCAGGCTGCGAACGTCGTCCACGCTCGGTGCCCGGTCTGGGTGGGCCGCTCGGTTCTGCTCGAACTGCGTCACCTCGCCCATCGTGGTGCCAACGACCACCGCCGCGTCGGCATGTCGTCGCACGTCGATGCCCGCCTCCTCGACCGCCTGCACGGCGGCCAGCGCGGCCAGTTCGGTGCAGCGGCCTCCCAGCAGTGCCCAGCGGAGGGGGGGCGGGACCTCGTGTTCGCCCACCTCGCAGCCGATCCGAGTGGGCAGGTCCGAGGCATCGAAGGAGCGGATTTCCCGCGCCCCGCTCCTGCCCTGGACCAGCGCGTCCCAGAAACTCTGGCGATCGGCCCCGATGGGCGTGACGAGACCGATCCCAGTGATGGAGGGTCTCGCGCCGTACATGGCCTTACTCGACCTCGGCGGAATGCTTGCGGACGAGCCCGAAGATCTCTTGCATCGTTCGGATCCCGGCGATCTCGGCTTCCTCGATCACGATGCGGTACTTCTGCTCCACCGCGGCGACGATTCTCAAGCCATCGAGCGAGTCGATCCCAAGGTCCGCGAGCCTCGCGTCCGCGGAGACCTCGTCCGGGGACTTCTCGGCGATCTCGGCAACGATCTCGGTCACTTCACGCCGGAGCTTCTCGTCGGACGTCATCTTCCCTCCTTCCCGGTTGGCGAGCACGACGAGATGCCCCGTCCGGAACCTGGGAAACGCGAGTTGGCCCGTCGCCGTCGGATTATAGCCGAAAGCAAGCTCCCGACTTGGAGCAGGGGGTAGAATCAGGGTCGTCGGGCGTCATGCCCGCGGGTTGAATCATGTCGACGCTGACTTGTCGGTCGGCGCCGCGATCCGGGACGATCGGCGCGCTGACAATCTGGATCGCCTTCGCCTGTTCTAGTTGTGTCCCGGAGTCCGATCCCACGCCGGCCCACGTGTTCACCGACGTCGCAATCGAGGCCGGGCTGACCCATCGGCACGAGAAGCCCGTGCTCGACCCCAAGCTCGACAACATCATGCCCTGGATGTCCAGCGTCGGCGCCGCGGCGGCCGCAGGCGACTACGACAACGACGGCCAGGTCGACCTCTACGTGACCAACTCGAACAAGGGAGCGCCCAACTGGCTGTACCACAACAACGGAGACGGGACCTTCACCGACGTGGCCGCCGTGGCGGGCGTGGCGGACGTCAACGACGAGGGCGGCGTCAGCATGGACTGCATCTGGGCCGATTTCGACAACGACGGCTGGCTCGACCTCTACCTCGTGCGCTGGGGCACGAATCGCCTGTTCCGCAGCAACGGCGACGGGACGTTTCGCGAGGTGACCGCCGAGCGCTTTCGGACCCCCGGCGGCGAGCCGGGAACGCCGTGGGCCAATGGCAATGCCGCGATCGCCCTGGACTTCAACGCCGACGGGCGGCTGGACATCTACGTGGGGAACTACTTCAGGGAAGTCGACCTGTGGCACCTGGAGTCGACGCGGATCATGCACGACAGCTTCGAGAACGCCCGCAACGGCGGACCGAACCAGCTCTACCGGCAGGAGGCCGACGGCAGCTTCACCGACGTGGCGCGCAGCCTGGGGGTGGCCGACACGGGCTGGACGCTGGCGGTGGGGTCGGCGGACCTGAACAACGACGGCTGGCCGGACCTGTACGTGGCTAACGACTTCGGACCGGACCAGTTGTTCATGAACGACGGCCGCGGGGGTTTTGTCAATGTCAGTGACGAAGCGATCGGACACGACACGCGCAAAGGGATGAACGTCGATTTCGGCGACTTCAACAACGACGGCTGGCTGGACATCTATGTGACGAACATCACCACGGCCCAGTATCTCCAGGAAGGGAACATGCTCTGGCGCAACAACGGCCCCCGGAGGGACGGGACCGTGGTCTTGATGGACGTCGCGCGCGAGAGCGGCACCTCCGACGGCGGCTGGGGCTGGGGGGCGAAGTTCCTCGATTACGACAACGACGGCGACCTGGACCTGTTCGCCGTCAACGGCTTCGTCAGCGCCGGCGAGGGCGAGTACTGGTACGACCTGGCGACGTGGACGGTCACCGACTCGGACCCTGCCGACTCCCGCAACTGGCCGCCGATGGGCGACCGCTCGTTCTCGGGGTACGAATCGTTCCGCTTCTGGCGCAACGAGGGCGGCGAGCTGTTCCGGCGGGTCGATGCGGAAGTGGGCCTGGACAGCACCCGCGACGGCCGCGGGGTGGTCTGCTTCGACTACGACAACGACGGCGACGTGGATCTGTTCGTGGCCAACCAGGGTCAGCCGCCGCACCTGTTTCGCAACGACGCGCCGCCGCAGGACCATCACTGGATCGGCGTGCGCCTGGTCGCCGATCCCGCGACCGGGCTGAACGCCGACGCGATCGGCACACGCGTGACCGTGATCACGGCCACCGAAACCCAGATCCGCGAGCGGGACGGAGGCGTGGGCTACGCCGGCCAGAGCGAGTCCCGGCTGCACTTCGGGCTGGGCCACGACGATCGGGTCCGGCTGCTCGAGGTGCGCTGGCCCGACGGGGGGCTGCAGTACCTGGAGGACGTGGAAGCGGACCTCTTCATCACGGTGCGCCAGAACCCCGACGAGTACGTCGCCATCGCGCGAGTGACGGTCGAGGCGCCGACCCCGAGGGCTCCGGCCGGTGACGTGGCAGAGCGGCAGGTGCCGGAGATCGACACCGAGCGGCTGGACGAGCTGCTGTCCACCTTCGAGGACAGGCTGCGGCAGGATCCGTCCAACCACGCCGCCGCGTACCTGTACCGTCGGCGCTGCGCCGACTACGGGCGGCACGTCCGCGCGATCCGCTTCTTCCAGGAGCTGATCGATCGCGAGCCCGAGGCCCTGTGGCCGCGGATGGAGCTGTCCGTGGCCTACGTGGACCAGATCCCCACCTGCGGCGGCATCGCCGCCATCGTCTGCAAGGGCACGCTGGCCCGCCGGTCCCTCGATCAGCTCGACCAGGTCATCGCCACCCACGGCTCCCTGTGGGTGGCCCACTACGCTCGGGGCATGAACCACCTGCACTGGCCTCGCGCGCTGAGCCACACCCCGGACGCCATCGCGGACTTCGAGCAGTGCCTGCGGCTCCAGCAGGAGCGGCGGGACGAGGCCCGGCCGTTCCACGCGCGGACCTTCGCCCTCCTGGGTGACGCCCACGCCAAGATCGGATCCTACGATCAGGCCCGGCACGTCTGGCAGGAGGGTCTGGCGGCGTTCCCCGACTCGGCGGAACTCGTCGAGCGCGCGGCCCTCGACGGCGAAGACGCGCTGCGGGAGTTTGTCAAGGAGCGGCGCTCGCTCGAGCAGCCGATCGACACGGACCTATCCTTCGTGGACGATGGGCCGGGAGCATCGACAAGGGGGAGAGGACCGTGAGGTCCCCTCCCCCGTTGGGGTTACGAGCGAGCCTAGGGCAAAGCGACGTCGCGCCGCGGTTCGGATCCGATCTGGTCGCGCCCTACCGGCCGAAGCATGTGCCGGTCATCGCGTCACCCGAGCTGCTGCGCGCGATCTTTTCCTGCGAGGTTCGTGGGGTCGGAGGCGGACGCGGCCGAGCCATTCAATCCTCCGCCTGAAAAGCAGGACCGTCGGCGCTCGCAACTCGCGTTGCTTCCGAAGCCACGGGTCCCGATCGTGTTCCTGCGGGACTTCGCGCATCGGTTTGCCACCCTTTCTGGGGCGAAGTACGATGCCGCGAACGGGAGGCACCGATCGTGGGATCCGAACTCCGGCGCAAGCTCGACTACGCGGATTGCCTGGCGATGCCGGACGATGGCAAACGCGATGAGATCGTGCAGGGCGATCTCTACGTGACCCCCTCGCCGAGCCCCTTGCACGAGCACGGCTCACGAAGGCTCGAGCGGCAGCTCGAGGATTTCTTTCACCCGCGGACCCCCGGCGAGGTCTTCAACGCGCCGATCGATCTGATCCTGGCGTCGGGAGATGTCGTGCAGCCGGATCTGGTCGTCGACTCTGACCCGCGCCAGATTTCGAAACGAGGAATCGAGGGGGCGCCGTTGCTGGTGGTGGAAATCCTCTCGCCGGCAACGCGCAAGCAGGACCGCGGCGTGAAGTCCCGCCGCTATGCCGAGTTCGGGATCGCTCATTACTGGATCGGTCGATCCCGACGAGCGGCGCGTAGAGTTCCACCGTCTGGAAGCGGGGAGTTTTCACTTGCTGAGCCAGGCGACCGGGGACACGAGCCTCGCCCATCCCGACTGGGATGGGCTCGTCATCGACCTGGCTCGGCTCTGGTCGTGAAGGCACTCCGTCGGCCGAGCGGCCGGTGACACGCGTGTCGCGCCCAGCCCTCGCGTTCGTCGTCGTCCTCGCGTTCGCGGGGGGGCCCGCTCGCGCCGCCGAACCGACCTGCGATCGCGTGATCGCGATCGGCGATCTCCACGGGGGGTACGACGCGTTCGTCGCGATCCTGCGTGCGACGGGTCTCGTGGACGAAACGCTCCGGCTCGTCGACGGCCGCGCGTGCCTCGTGCAGACCGGGGACGTCGTCGATCGCGGCGCCGAATCGCGCAAGATCCTCGATCTGCTCATGGCGCTCGACGCCCAGGCGCCCGATCGCGTCGAGATGGTCCTCGGGAACCACGAGGCGATGACGATCACGGGCGACCTGCGCTACGTCTCGCCGGAGGAGATCGCCGCCTTCGCCGCGGAGGAGACGGCCGACGAACGGGCCGCGGCGTTCGAGGCGTTCGTCCGCCCCGGGGCGAGCGGTCCGCCGCCCGGCGGCGCGACGCAAGCGGAGTTCGATCGCCTGTTCCCGGCCGGCTGGTTCGCGCGGCGCCGGGCGTTCGGGGCCGAGGGGCACTATGGACGCTGGCTTCTCGAGCGGCCGGCGGTCGTCCAGATCGACGGCAGCGTGATCCTCCATGGCGGCCTGACGCCCGCCGTGGCAGGGCAGGGGATCGACGCGATCGCGGCGGCGGTCCCGCGCGAGCTGCGCGAGTTCCTCGCCGCTCGCGCTGCGCTCGAGGACGCCGGCTGGCTGCGACCGACGGACGACTACGCCGCGGCCTACGCCGCGGTCGAGGCACGCTCGGCCGCCGCGCCGACCGACGACGCCGCGCGGCCAGCCGCCGCGGCTTTCCTCGCGCTAAAGCGTGCGTCGTTCGTCGATCCGGAGGGGCCGCTCTGGTATCGCGGCCTGGCCCAGGTCGACGAGAAGGTGCTCGAGCCCGATGCGTTCGCGGCGCTCGCGCCGCTCGGGGCCGAGCGGATCGTCGTGGCGCACACGCCGACCGCCGATCAACGGATCTCGCGGCGCTGCGGCGGGCACGTGTTTGCGATCGATACCGGCGCCGGGCCGGCCTATGGTGGACGCGCCTCGGCGCTCGAGATCGCAGCGGACGGGACGGTCGATGCCGTCTACGTGGACGGCCGCGAGCGGCTCGTCGACCGACCGCTGACCGATCCCGAGTGGGAGACCGCGCTCCTCGAGGGCGAGATCGTCGGCATCGAGGAGATCGGGATCGGCATCACGCGTCCGCGGCGGGTCACGCTCCGGCACGGCGGGCGCACGCTGCGGGCGGCGTTCAAGACGGTCGACATCCAGGAGACGGAGCTGACCCGCTTCGCATCGAGCGGCGGACAGTTCCAGTTCACGGACAGCTACCGCTTCGAGCGGCCCGCCTACCTGCTCGACCGCAAGCTCGGGATGCGGATGGTGCCGCCGACCGTGGAGCGGGAGATCGAGGGGGAGAAGGGGTCGCTCGTCGCCTGGATCGACAAGGCCATTAACGAGCTCGAGCGTCGCGAGCGCGACCTGACGTCGCCCGATCCGATCGATCTCGCGCAAGAGCAGCAGATCATGCGCGTGTTCGACGCCTTGATCCTGAACGCCGACCGCAACCTGGGCAACCAGCTGATCACGCCGTGGGATTTCCGCCTGCATCTGATCGACCACACGCGCGCCTTCGGCCTGACGAAGACCCTGGCCGAACCGTTCGAGAAGGAGGCCGTCGGTCTGCCGGGCTGGCTCTTCGACGCGATCCGCGGGCTCGACGCGAAGGAGACCGCAGAGCTATTCCGCGGGATGGTGAGCGGAACGCGGCTGAAGGCGATGTTCGCGCGGCGGGACGCGCTGGTGAAAAAGATCGAGCACGACGTCCAGGCCTACGGCGCGACGCTCGTGTTCCACGACGCCGCGCCCGCGCGCTGAACGGCGACCCTCAGGGACAAGGGTCGGGGTCGATGGTCTCGCAGGTCGTCGCGGGCACACGCGGGATCCCGCCGGTCCCGGTGCCGACCGTGCCCTCCTTGTCGGCGAGCAGGGGCGCGACGACCCAGAACGCGCTACCGGGCACGGCGGCGGCTGGCAGGATCCAGCGCCTCGCGCCGTTCGTGCCGCAGGCGATCGGGGCGTGGTCCTGCACGCCGTCGAGCGACGCGATACTCCCCTGATACACGACGGTGTCCTGGCCCGACACGCCGCTCGCGTTGCACGCGACACCCCAGTTGAGCTCGAAGGTCCCGCGCGTCGGCAGCGTGCTGCCGTAGGCTCGGATCATCCACGTCGCGTCGTCGCACCCCGTGGCGCCGTTGCACGGCTGGAACCCTCCGGGCGTCGTGCTGCTGAGCTGGTAGAAAGCGCGTCCGGAGAGCGTCGTGTCGACTACGGCGATGAAGTTCGTGCCTTCCGAATCGGCGACGCCGTCGATCGCGCCGACGTACACATCGCCCGCTGTCACGGTGACCGGCGATTCGAGCGAGAACTGGTTGAACGCGGTCGCGTGGATGAACTGGATCGTCGTGTCCTGCGTGCTCACGAGCGTCGCGTTCGCCGGAATCCCTGAGCCGCTCGGATCGGTGTACACGAGAAGCTGGATCGCGCGACCGGCGCCGGCCGTCGGATCGACGAACTGGATGTCGATCCGCTCCAGTCGGAACGGGTAGTCCTGCGCGCCCGGCGTGAATCGCGTGACCCAGGCGAAGCGGCTCGTGCCGCTGACGCCGAGCGCTCCGTCCCACAGGCCGTCGCCGAGCGTCAGCAGCTCGGGCGGGAGCGTGGTGTTCCCGTCGAACTTGGCCACGCGCAGCGCATCGGCGCCGGAATCGGGGATCGAGCCCGGGAACCCGAAATTATTGATCTTCACGTCGATCCCGGCGACGGTCGTCCCGGCCGCGCCGGCGATCACGGGCGTCGCCGACGCGGGCAGATCCGGCGGATCGAACGACGCTTCGCTCTCGTCGTTGTAGAACTCGTCGGGTCCGCCGAGCGGCGGCGGCGTGCCCTGGGCGTTGCCGAGCGGGTAGGAGCCGCCCTCGTCGAGCGTCGCGACCGCGACCGTGAACGCGTTCCCGGGCGTGAGGCCGGGAAACCGATACGTCCCCGCGCCACCCGTCTCCGCGGGGTTGACTCCCGACTGGATCGCCTGGGCCTCGTCGTAGAGCAGGGCGCAGTCGGCGGTGGCGCGCCGCAGGATCACGTTGGCGCCGTCGAACGGCGTCACGCCGTCCTTGGCGATGACCCGGCCCGCGATCCCGGCGAAGCTGCCGGTGAACGCCGCCGTCGGGTAGAGCGCCGAGATCCCCATGACCTCGTCGTTGTGCAGGGTCGCCGCGTCGAAGTGCGCGAACGGCATCATCGTCTCGAGCTGCGCGAGCGTCGGCTCAGGACAGGCGCCGAGACCTCCGTCGAGCGACGGGCCGAGGTTCACCGACGCGTGGCCGAGCCCGCTGAAGTGCCCGAACTCGTGAACCATCACGCCGACGTACTCGGAAACGGTGATCTCGCGGGTGTCGCTCGTATCGCCGTCGATCCAGTCGCCCTGCAGCACGGCGTAGGCCTTGGTGATCTGGGTTCCACTCGTCCGGAGCACCCCGGCGAACCCGAGAACGCTCGCGGACTTCCCGATGGCGCTGTAGATGTCGCGGTTGTTGTCGTAGATGATCGGGTTCTGGCCGTTGTTCAGCGCGATGATCGAGTTGTAGTTCGCCGACGTGACGTCGACCGGGACGTTCGAACCGTTGCGGATCTGCACGCCCTGCGCGTAGGAGATCGTCGCCGTCGGGACGTCCTGCCACACCGTGAACGCTTCGACGACGCGCAGGTTCGCGTCTGCATTCGCCAGCACGCCGAGCACGCCGCCGTCCGGGTTCCACACGATCGGAGCGGCCGTCGACCAGCGGAGCGGCGGTCCCGGATCGTAGAAGAGCGGGTTCCACCCGAGCGACGCGAGGGCGAGCCCGAGCGCCAGGGCGAGCCGCCAGCCGGGCACGGATTCCCCGCCCCGGTTCTTCGGACGATGGGGGCGCGCGCGCAAAACGATTACCGTTCGTCCGTGCCGGGGTCCGCCGAGTGTCCACCTGCGAGACGCTCGATCGTGCGGCGCAGGAGGGCGTACGGCACCGGCCCTTGGGCTCGGTCGAGATGCGGGAGGTCGATCGGATCGACCTCGGCCGGCGCGATCCAGCGGCCCAGCCCGCGGGCGCCGAAGACGCTCCGGTTCCCGGCGAGACTCTCCGCCATGTCGCGGCCGTCGGAACCCCGGGCGATGCGAAACGCCCCCTGGTACATGCCGGCGGTGTCGGTGAAGCCCCAGGGGCTGTCGTTGAGGAGCAGCAGGAGGTAGCGGTCCCCGAGACGGTAGCGCGGCGTGCCCTCGATGAAGACTCGCGAGCCGTCGGGCATCGGTACGGGCGCGCCGTAGATCTTGATCACGAGGTCTTGGCCACGCCGCGGTACGTGACCGAACAACGGGTCGTCGATGCGCAGCGTGACCCACGTGCTGTGCATCTCGCGCTCGTCGAGCCCGTAGCGGACGTCGAGGACCTCGGCGAGCACGGCGCGGCGGGCCTCCTCGACGAGGGCAGGGAGATCCTCGACTCGCAGGATCGTCGTCGCATGGGTGAGCACCGGCACGACCACGGCGCAAGCCATGGCAAGGACGAACGGGAAGGGTCGGCGCGCTGGACTCGGGAGCACGAGCCGCCTCCGGGAGCCCTAAAGGTACCCCACGGCCCATCGGGGTGCCGCCACGGAACCGGCCGAGGTCTTCCCAGGGGTCGGCCGGACCCGATAGACTCGATGGGAACGGCGCTCGATGTGCCGTCTCGGGGGGCGCATGGCGGAAGCACGCCGGTCCTGGATCGTCGGATCCGTGGTGCTGATGGGGGTCGGCCTCTCGGCCGCGGTGGTCGGGTTTCTCGGGCACGCGCGGGCGTCCGATGGCGTCTCGGCTGCCACCGTGACCGAGGGCGAGGCCTGCGATCAAGGCGTCTGGGCGGTCGTAATTCGCTGCGGGGAACGGCGCTCGTGCCTGTCGATCGACGACGCCCGGGAACTCCTCGGACGAGCCGCCCGGCAGGCAAGGAAGGAAGGGGCCGGCGAGCCTGCCCGGATCGTGGCGTTCGACTAC
>Ga0247727_10015443_pt1 | contig 12522 bp, 6 predicted proteins | sample WisWelCaveWW1625_FD_202498 | JGI IMG/M metagenome (GOLD analysis project Ga0247727, IMG submission 202498) | Biofilm microbial communities from Wishing Well Cave, Virginia, United States - WW16-25 | ecosystem: Environmental > Aquatic > Deep subsurface > Groundwater > Cave microbial mat | place... | reverse complement strand
GTCGCAGCCTACCTGCGAAAACGCGGCGCGGCCATTCCGGTGATCGCCGAACAGGCGCCGTGGACCCGGCTGGCGAGGTTCGGCCTGGCCCTCGGCCCTCCCAAGCTCGCCCAGGCGGCGGGGCTGGCCTGGACGCTGCGGGGCGTCCCTTACCTCGCCGGATGCTGGCCGGTGGCGGCGGATGGCGACGGCAAGATCGAGAGCGTAGTGCTTCGCCGCGGCGAAAGGACCTGGCGTGAGTCCTGTGACTACCTGGCCTGCGGGTTCGGCCTGACGCCGAACCTGGAGCTTGCGCTGCTGCTCGGGTGCGCGGTTCACAAGGGCTTTGTCGCGGTCAGCCAGTGGCAACAGACATCTCTGCCCAACGTCTACTGCGCCGGCGAGCCGGCCGGCGTCGGCGGCGTGGACCTGGCGCTGATCGAGGGAGAGATCGCGGGGTACGCGGCAGCGGGCCGGCCCGAGCGCGCCCGCGAGCGCTTCGAAGCGCGCCGCCGCGCCCGCCGGTTCCAGGAACGGCTCGAGCGGGCGTTCGCGCTGCGCGACGAGCTGAGAAGCGTCGTCACACCTGACACTATCGTGTGCCGCTGCGAGGACGTGCCGTGGCGCCGCATCCGGGAGCATCACTGCTGGAAATCGGCCAAGCTGCAGACACGCTGCGGCATGGGCTCGTGCCAGGGGCGCGTCTGCGGACCGGCCACCGAGTTTCTGTTGGGGTGGACGCCGGAGTCCGCGCGTCCGCCGGTGTTTCCGGCCAGGGTGGAGAGCTTGACCGGAGGCGGAGGCGGGCCGGGAGCCGCATGGCCGCCCAGAGCTATGAGTCGCGCGCGCAGGGAGGGGAACAGGTCAGAACTCCTGTCGTAGGGCGTGAGCTTTGAGCGCCTCGTAGTCTCCACTCGCGCCAAACAGGCTGCCTTGCCATCTCACGTCCCATCCTGGATTCCACAGAGACGAATTGGCGACTTCGACTCTCTTCTCGGACCTCGAAGGTTTCGACCTCCAAAGCGACTGCGCCGGCGGGGGCGCTTCCGATGGGCCCCGTGTCGTGATTGAGGATGGCTGCCGCAGCTCCCTCTTGGGCCGCGGTATCGTACTTGTAGGCCGAAATGCCGTAGCGGGTCAGAGCACGACCCTGAAACATGTGACAGTCTTGCCCTTCATGCCGTAGCCCACGAAAACTACGTCTGAGTTCTCCACCTTGTGTCCACTATGAGATGACGCGAAAGGGCTCAATGTGATCTTCTTTCCACCGCGCAGAGAAGTGGTCGCAATAAATCAGCGCCGGTGATGGACTCCGGCCCCGACGCCCTTCTCGCGCGTAGGCTGTCGCAGACACCGCCACAACGATCACGCAGTGACTCGCAGTGACGCAGCCCGGAGGTCAGGCGTTTGAGAGTCATGCTTTCTGGCTGAGCGGGTATTCTAGCATTCCGCTATCCGGACGACGCCTGGCTCGGTCGTGTTGACCGTTTCAGCCGGCAAACGGTATTCTAAAAGACCTGAAGCTGCGTCAGAACATGTTGCGACTCCTCTCAGGGATCCTCCTCGTCTGTTGTTGGGTCGGCGATTTGCCGGCGTCGCCACAGGAGACGACCCGCCGGCGTGCCGGCAGGCACGAAGTGGCTTTGCGCCTGCCGGCCGATGGGTTGTACGCTCAGGAGGAGATGGAGATCGAGTTCCGCGTGGTGGATACGAGCCAGGTGGACCCGGTGCTGGGCCCCACACCGGTTGTCCGAGCGCGAATCCAGGCCACTATCGACATGCCCTCCATGCCCAGCATGCCCAGGCATGAAGAGGCGGCGCACCCGGAGGGTGTTCCGGGAGAGTACGGTGTTCATCCCACTTTCGCGCACGGGGGCGAGTACCGGATGCGCCTGGCGGTGTCCCCGCCCGGCGAAGATGGGTTCGCGGTCGAGTTTGCACTCAACGTGCTCGATGCCGGCGGGGCGCGCAAGAGGAAACCGGGGCCGCGCCCTTTTTCGATCGAGCTGGCCTCGAAGCCGAAGAAGCCGCGAGCCGGTGAGCCGGCCGACCTGGAAATACGCGTGCGCGCGCGCGAGCGCCCCAAGGAGGCGGTGTCCGCGTTCGAGTTGGTGCACGAAAAGCTGCTGCACCTGCTGATCGTGCGCGACGACCTCGGCTACTTCGGCCACGAGCACCCCGAGCTCGGGCCGGACGGCGTCTTTCGGCTCCGCTACCGGTTTCCTGCCGGCGGCCAATACCACCTGTTCACCGACACGGCGCCCAGGGGGTTCGGCTCCCAGGTGATGATGGCCAGGCTCAAGGCGGAAGGAAAGGCAGCCGAGCCGTTTCATCTGGGGAAAGCCGGCCGGGATCCGGTGAAGAGCGTGGAAGGCGTGCAGGTCGAGCTCGCGGCGACGGGCTCGCTGCCGGCCAAGAAGACCATGGCCATCACCTTCCACTTAAAGGACGCCGCGACCGGATCGGCGATCACCGATCTGCAGCCTTATCTGGGGGCCATGGGCCATCTCATCCTGGTCCACCAGGACGCGGTTACTTTCGTGCACTCGCATCCCGACGAGCGGCAGGCCGGCGCCGGACGCGACGGAACGGTGCCGTTCCTGGTGCGCTTTCCCAAGGCCGGCTTGTATCGCGGCTGGACCCAGTTCCGGCGCAATGGCAACATTCTGACCAGTGACTTCGTCGTCCAGGCGGTGGAGGAATCGGCACAGTGAAGCGACTGGCGGCGCTGGCGCTGCTGTGGCTGGTGATGTGCCCCAGGACGGCGCCGAGCCAGACGACGGGAGTGATCACCACGATAGCCGGCGCCACGCCGGTGGGCGGGCCGCCGGTGCGGGGCTTCGGCGGGGACCGGGGGCCGGCCACCGCCGCTCTGCTGGCGCTGGCCAACCAGCGAAACGAATGTGATCCCGCTCAGTTCGAGCAGGTGTCTCACCTGGCGGTGGCCGCCAACGGCAGCGTGTACTTCACCGACTCCAACAACCAGCGCGTCCGGCAGATCGCGCCGGACGGAATCATCACCACCATCGCCGGAAGCGGACAGCGGCCCGATATCAACACCCGGTGCGAGCCCGCCGGACCCATCGGCGACGGGAGCCAGGCGGCCGCCGCCCGGCTCTACAACTCCTCCGACGTGGTGTTCGATCCCAACGGCGGCCTGATCATCGTCGATCAGCAGAACAACCGCATTCGCCAAGTGGCGCCATCCGGGCAGATCTCCACCATTGTCGGCAGCGGGCAGCACGCCTTCTACGCTCCCGGCGTGCCGGCGCTGACCTCGGGCATGGACTGGCCGAGCAGCGCAGCGCTCGACGCTTCCGGAGTGCTGCACTTTGCCGAACTGCACAGCAACCGCGTGGCGCGTATTGCCGCGGACGGGCGCATCGTCACCGTGGCTGGCGACGGCTTCCCCGGATTTTCCGGCGACAACGGGCCGGCAGTCCGCGCCCGCCTGTCGAATCCCACCGGAATCGCCTTCGATGGGGCGGGAAATCTGTACATCGCCGACCAGGCGAACCACCGCGTCCGCCGGGTCACGCCGGCTGGGACGATTTCGACCTTCGCGGGCACCGGCCAGGCGGGCTTTTCCGGCGACGGAGGGCAGGCGCAGAGCGCCGCCTTGAACCAGCCCACCGATGTGGCCGCGGATGCGCGCGGCAATATCTATGTCGCGGACATGGGCAATCACCGGGTGCGCCGCATTTCCGCTGCGGGTGTGATCCTGACGGTGGCGGGCACGGGGCAGGCGGGCCGGGGCGCCGATGGCGTCGCGGCCACCGCCAGCAGCCTGAACTTCCCTTCGAGCGTCGCCGTCGACGCCGCCGGGGACCTTTACATCCTGGATTGGCAGAACTTCCTGATCCGCAAGGTTTCTTACAGCTCGCGGCCGACCGTGTCGCCCGGCGGGGTAGTCAACGGGGCAAGCTTTGCGCCGGCGCCGATCCCGGTGGCGCCCGGGTCGATCGTCGCGATTTTTGGCGTGAATCTGGCCCCTTCCACTGCATCGGCCACGGATGTACCCCTGCCGACCCAGCTCGCCGGGACCTCGGTGCGGGTGAATGGGATGCCGATCCCGCTGTTCTTCGTGTCCCCGGGGCAGATCAACGCGCAGCTCCCGGGCGATGCGGCGCCCGGCACGGCGAGGCTGGCGGTCACCAGCTCCGGGGGCGAGAGCACTCAGGAAACATTCAACGTGGCCAGCTCGGCCGTCGGCATCTTTCAGTTTCCAGGCTCGAACCGGGCGGTGGCCCTCAACCAGGACGGATCGGTGAATGGAGCGGACAATCCGGAGGCCCGGGGCAGGGTGATTGTGGTGTTCCTGACGGGGCAAGGGCCGGTGAACCCGCCGGTAGCCACCGGTGAAGCTGCATCGGGAACTCAGCTCTCCCGGGCAGTGCTGGCGGCGAGCGCCACCGTCGGCCGCTTGCCCGCGAACCTGTCTTTCCTGGGGCTGACTCCGGGGTTCGTGGGGCTGGCCCAGGCGAACGTGGAGATCCCGGCCAACGCTCCGCAAGGCAGCGAGGTGGTGATCTTCCTCACCGTGGACGGCCGCGCCGGCAATACGGCAACCGTTTCGATTCGCTGACCATGCGCCAACGGTCCTGGGTCATCCTCGCCATCGGCCTGCTTGTGTCCTCAGGCGGGCTGCGTCCCCACGAAGGCGGACGCCGGAACCTGAAGCCCACCAAAGCCCAGGCCGACTTGAACCAGGCGCGGAAGCAGATGGATCTCGCGAAGAAGAAGCTGGGCGCCCAGGGCCGCTACGCCTGCTGCGTCAAGCCGTCCTGCGATTTGTGCGCCCAGGTGGCCGGCTCCTGTGCCTGCGCCCTCAACGTGGCCAAGGGTCTGGGGGCGTGCGGGGAGTGCTATGGCGGCTGGCAGGCCGGCCGCGGCGCGCTCAAAGGCGTGGATCGCAAGTCGGTAAAGCTTTTGCCGGCCGAAAAGCAAGGCGCGCCTTCCACGGCCCCACCTCCGGCGGAGCTGCAACTGGCACGGGACGCGCTGCTCGATGCAAAGCGCGCGCTGGCCGGGGAAAGGCGGTTCTTCTGCTGCATTCGCGGGGGGTGCAACCAGTGCGCCCACGAAAAGGACTGCCCTTGCGGCAGCGACCTGGCCTCCGCTGCCCCGGCGCCGCAGTCCCGCGCCGCCGTGGCATCCACAACGCAGCGGAAAGGGGTCTGCGGCGATTGCCTCGACGGATGGCACTCCGGCCACGGGGCTTTTCGCGGCATCGAGCTGGCGGAAGTCCAGCTCGCCTTAATGGACTCCATGGATGCTCCCCTCTACGCCTCCGGCACCAGCCTCATGCCGGGCGCGGCGCCCATGGACATGTGGCAGAGGCGGCTCGGCCCCTGGAACCTGATGGTCCATGGGGTGCTGTTCGCGGTCCAGTCGAACCAAAGCGGTCCGCGCGGGCGGGACAAGTTTTTCTCCGCCAACTGGTTTATGCCCATGCTGTCGCGGCGCCTCGGTCCGGGCACGCTCACGCTTCGCTCGATGTTGAGTCTCGAGCCGGCCACCGTCACCAAGCGCCGGTACCCGCTGCTGTTTCAAACCGGCGAGACGGCCTATGGAATCCCGATCATCAGCGGCCAGCATCCTCACGACTTCGTGATGGAGCTGGGGGCGTCCTATAATCTGCCGCTCGGCGAGCGCGCCTCGCTGCACTTCTACGGCGGGCCGCGGGGGGAGCCCGCCCTGGGACCCACCGCCTTCCCCCACCGCGCCTCCGCCTCCGAGAACCCCATGGCCGTTCTGTCTCACCACTACCAGGACTCGACGCATATCTCCAGCAACGTGGTCACCGCGGGGGCCACCTGGGGCCGGGTGACGCTGGAGTTCTCCGGTTTCCACGGCCACGAGCCGGACGAGAAGCGGTGGGGACTGGAGTCGGGCGGCATCGATTCCTTCTCCACGCGGCTGGCGGTCTCGCCCTCGCCGCGGTGGACCGGCCAGTTCTCCGCGGGCCGCATCAACAATCGCGAAGCCACACACCCGGTCCGCGACACCTTCCGCCTGTCCTCGTCGCTGATGTACGCCCGGCCGCTGGCCGCCGGACACTGGGCGAGCACGCTCGTCTGGGGCCGCAACCACGACCTGGAGTTCACCCAGCCCCCCACCCTGGGCCTCGGGCCTCTGGTGCAGGCGGCCGCGCCGGCCGACCATCCGGGGCCGATCCGCCACATCGTGCGCGTTCCGACGCGCATTCCGGGACAGATCTACAACACGTTCCTGGCTGAGTCCACACTGTTTTTGGCCAACCGGCACTGGATCTGGGGCCGCGCCGAGAATGCCGACCGCGATTCGCTGGTGCTGTTCGAGGAGGCGCCTTTTGTGCGCCTGGTGGAAGAGCAGCGATTTGCGCGCGTGCAGGCTTACACCGCCGGCTATGCCCGGGAGCTTCCACGCCTGGTTCCGTGGGTGAGCACCGCCCTGGGCGGCCAGTTCACGTATTTTGGCACGCCCGAAAAACTGCGGCCGGTCTACGGGAATCACCCGGTGGGGGTGCAGGTGTTCCTGCGGCTGCGGCTCTCTTCGGCTACTACCTCACAGCAATCCACACCGGAGGCGAGGTGATCCCGCCGGCGGTTACCTCCAGCCGGACCCGGTCGGAGGGAGCAAGGCTCTCGGGGATCTCGAGGTTGAGCTGGAGCACGCCGACCAGTCCCGGGGCCAGGCCGGCGAAGGCGAGCCGCGCCTCCAGGCCCTCCAGCCGCGCGCGAAGCTGGATCCGGGGCGCGGGAAAGGGCGCCTCCAAGGGGGCCGGCGCGCCGGTCGGCGTGCGCGGGTCCACTGATCCTTGCCCCGTAGCGAAGAGCTGGACAAGGCTGCCCCGCGGGGCGGGGTTCTGGACGCTGTTCAAACTGCCATCCGGATGAACGGCCGCCGCCCGGATTCCGTCGAGCGTAAACACGGCGGGAGCGGCGTCGATCAGCAGGATCGTCTCTTCGGCCGGCTCGGCTCCGGCCACCCTCACCGCCATCCGCGCTGCGGCCCGGCCGGCCATCTCGAAGGGCACCTGTAGATTCACCTGCTGCGCGGAAACGAACAACAGCGGCGCGGCCACGCCCTCGAAGGTGACCCTGGCGCCCGCCAGTTCGACGGGCAGCTTCCCGGTGGCCGCATCGATCGTGGCAGCGACGCCGTTCCGGGGTCCCAGGCGGGCGCCAAACACAGAAACGATGGCCCCAGGCGCCACCGGGCCCGGCTGCAGGCTGGCGGCGTTGACCACGCCGCGGGCGTTGAACGAGGGCTTCTCTCGTGACACGCGCAGCGCCACCTGCACGTGCCCCGGGGAGTTCACCGCGCCCTCTGCGCTCACCGTCACGCGCCCCAGATATTCTCCGGCCGGAAGGGAGGTGGTATCGACCACAACACGAACCCGTCCCGCCCCCGCGCCGGACGCCGGGCCAACCGCCAGCCAGGCCCCGCCATTGAACGTGGTGGCCGCCGCGCGCCAGCTCAGTGCTCCCGTCCCGCCGTTGACGATGGCGATCTCCTGGGCCCCCGGCGCGCCGCCATCGGCCTCCGCGGCGAAGTTCAGAGTTGTCGTGCTTATCTGGAGCACCGGCGCCGGCCTGCTGACCGTCAATGTCACCGGCACCCGCACCGGCGAATTCGTGGCGCCCTCGGCGGTAATGTCGAGCGCGCCCGAGTAAGAGCCTTGCCCAAGCGCGCCCGCGCTGGCCGCCACCGTGATCGTCCCGCGGTCGAGGCCCGTCGACGGGGAGGCCACCAGCCATCCGCCGCCGGCGGCGGTCGAGACCGTGAGCCGCCAGTTCAGCGGCAGGTCCCCATCCTTGGCGATGGTGATTCGCTCCGTGACCCCATCACCGCTTCCGGCCACGGCGGCCAAGGCCAGCGCCACTGGATTCGCGCGGATGGAGGCGGGAACGGGGTCGCGCACCGTCAAGCTCACTCGGATCGTCTGGGGAGTGTTCTCGGCCTCCGGCGCCGTGACCGTGACCCGGCCGGCGTAGGCGCCCCGAGGCAGGCTGCCCACGGTGGCCGATACCGAGATCGTGGCGTCATCATCCCCCAGGGTCGGGGACACCGCCAGCCACTTACCGCCGGTGGTGGTGTCCACTCGGGCGGTCCACCGGTGTCCGCTGCCGCCGAACAAGATCACCACCACCGGCTGGCTCAACACCTGGCCACTCCCCGCAACCCCCGAGAACTCGAGCGATGCGCTCGACAGCCCGATCTGAATCCGCGGCTCAGCCTCAGGCTGCGGCTGTGACGGCTCGGTTCCGGGCGAGGGTGACGGGGGCGGAGGGGGCGGAGGAGGAGGCGGAGGCGCCGGTCCTGGTAATGGGTGCCGGATTGGCCCCGTCCCTTCGGCCGCCCGCGCCGTCGCTGGATTCCAAACCGCCAGAGCGCAGAAACCGGCCAGCCAGAAGCACAGCATCAGAGCCTTCGGCGGCATCTTCTTGAGCATATCCCACGCCGCTTTCCGGCTGCAAACGCCATCCGGCGAGAAGCCAGTCGCAACCGCTTGCGCGAGGCCGACCCAATCGGCCACAGCCCGGCGAGACATGGCATCGAGTACTAAGTGGTTTCGCCGATTCCCTTCTTCGGGTCTGCGCCTCTAGCATGGTTATGCGGGCTCTGATGCACATTCCCCACTGCCTTACGCCGGTTCGTTTCGCCTGCCTGGCGCTGGTTGTCTGCGCTTCGGCTGAAGCGCATGCGCCAAGCATCGCTCTGAGCAAGAGAGTCCTTTCATTCACCATGCAGACCGGAGGGGCGCGCCCGCCTGCCCAATCGGTAACTGTCAGCAACAGTACCCATGGCCGCATGCCGTGGACGGCGGCCGCCTCCACCACCCGGGGCGGCAACTGGCTGGCAATTTCTCCGTCCGGCGGCCTGCTTCCGGGGATCGATCCCGGCCTGGAGTGGAACTTCCTGACGGTTACGGTGAATCCGGCCGGGCTGGCCACCGGAGAGTACACCGGCGCCATCACTGTGGCCGCTGCGGGCGATTCGCTTGCGCCGCCGGCCGACAACACCCCGCAGACGGTGGAGGTGAGACTCTACGTGGGCACGCCGGCTCCGGCGGCGCCGGTGATCGCGCTCTCGCCGGACCGGCTGAGCATCGACGCCGTGGCCGGAAGCGGCCGCGTCGTGAATGCCACGCTCCAGGTTTCCAATGCCGGAGGCGGCAGCCTCAACTGGACGGCCGGCGCACAGACCTCGAGTGGAGGGAATTGGCTCTCCGTGACGCCCCTCTCGGGCGGCGGGGGCGCGCCGCTCACCATCAGCGCGGCCACCGGTGCGCTCCCTCCGGGAACCTACTCGGGTGAAGTGGCGGTGAGCGCGGCCGGGGCGGCCAACTCTCCCCGCTCCTTGCCGGTGACTTTTCTGGTGAGAGGCGCCGCGTCCCCTGCCTTGCAGGTGAGCCCGGGCGGATTGACGTTTTCGGTTCCGTGGCCCGTCACCGGTGTCCCGCCTCAAAGGATGGAAATCTCGAACCTGGCCGATGGCCGCCTCAACTGGCGGCTGGACGCGGCCACCTTTAATGGCGGCGCGTGGCTCACTGTCCAGCCCGGTTCGGGTTCCACTCCGAGCGGGCTCACGGTCGCTGTGGATGCGCAGGGCTTGCCTTCCGGCGCCTACCTTGGCCGCATCACATTTACCGCCGCGGAGGCGATCAACTCTCCCCTCCAGATCCCCGTGACGCTCACGGTGCCTCGTCTGCGTCCGGTGGTGGAGAACCGAGGAGTGGTGCACGCCGCCACGTTTCTGCCGAGCCTCCTGGCGCCGGGTCAGATCCTGACTGTCTTCGGCTCGGACCTGGGGCCTCGGGAACCGGCGTCGTTCACGCTGGACCCGGAAACCAGGAAGCTGCCCATCAGGCTTGGAGGCACCGAGGTAACCTTCGACGGCTTCCCTGCCCCCCTGTTCTTCGCAAGCTCGAGTCAGATCAACTTGCAAGTTCCGTTCGAGGTCGCCGGAAAGGCCGTCACGCGCATGGTTGTCTCGGTCGAGGGACTGGATCCGGCCGACATCATCCTTCCGGTAGCGCCGGCTGCACCGGGACTGTTCACGGTGGATGGGACCCAGGCCGCCGCTTTGAATCAGGACGGAGCACTAAACTCGCCGCAGAACCCGGCCGCGCCGGGCAGCGTACTCCAGATGTTCCTCACCGGGCAAGGCGTGCTGGAACCGCCTCTCGAGACCGGCGCGCTGGCGCCCACTGCGCCGCCCTTTCCCGTCTCGGCGCGCCCCGTGGCGGTTACGATGAACGGAAGGGATGCGAGGGTTTTGTTCGCCGGAGCGGCTCCCGGGTTTGCCGGCCTGCTCCAGCTCAACGTGGAGATCCCGCCCGGGCTCACGTCGTCGAACGAGGTCAACGTTGCGCTGATCATCGGCTCCAGCCCCGCTGGCCGGCGGGTCACCATCGCGGTACGCTGACCCGCGGAAAGTGATGGGCCAGCCGCAACCCCTGGGCCGCAGCCCACTTCCATCTCACAAGTTCTGTGCCTCAAGCTATCCTATGTGGGTAGTGGCTCTTCGGGGACGCGCTTTTTTCGTTTTCGCAGCTCTTTGGGCAGTGGCGCCGAAAGCGGCGCAGGCCCATGCTTTCCCGACTCCCATCTTGCAAGGTCCGGTCCGAGTCCGGGGCAACCTGCTGGTCGACGCGTCGGGCCAAACGGTTCTGCTCCGCGGCGCGGTTATGCCGGGCCTCGAATCCGCCGCCCCAGGCGCCGCCGAACGGGAGACGGTCGCCGCCATGACCACCCTCACCTTCCGCATCCTGCGGCAACGGTGGAACATGAACTCGGTCCGGTTGCCGGTCGGGGTTCCGATCTGGCAGCGCGAGGGCCAGAGCTATCTCAATCGAGTGGACCAGATCGTCAAAGCGGCCAACGAAGCCGGCCTCGTTGTGGTGCTGGCCGCCGTCGAGGATCCGCGCTCGGGCGCCGCCGCGGCCACAGGTCTGCCCAGCCCGGCGGTGGCCGCGTTCTGGAGAACCTGGGCGGCCTTCTTCAAAGACAATCCCAAGGTGATCTTCTCGCTGTTCCATCAACCGTCCGCCCGCCAGATACCCGGACATGTGGACGGCCGGCGCCTGGGGCTCGAGTGGCAATTCTGGCTGCGCGGCGGAACCGCCGTCAACGGCCGCCCGGCGACGGGCATGCAGGAACTGCTCGACGTCATTCGATCCGCCGGAGCGACTCAGGTCGTCGCCGTGCCCGCGTTTCATGACGAGCTCGCCTTCCTGGAGTTCGAGCCGGAGTTCTACATTCGTGACGCCAACGTCATTTACGAGGTGCATCCCCACTTCGACGTGGCCCTCACCGATGCCGAGCGGGACGGCAAGTTCGGGTATCTGGCCGGTCTTTTCCCGCTCTACGCCGGCGAATGGGGCCTGACCCTGCTCGAGGACCAGCCGAGTTGCCGCCGATTCCCGCGCGATCTGCTAAAGGCCAACGAGATCCTCTTCCAGACGTTTTCCTACTTCGAGACTCGGGCGGTTTCCTGGACCGCGCTCGCCTTCCAGCCCCAGCGCCTCATCCTCGACTTCACCACCTACGAGCCCACGCGGCTCGACCGCCTCTGGACTTGCGGCCAGGTCCTGGCTCCGCAGCCGGGCATGGGGGAGTATCTGCTGCTTTGGCTGACCGGAGATCCCACCGGATTCGGCGCCATCAGTCCTGACCTGATCGCCAGCGCCGCCGGCGGACCCAGTGGTCCGGTGGCGCCCGGCCAGATCGTCTCCATTTACGGATTCCTCATCGGCCCCGAGCAGGACACCTTCGGACAGCTCGACGCCTCGGGGCTCCTGCCCACCTCTGTCGGCGAAACGCGGGTGCTGTTTGATGGGGTGGCGGCGCCGCTATTCTTCGCCGGACCCTACCAGATCCTCGTCCAGGCGCCTTACAGCGTGGCCGGCAAGACCACCTCGACCGTTCAGGTGATCCATCGGGATGTTCCGTCCAACGTCATCAAGTTGCCAGTGGTCGACGCCGCGCCGGAGATCTTCACCGCCTTCGGCGGCTCCCAGGTTGTGGCTGCAAACCAGGACGGGCGCAGAAACTCGTCCAGCGCCGCGGCCGAAGCAGGGTCGGTGGTTGTGGTATACGCAACCGGCGCCGGCCAGATTTCGCCATCGGGCGTCAGCGGCAGGCCCGCCCGAGCGCCTCTGGCGCGCCCTGTGTTGCCGGTCCGGCTGGCCATCGATCGGACCCCGGCGGAAATCCTCTACGCCGGCGAAGCGCCGGGGTTTGTCGGCCTGATACAGATCAACGCCGTGGTCCCGCCCTCCCCGATTCCGCCGATCACCCCCGCCGTCCGGGCGGTGCCGATCGTTCTCAGCGTCGGCGACCGCTCCAGCCGGTCCGCCGTCACCATCTGGGTGCGCTGACGCTATTTCACCGCAACCACCGCGGTGTTGCCGGCCTCTCCCCCCACGGTCAGGAAAACCACCGCCTCCTCGCCAGTACTGGAGGAAGGTGGAATCTGGATATTAGCCTGAGACAGTCCGACAAACCCCGGAACCAGGCCGAGGAACTGCACGGCCGCACCAGCGCCACCGATTTG
>Ga0247727_10015442_pt1 | contig 12524 bp, 12 predicted proteins | sample WisWelCaveWW1625_FD_202498 | JGI IMG/M metagenome (GOLD analysis project Ga0247727, IMG submission 202498) | Biofilm microbial communities from Wishing Well Cave, Virginia, United States - WW16-25 | ecosystem: Environmental > Aquatic > Deep subsurface > Groundwater > Cave microbial mat | place... | reverse complement strand
AAAGTTGGAGCAAAGCCACTGTTGATCTCAGTCCCGCCGCGCCTGGCATTGTTAGCCGCGCAGTTTTTGAGTTTGTTTGTAAAAGACGTGTTACTCACCCCCGAAGAAGTGGATGGGTTGATGGCAGGCTTATTAGTTTCCAAAGAACTGCCGCGTTGCAAGACTAGTTTGGCTAACTGGCTGGATTTGAACCAAAAACAAGCTGGCGCGGAATATGCTTCCGAACTAAAAAAGCATTATGCATGATGAAGAGATCGGACAGCAAAAAATAATTCTGTTCGACGGCGTCTGCAATCTGTGTAACGGATCGGTCCTCTTTGTTTTGAAACGGGAGCAAGAACCGATTTTCAAATTTGCCTCGATCCAATCGGAAGCAGGTAAGGAATTACTCGAATGGTGCGGGTTGCCATCGGACTTCAATCAGGCAGTTATATTGATTGATAACCGAAAAATATATCTCGGCTCCACCGCCGCGCTCAAAATCGGACAAGAACTTATCTTCCCCTGGTCTGCTCTGTCGCACGCAGGATTTGTCATCCCAAAGTTTGTTCGAGATTGGGTTTACAGTCAAGTTGCACAACACAGGTATCAATGGTTTGGCAAAAGGGATATGTGCATGGTTCCAACTGAAAACCTGAAAGCAAGATTCTTATGAAACTATAAGTAATCCAAGCAATGTCATTCTTCGCTCCGCTCAGAATCTCGGGTAAAGATCGCGAGACTCTCACCTGCACTCCCTGGCACCGCCCGCCAGGGCAGGTGTGCGCCAGGTGCAAGTGTCGGTCGCAGAGAACGCTCCCTCACATCGTCCCGATGTCTTTCGGGAGAGGGACATGGTTGTAAATGAAAAGTGGAGGCTTCCCCCCTCCACTTTTTCAACCTATCTCCACCATCCCCGCGCAATGCGGATTGTCCATGCACCCGTAATATTTCTTTCCCGCAGTCGATCCGTTGCGGTGAATACGCAGGACCATCATCTTCCCGCAGATAGGGCACATCGGAACGGAATCCGTTTTCGCCGTCGCGCGAAGCGGCTTTGAATTCCGCACTTTCATGATCGCCAGTTGGAACAATTCCGTCAGGTCGCTTTGAGCGTAACGATCGCTGGAGGGGATATGCACCAGCGGCAATCCCGCGCTCAAAAACAAATCCTCCATGAATTGGTCGGCGTCACGCGTTTCGTTTCGGGAAACAGGCTTCACCAACTCCACGCCAATGGCAGGCTTGAGCGTGGACGGCTCACACAGCAAAAAGTCCACGTGCTTGCGGAAGATCTTGTTGAAGAAATGCACGTTTTCATTCGGGCGCACAATATAAAAAACGTCGTTCAACGCCACTTTCGGGCAGATCACATAGTGACGCCCCGCCATCTCCTGTAAGGCGCGCAATAGCGCCAGCTCGGGCGTGGACATAAAATTCTCGCGCAAGCGATATGGCAGGCGCTGAAGAGGCTGACCCTGTACTTTGACGCTCATAGACTTTTGTTCCGGCATTTTCATATTCCACCCTATTATAGCAGGATGCGCTTATGGATGGTATCCACTGCGCATCAATTCCATGACTTTGGGCTTGAGGGCGGCGTTAACTGCCAATCCCTCCCCGTGGGCATGGCCCTCTTCGCCTTCCCATGAACCGAAGAAGCCGCCCGCCTCGCGTAAGATCGGAGCGAACGGAGCCACGTCCCAAATTTGAATACTGGGATCAAGCATGATTTCCGCGCGACCCGTTGCCACCATGTGATAGCCATACGCGTCGCTCCAACCGCGCCCGAAGAAACATTTCTTGTGCAAGTGTTCGAATACATCCAAACGATTTCTGGTGAGGAAGCCAGACCAACTGGTATAACAAAACACCGCCTGCTTCAACTCGTTGACTTCTGAAACCCGCGCGCGCTTGCCATTCCACCACGCGCCCAGCCCATCCGCCGCATACAGGATTTCATCCAGAGCAGGGAAACACACTGCGCCCACCCGCGATACGCCTTCGATCTCCAGCGCGATCAACACAGAATAAAAGGGAACGCCTTTGAGAAAGGATTTTGTTCCATCAATCGGGTCCACGATCCAGCGGAAGGGATTCTCGCCCTCACCCTTCCCTCTCCCGCGGGGAGAGGGGGACTCGCCATACTCCTCGCCCACGATCGCGTGAGATGGATAATTCTTCTCGATCTCGCCGCGAATGAATTCCTCAGTTGCCTTGTCCGCGGCAGTGACAGGCGAGTCATCGTGCTTTAGATCATGCTGAATGCCTTTGTTGTAATAACCAAGCGTAATACGCCCCGCGCGGTAGGCAAGTTGACGCGCGAAGCAGAGGTAGGGCTGAAGGTTCACAATAACAGCTCGTTCAGCAATTTTGATTCATGCTCAGTTGAAGTAATTTCCCCATCCAGCCACGCGGCGCGGAGACGGCGAAGGATCTCGCCATACTTCGGTCCGGGTTCGAGGCCTCGCTGTTTCAAGTCCTCGCCGGTAATTTGTGGCTTGACATGCCGCCATTCGGAAAGGTATTTGAAGAATATATCTTTTGTCTTTTCATCCCGGCTAATAAAATAGACAGCCTCGATTGCAGTGAGTGGGTATGTGCCCAGCCGTTCCACGCATTGGCTTGGCTTCAAACCCGCAAAGGAGGATATATCAGCAAAAATCCAGGAAGCCGCGAATAAAGACCCGAGAAGATCGGCAGTGAATTGCAGGCGTAAATTCAATGCGGCAATCTCGTGGTGCGATAAAGGCATCAGCCAGAGCAGCCAGCCAAGCACATGTTTATTGCCATCCCCCTTGTCCATATTCCACGGGGAGATGCGTTGCAGATCGCGAAACGATTGTAAACCCCTGAGACGGGAATTTGCCGACTCGTCGAAGGACAAAACAGGATGGATCGGTTTGAGCAAGTCCAGTTCATTGAGCCACTCGAGCATGGATGCGGCATTTTCCTCTTCGAGCATCAAATCCAGTTCGTGACGAATGCGCTGCGGGGAAAGTTTTTCGATCAAGGCTCGCGCTTCCGGGATGAGAGCCAGCGTATCCTCAGTAATTTGGAAACCATACCGCACTGCATATCGGATGGCGCGGTATATGCGAGTGGGATCATCCGAAAAAGAACGCGGGTGTAGAACGCGGAGAATCCCTTTATCCAAATCGTCCATGCCGTTGAGGTCGTCGCGCAATTCGCCAAAATGGGAGCCGTCCAGCCGAATTGCCAGCGTGTTGATCGTGAAATCGCGGCGCCGAATATCCTCGTCCATGCTTCCCATTTTTATGGTCGGCAAAGCGGCAGGATGCTCATAGGTCTCGGAACGAGCGGAGATGAGGTCGAGAGTGTCATGTCCCTCGGTATCAGGCGTCAGCTGTTTGGGAAGAAACCATTTGGCGGTTCCGAATTTTGTATGCGCGGTCACTTTGCCGCCAAACTTCGTAGCAAGAGAACGCGCCAGGTTCATCGCGTCTCCCTCGACGGTGAGATCAAAGTCATGGATCGCCCGGCCAAGAATCAGGTCCCGAACAGAGCCGCCGACGATGTATATCGGGCGTCCGAGCGCGAACGCCTCGTCTGCAACGGTTTTAAGCAGGTTCAGGCGTTCAATGGAAATGGCGCTTTGCAAACGAGGTATGAGATTCATAAGCGGTACAGGCTGATTATAAGGCAAAGATGAATGCTGTTTTGTTTTCTCAATGATAATGGTGCTATACTATCGGCATCACCAAAGAGGAGGCATCTGATGAGTCCCAAAACTGAAAACCAACCTGAAGAAAGCGGCTGGGGAGCGCAAGATGTAGGCTTGGTTGGAATCATATTAATCAGCGCATACTTTATAGTTCTTTCCGCGATGCTCTTTTATACCTTGACGGTCTTTTGGCCGTCCATCGGAGCAAACACAGATAACACCGCTGAGTTAGTGAAATATTTCGGTAGTTCTCTGTCAATTTCTGCGGAAGTACGCATGCTCATCCTTGTAGTCCTGGCAGGAGCAGTCGGTAGTCTGATCCATACTGTCCGTTCATTTTCCTGGTACGCGGGTCAGCGCAAACTATTATGGAGCTGGGTGACAAGATACATTTTACAACCCTTTGTCGGCTCCGCCCTGGGGCTGCTCTTTTATTTTGTGATCCGCGGCGGCTTCTTCTCTCCAAATGCGGGCGTTCAGGAAACCAGTCCCTTCAGTTTTGTAGCAGTGGCTGGGTTGGTTGGAATGTTCGCAGAACCAGCCGTCCTCAAACTCAAACAGGTCGCTGAGACGCTGTTTGCCAGGCCCGAGCCTGGGGCAGATCCCAGCCCGCAGAAGGTGCAAACTGAAAAAGAGGAAAAAAAATAATATCTGGCATTAAGATAATCGTGTATAATCGCCCACATGATGTTGAACCCATTGCCGTCCCTTGATACATTCTGCAAACCTGCCTGGTCTGGATAAGGTTCATTTCTGCTACGCATGTCAACGAACGGCTCCCAGACTCTGGCGAGCCGTTTTTTTTTATTGAGATGACCTAGAACGTAGACGCAAAACGCATCAAGCGCAGTCGAAAGTTGGTTCCGTTATGGACATCAAACAACTCACCGAAGAAATGAACCGTCTCGTCCGCTCGAAAGGCTGGTACTCGGAGGATAGCAAACGTCCGCAGACGCCGCGCAACCTGGCGATCTCGCTGGCATTGTAAGCGGCAGAAATTCTGGAGCACTTTCAATGGCAGGACGAAGTGAAAGATAAGGAAGAACTGGCATCCGAGCTGGCAGAGGTGGCATCGTATTTATTGCAACTGGCATTGGTGACAGAAATTGACTTGGAAAAAGCAATTTTGGATAAGATCGAATTCAACAAAACAAGAGAATGGGATTGAATTGTATGTAGGGGCGGGGTCTCCCAGCCCAAAACAGGGCGAGAGAACCTCGCCCATACGGAAAACGAAATGAACATATCTGTATTCGGCGGCTCACAACCCAAAGAAGATTCAACAGCGTATGCTGAAGCACAGGAACTCGGCAGGCTGTTAGCAAAACGCGGACATACTGTTCTCACTGGCGGCTACATCGGCGTGATGGAAGCCGTCTCGCGTGGCGCGCATGAAGCGGGCGGACACGTCATCGGCGTGACGTGTGAAGACATCGAAGCGTGGCGTCCCGTCAAGGCGAACGCTTGGGTGAAAGAGGAATGGAAGAAGAAAACGCTCATTGAACGGTTGCAGGCGCTCATCCATGAATGTGACGCGGGGATCGCGCTCCCGGGTGGCGCAGGCACGTTAACCGAAATCACGCTGATGTGGAATCTCATGATCGTGGAGTCCATCCACCGGAGGCCGCTGATACTGGTCGGGAGTGGCTGGCAGTCCACGTTCGATCAGTTCTTCCAGGAATTTGAAACCTATATGCCCATTCATCAACGCGTATCATTACAATTCGCGAAAGATGTGCAAACTGCTGTGGAAGTGTTGGAACAAAAATAATTTTGCCCTCACCCGTCCTTCGGACACCCTCTCCCAATGGGAGAGGGCAGGGTGAGGGAAAGAGGAAAAATGGCTGAAGAAAAATTACCAACCCGCGCGGAAGATTTTGCAGAATGGTATAACCAACTTGTTGTAAAAGCGGACCTGGCGGATTACGCCCCCGTGCGCGGGTGCATGGTGGTCAAACCCTACGGCTGGGCGCTATGGGAAAATATTACTTCCTGGCTGGATAAGGAATTCAAGGCGACAGGTCACGTCAACGCGGCGTTCCCAACCTTGATTCCCCTGTCGTTCTTTGAAAAAGAAAAGGAACACGTTGAAGGCTTTGCGCCCGAACTGGCAGTGGTCACCCACGGCGGCGGCGAAGAACTCGAAGAAAAATTGGTTGTTCGCCCTACATCTGAGACCATCATCGGCTACATGTATTCCAAATGGGTGAAATCCTGGCGCGACCTTCCCATTCTCATTGTCCAATGGGGCTCGGTGCTGCGCTGGGAGTTGCGCACAAAACTTTTCCTGCGCACCGCCGAATTTTACTGGCATGAGGGTCACACCGCGCACACCACAAAAGACGAAGCGCTCGAGGAAATGTATCGTATTCTCGACATTTACGAAGACTTCTCGATCAACGAAGCGGCCATCCCGGTGATCAAAGGTACAAAGAGCGAGACCGAACGATTCGCGGGCGCGCAGATCACCACCTCCATTGAAGCGATGATGCAGGACAAGCGCGCGTTACAATCCGGCACCTCTCATTACTTCGGGCAAAATTTTGCAAAGGCGTTCGAGATCCAATATCTCGATAAAAACAACTCGCTGCAATTTTGCGAAACGACCTCGTGGGCAATTTCATCCCGCATCATCGGCGCGATGATCATGGTTCACGGGGACGACCAGGGACTCGTATTGCCCCCCCGCCTTGCACCCACCCAGGTGGTGGTCGTCCCAATTTTCAAAAATGAGGAAGAGAAATCAAAAGTGATGGAAGTTGCCGACCGCATCTTCATGGAACTCAAAGCCGCCGGTATTCGCATCAAAATGGATGACCGCGACAACGTCAGTTCGGGATTCAAATTCAACGATTGGGAGATGCGCGGCGTCCCCGTCCGCCTGGAGATCGGGCCTAAGGATGTCGAAAAAGGCTCGGTCGCTCTTGCCCGCCGCGACAGACCCGGCAGGGAAGGCAAATCCTTCGTTCAGCAGGCGGGTCTCGCGTCGACTGTGAGCGGGCTCCTCGTCGAGATTCAGAATGCCCTCCTCAAGCGCGCCACAGAGTTCCGCAATGCAAACATCCACGAACCCAAAGACTATGATGATCTAAAGAAGATCGTCGCGGATGGCTGGGCATTCTCTTATTGGTGTGAATCGCGTGAATGTGAAACCAAAGTGAAGGAAGAAGCCAAAGCCACCACACGCAACATTCCTCTCAACCAGCCTGAGGAAGAAGGGACCTGTATCGTCTGCGGCAAGCCTTCCAAACGCAAAGTGTATTTCGCAAGAGCGTACTAAGATCGTTACGAGTTACGAATCACGTATTGAGTAACCCGTAACTTGTATCCCCCAATCGTCCATCAAAAATCGTAAATCGTAAATACGCTCATGCCCGCCATCGACCTTGCCCGACTCAAAAAACAGACCGCGCAGCTGGCTGATCTTTTCGACCAGCCTCCCGCTTTTTTGCGCGAACATCGCGAGATACTTGATTTCTATGTGAACCGTTCGCTGCGGAGTCAGGGCGTGGCTCCATCGTCTGTTCTTCCGACTCACAGAACACCAAATGTTGTTTTGAGACAAATCGAAACGGAACTGGGGCCCGTTGCAGAAAGGCAGCCCATTCAAGCGCTCGAGTTAGCCGATGCGCTTTGGGATGAAGGCTGGCTCGAAACAAGGTTGCTCGCCGCATTCCTGCTCGGGCGAATCCCTCCGCAGGAGGAACGGCTCCTCGCCCGCCTCACTGCATGGACTCAAGCCGTCCGCGACCCAAGCGTGCGCGCCGCGTTGCTCACCACCAGCCTAACGCGTCTTCGCAGGGAAACACCTGCTCTGTTTTTGATCCTGGTCAAGGAATGGCTGCATCCCGCGCGCCAACGCATGTGGTCGAACGGTGTGCAGGCGCTTGTGCCGCTCATCTCATCGCAAGATTTTGACAACCTGCCTCCCATCTTTGAAATTGTGGAACCCATCATCACGGTTGCGCCTGCAGCCCTGCAGTTCGACTTGCAGGAATTGATCATCATTCTCTATCGTGCGTCACCTGATGAAACCGCATACTTCATCCAGCAAATTCTGAAAAGCACGAAGAGCCCTATGCTTGCGGTCGCTTTGAGGCGTATGGCGCCTGAATTTCCTCCTGAACTTCAGGCAAACCTGCGCGAGATGCTTCGCAAGAGAAAATGAAACTCGCAGGGGCGACCCGTCAGGAATATCAGAGACATCGGGAAGCAATAACACTTAGGCTTGGCATCTCATAGATCGGGCATTGGCGGGTCGCCCCTACCCGAATGGGGGTTGATAAAAATCAAAAAGGTATTTATAGTTCTGCAATCAGAAAAGGAGACCATCCATGTTGATCAGAGGAGTCCTGGGAGCAATACTGCTCTTCCTCGGACGCGAACTCAATTTTCTCTTTTCAGGAGGAATGGCCGCGCTGATCGCCATCCGCCTTACGCCGCTCCTTCCGCCGCAATGGCCCCCATGGTCAGACAATGCCTTCATCATCGGGTTGGGAATCCTTGCCGCGGCAATTCCGATTATCAACGAACGGGTCGGATACTTCACCTCGGGATTTCTGGCAGGAGGCTTTTACCTCGCAGAATACTACGCGCCCGGCGTTCTCTCGGTCCCGCTCTTACCTTTCATCATCGGGGGATTCATTGGCTCACTGATCCTTGGTTTATTTACCGAGTGGGCGTTGATAATCGTTTCGTCCATGGTCGGCGCATTGTATGTAACCGACCTGTTCACACTATCCCCCACTGCTGAGACCCTGGTCGGAGCCGGTTTATTCATCGTCGGCGCGCTCACACAGGTCATCCTCATGAGGATGCAAAAACAGGGCGAACGATAAGAGGGTCATCATGGATACCAAACACCTTATTTATCTTCACGGTCTTGAAAGCGACAGCAATAGCGGCAAAGCTCGCCTCTTCCGCGAATGGTTCCCTGGCATGCTTACGCCGGACTTCACAGGCTCGTTCGAAGAACGTATGAGCCAACTCTACCCCATTCTCACCGACAAAACAGATTGGACTCTCATCGGCTCTTCTTTCGGTGGACTCATGGGAGCCGCGTTTACTTGCGACCATCCGACTCAGGTACGGAAGTTGATCCTGCTTGCCCCAGCCTTGATGCTTGACCCGTTCGCTTCGCGCGACCCGCAATCTGTTTCCGTTCCAACGGTCGTCATCCACGGGACACTGGATACCATCGTCCCGCTCGAACCTGTACGCCAGATCGCGCAGAGATATTTCACCGATCTCATTTATATCGTTGTCGAGGACGACCATCGCCTCCATAAAACCGTCCACGAATTGGATTGGGAAAGTATTTTGACATAGCGCGAGTGCGTCGCACATCACAAGACAAGATAAAACCGATTAATCAGTATTAGTCCAAGCGAAAAAGAATCCCATTAAGAAAGGTGCGACGCACCCTCATGACCATCAAACAACAAATCTACTGGCACACGACTGTGCAAATGCCTGACGACAAAAATCTGACACCACTTCCCGAAAAAGTGGATGTGGCGGTCATTGGCGGAGGGTTCACAGGTCTCTCCGCCGCGCGGACTCTCGCGAAGCGCGGTGTGAAGGTTGCTGTGTTGGAAGCCAATACAATTGGCTGGGGAGCGAGTTCCCGCAACGGCGGCATGACGTTGACAGGACTTAAACCGTCCATGCATACGGTGATGAAAAAATACGGCCGTGATGCCGCCCGAAGATTATTTCAATGCTCCCTGGATTCAGTGGATACGGTTGAGGAAATTATTGAGGAGGAAAATATTGATTGCGGCTTCGCGCGCTACGGCCATCTTTACGTCGCCAACAAACCCAAACATTACGACTCGTTCAAGAGTGAAATTGAGTTCATGAAAAAGGAATTCAACCATGAAATACAACTCGTCCCTCCCAATGAGTTGAAAAACGAGATTGGCTCTGACCACTATCACGGCGCGTTGGTGGATAAAGTCAGCGGCGGACTCAATCCCGCGCAATACGTGACAGGTCTTGAGCGCGGCGCGGAAAGGGCTGGGGCTACGCTCCACGCGCGGGCGCGCGCCAACAGGCTTGGGCGTGAGGGGACGCGGTTCATCGTCGAAACAGCAAGAGGCTCGTTGACCGCAGAATCCGTTTTGGTGGGAACGTCAGGTTATACAGGAAGCGTCACAAAGAAATTACAGAAAAAGATCATCCCGATCGGGTCGTTTATTATTGCCACTGAAAGGCTGTCGGACGAACTTGCAAATGAAATCAGCCCAAAGAACCGCATGATCTTTGATTCGATGCACTATCTGAATTATTTTCGGCTGTGGGATAACCGCATGATCTTCGGCGGGCGCGCGGCGTTCTTTCCCGAAAGTCCAAATACGATTCAACGTAGCGCGGAGATTTTGCGGCGCGAGATGATCCAGGTGTATCCGCAATTGAAAGACACAAAGATCGAATACGTTTGGGGTGGCACGCTGGATTTCGCATTCGACATGATGACGCACGTGGGCGAGATGGATGGCATTTATTATTCGCTTGGCTACGCGGGACACGGCGTTGCGATGGCAAGTCATTTGGGCAAGACAGTCGCCGAAGCGATGCTGGCAGGCAATATCAAAGAGCATCCGTTCGCGCAGTTTGATTTCCCCGGCGCACCGCTGGGGTTGTATGATGGCTTTCCGTGGTTTCTTCCTTTCGCAGGAGCCTGGCACAAATTTTTGGACTGGATTGAATGATATATCCATGTCATAACGACTTTCGTCGTTGCTGTTCGCCTAGAAATGACTAAAGTCGCCTGACAAAAAAGAACCATGTCATGCTGAGGGGCGTTCTTTGCCCCGAAGCATCTCTACAACGACATAAGAGACTCTTCGGTCGCTGCAGAACGCTTCCTCAGAGCGACATAACGTGGGCTTTGCGAAAACCATAAAGTCGTTGTTTCGGTTACTTCATATTTTCGGCAAAGCGGATTAAAATTGACCAATATTTTCATCAAAGTATTCCCATTGGAGGAGGCTGGTATGGCAAAGACAACAAGCAGGAAGGCTGTAAAGAAAGTTGTAAGGAAGCCCGTCAAGAAAACAACAAAAGCAAAAGCCGCGCGCGTTGCCAAGCCAAAGATGGTGGGCGATGTGTATTACCCGTCGAAGCAAGTGATTGAGCAGGCACGCCTGAAGGATTGGGATAAACTCGCGAAGTCTGCGCGCAAAGATTTGCGCGGCTTCTGGGAAAGTGAAGCCAAAGAACTTGAATGGTTCGGCAAATGGAAAAAGGTATTGGACGATTCCAAAAAGCCGTTTTTCAAATGGTTCACGGGGGCGAAGGTCAACATTGTCCACAATTGTATTGACCGTCATCTCAAGACCTCTCGCAAGAACAAACTCGCGCTTATCTGGGAGAGCGAAGACGGCAAAGACCATCACACATATTCCTATTACGCCATGAACCGTGAAGTGACGCGCATGGCGAACATCATCAAGAGCATGGGCGTAAAGAAGGGCGACCGCGTCACAATCTATATGGGACGCGTGCCTGAGATCGTGTTTGCGATGCTGGCTTGCGCGAAGATTGGCGCGATCCACTCGGTGGTGTTCGGCGGATTCTCCGTTGACTCTCTGCAGGGCCGTATCGAAGACAGTCAGTCGAATCTTGTCATCACCTGCGATGGGTCGTTCCAGAATGGAAAAGTCGTCCAACTGAAAGCAATTGTGGATGAGTCGTTGAAGCGTTGTCCATCTGTCCAAAATGTGATCGTGGTCAAACGCGTGGGCAATGAAATCAACATGAACACGGGGCGTGATCATTGGTATCATGAACTGTCTGAACAGCCCATTGCCGAGGGGAAATGCGAAACCGAGCAAATGGATGCGGAGGATCCTCTCTTCATTCTTTACACCAGCGGTTCAACGGGCAAGCCCAAAGCCATCCTGCATACTCACGGCGGATACATGGTCGGCACGTATAGCACACTCAAATATGTATTTGACGTCAAAGACGATGACCGCTGGTGGTGCACCGCCGACCCGGGCTGGATCACGGGTCACTCGTATATCATTTATGGACCGATGCTCAACGGCGCAACCTCCTTCCTCTTTGAAGGCGGACCTTCGTATCCCGAACCGAATCGCTGGTGGCAGTGCGTCGAACGATATGGGATTACGATTTTCTACACCGCGCCCACAGCCATTCGCGGACTGATGCGCTTCGGCGATTCCTGGCCCCAGAAGCACGATCTCTCCTCGCTCCGATTGCTGGGTACCGTTGGCGAGCCGATCAACCCCGAAGCATGGAAGTGGTATCACCGCGTCATCGGTAAAGAGAAACTCCCGATCATTGATACCTGGTGGCAAACCGAAACAGGCATGTTCATGATCACACCGACTCCAGTAGTACCGCTCAAACCGGGCTCGGGCACGCGTCCATTCTTTGGACAAGAGGCTGAGATCGTGGACGAAAAAGGGAATCCCACCCCGGACGACACCGAAGGCTATCTCGTCTTGAAGAATCCGTGGCCCGCGATGCTGCGAACCATCTACAAAGATGACGAACGCTATGTCAATCAATATTGGAGCAAGTACCCGGGCAAATACACCACCGGCGACTCAGCCAAGCGCGACAGGGACGGCTATTTCTGGATCATCGGCCGCGTGGATGATGTGATCAAAGTATCGGGTCACAGACTCGGCACAGCGGAAGTTGAGTCTGCATTGGTGAGTCATCCCGCTGTTGCGGAAGCCGCGGCGATTGGACTTCCGCACGAAGTTAAAGGACAAGCCATCTACACGTTTGTATTATTGCGCGCGGGAAAAGTCGCATCCGCTGAACTGGCGGAAGAATTACGCCAGCATGTCGCCACCCACATGGGACCCATCGCGCGCCCTGA
>Ga0247727_10015441_pt1 | contig 12525 bp, 8 predicted proteins | sample WisWelCaveWW1625_FD_202498 | JGI IMG/M metagenome (GOLD analysis project Ga0247727, IMG submission 202498) | Biofilm microbial communities from Wishing Well Cave, Virginia, United States - WW16-25 | ecosystem: Environmental > Aquatic > Deep subsurface > Groundwater > Cave microbial mat | place... | reverse complement strand
ACCATCTCGCCGTTGTGCAAAACCAAGATGCGGCCGGCCATGCGCACGGTGGAAAAACGATGCGAGATGAGCACCGCGGTTTTGCCGCGCGTGAGCTCGGCGAAGCGTTGAAAGACTTCGTGCTCGGCGCGCGCATCGAGCGAGGCGGTCGGCTCATCGAGAATGAGCAATTGCGCTTCGCGCATATAAGCACGGCCCAGCGCGATCTTCTGCCATTCCCCGCCCGAAAGCTCGACGCCCTTCTCGAAACGTTTGCCTAAAATTTGATCGTATCCTCCCGGCAGTTTTTCAATCACCGTATTCGCCAAACTGCGCGTCGCGGCGCGCTCAATGCGTGAGTGATCTTCGCGCGCTTCGATGCGGCCGATGGCGAGGTTTTCCGAGGCCGTCATGTGATAACGCACGAAGTCTTGAAAGATCACGCCGATCTCATGGCGCAATTCTTCGAGATGATATTCGCGCAGGTCATGGCCGTCCAACAGAATGCGGCCTTCGCTCGGATCATAAAGCCGCGCGAGCAATTTTGCCAACGTGGTTTTGCCCGCGCCGTTCTCGCCCACGAGCGCGAGCTTCTCACCGGCGTGCAAAGTGAAATTCAAATGGCGATTCGCCCATCGTTCCGAGCCGGGATATTTGAAACCGACGTTTTCAAAAACGAAGCCGTGTTGTATCGGCTTGGGAAACGGTCGTGCAGGTTGTGGCGAACGAATTTGCGGCTCGAGCGCGAGGAAGTCGAAGAGATCGCGCAAGTACAACGCGCTCTCGGCCACGCTGGTGAAACGTTGCAGCATGTCGCGCAACAAGCCGCGCAAGCGCCCGAACGAGCCGGCGAGAAAAGTCATGTCTCCGATGGAGAGCTGCCCGCTCACCGTGCGCAGAATGATGAACGCATACGCGCCATAATAACCGACATTGCCGATGATTGCGAACACGCTCCCCCAGCTCGCGCGCCGCACCGACAAGTCGCGATTGGCGAGATAATAACGCGTGGCAAGATCGCGATAGCGGCCCGTCAAAAAATCAGAAAGCCCAAAAATTTTCACTTCCTTTGCCGTGTCATCGCTCGCGCCGAGGTAGCGCAAGTAATCCAACTCGCGGCGTTCGGGCGTCCAACTATACATGAGCGAATAGCTGCGCGCGTTGAAGTGCGCCTCGCCGACAAACGCGGGCAGCAGCGTAACGAGCAAGAGCAGAATGAGCCAGGGATTGAACGCGATCAACCCGGCAGCGAGAAAGGCCATGGTAATTGCGTCTTGCGCTTGCTCGAACACTTGCGTCATGAGCGTCATGCGCCCCGCGGTTTGGCGGCGCGCGCGTTCGAGCTTGTCATAGAAAGCCGAATCTTCGAAGCGCTCCAAATCCATCTTTGCCGCGTGCTCCATCAACAGCACCGAGGTGCGATTCGAAAATAAATCGCCGAGCATGCTATCCAACAAGCCGAGGCCGCGATTCAACACGTCCGAAAAAATCACAAGGCCAAGTTCGAGAGCAACGAGTTTCCAGAGCAGGGCGAGATCGTGTGCGCCCGTGGCTTGCGTGAGCCGCACGACTTCATCGATGATGAGCTTGGCGAGATAGAGCGTGGCGAGCGGCACGGCAGCGCGCACGAAACGCAACAACATCGTCGCGAGCGTGAGCGGCGCGTGCGTTTCCCAAATCATGCGAAACAGCGGCGGCAGATTGCGCAACGCGCGAAAACGATCTTTGAGGGATAGCTCTGGTTCTCCGGGGCGTGGGATGCGACCCTCCAAATTGAGAGAACGCAGGAAGGAGAGCAGGGACATGCGGCGAGGTGAGTAGGAAGACACAAACTGTTCAGCCACGGCTAGGCCGTGGCTTGCGTTTAATCCACGGCAGCTCAACCTGAGCCCACGTGTTGACACTTAATAAACCACCCCGATTAGTCGGGATGGTTGAACAGTTACGACGAAGCGAGGTTCGGCACTTTCAAATATACTTCTTTGAGCGGCAGTTCGCAGTTGAGGCTTTCGAGCTTGACCACGTCTTCAAGGCGAGAGTATATGCGATACGTCCATTCCCAATCAAGCTGCCGCACAAACTGTTCGAGGCGGCAAGTGTCTTGCGCGATGAGAATGTATTCTTGCAATGATTTGATGAATTGGTAGTGCTGGAATTTATCTCCGCGATCGTAGCCGGCAGTGGAAGGCGAGAGGATTTCCACGATCACCGTTGGGTTTAACAAAGCATCGACGTGATCATCTTCCAAAATTTTCTTCCCACAAACAACGGCGATATCGGGGTAAGTATATTTATTGAGTGCCTGGATTTTAACGCGCATGTCACTGCCATAGACATAGCATTCGCGTTGGCGCAATTGTAGATTGAACACGAAGCCCACATTGGAAGCAATGAGGTTGTGCGGGTCGCTCGTGCCGGCCATGGCAAACACCTCGCCGTTATAAAACTCGCTTTTGAATTCCGCGCAACGCTCGATTTCAAGATACTCGGCAGCGGTCATTTTTCTTTTTGGAATAGCGGACATGGTTTGTGGCCTCATGACGATATACTGATAGCGGGTTAGTTTGTAACACCCCAGATAATGTCATTCAGTAGGAATCCTTTTAAGCGCTGGGCACAACCTCCAGACGAGCTGTTTCTCCAGCGAGTAAAAGGTTTCCTTCTGAATGACAGCCCCGGGAAGGATACAAAACAACCCTTTTTCGATATAGTAAGCAGGCTTCAAGCAAAGCTTTGTGACAAATATAAAACTCGGCGCGCGAGAAGCAAATGCTTATTTGGCCTTCGCAATCCGCACACGCCAATTCGGGCCGGAAGCGATGTGATGCACTGCGGCAAAGCTGTCTTGATTGATCGCAAGCGAAACGCAGAGCAGACTATTGAGATAGAGCAAAGGCTCGCCTACCGCGACGTCGCCAAACGTGCGCACGTAAGGCATTTTTCCTTCCCACACAATTTTTTCTTCGTGTTTGATTTGCACCCAGACGCTTTCACCCAACTGCACGCCGAGCTTGAGAAAAGTGTGTTCATCGACATTCGTCCAAATGTTGCCGTATTGCGTGTCGAGAATGGGAATCGTGCCCAGCACAGCGTCTTGCTCGAAGCGTGGCTTTTCGTAAGCAATCATTTCAACTTTCGCGGGACGGGTCGGCCCGACTTGCTCGAAAGAAATTTTGCCGGAAGCGAGACGCGCCGCGGTGTAGGCATACACGTCGCGGCCGTGAAAGGTGTAAGATTTTTCCGAGCCGGCGAGACGATTGGTTTTCTCGTCGATCAGCCGCACTTCAGCGACGCCCATGTCTTCCGCCACCAACGTGAGCGTGCCGTTGTCCGGCGTGACGAAGTAATGGCCGGTCTTCGTTTTCATCACGATGGATTTGCGTTCCGTGCCCACGCCGGGATCGACGACGGAGACAAACACGGTTCCGCTTGGCCAATACGGCGCGGTTTGTTTGAGTTGATAGGCGGCCTCCCAAATGTTGTACGCGGGAATCTCGTGCGTCACGTCGAACATTTTAAGTTGAGGATCGACGCCGAAGGCCACGCCTTTCATACACGCGACCGCGCCATCTTGCAAGCCGAAATCGGTTTGGAAGACGAGCGCGGATTGGGAATGACAAAGAGAAAAAAAGAGAAAGACGAGGAAGAGAATAAAAGCGCCGGCGTTCTGAATATTCCCCCCTTGAGGGGGGCCAGGGGGGTGTTCTTCAATCCGGGTGCGCCATCTAATCAGGTTGCTCGTGATGCAATGACACCCCCCTGCTCCCCTCAAGGGGGGAATTGTCGAGTGACGACTCAAAAGTTTTTCCATGACGTGTTCCCTCTCGATGAGATACTGTTTCTAGGTCAATTTGGAATGCGCTTTTTTTTAAATGTCATCCTGGTAAGGACCTTCCCTCGCGCTGGGAACAAGGCTCAGAACGGAGTGTGTGCCGAGCACGAGGGAAGGTTCTTACAGAATGACAATTGAGGGGGAGTTACAAACCAACCCATAACGAGTATAGTTGTTATCGCACCGCGTTTTGATAATCGGCAAACACACTCTCCGCCGCGGCGTTGCCGCCGCAAATGACGGCGACCGGTTGTTTGAAGCGCGCGATCTTTGTTTCATCTTGCAGCAACGCTGCAATTACTGCTGCACCCGCCGGTTCGACGAGTTGATTGCACTCGCGCCACAGCCAGCGCATGGCCTCGACCAGCCGTGCTTCTTCGACTAAAACAATCTCGTCGATATAACGCTGCGCGAGCGCGAGCGTGCGTTCGCTCACGGAACGAGGCGCGAGCGTGTCGGCAATGGTACGCGTCTCCAGCAACGGCGTGACCCGATTGGCGTTCATACTCACTGACATCGAGGGCGCACCGAAAGGCTCGACGCCGATAATGCGCACCTCGGGCTTGCATTGTTTGATTGCCGCGGCCGCACCGCAAATCAAACCGCCGCCGCCGATGGCGATGAGCGCGCAATCCAGCTCAGGCAAGTCTTCGAGCAATTCCAAGCCGAGCGTGCCTTGTCCCGCGAGCGTGGCTTCGGCATCGAAGGCGTGCACGTAATATAAATTTTCTTGCGCCGCATGTTCGAGCGCTTTGAGATTGGCATCGTCCCAGTCTCTCCCGTGCTTAAAAATTCGGGCGCCCCAAGCTGCGATGCGTGCGACGCGATCTGCACTCGCGCGCGTGGGCAAATACACCATGGCGGGAATGTTCAAACAGTGCGCGGCATACGCGAGCGCCACGCCGTGATTGCCGCCCGAAGCCGTAATCACGCCGCGCCGGCGTTGCTCTTCATTGAGCTGCAAAAGATGATTGAACACACCGCGCGCTTTGAACGAGCCGCCGACTTGGAGATTTTCTAATTTCAGATGAGCGTGCGGAAAAGAATCGCCATGAAGACGAGGGCGTGGCAAAAGCGGCGTGCGGCGAACGTAGGGTGCGATGCGTTGTTGCGCCGCAAGGAAGCTTGCGGGAGGGAGATCGAAACTCAAAGCGTGGTCTCCGGTTTCGGGTATCGGTAATGTTCAGCCACGGCTTGGCCGTGGCTTGCTTCAATGCGTTGATGAGCACAATAATCCGCTAAAGGAATCTTTTCTAGTGCTCGGCGCCAACTCCAGTGCTTAAAAAGTTTCCTCCTGAATGACATACTAGTGGAGTGTCAAACTAGAATTTGATACTCCCGCGTGCCGGAGCGCAAGCTTCAGCTTGCCATAAAAAGCCGCGATGCTGTCAAACTGAAGTTTGACACTCCATTAGAGGCGATTACCGCATTTGAAAGCCAAAACGCATCAGGCTTCATACAAACGCTTCTTAGTGATGAATCCTCACTTGCAAAATATGATGGCCGACTTGCAGCTCGTCAACGAGCTCCATGCCTTTGCGCACGCGGGCGAAAATGGTATAGCGACCGTCGAGGTGCGGTTGATCAGAATGGGTGATGAACCATTGGCTGCCTTCCGTGTCCGGGCCGGCGCTGGCCATGCCGACCATGCCGCGCACGTAGCGCAAGCGATTGAACTCCGAGCGAATTGCATAACCCGGGCCGCCCCAGCCGTCGCCGCGCGGATCGCCAGCTTGCACGACGAAGTTGGGCACGACGCGATGAATGGTTTGGCCGTCAAAATATTTTTTCTCCGCGAGCCGCACGAAGTTGAGCACCGTGAGCGGCGCTTCTTCCGGAAGAAGTGCAATTTCAATCGCACCCAACTCCGTATTGATTTTCGCCCACGCGCCTTTGAGGCTTTTAATCTCAGCAAAAGAAAACGGCTGCGCCGGCGCGAACGTTTGCGGCAAGCGATCGGTGTAATCCTTGCCGGTCAACTTTTTTAGAGCCTCGACCGCTGCGCGCGCCCTCACGTTGTCTTGCGCTTGCAAAGCTTCTTCTAACACCGGCAACGCCACGCGATTGCCGCAATCGGCCAAAGCATTGAAGAACATCCGCGCCGTTTCCGCATCGAGCACGGCATGAACTTGCCGATATGCGGCCACGATTTGTTCCGCATGCTGAAAGCGTTGCGTGGAATCGGCCGCGAGCTTCTGCGCTGCAATGGCCGCGAGCACGGGATCGCCGTTGTGCAGAACTTTTAGATATATTGGCGCCGCACGATTTTGCGCGGAAAATTTTGCCAAAGCTTCGAGCGCGGCAATGCGCACTGCTTTATTTTTCTCGCGCGCTAGTTTTTCGAGAACGGGGAAGGCCTCTTGACTGCTAATGAGGGCGAGCGTGTTTGCCAGTGCCGCGCGCAATTGTGCGGGTTCGGCCTCGGCGAGCGGCAATAACAGAGGGGCCGCTTCGTGTTGTAACAGTTGCGCCAAGGCCTGCGCCGCCGCGGCTTGCTCTTGCCAGCTTGCATTGACCTTTCCCGTGAGCGCCGTGGCCGTGAGCCGTGCTTGCAAAAATGTTTTGCCGCCTTCCACGTCGAAACCGCGATGCGTTTTGTGCAAGCGTTCGAGCGCGTTGCCGAGCGCTTGCAATGCCGTAACGCGCACGTGCGGGTTGGCGTCAGCGCAGGGGAAATGGTCCATGGAAAAATCGGCGGCGGAGAAATTTAATTTGCCCAGCGCCGCCGCGGCATTGACGCGCACGCGCCAATCCGCGTCGGTGTTCGCCGCTTGTTGGAGCGCAGCCCATGCAGCAAGCGCCGGCATTGCGCCCAACGCCCGCGCGGCTTGCATGCGCACGCGCGCGCTGCGATCTTGCAGTGCGTTCATGAGCGCCGGCGCGGAGGCCGAATCGGCCAAGCGCATCAACGCATACGCCGCGCGCCAACGCACTTCTTCGCCTTTGTCTTGCAGCAGCGCGGCAAGTTTCTCGCTCCAAAGCGATCGTTTCAAATTGCGCTGTGCGAGACGCCCGAGGGCAAGCGCGGTCTCGGCGCGCACAATCGGAATGTCGTCTTCAAGCTCTCGCACGAGCGTGGAATCCGTTTCCGGCGGCAAAGAGTCGAGCGTCACCTTGCTCAACGCTTCAATGAGGGTGAGCCGCACTTCCAAATCTTTTTCTTCGGCGAGCAATTTGATGATCGCTTTGTGCGTGGCCGGCACTGCGAGCTGCCCGAGCGCAAACGCGGCTTCGATGCGCACTTCCGGCGAGCTGGAAGACAAGAGTTCGAGCAATGTGGTCGCGGCCTCGGGATCGCGCAAACGCCCCAATGCCAGCGCGACGCGACGCTGCACTTCCCAACGCGTATGCATGGTGAATTTCAGCAACTCCTGCACGGGCGCGCGGCGATCTTCCAGTTGCAAAATCGCTTCAAACTCGTTATCGTTGCTGCGGCATCCCCACATCAACAATAAAACGAAACAGGCAATTGCGGTACGCATGATTTTTTCCAGGTTGTCAGTTCACGCAATAACCGGGCACGCCCTCGAGCGGAGGAGGGCAATGAGGACTCAAGCGAGGTTAGAGCGTTTAGTTGCGGCAAGGTGCGCCGCCATGTGGGCGAAGAGAGTTTAGAACAGCGATGGTTTGCAAAGCGCGTGGAGAGAGAAGAAAAGCATGTGTGCGGTTATCATTGTCGTGCATGTTGTCGGCCTCGTCGGATTATTTTTAGCGCGATGATAATAACCACGTGCCCGCTAAAATGCAAGCCCTTTGGCGCGTGTGAAATGAGGCTTCGAGTGTATTCAGCCACGGCTTGGCCGTGGCTTGATTTAAACGCAAGCCACGGCCAAGCCGTGGCTGAACCAATGGAGCAATGGAGTGACTATGTCAAACCTTCGTGTCGGCATTGCAGGCGTGGGCCGCTTGGGCGGTTTGCACGCGATGCTCTATCGCGAAATTGCCGCAGCGAACTTTGCCGGCGTTTATGATTCCGAGCAACAACGCGCGCAAGCCGTCGCACAAGAGCATGGTGTCAAAGCCTTTGCCTCTTTTGAAGAAATGCTGGCTTCGTGCGAGGCCGTGAATATCGTCGTGCCCACGAGCTTTCATTTTGAACTAGCGCAACAAGCGTTGCTCGCGCGCCGGCATGTGTTCATTGAAAAGCCGATCACGGCAACGGTGGCAGAAGCGCGCGAGCTTATTGCTTTGGCAAAAGCGCATGGTTGTGTTCTGCAAGTCGGACACATCGAGCGCTTCAATGCCGCCCTGCGCGCGCTCGCTGATTTCCCGCTTGCGCCGAAATTCATCGAGTCGCATCGCATGGCCTCGTTTGACCCGCGCGGCACGGACGTGGCCGTGGTGCTCGATTTAATGATTCACGACATCGACATCATCTTGAGTTTGGTGAAGAGTCCGCTCACGCGCGTGGACGCCAACGGCGTGGCCGTGGTTTCGCTCGAACCTGATATTGCAAATGCGCGTTTGCAATTCGCGAACGGCTGCGTGGCCAACGTCACCGCGAGCCGCATCTCGCAAAAGAAGATGCGCAAGATGCGCTTGTTCCAGCGCGATGCGTATGTCTCAATCGACTTCTTGCAAGGCTTGAGTGAGGTGTATCGCTTGGTGGGAGCGGAAGAGGTGAGCGGCAGATTCTCTTTTCCGATCACGCTCGGCAAATTGGAGCAAGGCGCGCGGCCGCGCCATATTCTTTATGAAAAACTCGAAGCGCCGGAAGGCAACGCGCTCAAGATGGAGTTGGAGAGTTTTATTCACGCGATTCAAAACCACACGCCACCACCCGTCACTGGCGAAGACGGCCTGCGCGCGCTGGAGGTGGCAACGGAGATTACGGAGTTGATCAAAGCGCAGGTGCAAAGCGAGTGAAGTGGCGGAATTAGTGCTGCGGCAACGAGCAAATTAGATCTATGTGGCATGTCGTTCTCCGCAAAAGAATTAGACGAGCAGCCGGATTTCGATCCTAAAATCTGGCTGCTCTGTTTGATTATCTCACCAACGTGAGCTTCCTCGTCTGCGTAAACTCGCCTGCCTGTAAGCGATAGAGATACACGCCGCTCGGCAAGCCGTTGGCTTCGAATTGCACGCGATATCTTCCCGCTGTTTGTTTGCCATGCACCAAAGTCCGCACTTCATTGCCGAGCATGTCATAAACTTTCAGCACGACGTGCGCGGCCTGTGGCAAGGCGTATTCGATATTGGTGGAGGGATTGAAAGGATTGGGAAAATTGGGGTACAAGACAAAACCTTCCGGTACTTTGCCGGCTCGCTCCGGCTCCTCCACGCTCACCCCGAGTCGTTCCGTTTTTAAGATCGTTCCGTTCGCGCCAACGGCCCAAGCAGTAACGTCGCCCTCTTGCAAAACCAGACGACTCGAGCTTAAGGTATTTATCGTAACGCGATCTTGCGCCGACCAAATGTTACCGTCATTGGAGAGCTTGTACATCGCGCCATTCGTGCCAACAGCCCACCCCAAAATGCTTTGTCCTTGCGCGACAACGTAGACGGAATACAGAGTGTTTGAGGTACCAATGCTTTCCGTCACCCATACCGCTCCGCCATCAGTCGTTTTTAGAACGGCGCCGCTATTCCCAACTGCCCAGCCAGTATTGGCATCGATGAACGATACGGAGCGCAGCCATTGATTCGTCCCACTAATTTGCGCTAACCACGTTTTTCCTCCATCACTGGTCTTCAAAATCGTGCTCGCTACTCCGACGGCCCAACCGGTCTGAGCATTTAGAAAACTGGCGGAATAGAGTTCCCATGACGTACCGCTGGTTTGCTTCACCCAAGTATTGCCGCCATCCGTGGACTTCAAAATCGTGCCGGATGATCCGACGACGTAACCATTGTTGACATCCGCGAAATAGACGGCATTCAGAGTTGCGGTTGTGCCGCCGGCTCGGGCCGACCAATTGTTTCCGCCATCGGTGGTTTTCAAAATCACACCACTCGCTCCAACCGCCCAGCCGAGTTTGGCATGGGCGAAGAATATGGATTGCAAAGTATTGCCCGTGCGACTGTTCTGCGCCGACCAGTTGGCTCCGCCATCGCTAGTCTTCAAAATCGTACCGCTCACTCCTGCGACCCAGCCGGTGTGCACGTCCGTAAAGGCAACGGAATTGATCCAATTGGTCGTGATAACTTTGCTTGACGTTGGCGCTAGCCAAGTGTTTCCGCCGTCAGTCGTCTTCAAAATAGTTCCATGGTGACCGACCGCCCAGCCGGTATTGGCGTCGCTGAAATCGACCGAAAATAACGGACTGTTTGTGCCGCTTGATTGCGGGAGCCATTGTGCGCCACCGTTGCTCGTCTTCAAGATAACGCCGTTGTCTCCGACCACCCAGCCGTTTGCGTCGTCAACGAAGACCGTTGCGCGCAGTGTGTTGGTGACTCCGCTGGTTTGCGGCGTCCAAGTCGTGCCGGCATTCGTGGTTTTTAAAATGGTTCCGCCGGCTCCAACTATCCAGCCAGTGGTAGCATTCACAAAAAATACCGAGTGTAAATCATTCGTCGTTCCACCGGCTTGCGTTGACCAATTCGCGCCGCCGTCGCCGGTCTTCCAGATGGTGCCGTTTGATCTAACGGCCCAGCCGTCTTTAAGATTGGCAAAATGGGTGGAATAGAAAAAAGTGGGAGCGTTGTACCTTTGCCCCGTTCAGTTACTGCCGCCGTCAGTGGTTTGATAGATGATTCCAAAATAAGTGCAACCCCCGAAGATGCCACAACTTCTATCCCAACCCACCGCCCAGCCGTTCTGTGCATCAATGAAATGAACGGACAAAAACTCCTCCGAGCCGGGTTGAACGGATCTTTGCAGCGCCCAACTGGTGCCGCCATTCGTGGTTTTGGAGATGTAACCGCGAAAACCCTCATCCCTCCCCACGGCCCAACCGGTGTTGGCGTTGATAAAGGAAACAGAACTCAAAATAAAAGCGCCACCGGCATTATTCTGCTCGCTCCAGTTTGCGCCGCCGTCGGTGGTTTTCGTGATCTTTCCCAAATCGCCGACCGTAATGGCGGTGTTTTGGTCAAAAACATGAACATCGTTTAGCCTATTCCCATGGGGGAAAGGATTTTGCCAGAACCAGTTGTCTTGCGCCCAGAGATTTGCTCGCAAGAATAAGCTGAGGACGATGAATGTGGCTGCCGTTTTCATCTCACACCTCCTTTGAGTTAGTGGTCATTACTTAAATCGGCAAAGCCGGATGCTCTTACGAGTATGCGGCCTTGTGTTGGATTTGACGCTAGGTTTATTCTTCTGTCAACGGCGCTTTCGGAGCCGGCGGCAGCGTCACGAGTTTCTTCACCCAAATTTTCAGGTCGCCCAAATCGATGCTGATTTCCTGTGTCGGCGTATTGCTCTGGCGGTCCAATCGCTGAACGTGCCGCGATCGTAGGTGTCGTCGTTATTGCCGAAGCTGCAGCCGACGCCCGTCAAGAGATAACCAAAGCGCGTATTGAAGCGCATCGCGTTGGTGGGGCGATGGTATTCTTGCACCATGGTTTTCAGGTAAGGATTCGGATAAACCCAATTTCTGTCCTCACCCGCGATACAATCGTCTTCGAGCGGAACAATCGTGAGCGGAATTGTGTTGCTCAACGGCCAGAGCGCGATGGGGCTTTCGAAGACATACGTGGTGTCGATGAGATTGACGTCGGCATAGTACACCGTGCGGCCGGCCGCATCCTTGCGCCGAGTGCCGTCAAACTTGTGAATCGTGGTCGGTAGAACTTGGTCCGCGGGGCCATTGCCTTCTTGCACGTAGAGCTCGAATTCTTCGAATTCTATGTTATCGTGGGCGCGGTGCAGGCGCACTTTGGTGATCGCCAGATAGAAGGGCGCAACGCTGTTGGCGTTTTCCGTTGCGACGCCCTTTGCCAAAGTCGCAACGTGCTCTTGAAAAATTTTAGAGCTTGCGCTCATGTCCTGAAACGAAATCTCCGTGCGGTCTTGCAGCGTCACCAGCACCAACGGATACGCCAGGGTTTGGTTCAATACCGCGGATTTCTCGATGCGCTCCGTCACGACGCGATTTTGCGCGCGGTCGAAAACGTAGGCCGTGAAAGAGGACTCCTCCGCATAAAAGCGTTCGGGATCGGGCGCAACACGCACCGGCGCGGTGCCGGCGAGCTTTGCGTTCTTCGCGGCTTCCAACGTTACCTCATACACGCGGCCCTCGTTTTCGAGTTGCGAGGGAGCCTGCAAACGCAGAGTGGACAACGCCACCGGATTAACTTTCATCTCGCTCGCGAGACGCGCATTCAACCACTCGGGCTGTTGCGCGAGCACTTGCGCGACTTCTTGCAGCGTGACTTCGAGATTATCGGTCTTTTGAAATTTCGAATCGGCGCTTGCTTGTGATTTGCTCCGCGGATTCACAAGCACGTTGGGATCGTTTTGACAGCCCGCGAGCGCGAGGCCGGTCACGAGAATAATGCTGAGGGATTTCATGGTACTTTCTCCTTTGGATTTTTGGATGCACAGCTTGGTGGTGAATCAGAATAACAGTTGAGTTGTTTGATGCAAGCATGCTCACTACTTTCATATTTGCTTCACGCAAGCGCGATGCCATTCTTGCGCGACGTGTTGGAGTTGTCGCAATGCTTTGTTTTCATATATGAGCAGCGAAAAATTCGAGCTGCGGGCGAGAGCGTAAAGGCGAGAAAAGGTGGTTGAGAAACTACTGCGGTAGTATCGCGACCCTCGTCGC
>Ga0247727_10015440_pt1 | contig 12526 bp, 7 predicted proteins | sample WisWelCaveWW1625_FD_202498 | JGI IMG/M metagenome (GOLD analysis project Ga0247727, IMG submission 202498) | Biofilm microbial communities from Wishing Well Cave, Virginia, United States - WW16-25 | ecosystem: Environmental > Aquatic > Deep subsurface > Groundwater > Cave microbial mat | place... | reverse complement strand
ATCGCGCGGAACACGCATGACTCGGGGCCAAGATGGTTGGCTATTCCTTTCTTGTACGACTCTTTCATTCGCAACTCTATGCCGGTTTATCCCGGCGCGACCACGCTGAGAGCGTGCGCCACGTTCTGCGCTTCGAATGCACAGGTTATTTCATAACAGGCCTTTAGTCCCCGCCGAGCTTGCCGCAAAGCTCGACGTGGGCCCGGTGATGCCGGCTGTGCCAGGCATACAGCGCCAGGTTCGTCGTCAGGTCAAGCACACCGATTTCCGGGTGGCGGAACTTTCGGGCGAAGTCCTCCTCGCCCATCGAGCGCAGCAGCCGGACCCAGCGGTAGTGCAACGCCTCCAGCAGCGCCAGCGATATTTCGACCGGCGCGTCCTTGGCGTCCTGGAGTTCCGCCCAGCGGTCTTGTTCGTAAGGCTTGATGGTCGGCTCGTTTTCGGTCAGAGCCAGGCGGAAGCGCACGTAGCTGTTGAGGTGACTGTCGGCGAGGTGGTGAACCACCTGGCGAGCCGTCCATCCGCCGGGCCGGTACGGCCGGTCGATGGCGCCGACAGGCAGCGCCTCCACGGCAGCGCGCAGGCGCGCCGGCGTCCGCTCGATCTCCTCGATCCAGGCGCGGCGATGCTCGGGGGTGGGCCCCGGTTCCATGACGAACTCACCAACGGGATAACGCAGGTCGTCCATATCTCAATTATACTGATTTCCATTCGGGAGCGGCAGTCCGGCACAATCCCGGCGCGGCCGGTGTCCCTACTTTTCATGCCTACACTGTGGCAAGACCTTCGCTACGGAATTCGCGGCCTGGGACGCAATCCGGGCTTCACCGTCATCGCCGTGCTGGTGCTCGCGGCCGGCATCGGCGCCAACAGCGCCATCTTCAGCGTGGTCCAGGCGATTCTGCTGCGTCCTCTCCCCTACCCCAACTCGTTCCGGCTCGTGGTGGTCTGGGACCAGTTGCGCAAGCTGAACCTGAACCAGTTTCCTGCCAGCTTCGCCAACTATTTCGATTACAAGGCGCAGAACGGCGTGTTCGAGGACCTCGCTGCATTCCAGTCCGCAGAGTTCAACCTGGTCGGCGGTGATCAGCCCGAGCGCCTGGCGGGAATCGCGGCGTCCGCCAATCTGCTGCCGATGCTGGGAGTGAACCCGGTCATCGGGCGTCCCATACTTCCCGAAGAAAATGAACCCGGCTCGAGCGGCGTCGTGCTGCTGAGCCACGCCCTTTGGCAGCGGCGATTCGGAGGCGATAGGAAACTGATCGGAGCCACGGTGAAACTCGATGGCAATCCCTTCACCGTGATCGGGGTGCTCCCGCCGGGATTCCGATTTCCCCTCCAGCGTTCAATGTCCCCGGATATTTTCGTGCCGGTCGTGTTTCCCAACAGTCCCCACAGAACGGCCGGCAACCTCCAGCTTATCGCCCGGCTCAAGCCCGGCGTCTCGGTTGAACAAGCCCAGGCTGACCTGAAAAACGTTGCCGGGCGCATTGAGCAGGCGTACCGGCCGTATCGAGGACCCAAAGGCGAAGATGCCGGGTATGGCGCGATGGTGGTTTCGCTGCGCGAGCAGCTCTACGGAGGGATGCGGCAGAGGTTGCTCGTGCTGCTGGGCGCTGTCGCCCTGGTGCTTCTGATTGCCTGCGCCAACGTGGCGAACCTGCTGCTGGCGCGCGCGGCGGCGCGCAGCAAAGAAATGGCCATCCGGCGGGCCTTGGGCGCAGGCAGCGGACGGCTCGCCCGGCAACTGTTGACCGAGGGGGTGCTGCTCGCCTTGCTGGGAGGCATGCTGGGTCTGCTGCTTGCCTACTGGGGGGTGGATGTCCTGGTTGCCCTCAGCCCCGACAATGTGCCGCTTCCCGACTGGATCGGCATCGACCCCGGCGTGCTCGTTTTTACGCTTCTCGTGTCGATCGGAACGGGGCTGGTTTTCGGGCTGGCCTCGGTGCTCCCAACATCCCGGACGGATCTGCACGAGTCGCTCCGCGGCTCGGGTGCAGCGAGTCTGCGGATCTGGGGACGGCAGTGGCTGGCTACTGTGGAAGTGGCCTTGTCGCTGGTGCTGGCCATCGGGGCCGGCCTGCTGCTGGAGAGCTTCCGCTCACTTCAAAATGTAAACCCCGGCTTCGAGGCCGAGAGCCTGTTGACGATGCGGGTCTCGCTGCCGCGCTTCAAGTACAGGGAAAACTACCAGGTGACGGCATTCTATAAACAACTGCTCGAGGGGCTGGCAAGCATGCCCGGGGTGAAGTCGGCGAGCCTGGTTTCCTGGCTTCCGCTCACCGCCGCCGGCCGCGGCGGAGATCCGTTCAGCATCGAGGGCCGTCCCTACGACACTGCCAGCAAGACGCCGCAGATCGTGCACGCACAGGTCGTCGGCCTGAATTATTTTCAGACTATGCAGATCCCCCTTCTGGCCGGACGCCACTTCAGCGCGCGGGACTTAGAAACCAGCGCCCCGGTGGTCATCATTAACGAGACCATGGGCCGCGGTTTCTGGCCGCAAGGTGATCCGATCGGCAAGCGAATCCTGTTGGGAGCGCCACGGCCCGGAGCAGCCTGGCTCACCATCGCCGGGGTCGCCGGCGACGTGCGCACGGCCGGGTTGGACGTCGAGCCTCTGCCGCAGATGTACACCCCGCACTCGCAAAATCCCGCTCGTTCGATGACCCTGGTGATTCGCGCGGTCTCCGCCGACGGCGCCGCCGCCGTCCATCGCCAGGTAGCGGCCCTGGACAAAGATCAGCCCGTCTACGATGTGAAGACGATGGAACAGCGGCTCTTGACCACCATCTCGCAGCCGCGATTCCAGACCCTGCTCCTGGCTGGCTTCGCTGCTCTGGCCATGGCCTTGGCGGCGGCAGGGGTCTACGGCTTGGTGTCCTATGCGGTGGAGCGGCGGACGTCAGAGATCGGGATCCGAATGGCGCTGGGCGCTCGGCCGGCGGGCGTCGTGCGGCTGGTGGTCGGCCAGGGAATGGCCCCCGTGCTGGCGGGCGTGATCATCGGCCTGGCCGGCGCCGCGGCCGCCAGCCGTGCCTTATCCAGTCTTCTGTTTAGAGTCAGTCCCACCGACGCGGCCACTTACGCGGCCGCGGCCCTCCTGGTCACCGTGGTAGGGCTGGCGGCCTGCTACCTTCCCGCCCGCCGATCGGCGAGAATCGATCCGGCGGACTCACTACGGTATCAATAAGTAATAAGCGCCGGGGACCCCATCGAGTGGGCCTCCACTCCATGATCTCTTCGAACAGACTCTGTTCCCTTACCGCCTGGGGGCCCGTCACCGGTCCCCACTGCGGCCGCAGGGCGATCCCCGTGACCACGTCACGGGCCACCACAATCCGCATCACCGGCCAGTGCGAACGCCCAACTCTGCGGGCACCTCACGGACGGCCTCCTGTGCCACCACCCGCATGGTGAACACACCGGGACTGCGGCGATTACCCGACTGCCTTATCTGGGTCCGGTTCGGACATGGCGCGCGCGCTCGACCTCCATTACGATCATGCCTCCTCCAGCCGATTGGAGAATTTGAAAATTTGAGGTTTGACGGGCGCTTGGCGTCGAGCGCTACCCGGAGTGGGCCGTCGGGGACCGCTGCGACCGATGAGATCTTGACCAGGTTCCCGCGTCAACCCTTTCGAGAACTCGAACGACCACTTTGCCAATTGTTCGCGGTGCGCTTGCCAAGCTTCCTAGAGTTTAGGAAGGGTATACGGTCCCAGAGCAGCAAATTGACCCAAGGGGCTTACTCGAGGCCAAGTTGCCGGCGGACTTCCGCGCTGGAAATCCCACCCTCCTGGTTCATTCGAGAACGAGAACGCTCAATCAGTCTGAGGAAACGAGGGCTCGAACTCAGAGATGCTGTTTCCAGGTCGGTATTCTCCAGGGGAAGAAGAACGGCGACCGGCTTGCCCTGATCAGTGATCACAAGTGCCTCTTGGCCGGCCGCACGCGTGCACTCAGCCAAGCTCATCGTAGCCTCGTCGATGTCAACAGTCTTCACTAAACGACCGCCTCCCCGCCGATGCGGACCACATTTCGATCTTTGACTCCTACAGCCAGCACCTTAACGACTGCTTGCGGTTCCTCCTGCACTTCATAGTATACCCTTAAGCGCCCGATCCGAAGCTCCCAGGGCGCAATGGGATTCGGTCTCATCGGCTTGCAGTTCCGCGTCTCAACTGTCGGTTGGTCCGCCAACTGTTCGTCAACAGCGTCGACAACATTCCGTTGTTCGCGCACAGGCAGCGCGCGGATGTGATCTACTGCGCCCGGGGAATACTGGATTCGATAGGACAATCTCGACTGTCAGATTAACGCACTGTCGTACGTTCGGCCGCAGGAATCCCAAGACCGGTTCTGGGAGATGACGATTTGGGGACCCCGCCGAAGCGGATACCTGGTGACAACAGCCACTCCGTCTAGCGAATCGGCTTCACTCCTGTGAAAAGCCCTTCACGAAAGTAGCCCCGCCCGACCACCCGAGCCAACGTGCGTCGACTTCTGAATTTACATACTAGAAAGATATATACGTCTCTTGCCCTTCGCTCCCGCCAGTTGCTGCGGCTGCACCACGAGCCACCCGGCGGCTTCTATCCATGCCATACGGCGGCTGATCCATCAATCGCCGCTCTGCGGAAACCCGAATCGGATCAGGATCGATTACACTGCTCACGGGCAGATTATGCCCCCGATCGAGGGAACCCAATTCGTCGCCGTGCAGGTGGGAGCCGTAACAAGCGAATGCAACCGCTCCCTGTGGGCCCAGAGGGCGCCCCGGCTCAGCTTGCCGCGTCCGGCGCGCGCCAGCCGCAACAGCGCCATGGAGCCCGCTCTATGCCCTGCCTACGGTCCCTGGGCAAAAGCTGCTCAGAACTGGAACCGCAGCGTCAACTGGCCACCCCGCGAGTTGCTCTGGAAGGCCAGATCGGGGCGCAGAAAGATCGCATTGCCCGGGATGAGCATGCTGGTTTCGGCGGCGGCGGTGCGGTTGCGCAGATTGGCCACGTTGGGGAACCCGGCGGTGTACTGCGGGTGGTTGAATGCGTTGTAAAACTCAGCGCGAAACTCCACCAGCTTGGTTTCGCCGATGTTGAACCGCTTGCCCAGGCCCACATCGAAGTTGTTGATCATGGGCAGCCGGACCGTGTTGCGCCCCGCAGTGGGGAAGGCGCCGGCCCCGGCGACGATGTAGCGCGCCGAAGAATCGTTGGCCAGGTAGCCGACGATGGCCCGGCTGCTGTTGGTGAGCGCGGTCACCGCGCTGCCGCGCCGGGGATCCCCGGCCGGATTGATGATGGCGCGGTCGCCGGCATTGTCGCCGTTGCGGTTCGAGTCGACCGCGCTGCGCGGCGTTGCCCAGGTCCCGGTCTCGGAGGTGTAGGTGCCCGAAAATAGCCAGTTGCCGATCAGGTTTTTCTCCCACCAGGCGCGCCCGGTCTTCATCCACGGCGTCTCATAGACCCAGCTCATGGTGAAGCGATGGCGGTGGTCCAGCGCCGAGGAGGAGCGCTCCGGCCGCAGATTCTCGAAGTCCTGCGGACGACGCGGGGTGAGTATGGTGCTGAACAGCGCCGCCGTCGAGTCGTCGATGTTGTGCGACCAGGTGTAGGCGCCGGTGTACTGCAGCCCGCGCGCGAAGCGCCGGGTCACCTGCGCGGCCAGGCCGTGATAGCTCGAGTTGCCCTGCGGCAAAAAGGTGGTGATGGTTGAGGTAAAGCCGGCTTGCACCAACGGGCTGCGGGCGGCGCCCAGCGGCAGGTCGTTCAAGGTGAGCGGCAGCCGGTCGAGCTCGGCCTGCGAGGGGCGCTGCAAGAAGGTCGGCAGACTCCGCTCTGCACTCACCACCCCAGCCGGCCGGTTCATCTGCACCTGAAAGGGCAGGTGCACGCCGCGGCTCCCCAGATAACGGATCTCGACCGTGTAGTCGTTTTGCATCACCCGTTGGACCCCCAGGTTCCACTGCAGCGAATAGGGCCGGAGCTGGTCCGGAATGAACGACGAGGTCAATAGGCGCGCGCGGGCCGGGCTGGTGATGGGAGCTACCGTGCCCGCTATAGCGCCCGAACCGAGGAAGCTTGACTGGCCGGGACGGTCAATGTGCGCGTCAATAGTGGTGAAAAACTGCGGGGGTAAGGAGTTGATACCCAGATTCTGATAGACCTGGTCATACCCCAGGCCGAAGCCGGCCCGGATCGAGGTCTTGCCTTGGCGTCCCGGAGACCAGGCCACCCCCACCCGCGGCGCGAAGTCCTTTTTGGTCGGCTGCGGCGAGCGCAACTCGAGCACCCCCGGCACGCTGGACAGCGCGTTCAGGCTCTGCTGCTTGGCGCCCGTGGGCACATCGACAAACTCGTATCGCAGCCCCAGGTTCACGGTGAGGTTATCCCGCAACTGGATTTCGTCTTTGAAAAATGTATAGTGGGAAATCAGGTTGCCGACGAATGGAAATCCGCCCACCGAGCGCTGGCCGAACTCGGGAGTGATGTCCTGCAGGTAGCGCTCCAGCGTCGTGTAGATGTAATCCCCCCGCTGGCGCTGCACGAAGAAGCTGGAGATGTTTACCTGCCGGCCGTCGTACCCAAACTTTATCGAATGCCGGCCCCTGATCCAGTTCACGTTGTTCACGAGCTGGATGGTGTTGTTGCGGCTGCTCTGGGGGTAGCTGCCGAACGGGCCGATAATTAGCGACAGGTCGTTGAACTGGAGGTTGGGGAAGGCGTCCAGGCCGGGGAAACCTTGGTTGCCCACCGGACGGTCGTCGACCCGCCGCGTATAGCCCAGCCGAAACTCATTGGTTAGGTTGGGAGCGAAGGTGTGGAACTCACTGAGCGAGGCCAGGTGAAAGCTGAGCTTGATGGGTGTGAAGAACTCCGGCAGCGGAACCCGAGTCTCCAGTGTGCCCGTCCGGTTGTAGACGTATCGCGCCCGCAACTGATCGCGGTCGGAAATGTTGTAGTCGCTGCTGATGGCGTAGTTGTAACTGTTGGCGAAAGAGGGCCCGGCCAGGTTCAAAATGCCCACCGGAATACTGGCGCCGGCCACCGGCACAGCGCGGCTCTCAAACTGTGAGCCGGCCACGGGCACGAATTGCTTGAAAACGTCCAGGTTGCGCCGGCTGATTCCCGAGAGACCCTCGATCCGTCTGATTCCCTCGGCGGTGGGCGCGAAAACGGCCCCGGGGCTGGTGGAGGCCTGGCCCAGCGGATTGTATTCAAAGTTTCCGAAATAGAACCAGCGGTTCTTTAGGATCGGGCCGCCCACGGTGGCCCCCAGCCGGTTTTGATCCAAGCGCGGGTTATCCCGTATTCCCTGCCGCTTGAAGGACTGGTCAACAGCGTTCAGGTTGCGGTTCTGAAAATACTCATAGATCGAGCCGTGCAGCTCATTGCCGCCCGAGCGGAGGATGGTATTGAACTGGCCGCCGGTGCTTTGCCCGAACTCCACGGAAAACTGGTTTTGCTGGAGAGAAAACTCGGCGACTGCCTCATTGGACGGATTGGCCTGCGGTCCGGTGACCGAGCGGTTGTTATTATCCACGCCATCGACCATGAAGTTGTTGTTGGTCGGTCGCTGGCCTCCGATCGAGGGGCCGGTCCCATAGCCAACCCCGCCGCTGGAAGTCACCCCGGCCCCGAGCAGACTCAGGTTGATGACCCCGAGATTCGTAGTCCCGGTTCCGATCCCGGTGATCGGAAGCTGCAGCGCCTGCCGGCTGGTAAACGAGGTCGTGACGTTCGCAGTGGTGGTGTCAATGGTCGCCCCGGCCGCCCGGACTTCCACCACTGTGGTGACCGTTCCCAACTCCAGCGTCAGGTTCACTGTGGACTGCCGGTTAGCTTCGACAACAACGTTCTCCATCGTCGTGGTGGCGAATCCGGCCAGCGACGCCGTCAGCTTGTAGCTGCCGGGAGGGAGGTTGTTCAACCGGTAGGCCCCGATTTCACTTGAGGAGGTCGTGTAGGTCACCCCCGTGGCCACGTTTTGCAACTCTACCTTCGCTTGGGACAGAGCCCCGCCCGAGCCGTCCCGAACGCCGCCGACCAGGTTGCCGTCCATGGCCTGACCAAACGCCGCGGACGAAAGCAGTAACAGAACCGCCACCAGACTCATCACTCGCATGTTCGCCTCCCGAAAGCAATAGGTGCTGTCCCGATGCGGGACAACGCTTAACCCATCTTAAGAGCAGAAGCGGTCCAGGCAAGCATTTAACCTGGGTTAAATCTTCAGCCGCAGCAGCGTGGGGTACAGCGAGCCGTGTTCCACTTGCAGCACATCGTCGGCTCCCAACGATTTTCCGACATCGCCGAAAACGCGGGCCGAGGTCAGGAGTTGAAGGACTCGACTCGCCGCCCTCCCTCCGGTGCGGGGAAAAGCTGCGCCAGCCTGTCCCTCCATTCCTTCTCGATGGCCGCTGCCTCTCGATCGGAGTGAGCAAACAGCAGCATCTCCACGTAAGCCACCGCGCCGAAGGAGGAGGGCTGTACCGAAACGGTAAAGATCGAGCCGTTCGGATCGGAAACCAGCCAGCAAAGATGGGAGTCGGCCTGAAATAGGATTCGCCACGGGCTGGGCACCGCTGACTGAATTTTCTCGAAAACCTGGGCGCAGTCGTTTCCGTAACACAGCGCCGGCAAGATGAGGTTGTGCGTCGCATCGTTTCGATGCTGCTCCAGGCCGTGCTTGAGCCGCAGGAAGCAGACCGCCCAACCCCCTCGCGTCCCCTCGTACTCGTGATCCCAACCCGTCGAGGCTCCGAAGCCGGAATGCACCAGCCGGAGGACCGTCATTCCTCCTTGGGCCTCCAGGTGGAAATCCTCCACCAACCGGCAAGGCTCCAGCGGCTCTTGGACCGGGGAGGATGTCAACACCCGGTCCCGGGTCTCTACCAGCCGCAAATGACGGTTCGTCTCCCAGACCTCGATCAGCGTTTTCCACTCCAGGCCGGGGCCCCAGTCGCCGAGGATAAACCCGCCCACGCCGGGCTGGACCGTCATTTTGGGAGCAAACCAGCGCGAGAGCGCCTCCGGCACACTCAGCGCCCTCCATACTTCTTCCACAGGCGCGTAAATCTCGATGCGCGTCTCATGAGATCGACCTGATGCATCAACGGCGGACGACTGCGGGTCCAGTTTCGTCATGTTCTACTCCAGTCGGACAGAAGCGCCCTCCATCGGCTCCGGCTTGGTGATTACCGGGTACCCCCCCACCAGAAATCGGAACCGGCGCCCCCCTTCCGTTTTTTCGTCGTGAAACTGCATCGCCAGGCGGGCGACAAGATTGACGAGCTCCTCGGCGAACTGCCGGCGGGCTTCGGCATTCGCAAAGCGGATCTCGGTCTCCACCGTCAGCGTGGCCAGCTTCTGACCGGCTTTGTCGGCTCGCTGGCGAAGGATGGAGACATCGCGAATGGCGCGCGCGGAGGCCGCCACCAGGTAGGAAGCCGAAAACCGGTCCCTCACCTGGCCCGCCTCGCTCCCCACCCCCCCCAGCGCCCGCGGCGAAATCAGGTAGCTGCGCGCGGTGGCCCGAACCACCCGTTCCAGACAATTCCCCTTCGGACGCCTTTCCACCAGCTCGAGGAATCCTTCTTTCTCCAGCTCGCGAAGGTGGTAATTCACCGTCTGGCGGGGGAGCTTCAGCCGCCGGGAGATCCCGGCGGCCGAATCCGGCTCCCGGAGCAGCTCGAGCATGCGAAGACGCTCGGGCTTGAGGAGCTTTTCGGCCGAGGAGGCTGACTGAATGACTTGAATCGCGGCAACCATGGGAGAAGCAAGTCTACCATCAGACCATATAATTTGTCAAGAAAAATTTTTAGGTCAATACGCCCTCCTGCCGTTGACCCCTGCAACCGGCTCTGCTACCTTCTGGAGGCCCGCGCCCCATGCCTTATGTCCAAGCAAGAGGGATTCGATTCCATTACGAGGAACAAGGCCTGGGGCCGCCGCTGGTGTGCCTGCCGGGGGCCCTGGGGAGCGCGCGCACCGACTTCGGCCCGCAGTTGGCGGACCTGGCGGGGCAGTTTCGCGTGATTGCGCCCGATCCGCGCGGCTACGGGCGATCGCGCCCGCCCCAGCGGGATTTTCCTCTCGACTTCCTCCAGCGTGATGCCGACGACATGGCGGCGTTGATGGCCGCCCTCGGAGCCCAGGCCTTTTTCGCCGCCGGCTGGAGCGACGGCGCGACCACGGCCGTCTTGATGGCCCTGACACACCCGGAACGGGTTAACAAGCTGGTGATCTGGGGCGGCAACTCCTATCTCAGCGCCGAGGACGTGGAGCGGGTGGAAAAGGTGAGGTATTTGTCCTCCTGGTCATCCCGAATGCGCCAAAGTCTGGAGGCCGTTTACGGGGACTCTCTGCAAGAACTCTGGGCGTGCTACTGCGACGGCCTGCAGGCGCTGCTGCAAGCCGGAGGCGAGATTTGCCGTCAGCGGTTGGCAAGGATTTCCTGCCCCACGCTGATTCTCCACGGCGAACAAGATCCCTTGGTTCCCGGCTTTCATCCGCGGATCTTTGCCCAGCAGATCCCCAACGCTCAAAGCTATAGTTTCCCCACCGGACGCCATAACATTCACCTGGCCCACCAGCAGGAGTTCAACCGCGTGGTGCTGGACTTCCTGGGGGGCGCTCAACCATCCCCACAATGAAGACACCCTTTTCGACTGGGTTCATCCAGCCCCATTCGGTTCAGGCAAAGAATGCCAGCACCGCCTCCCGGCGGCTGATCCATCAATCGCCGCTCTGCGGAAACCCGCTTCGGATCCGGTTCGATTACAAGGCTCCCGGGCAGATTATGCCCTCGATCGACGGAACCCCATTCCTCGCTGCGCAAGTGGCAGCCGTAACAAGCGAATGTAACCGCTCCCTGCGGGCCCAGAGGGCGCCCCATGCAGGCCCCACCCTTGACACCCTTTGGCTCACTGTGAAAGGATCACATCCAGCGAAGGACCGTTCCCGAGGGGGGTGCTTCATGCAGGTAAGACATTTCTGGATTGTGATCCTGTTGCTGCTGATTCTGAGTGTCGCTTTTGGCCAGGCGCCCACGGGCGCCATCAGCGGCACGGTCACCGATGAATCAGGCGCGTTGATTCCCGACGCCCAAGTGCGGGTCACCAACAAAGGCACTGGCGTGCATCGGCTGGTGATCTCGGGCATCGACGGCTTTTACACGGCGCCCTCGCTGCCGGCGGGCGAGTACGAAATCCGCGCCGAGGCCAAGGGCTTCCGCGTGTTGCTCCGCGACGCCACGGTGGAAACAGGCAGCACGACCACCGCCGACCTGCCTATGAAGGTCGGCGCGATCACCGAGGCGGTCACGGTGGCAGCAGCCGGCGCTCAGGTGGCTACCGACAGCCACAAGATCGACGGCGTCATCACCCGCGAGCAGATCCAAAACCTGCCCCTGAACGGCCGCAGCTTTCTGAACCTGGCAATGCTCGAGCCCGGGGTCACCGTCACGCCGGCTACCACGGCCCAGTACAATGCCCAGTTCGCGGTCTTCGTGCTCGGCGGGGACAACACCCGCACCTCGATCAACGCCGACGGCGGCAACATTCGCGACCGCACCACTGGCAACACCTCGCAGAATTATTCGCAGGAAATGGTCCAGGAGTTCCAGCTTTCGGCCGCCAACTTTGATCTTTCCACCGGCATCACCAGCGTCGGCTCCATCAACATCGTCACCCGCAGCGGCACCCAGGAGTATCACGGCGCCGGGTACTATTCGTTCCGAGACCATAACCTGGCCGCTTACCCCGCCCTGCGGCGCAACCCGTTCAACCCGGACCCCTTCTTTGCCCGCCGCAGCTCGGGCTTCTGGGCGGGCGGGCCGCTCCAAAAGGATCGCCTGTTCTTCTTCTTCAACCTGGAGCACATGAACCAGGATGGCGTGTTTACCGTGCAGCCGAACGCCGCCTCGCTGGCCTCGCTGGCCCTGATCCACCCCGCGCCTTACACCACCAACCAAATCAGCAACCGCTTTGATTACACTCTCAGTCCCAAGCACACGATCTTCGCGCGCTACTCTCACGACGGCAACCGGGGCAACGGTCCCATCGGCGCGGCCACCATGCCGTCGAACTGGCTCGTCAATACCAACTGGTCCGACCAGTCGATCCTGGGCGTCACCAGCATCCTCCGCCCGAGCCTGGTCAACGATTTCCGTTTCTCTTACGTTTGGTGGAAGAATCGCAACCTGTTCCCGACCGCCGAGGATTGCGGCAACTGCCTGGGCTTCGATTTTCCCCAGGTCACCATCGACGGCACCAACTTCGCCCTCGGGCACACGTTAAACGCCACGCAGGGACGCGACTATCGCACCTTCCAGTGGACCGACAACATGAACTGGCAGCAGGGCGCGCACCGCTTCCGCTTCGGCGGCGAGTGGGAGATGGACATCACCAAGGGCTTCTGGGGCTTCTCGGACCCGGCCTCTCTGACCGTCTACTCCATCGAGAGGACCCGGCAGTTGACCCCCAACCTTGCGGTGCCCTCGGCGATCCGAACCCTCGACGATCTCATGC